>Ga0210406_10003657_pt1 | contig 16724 bp, 23 predicted proteins | sample IncBWC30MmetaG_FD_155454 | JGI IMG/M metagenome (GOLD analysis project Ga0210406, IMG submission 155454) | Forest soil microbial communities from Barre Woods Harvard Forest LTER site, Petersham, Massachusetts, United States - Inc-BW-C-30-M | ecosystem: Environmental > Terrestrial > Soil >... | reverse complement strand
AAGTCGCCTTGGCCAGCATAATTCGCGCCTTGCAGAAAGGTGCCGTCTCCGTTGCTCAACAAAACGTTAACGTAGCTGACAGCCCCGAACAGCAAAGAACTGGTGGACGCTTACAACGCGGAAAACCCGGTATCGGGCCCGTCTGCGGCCGCGCCATCCACTACGACACCAAAGAAACCGTGATCGCTTTTCTCCTAACTGATAACTCTTTCAGTCCAGGCCTCACGTCCCCTCACCCGTTATGGACTGCGGTCAGTGGAGGAGGTCGGCAATCAGGCGGTCGGGATCATCAGGGAGCTTGCCATGGTAGACGCTCTTGCCCTCTTTGAGTACCAGGAGACCGGGGAGGCTGGTGATGGCGTACTTCTTCGAGAACGCACCCTCCGTGTCGAGAAAGACGGGGACTCCGAGCGCCTTGCCGGCAAGGAATGCCTCTACGGTCGGGCGGTCCTCTTCAAAGTCAACGGTCACGACTCTGGCCCGCTGGCCCCAACGACCGGTGAGAAGTCTTACGCGCTCCACGATGTCGCGCGAACGCGGCGACCAGGAGGCCCAGACCACGACGACGATAGCGCCCCGGACAAGGTCGGAATCGCTCAGCCGCTCGCCCTTGAGGCCGGTGAGCTTGGTCTCCTGGGCGAAGGCCGCCGGGCCGCCAAGCAGCAAACTCGCGAGCAAGGCGGCCACTAAACTCCGCGTCAGGACCCGCGTCGGCGATAGCGACCGCGGCAGCGGCCGAGAGAGACTGGTCATGCGATCATTCTACTGAACTTCCCACATGTGTCACATGGCTCTATAGCTTTGTCGCGATTCAGGAGGAATCGAGCCACCGTTGGAAATATCTTTCAACGGTGGCCCAAAAAAACAGACCTATTCGTGCTCCATCTTGCTTCCCTGCATCCCTTTGTGCTTCTCCATCTGCTCTTTCCTCATTTGCTCAAACTTGGCCTGCTGCTCGGGCGTGAGTACAGCGTTAATCTGGTCATGTGAGGATTCGTGAATTGATTTCATTTTAGCCCGCTTTTGCTCTTCGGAAAGAGAACTGTCCTCGCGGACTGCTTTCATCTGCAGCATCTGATCTTGCAAGATGGGTCTTAGTTTCGCTTTCTGGTCGTCGGTAAGGTTGAGCTTCTCGGAGAGCATCTGCAGATGCTGATCCGCGCTCTCTTCGTGGTGCATTCCAGGATGCTTGTCTGGAGTTGGCGTTTGCGATTCCTGTGAAGGCTGCGCAAACGTCAGACCTGCAGCCAACAACATTAGAATAGTGAGAATTGACCAACGAGAGTTCGACATCTTGCCTCCTAGAAACTGATTTCTCGAAGTGGTCGAACACGCCCTGCGGATACCGAACATGGTACTCCTCAACCAGGCTTCGGTCCAGTTTGTAAAGTGGCCATCGAGCACCGGAGAGCGTTAAGAAGGGGCCACGTCAGTCAGATAGCTGTTGAAACATTGCCATATCACCTTTGACCGGCGCCGAGCGCCATCGCCTGCGATACCCGAGTCGGGTTGTTCAGGGTTTTGAAACCAAGTAGTAGTGATTGTTTCCTTCGTCGGACTCTTCGCCATCGAGAACAAGGCCCTCGGTATGCAGAAGTTGTCGATAGCGCTCGTCTCCGAGGGAAAACGATTTACGTCCGGTCAGTGCATCTTGCCAAGCACATTCTTGCGTGGGAGCAGTGAACAGAAGTTTGCCGCCGGGATTGAGTGCTCTGGCAATCTTAGGAAGGACAGCGACCTGCACATCGGGAGGTAGCAGGAACATCAATCCCCAGGCGACCACGCCGTCAAATGTTCGGCTGAAAAAGTCCGAGTCTTCGACCGCCGAGCATTCGGCGTGAGCGTCAGGAAATCGCCTGCGAAATGCCTCGATCATCCTCGCCGATGCATCAACCCCGTACACCTCGAAGCCTTCGTCAAGTAGCACTAGTGAAACGACGCCGTGCCCACATCCGAGCTCGAGGATTGAACAACCGCGCGGTAGGATTTGGCTCCACTTGCGGACCGTGGTGGGACCGATCCAGGTATCTCTCACCTTCATGAAAGTCTCGGCCACTTCTTCGTAACCGGGGCGACAGCCATGATCCACCTCAGTACGATGTGTTCAGCAGAGATAACTCCTTTTGCTAGAGTACTTGAGAATTTGGGAATGGGGGATCCGTGCGTAGATGGTAACATCGCCGTTACACTCATTGACCAGCAGTCACAACTTTTCGATGCCGCTCGCTATAACATGCCCGACGTTATTTTGCTCGACATGATGTTACCCAAAATGTCAGGACTTGATGTTCTTCGGGCCCTCAAAGCCGACGTACTCCTAAAACACATCCCCGTCATCGTAGTGAGTGGTCTCGGGCAAGGGAATGAAGCCAAGCTCTTGAAAGAGGGGGCGAAGGCATTTCTCATGAAATCACAGGAATCATTCGAGAACAATTCATTGGCCCTGATTGAGGCATTGCAAGGTCTGCTGACAGGGTCAAAAGCCTAGTCGCCGCCCGACCCATCGGATGCTCGCTGTTGTAACATCTCTATGTCACACATCGACCCTGGGCTCGGGGTTTGGCTCAAAGAACGAACATCCGCAGCATCCACCAGACAAGGAATATCGCGACGATGGCCCCCGCGATGTGAACTATCCAGTCACCAGCTGTTTTTGGTTTTCCAAAATTGAACATGCGGCAATGGTAGCAGGCCCCAAGGCCAGCCCTACAATAGTAGCCTCACCCGGCTGGAGGCTTTCACAAAGATCCGGAATTTCCTCAAAAACGGGAACCCTCCGGTGTTCGACAACAATTTCTCCGCGCGACTGGGGTTGTAGTTGCCCTTGGCTACGCAGGCTTTACGGCGACCTCACAAGGGATGGAGACAGCCTGGAGCCGATACTTTCAACTGGTCAATCGCTCGGTGGAGATTCGACTTGGTCTGCAACTGCCCTGGTGTCCTTACCCGACAGTTCAAACAATCGGGAAATCACGAAAAGGACAAATAAAGGGAGGGCCTTTTCGGAGACCCGAAAGCTGAGGACGCGTCGAGGAATGATCACCGCTCTGGCTGTCTTGGAGGGTGGGCTTCCCGAAGAATCGAATTTATCTTGTTGACGGCAGCAGCCTTCGCCGGGTCAGGTGATATCTTGATGCCCTTCAAAGCATCTATACCTGCAGCGGTATACCGTGGCGCATGCGCCTGAAACCCCGGCCGGAGCTTCGCTGAGATTTGTTGGATGAACAGGAAGCCAAACCGGTCTCGAATGCGTATGAACGGTAGCAGCTTTGATTTTGCGGCGCGTATCTGGCGGCAGCCCAGCCACAACTTGGCGAATGGCACTCTGATAAAAGTCCGTCCTCCGTAGTAACGAATCAGTAAACAGGGGTGGTGGCGAGGCCGGGGGGCGGACCTGGGCGCGCGTGGGTGGGGCGCGGGCGGCGGGCGCGGCGGACCGGGTGTGGGGGAGCGGGCGGGACGGGGGCGCGGGGGCTTCCTTCCAATCAAAAAAAAGGCGGCGTTCTGGTTGAATGCCACAACGCCGCTCAAAGTCCACTTCTAAACTCAGGTCGCTCGGACTTGGAAGTCCGGTGCGACCCCATTTTTTAGATCCCCGCGCTGGCTGCCCTGGTCAGCGGTGGGGTGCGAAGAGCTTCCGCCGCGTGCCTGAAGTACAACCGGTACGAGTGATGGATTCCGTACATCACGGGGAAGACCACCAACGCTGCTTGCCAGCCAAAGTGATGGCTTACCAGGTTCACCATTGAGGTCATGCCCGCGCTGACTACGTAGTACGGGAATGAGAGTTGGACAATGCCGAGCCAGACGCGGCGCATGGCCGCACCTTCAGCCACCTTGATGATGCCTGCCACCGGGGCGGTTTGCGCCAGGAAGAAGGCAGCGGTTGCCGAGGCCAGCATCAGCGGTTCCGAGGCCCACGCTGCCTTGCCGAGCCAGCCTGCATTCCAGATCAGGTTGGCCATGCTCGCGGCGAATGCCATCATGCTGATGTTGAACAACATCTGTTCGGGTTTGAACTTGCTGCCTGATTTCGGCCAGCACTGCACCGCGGTGGATAGACATGCGATCAGGACAGCTTCCAACGCGCTCAGATTCACCACTGCCATGAGTAGGAACGGCAGATTGACTGACATGTTGCCGTCGATCCCAGGCAGTTTAATTTTCATCCGCGAAGTTGCCGCCGCCAGCGCCAGAATCGCCAGGGCATAGGATGTGTGCAGGGTGTGGCTGGTCAGGCCGGCGTAGGTCGTGCTTGCGATCGCCGCCACGGCCATTCCACCGATGAATGTTTTCGTGAGCCGTGTATTGGGTTTCATGATCTTCTCCTTTCTATGGTTTATATTCACGGCTTACTGTTCATCGTCTCCAGCATCGGAGAACGCACTGTTGGTAGTCGTCGCGGCGCCCCAAACCACACTTGTGGCTGATGTGCCGGTCCCTGTACTTGCGCCCCATACCACGCTAAAGGCGCTCAGGGTGTTGTCATTCCAGGGCAACGAAGCGCCCCAAACCACGGAGCTGCCGGTTACGCTCGCACCCCAAACCACCGACGCACCCCACACCACAGAAGTCCCCCAAACCACGGAGCCCGCGGCGACGCTGCCGTTTCCCTCAACCAGGGAAACAACGTGAGTGGTCGGGTTGTAGACCACCGTTGGAGACAACGCTGCGCCCACCGTGGCCGGAGCCACGTCGGTGTTGGTGATGGCGGTCTGCATATCGAGCAGGCCCGAACCCACCGAGAACAAATCGTAGAAGTCGGTGAAGTTCTGCGCCAGATGCGGAACATAGGCGACGGTAGAGAAGGGAAACGCCTTGTAAGTAGTCTTCATCAGGCGCGCCTTCACCTGATCTGGAGTCAGCGCGCTGTTCTGCTGCACCAGCAATGCAACGGCTCCGGCTACTACCGGGGTCGCCATACTCGTGCCGCTCAGTTTGAGGTAGTCGTGGTTCCCATCAGTGCCGGTGATCAGCTCATTGGGAAAAGACGTAGCCAAGGTGGTGCCCGGAGCTAACAACGAAACTATGTCGCTGCCGGGAGCCATCATGTCAGGTTTTAGCACGTGATCGTACGTGGTAGGCCCCTTGGAACTGTAGCTCGCTTTGGTTTCGCTCGCGGGAGAAGAGGATCCGTTACTCTTCATCGCGCCCACGGTAAGAACGTAAGGATCGTTGCCCGGAGCCGTGATCGTTCCAAATCCGTGACTGCCGCTGACGCTCAAACGTCCGTAGTTGCCGGCCGCAACTACTACCACGATCCCGGCCTGCCACGCCGATTCCACTGCCTGGCAGAGAGGATCCTGGGTGTAGCTGACGAAAATGCCGCGCCCCAGGGACAGGTTGATCACGCGAATGTTGTACGTGCTCTGCAACGCAATGGCTTGCTGGATGGCCGCGATCACCGTGCTGTCGCTGCCGGAGCCGTTGGCATCCAGAGCCCGCAGGTCCACCAGGTTTACGTTGGGCGCCACTCCGGAGTAATTTCCGCCGGAAAGGTGACCGTTGCCGCCGATGATTCCGGCGACGTGGGTACCGTGACCATAAAGGTCATAATTTGCCCCACTCGTGTTGGAGGTCGCGGTGCCGGTGAAATCCTGGTGATAGACCACTCGGGAATGAGACAAAGTCGAATCCCAAAGATCGGGATGATTGTCGTTGATGCCGCTATCAACCACCGCTACGGCAACTCCAGTTCCGTCGAGGCCTGCGGTCCAGGCTGCACTCATGCCCGTGGCCGCGTCCGTGATGTCATCCAGACCTTGCATGGGATGGTCGATGGTTACGGAGATAATCTGGGGATCCGCTTCCAGGAGAGGCAGTATTCTCACCGGAATGGTGAAAACCGCGGCTCGCACCAGCCTGAGTTTGGCGTGCACGTGCCCGCCTAGACCCTGCATCCGGTTTATTTGCGTTGCCTGCGGATTCTGTTTGTATTGCACGATGACCTTCACGGTCTGGTTAGCCGCGACACCCTTCTGGGCTTGGAGAACAAAGGGTGCCATGTCCGGGGCGAACTTGCCCACTAGCTTGCCCTTGTCGTTCCAATTCTGCGCAAAAGCAGCCTCCGCGACCAGAAGCAGCAACAGCATGCTCAGGCGCTTTCCCCAAGCAGCGCTGTGGCGCTGGCCTCGATCTGTCTTCGGTTTGAATTTCTGCGACATTTTGTCATCCTTCCTCAAAGCCAATGAATCGGAGCAAAGCTTTTCCTGAAAACTTGACTTATCATGTGCACGGGGACGGCCGATCGGCGGCTCGTAAGTTGTTGTTATTGCTGGAGATAGAAGCTGGTAGCAGCGTGCGATTGGGCCACTCTGTCCTCTGGCACGGGGCGCTGGACAGTTTGTCTCACCTAGAAAACACGCTGGTAATCAGGCAACCCTATTGGATTCGATTACACAAAGAGAAAAATGCGTGCGTCTGATTTGCGATTCTGAGGGGTTCTAGAGGGGTCTAAAAGGGTCTGACGGTGACGGTAGTGTGACGCTGCTACGCCGAGCATCCTGAAAGGTCGGCTAAGCGTATAACTCCCGGCGCTATGTGGCAATTCAATTGGGGAGTTTTTTGGGCCGTCCTATTGCCGATGTTTGTTATTGTCGGCTACGTTTCTCATCAGCTAGAAGGAATCAATCGCTGCCTGCTCGATATTGAATCGAGGCTGCGTGAATTGAAGAGAACGCCCTGAGCAACTTTTTTCGTTGGTCAAGATGTTTTTCCCGTCGAGTCGCCACTGTCGCCACCCTTCCATCCGCACTCTCGATGAGCGATTGTGCTTCGCTCGGGTGCAAGTTGGGTGTTCTCGTTTCAGCCGGTGCTGCCACCTGTTAGTCGACCTTTCCTCCATCTCGAGACGGAGGTGGGCCAGGCCATAGACGCAGTCATGCGCGCTGCGATGCTTCACGGGACACAGCAACTGGGGATCGATTCGCGCCAACCGCGCCAGTGTCCGCGCATCCAGCCGATCGTCTTTCTTCCGACTCTCTCCAATTAAACGCACATTGCGCGCATGCCCCACGATCACTTCGTGCCCTAACTCGCTCAATACTCGGCTCACCCAGGGCGAATGCATCCCGGTTTCCAACCCGATCCGGCAGCGCGGCATGCTTCCAAACACCTCCCGCATCGCCTTCGGAGTCGTGCTCAGTTTCTGTTCCAGCCGCACTTCCCCCACTTCGTCTAGCAGGCAGTACCAGCTCGATCGATTCCCCAGGTCCAGACCGATCGTCAGTTTCGGTTGGGAGAAATTCTTCGTCGCCTTTGCCGCAGCGGTGCTAACCTTCTTCATTGCCGGTCTCCTTTATCTCTTGCGCTTCGAGCGCGTCGATAACTTGGGAGCCTACAGCATCCCGTCGGAGACCGGCCTTCTCATCCCATCTGATAGCAACAACAATCCGCAAGCTCTTACGAGTGTCGACACTCACATCTCGATGTGATGGACGTCACAGAGAAGGTTCCCTCCTTAGGTTAATCTCCAATCTTCGTCGGGAGAGGATTGGGAATGAGGGTAGTGGCGGCAGTTCTTTTTCTTTTAGCGGCGTCGTTGTCGGCGTGCGCACAGGTCGTGACTCCGGTAGAGGGCGAAAGCTGGCTGACACATCTTCATCGGTCGTTCGATGACACCAGCATGGGCAAGTCGTCCAGAGTCTACGGCCCACCCGCCCCAATGCCGGGCGAATGGCCACTGCGAAACCCGGCGTTGCAGCTTTCCAACAAGTTCACCGGGCAAAGCACTACCCTTCACGGCTCTGACCTGTACCGCTTCAAGTGCCAAGGCTGCCACGGCGCATCGGGCGCCGGCGATCCTCCGGAAATCAACTCCGTCATCGACCCGGTGCGCGCGACCTCTGCAAAGATGTACATCGAACGTATGAAGAAGGTGGGGATGGACGTGACTTCGAAGGAAGCCGTGCCGCTCGCCAAGCAAGCCAATGCCATGCTGCTCGACCGCCTGCATAAGGGCGGCACAGATATGCCTTCCCCCAATCCTAACCTGACCGATGCGGAAGTGCGCTCGCTGTTCGCGTACCTGCGGCAGCTTGCAGGCATCCCCGGCGCGGAGAGGCAGCAGGTTCCGGTAGTCGAACCAGCATTACGAGTGGGTGAGCATATCGTGAAATCCACATGCCATATCTGCCATGCTTCGGTCGGCCACAATCCAAGCCCCCAAGAACTCGCGGAGGGGCAAATTCCGCCACTCAGCAGTCTTACGTCACGCCTGAGCCTTAACGAATTCGTCACCAAAGTCACAGTGGGTACTCCTGTGCTGGAAGGATCGTTCGCGATCCCAGTCCGTGGTCACATGCCTGTGTTTACCTACCTGACCCCGGACGAGGTGGCGGATGCATATTTGTACTTGTCGCTGTACCCACCACGCAACTAGCGGTGGCACTTTCAAAGAGGAGTGTTTATGAAATTCACTGCATTGCTCGTTGTTCTGCTGTTCTCCGGCCTCAGTGCTTTCGCCGGCACGCTAAGCGGAGGCGTCAAAGCCACGGGCCAGTCGGCTGTGGTGCTTGAGACCGTGCCCACCAAGGCTTTCCCGGCCCCAACCCAGACAGCCGCGGTGAATCAGCAAGGGATGAAATTTGCGCCCGCGCTTTTGGTCATCCAGAAGGGCACCACGGTCGTATTCAGCAACGACGATAACGTCCCCCACAACGTTTTCTGGCCGAATATTTCCGGCAACAAGGCACTAAGCCACACCGTCGGGACCTTCAACAAGGGCAAGACTTTGAGCTTCAAATTCGAGAATGCCGGAAACGTGCCGCTGCTGTGCAATATACATCCCGAGATGGCTGGCACCATTGTCGTCAGTCCTTCCCCGTATTTCGCCGAAACGGACACGGCTGGCAACTACTCCATCAAGGATGTCCCGGACGGCGCGTACAAGGCGACCGCGTGGCACAACGGCAAGGCCACGACCGCCAATGTGACCGTGAAGGGCGATACCAAGCTCGACTTCGCCCCGGCAAAGTAAAAGGCGCGGCTGGCCCTTTGGCGGAGGCTCGTCCCGACAGAGTTTGTAACATCGCGATTGCTCAAAACCCCTCAATGAGAAGCCGGGAGGACATTTGATGAACGCGACAAACGGCTGCGCGCGATGTGCGAATCGTCTATAGTGGCGGTTAAATCCCAGTTGTCAGCAAACCGCGCATCGTCCAGATCGTGCCCGTGATGCCAGAGGCCATACAAGGCGTCATCCTGACAGCCGTGTTCACAGGAGTAAGCACCACGCCTGAGGGCAAAAAGACCATTCTCGCTTGCTCAGACCTGCTACTTATGTTCAGCGTTTTACCGTTCCGTTCAACGCGGAAATAGGCGCCATCGAATTGCTGGAAGCAGCGTTGTCGATCCCAAGCTGCGAGGGGATCACGGTTAACAGTGCGGTAAGCGAGCATAGCATCTTTATACCTCGCGAGCGTATCGCGAAGTTGCTTGCGGAAAGAACGGTCCGCGAGCAGGGGAAGCCGATGTCTCGCATTCGCGAGCGTATCGCGAAAATAATTGCGGGCCTCAACACCGAGCCGCGAACCGCCGGCACTCCTCTAATGCCCCAAATTCCCGCCGCACATTGACCGGGTGTGACATCCGAGACGGAAAACGGGTTGGCGCACGTTAGTTATCTTGCCCCTCGCCCTCGCATCAGTCATGCTCAGGCAGATGCGGGAAATCGAACACCTTGAGGGCTTGGATTCATCAGACAGCACTCCGGAGTCGATTTGCATCAGCGTGGCCAAGATTTTTCACGTGGAAGACACGGAAGTCGCACTGCTGGAGCTTGGCGGGCGTCACCTGAACTTCCTGCATCCCGCTGAGTTGAAAACGGCGGGAGCGATCCCTCTTTCCAGTTCGGCGGTCGCGGCTCGCACAGCGCGGACCAAGCATTCGGAGCTTTTCAATAGTTTCACGCAAGTAAAACATTCGAGCATTTTTGAACTCGTCAAGCTGGGCGACACCGGACTGGACGCACAAGTAATTCAGAAGCTCATGTCTGCGCCGGTTCTTGTCGAGAACGGACAAGTGGTTGGCGTGATCCAAGTCTCCCGCAAGGCCCCACGCCCAGCGGCGGCGGGACCGGACTTTACTTCCGACGATCTGCGAAAACTGGAATCGGTTGCTCGCGTGGTGGGTAGGCTGATGCCCAAAGGCAAACATCGCCATGGTCACACTGGAACTCGGAACAGTTGACTCTAGGGCACATCTGATCGTGGCCTCCCCTTATTCATTGGTATAATTCTGGTCCCCCACCCTTCGTCGGGGGCCCTGCTTCCACTTCCCTCAGTACTGGAAACGGGGCATTTATCGTTCCCGGTTGCTCGGACGGCTAATCGGGCAGTTCGATTCGGTCGGAGTGCTTCCCGTCGCGCTCGTGCTCTTCCGCCAAGACTTTTTCCAGCCACTTTGCTTGCTTTTCCGCAACCCATTTATCTATGGATTGCAGGTTGTGGCCGATGACGAACTCCTCGCCCCAGCCGTCGCACCTGAGCGTTCCCATCTCTTGGAAGCCTATCGTTTTCTCTCGGCTGCTCTTTTTCACTGCTACGGCCCGCATGCCCCAATTCTAGTTTAAGCCCGTCGTTACATTCGAGGGGGCGTGCCAGTAAACACTACTCTCTCCCTCTCTCCCCTTATCTTGATCAGGCTCGCGATCAATAACAACAGTGGGCTTGTCGTCCATGAGGGCGCACATGCCCAATATTATGATGTAGTTCGGATGGGCGGTGCCCGAGAAGGCGCGATGTAGCTATCGAGAGAATTGCCTACTAGCTGCATCCCTCTGGCAGCGTGCAGGCATTGTTGATAACGAGAGAGTGGGTCAAGGTTTGCCAGTCCTCAACCCCGCCGTCAGAGAAGGAAGCCTCAGCATCCTGTACAAGCATGATGACAGTACGTGCGTTCAAAATGATAGTTAGGCGACGACGGCGCAGGACCACCCCCTTATCGGTGTAATGCGTATTGAGGTACACAGCTATGTGCCCCTGAACCTCGTAATACTGGCGGTCGTCCTGAGTCTTGCCCTTGAGGGCATTCTCTGCATACACATCGAGTGATGTCCGATTGACATCAATGCCGGGAGCGTTAATGGTGCGAACACCGAGGACCTGAGATACAGCGCCGTTCGTAAGGTAGATTACATTGGTGCTGGTGCCGCCTTTGCTGCCGGATTGTTGAACTTCAACGGGACCGCTGAAGGTCGCCGAGAAAACATTCGTTTTGTATGGAGTGCTCTGTGCCGTAGTGAAAACTGTGGCGCATGCGAGATGAAAATAGCCGTGCGTCAGGGGACGGCGATGTTCCGAACAAAATACCAAGCGTCAGGACGCCAGTCTGTTCAACAATGCACACCTTCAAAGAAAAGTACAAGGTGAGTGCTGTTCGCATCGGAACTCGTCGCAACACACTCCTAGCAACGTGCGTTTAGAAGCGATCTAAATTGACCTGTATTTGGCCCGGACTCGTAGAATCATGGGTGTGTGGGGAAAACCAAAGCGAAAAAGCAATCCGCCAAAGCGACACTTGCCGAAGTCATCAAGGAAATGGCAAAGCCGAGGGTGGCTATGTCTGCACGAGAAAGTCACGTTTTGCGGAACGCACCACAGGCCGCTCCGGCACAAGTTGTGTGACTGTTCAAAATTGGACAGCTTTTCAAATCACCTGAGGCTACGATCTGGGGATCGGAAGACCAAGGCGGTGCTGTATGAACCGAACGAAGGGCAGATGGCGCATCGAGTTCGCAATTCCTATCAACCTTTTGGCGGTTCGTTTTGTCTCGCCTTGAGAGCCTAAGTTCCGTTCCTCAGTCCCTTCTCCAGCGGTTTCCACTCTCGCCACAACGTCATCGCAGGTCGCGCAGGTTTTTGTGTTGCCTTACTAAACGGAGCCCCGCAATGACACGAATTTTGATCGCAGACGACAGCCCGCCCCTTCGACGCGGGCTACGCACTTTGCTGGGACTGAATGCAGACTGGCAGGTCTGTGGAGAGGCTGTGGATGGTGCGGACGCCGTGGAAAAAGCGCGACAGCTTGCTCCCGACATTATCTTGATGGACTTCTCAATGCCGCAGATGAATGGCGTACAAGCAGCCCGGAAAATCGCCGAATCTGGCACGGATATCCCGGTTCTGCTCTTCACGCTGAATCTTTCGCCTCAGATCTTGGAGTTGGCTCGCAATGCAGGTTTGCGTGGAGCGATGTCAAAGTCAGAAATCAGCAAGTTGCCCTATGCGATCAAGGCTATTCAGCGCGGTGAAACCTTCTTCTATTCGTCGCAGTAGTTTCTCGAAGCCATTCCCACATAATCAACAGTTAACCCAAAGGCAACGCAAATGCGACTGATGCCGTATTTCTTCTCGTTTTGCTGCAAAGTAGCACAGATTGGTATCGATACCAATCCAGACTACTGATGGTCCGACTGTCTCCGCCGTCATCCCCCATTCGGGCCATTGCGGAGGGTTTCGCTGTTCTGTAGGGTGACACAGTCCACGCGGGGAAACGCCGCCCCGATTTCCAGGATTCTCCAAAAGAACGGCCCTTACCGCAATCGGCGGGTAACACTTCAAGTTTCAGATGTTGCGGAGGAGCCATTGACCACTTCTAAGAACGCCCGTCTGTTTTCGTCCGTTCTGCTTCTAATTTTGCTTGCGTCCGTGGCCGCATCGGCCCAGTTCACTCCCACAGACGATTCCTACACTTCGACCCTCGCGGGCTCCACGAACTTCGGCGCGAGCGGAGTGCTGGACTTGCAGAGCGGGAACAAAGACACAATCTTTGTTCGTTTTGATCTGAGCGCCATTCCTCCCGGCTACACCGGCGCCAACGTCGCGCAAGCCACCCTCAAGTTGTACGTGAACAGCGTTCCCACCGGCGGCACCTTCAACGTCGACTACGTGCTCGGCTCCTGGAGCGAGAAAACCATCACCGCAAACCTCGAACCCGCAATCGGCACCACGATCGCCAGCGGCGTCAGCCTGACTACCGCCAACAAGAATGACTACGTGCTGATCAACGTCACCGCGGCCCTCGACGCATGGCTCAACGGCACTCAGGCCAACGACGGTCTCGCCCTGGTCGCGAACAGCCCGCTGGTCGCCAGTTTCACAAGCAAGGAAAGCACCACCACCAGTCACGCTCCCGAACTCGACATCGTGTTCAACTCCACCGGCGCACAAGGGCCGCAGGGTCCGCAGGGCGTGCAAGGTCCAACTGGCGCACAAGGCTCTATGGGTCTGACAGGCCCACAGGGTCTTTCAGGCACCAATGGCACAGGTTTCAATTTTCGCAACGCTTTCATCAACACTGCTGCGTATGCAGTCAACGATGAGGTCACATACAACGGATCGACTTATGTGGCGATTGTGGCCAGCAGCGGTCCCAACAATCCCACGCCAGATCAGAACGCGGCGGCCTGGAGTGTGATGGCGCAGCAAGGCGCTCCCGGAGCTGTGGGTCCACAGGGACCAGCCGGATCGCAGGGCTTGCAAGGTCAGACGGGGGCGATGGGTCCGATCGGCGTCCAAGGACCGGAGGGCGCGACCGGAACTAACGGAACCGGTTTCAACTTTACCGGACCTTTTAGCAACTCCACCAGTTACAACGTCAATGATGTCGCAGCATACAACGGATCCACATACGTGTCGACGGTTGCGAATCAGGGCGCCGGGACGCCCGACAGCAATCCTACGGATTGGACACTGATGGCGCAGCAGGGTGCTGCTGGCGCAACGGGATCGACTGGTCCGCAAGGTTCGACCGGCGCAGCTGGCGCAACCGGCCCGCAAGGCCCCCCCGGGGTCGTAAACCCCGGAGCCTTCATCCAGAACGGCACCACGCAGCAGACGACCGCGAGCTTCAACATTGACGGAAGTGGAACACTCGGCGGAACGCTGACCGCTAATGTCGGCGGGTTCGGATCCGCCTCGCTGAATGGCAGTGCCCTCGTTGCGACGGCGGCAACCGGCACGGTCACATCCAGTGGGGGCTATACGATATCAGCTACAAACACTGGGCTTGGATTCAACAGTGCTGCGATCTATGGGAATTTCAGCAACAGCAGCACTGCTGCTCGCGGATTTGGAGTTTACGGAAACAATAATAGTCCAAGTGGGGTCGGGGTTTTCGGTTCTGACTCGGGAGGTAAGTTATGCTGCGGTTACAGTGCCGGGGTGTATGGATTCTCTAGCGCCGGCTATGGCGTAGCAGGCTCAACAAACGGCGGTGTCGCGGCGGCATTCTTCAGTGTCAGCAGCAACACGAATATAATCGTGGGTCAAGGTACGTCGGAGCAGAACGTCTTCCGTGTTGACTATACGGGCAAAGGTTTCTTTGACGGTGGCACGCAAACTGGGGGAGCAGATTTTGCTGAGTCAGTAAAGGTGAGCGGTGGGCCCCAGTTCTACGAACCAGGGGATGTCCTGGTCATTGATCGAGTGACCAATCGCCAACTGCGGCTGGCATCGAAGCCGTATTCCCGACTGGTTGCTGGCATCTATTCCACAAAGCCCGGCGTCCTCGCGACTCCCCACCCAATGGACGATCCTAGTATTAAGAAAGACGAGGTCCCCTTGGCCATAGTTGGGATTGTCCCTTGCAAAGTTACAGCCGCCAACGGACCTATTCACAGGGGTGACCTGCTTGTCGCCTCATCGAAGCCAGGCTACGCCATGAAGGGCACAGATCGCACACGCTTGGTAGGCGCTGTTGTAGGTAAGGCGCTTGAACCACTCTCTCGGGGAACTGGAACCATCGAAGTTCTCGTCACGCTTCAGTAGATGGTGTTGGCGCGGGAGAGGACTGCGATCTGCGTCGCCGGAGAGAAGATACCGCCAGTATAAGGGGCGGGGTCGCCAAAGTGGTCGAGTTCCTTTCCGGATGCGTCGAGCCATGTGAGTTGGCGGTTCTTGGGAGTGGCGATGTTAAAGATGAGGGTGTCACCGCTAACCGAGAAGTATCCGAGATCGCGCGGATTGTAGTACTCGATGTTGGCTGCGATTGAAATGGGTTTGCCTTCGAAGCGCAACTTAGCGGCGTCGAACTTCTGCGCCGTCAGCGTGCTTTCTCTGAGGTAGAAGAGGTATTCGTCGCTGTATGCGACATTGGAGCCCACAGGCAAAATCTCGCGCGGCTGTTCTCCCGACAGCGATCCAGCATATACGCCGCCGAGGTGTTTTCAGGCCCAATGACGAAGGAATACTCAGGGACATCTGTGTGTAGGTCGCGGTGGGAGCGGTAGGCAACGTAGCCACCGTAGCGCTCGTCAATCGGGAAAAGATCGTGGAGAGTCTTATCGAAATAATTGCTCATCCAATCCCAATCTGCACTGGACTGAGCTGACAAGCTCCCGCAGAGAAGGACAGCAGAACGGTAGCAACGAACAGACGTGAAAACATGGCTGTATTGTGCCACTACCGGCCCGTAGTTGTTGCAAAATCGCCATATCACTCATTTGGAGGTAGGTACCAGACTTCGGTCCCAATCGGGACATCGTCTCTCCGAATATCGGACGGCAGTTCTATTGCTGCTATCGTTGGGCCACCCCCTATCGGTTTTCCCAATGCGAAGGAGGCGATATGGGTGTCAAGTCGTCGCCCATTCGGACTGCGGAGTTGAATCCGATCTTTTAGGCGGACCGCAAAACCCAAATTATCGGGGATTGCCGGAGCGAGGGTTAAACCCCGCCCGGTCAAATCGAACACATCCTCGACTTTGAGAATGAACCTCATTGCTATTGTAAGAGCGTATCAACTGCGAGTCTGTTAGGCTAGTTGGCGATAAATCGCCATATCGCTCATTGACCCCTGCCAGGGGGTTTTGAGTGAAATGGCATGATTTCGACAGTTGGCTGCCGACATCCGGCTGTAGTTTGTCGGTCTTTCTACTATCTAGCTGGGTTGAGCATGTCGCTTTTCGCGTATCCGGGGGGCAACTCAAACATGTTGTCTGGCACCGGGCCTTCGTGAATTCCTGTCAAATCGTAGGTGACATTTTCGATGTGCCACCTGACTGCGACCTCCAGCTTGTCGTCGGTCCACAGATAAACATGAACTCCGTGCTGATTCACGAGTTCCCACTTCGTCGCTGAACGTCCCCCTACGTTTTCCTTCCCAACCATCCTGCACTCCGACGGGCGTTCGGAAGCTGGGCAAGGAGACCCGTCGGTCATCTGCGGTAGGTATGTCGAGACCTGCTTCTCTCCAATGTCGAAATACTGCTTGAGTTCCGGAAACATTCGCCAGCCCTTCTTCTGCTCGACGATGTAGACGTCCACCATCGAACCAAGGTCCACTCGCAATCTTCCATTGCTCATGTAAAGCTTGCCATCCCTAGTGGGCCTCTCAGTCGCGAATGGCGTGATCATCTGAATGTCCGCTGAAAATTCAGACGGAGGGTTTACGGATTTCTTATTGCCCGACAGCAGAAGAGCCGGAAGTACAAGCAGAAGAACGACTTTGCGCATGAGTTTCGCTCGCCTGCCAGCGTAAGACTTCCGACGCTCCTTGGCAACTGGATTGATGTGTGGGATGGTTGGCGTAATAATCGCCATTACACTCATCGACCGGGTTTTGAGTGTAATTGGCTTAATCTCACGAGTCACGACTGTGCTGTTGGCTTGGCAGAGGGTTTACAGTGCTTCGGAGCTTTCTTCTGGCGCTCATCCCGGAGCAACGCTTCGGCAGCGCGGCTCTCCCGCTCAAAATCAGAAAGTCTTGAGGGCTGTTCTCGCAGGT
>Ga0210406_10003656_pt1 | contig 16725 bp, 14 predicted proteins | sample IncBWC30MmetaG_FD_155454 | JGI IMG/M metagenome (GOLD analysis project Ga0210406, IMG submission 155454) | Forest soil microbial communities from Barre Woods Harvard Forest LTER site, Petersham, Massachusetts, United States - Inc-BW-C-30-M | ecosystem: Environmental > Terrestrial > Soil >... | reverse complement strand
GCCCGCTCCTGGCACCTTGGTTCCGTTATGGTCGGACACATTGCCGTTGATCGTATTGTGAAACACTCCGGCCGCTGTAGGCGGACCCGGCGCGAAGAGCGTATGCGATGCCAGCGTAATCCCGCAATCCAACGAATTGTTCCGCACCGTATTTCCCATGATCAGGTTGTCGTGCGTGGCGCCCGTGTCGTCACTCAGCAGAATCCCGCCGGAGTTGTTCTCAACCAGGTTGTCCGCAACGATCGAATGGTCCACCCCGCTGAGATGAATTCCCTCGCCGCAGTCAAACCCCTCGTTCGTCTCAAAGTCAGGAATGTCCGGGCAGTCGGCAGCGTTGATATCCAAATTGACGTTGTTTTTCAGTATATGATTGCTCGAGATTGTAACCCCCGAGGCATTGGTGACGAGAATGCCCTCAAAGTTAGCATTCTGCACCTTGAAGCCCGAAATAGAAACGCCGCGCAGACCAGCGTTATCCAGTCCATCCACGTAGATGCCGTTCTTCAGCCCCTTCGCGTCAATAATCGTGTTGGCCCGGTTTGCGCCCACAAGTGAGATTGCCTTGCCGACAATTACATCTTCCTTATACGTGCCTTGCGACACTTGAACAACGTCCCCCGCTGATGCCGCCGCGACAGCTGCGCCAATCGATGAATATGGACATCCGGGGCTCGGATTTTTTTGAACACAGAGAGTCGCGCCCGCGGCAACTTGAGAAAGGCCGCCAAGCACTACGGTTAGACAAGCGACGAGAGTAGCGTTCCTATAGGTCATCTTTCCTCCTTTTGACCGGAGGGCCCATTTCTTTTTTTCCGGAACCCGAATCATACTCCCAGCCGGGTTAGCTTTGTGAGGTTGTTCTCCCCGCAGAGTTTTAGCAAACGAGACAGCGGCCGTACGCTGCTAACGGCGCAACGCTCCTAAGGACACAGGAGAGAAGGGGAGACTCACGCATCAGGACCACTGCTTCATCCTGAAAATCGAACCAGCAGCAATTTATCAAGTCGTGGGCGCACTAAAAGTCGCGCACCGCATCAAAGTGACGACGCTCAGTCGAAGCCGGCTCCCCCAACGCTTTTCGACAACGCCGCCCATCCCGCAGCGCCCACACCCGAGCTTAAACCCCACACCCGATCAAAAGTTGCGCGAGCGAATTGTTGTAAAAAACCCTGTAATGACGCGCCTTTGCGCTTGTGTCCTTTTGCATCTGGATACATCTAAATACACAGAGGTTTTTTGAAATGATCATGCCGAGGTTCAAAGCGATAACACTTCTGCTTTCCCTGGCGACTCTGTCCGCGACAGCCTTCGGGCAAACCGCGAACTCAGCCAGCCCGGGCACTCTCAACTACATCGAAGGTCAGGCCTCGATAGAAGGTCGTTCCCTATCCTCGCAATCTGTAGGCAACACCAAACTTGAAGCCGGCCAGGTTCTCGCTACCGCAAACGGTAAGGCGGAGATCCTGCTCACGCCCGGCATCTTTCTCCGTCTCGGCAACGACAGCACCGTCCAGATGGTTTCCACCGATCTCACCCATACCGAGGTCAAACTCGAGCAGGGACGCGCCAACGTCGAAGTCGATCAGATCTATCCGCAAAACACCATTCTCGTCGACCTGAAAAACGGCCAGACTCAGCTCCTGAAGAATGGCCTCTACGCCTTCGACGCCGCCAACGCTACCGTGCGCGTCTTCGACGGCAAAGCCGCCGTCTATCCCGGAGCGAATCTCCAGGCCAACGTCAAACCGGTCGACGTGAAAGGCGGCCATCAACTCGTGCTCAATGGCGAACCGATCAAGCCGCAGGGCTTCAACAAAGACCAGGCAAAGACGGACCCGCTCTATAAATGGAGCAGCCTCCGCTCAAATTATCTAGGGGAGGCCAATCTGAATCTCGCCGAGGAATACGCGGGATATTCGGGCTTCTATCCTGGCTGGTACTGGGCCGGTGGCCCGTTCGGTTACACCTGGCTCCCTGGTGACGGCCTGTTCTGGAGCCCCTTCGGCTACGGCTTCTACTCGCCCTACTACATCCGCGGCGGCGGCTTCATCTACGGAGGCTACGGCCGAGGTTTCTACGGCCGCGGTGGCTATGTAGGCGGGTATCACGGAGGAGGTGCCGTCAGAGCGGGCGGAGAGGGCTTCCACGGCGGTGGCGGCGGTGGCTTCCACGGCGGCGGAGGTGGAGGCGGTCACCGCTAACCCGCTTCACTCACAGAGAGCAGCAAAAACGCAGGCATCGTCTCGCAACAGTAGACGATGCCTGCTTCCGTTTTAATCGCGCTTGTGTTGCAGCATCGTTGTCTATGCTTCCAGGTATCCCGAGACTTCAGCCTCGAGCCTCTTTGACCTGCCGAAACATAGAGCTCTTAGCCGCTGGGTACGCCTCTCGTCTCGTTGCACTCCCCCATCAGCCCGGTAATTCGGTTCGTCGAACTACTTTGCCCCCGGCACACGCTTCAACAACATATCAATCTGCCCCGCATGATGCGACTCATGCTCGCACACATGAAACCACTTGCAGTAATTGTTCGTCGGCCCCCAACCCCAATCCTTATCCACCGTCATCAGCCATGCATCATCCCGCTTTTTGAACTCCGTCAGCGATCTCTCCCGCACCTCACTCATCGCATCGATGTAAAACTTAAGCTCGTGCCCCTTGATCGTCTTGCGTCCCGCGTCCCCGAGGTCCATCGCAGCACCCCACCTCTCTTGCTCTGCCCTAGGAAATTCACCCCACTTCATCCCCTCGAACGTATGCAGTTGATAGAACCGCTCCGTCGCCGCCAGATGCAGCAGCAGCGCCCCAATCGAATTCGCATTCGCATCGAACAGATAATCCAGCTGCGCCTGCGTCAGCCCCTTCACCGGACCGGTTACCGCGGGCTGCATCCATGTCAGCATCGAAACCAGCGTTCCTACCTGCGGCGTATATCCTGGCTTCGGCCCCAGGATAGAAATTCCCGTATCGGTCGCGGCTCCAGCCATCTCCGGCATGAGCACCACTGCGGAAGCTGCAGCCATCCCGGACAGAAAACTCCGCCGGTTCGTCCTCTGTGGAATCTTCATTGGAAAAGCTCCTTCGATGAAACTGAATTAACCCGCAGACTGCAGGCAGACAGGGAGATCCAAGGGCGAACCAATCACCCCCTAATCCCGTATCCTACTTAAGACTATGAGCAGCGAGCACAACAATCCCCGCAATCCCATCCGCATCGGCAGCCGAGGCTCCCAACTTGCCCTCTGGCAGGCCAACCACATCCTTTACGCACTCCGCGACGCCGGCTATCACGTCGAACTCGAGATCATCCGCACCACCGGCGACCGCATGCAGCAACCCGGCTTTATCCCGCCGCCAAATCTCGATGGCAAAGGCATCTTCATCAAGGAAATAGAAGAAGCCCTCGAAGAGGGTCGCATCGACCTCGCCGTCCACAGTTTGAAAGACCTGCCCACAAAACTAGCCCCCCAATTCACTCTCGCCGCCATCCCCAAACGCGCCGACGCCCGCGACGTGTGGGTCTGCGAGCAGTACTGGGCCCTCCACACCCTTCCCACCGGCGGCCGCATCGGCACCACCAGCCCACGCCGCCGCGCCCAGATCCTCGCCCTCCGTCCCGACGTCACATTCGTCGAAGTCCGCGGCAACATCGACACTCGCCTGCGCAAACTCGAGCAGGGCCAGTGCGACGCCCTCGTCCTCGCCGCCGCCGGCCTCGACCGCCTCAAGCGCACTGAATCCGTCCACTACCGCTTCTGCCCCGAAGAGATCTGCCCCTCTCCCGGTCAGGGAGCCCTCGCCCTCGAAACCCGCAGCCTCGCGCACCCAATCGACGAGGCCCGCGACGCCTACATCCGCAACGCCATCGCCTTCCTCGAACATCCCCACACCCGCTTCGCCATCGACGCCGAACGCACCACCCTCGACGCCCTCGGCGGCGGCTGTTCTCTCCCGATCGGCGTCCACTGCATCCCGCCTGCAACCGAAGCAGGGAAGTGGCGCATGCTAGCGCAGGTCGTCTCCCCCGACGGTGAATCCATGATCCAGATCGACACCGAAGCCACCTACGAAACCCCGGCCTGCACCCTCGGCCGCTGGGTCGCCGACGACCTCATCTCCAAAGGCGCCCTCAATCTCCTCCCCGCTCCCGTCGTCTGATCGAATTGCCGAACGCGAGAAAATACTAGTGCTATTTCTCTCCTAAACCAGTAATTTTGCTACTTTTTAGCCGTGCAATCTCCGACGTACACTCGCGATGAGAATCAGGCCCCGCCATCGAGAATCGCAGCCACTGGAGAATGCCATGTCCATCATTTCAAAAATCTTCAACTCAAAAATTTTCTGGATCGTCAGCAAATGCCTGGTTGTCATCGGCATCGCGCTGCTGGCAACCCATCCCGGATTCAGCCGCGACAAGTACGAAACCCTCGAGGCCCAGGCCTTCGGCACTGGAACCCAGATGGGTCAGAACATCGGCGTAACCTTGAACATCTACGAGTTCTCTACGCCCCAAGACAGGGTCAACCTGGTTCAGGCCTTCGAGAAGGGCCAGAACCAGGGACTCACCACCGCCCTGTCGAAGATGAAGGCCGTAGGCCACGTCGAGATCACCGGCACACTCGGCTACGACTGCTCCTACATCAAGATGACGCCAACGCCAACCGGTCGCAAGATCGTCTTCGTCACCAATCGTCAGATCCGTTTCGGTGAAGCCTTCACCGACTCTCAATCGCAGTCCTTCAGTCTCACCGCCGGCGTCTTCGAACTCAACGCCCAGGACAAGAGCAAGAGCACGGGCATGCTCTATCCCCAGGCGCAGTTGATCCTCGACAAAGAAGGCCAGTTGCAGTTGGACCTGGCTCAGAATCCCTGGAGACTCTCGGACGTCCTCGATTGGGCCGGAACATCAGGCGTCAATTAGTGCAGCAGTTTTAAATCTGTTGTCGCCTACGAACATCAACGGCGCCCGTCAACGGCACGTGGAATTCATGAGGGGAACTATGACCACCTATCGACGCTTTTTGTTCAGCTGTGCTTCGCTGTTGGGACCCATCTTTGTGTTCTCCACCTGTGCCATGGCCCAGTCCAAGCCCGACCCCTACGCGTGCACCAAGGATTCCTCCCCGCAAATGTGCACCGACCAGAACACCTGCAACTCCACTTCATGCTCTGTCGACGTGAGACGCACAGCCAACGCTGCTTCAGCAACTCCCAACATCCCGAATGCCAAAGGCAACTCTCTGTTCTGCGTCAAAGCCGGAACCAAGGTCGAGTGGAAGAGCACCGGCAAAGACATAGGCTTCGTCGTCGACTTTGGCCCCGCCTCTCCCTTCGATCCCCCCGCAGCCATCATCGGCGGCTCTGATCGCACCGTCTCCACGGTGGCCAAAAAACCCGGATGCTACAAGTACTCCGCGGGAGCCTGCAGGTCCGGCGCCATCTACGGCATGTGCGGCCAGGCAAACGTCCAACTCATCATCACTCCGTAAAGCCCTCCTCCTGGCTCCTTATCTAGCCCAATCCTGGGCGAATAATCGGAGCCAGATACCCCGCTCGCCGGTGCACTCCCCCCGGTGAGCGGCCCAGCCTCCTCTCTCTCACAAGGTTCCAGTTGACCAAAAGCCCCGAAGCCCACCATACGCGAGAAGCGCGACAAAACCTGGACCAGAGTAATCGTCCGCCTCAAACCGCCTAAGCCCTTTAAGCTTTGTTGTAGCGCTGGCCGAGCCGCACCATGGCTCGGCCTCTTTTTCAATTAACTGACCCGATCAGCCGCAGTTATGCCCCGTCAGCAAGCAACTCCCATCGTCAAACTCTAAGGCGTCTGCCTGAAGTAAAGCCTTAGCATGAGCGCCGAAAGCCAGAGCCAAAGCAGTCAGGCGGAGCAGAATCCTCAAAAACCCCAGCAAATTCACTTGTCAAGCCCAAAACCACAAAACCCCTTACCAGCCAACAACATACCGGTGGCATCTAAGTTAGGTTCAACGTGCTATTCTTAAATAAGCGAGAAAGAAAGTCCGGCGACAGCTGGATTTTTTCATTTAAGCTGAAGCCCCACACAGGAAGTACAAACTTAGGTCATTGGGTTTGAATACTTTGCACACATTTGACGGGATGGGGGGCCAAGCGGCGGACGAAGACGCGACAGCTGCGTCAGAGATCTGTTCGGACGCAACGGAAGCCGATGTTCGACGTGGCACTGTCCGGTGTGTTGGAGGTGCGGGCGGCGACGCGATAGCGATTGCAGTACGAGGCGTGGCAGAGGAAAGAGCCGCCCTTCATGACTTTGGTTTGTCCGGTGGCCGGGCCGGTCGGGTTGTGCTGCTCTGCGGAGTTGAATGCGGTGTTGAACCAGTCGGAGCACCACTCCCATACGTTGCCGGTGATGGAGTAGAGGCCGAAGGGGTTGGGTGGGAAGCTGTCGACGGGGCAGGCTCCGGCGAAGCCGTCTTCGGCGGTGTCGATGCGGGGGAATTCTCCCTGCCAGATGTTGCAGAGGTGGTGACCGTCAGGCGTCAATTCGTCGCCCCAGGGGTAGAGTCTTTGTTCGAGGCCGCCCCGAGCGGCGTACTCCCACTGGGCTTCTGTGGGAAGCGACTTACCGGCCCAGGCGGCGTAGGCCACCGCATCATTCCACGACACGTGGACGACGGGGTGACTCGCGCGGTCCGCTATGTGGGAGCCGGGGCCTTCAGGGTGCAGCCAGGATGCTCCAGGGACTTTGCACCACCAGGGAGCGGCGGCTACTGTGTCTTCGACGAGTTCGTTGAGGTGGTCGGGCGGAAGGTGAGCCCAGAAGACGAAGGACCACTGGAAGTGCTCTGACTCGGTGAGGTAGTTGGTGGCGGAGACGAAGGCTGTGAAGTCGCGGTTGGTGACGGGATAGGTATCGATGGCGAAGGGCGACAGGGAGACGGGGCGGACGGGGCCTTCGCCGTCGCCGGGAAAGGCGTCGCGGTAGTCGGTGCCCATGAGGAAGGTGCCGCCGGGGAGCGAGATGGTTGGGCGAGACGGAGCGGAGCTTGTGGTGTTGGGATCGACTTGCTGCGATGTTGACGTAGCGTCGTGATTCGCTGCGGGCGTGCAGCAAGAGGGTTTCTTGAAGTCTTCGTTTTGGGTTGGATCGCTCATGGCGGGCTCTTGGGTAAGCCTAGAGCATTTTAACGTGTTTCCGAACGGGGAGCGTTGGCGGGATGCGTGGGGTCCTCCTTGGCGGGCGGATGAGCGGCGAACCAGGTTTTCTGATCCTCGACGAGGTGGGTGGCTTCTTCGCGGATGTCGCGGATGGCCTCGAGGGCTAGTTTGCGGGAGAGATCGTAGGTTGCGTTTTCCGGCGGCTGTTTGATGTTAGAGGCCCAGCGTTCGGTGGCGTCGAGGAGCTTGGGCAGGGCTTTGCGGATGTCGCGGTGGTGGGGTCCATAGTCGTCGAGGTTGTCGTTGAGCTCGTCGGCGATGTTGGTGAACTGCTCGAGGAGATCGTGTGTGTCCTGTTCGCGGCCGGGTTTGCGCGGGTGCGCGAAGAGATCCTGGATCGCTTTATTGCGCGCGTCGAGGAGCTTGATGAAGACGAGAACGCGATCGTTGGGGACGTATGCGGAGTCGCGGAGCTGCTCGATCTCACCTTCAGATAGAGAACTGTCGCCCCGTTGCGCCTGAGCGGGCAGAGTGAGAGCGAGAAGAACAAAGGCGAGCGGGAGCCGACGGAGCATTGATTCCTAGTGTTTGAGGACTTCGGCGAGGAGTTCGTCGTGGACTTTATCGAGTTGCTTGAGGGTGGCCTTGAGGGTGTCTTGATCTTCTGCGGAGGCTTTGTGCAGGTATTCGCCGAGACGATAGGTGGTGTGGTGCATGAGCATCTCGGCGTTCTTGATGCGCTTGCTGTTGCTGGCGAGATCCATGTGGATCAGCTGCGCGTAGTGATTGACCTTCTTAAGGGTGTCACTGGCCTTGTCGATATCGCCGTTGAGCATCTGCTTGCCGGCAATCTCGGTCATGGTGTGGACGAGCTCGGTGTAGAGGAAGCACTGGTCGCGGGGGCCGGCCTGCTGGGCTCGGATTTCGAGCTGGGCCAGGGCCTGGGCGTCAGGAAGATTGTTGTCGATCGAGGAGACGTACGCGAGCGCGCAGGGGGCGAGAGTGAAGGACAGGGGAAGGAGGACTGCAGCGAAACGAAGAGTAAATTTCATAACGCACCTCTTAGGGAGCGCTTACTACTTCATGTGTTCGAGGGTGATGAGGCGGTGGCGGGCCTCCCACTCCTCGTCCGGAAATTTGCCGTTTGCCACGGAGAGGAACTGTTTGTACAGGTCGGTCGCCTGTTTGGTGTGGTGCAGTTTGTCGTGAGCCGTTGCGGAAAGGAACAACGAACTCGGTGAATTGGGCAATACTGTAGCACGTAACGCTAACGCTTGCAAGGTGACGGTTGGGTCATTGTTGGCGGAGGAGGCGAAGGCGAGGTGGCTGGCTGCGTCGCCAAGGTCGTCTTTGGATGGAAAGGCTGAGGGGTTGGCGACAGCGCGCTTGAGGAGGGCTTCGGCTTCTGCGTAATTCTTGAGGTGAATGAGGGTGTCGGCCGAGTCGTCGAGGAGGGTGGGGTCTTGCGGGGAGCCCGCGACGAGGGCGGCATATAAGGCGGCGGCTTCGTCGTACTGCTGGTTGCGGGCGTAGAGGCGGGCGAGGAGGCGGGTGAGGGCGGTGTCGTCGGGGTGGGCGGAGTGGAGCTTTTGGGCGATGGGGATGGCCTGCTCGGTTTTTCCCTGCTTGTCGTAGAGGCTGGCTAGTTGGGCGTTGAGGGTAGGGTTGTCGGGGTCTTTGGCCAGGGCGGCGATGAGGAGGGTCTCGGCCTGGTCGGGTTTCTGCTGGTGGAGCAGGAGATGGGTGAGGGCGGCAGTGGCGTCGTGGTTCTGAGGGTCGCCGGCCAGGAGGCGACGGTAGGCGGCTTCGGCGGCGATGGCGTCGCCCGAGGCTTCGGCTAGTTCGCCGGAGAGGAGGATGTCGTCGGGGGTTTCGGGGGAGAGCTTGAGGGCTTGGAGGAGCTCGTCGCTGGCGGCGGCGGGGTTGGCGGTCTGGTCGATGCGGGCGAGGGCGCGGTAGGCTCGGGCTTTCAGGGCGGGATTGTCGGTGTCGAGTGTGGTGGCCTGGAGGAGTTCTTCGTGGGCCTGGGGGAGCTTTCCGCTGCGGGCGAGGAGGAGGCCGAGAGCGAGGTGCGGGTCGAAGAGTTTTGGGTCGGCGGCGATGGCGCGGCGGTAGGTGGCTTCGGCGGCTGATGTCTGGTCGAGTGCGTCCTGGGTGGAGGCGAGGTCGTAGAGGAGGTGGGGATCGTTGGGGGATTTTTCGATGAGGGTGGTTAGGAGTTTCAAGGCGGTGGGGTAGTCGTGCTTGTCGAGGGCTTCGTTGGCCTGGGTGAGGAGGGGGTCCTGTTTTTGGGTTTGGGACTGGGTGGTGTCGGTGGTGCCGGCGGGGAGCTGGGCGTGACCTGGGATGGGCCCGAGAAGAGTTGTGGAAAAGATCAGGAGCAGGAGGGACTTCAGGAGGCTTTTGATATCGAGCGAACGGGTGGTGGCGGTATGTCGTCTCATCGGCATTGGTTAGACCCCCTCCCCCGTCTTAAAGTGTGCAAAGTCTTCCAAAAAAGAGACTTGAGTTTGGACTTCCAGTGCGTCGTTAAGTGCCGAAGCCCGACCTGAATGGCCGGGCTTCAGTGGCTTAGTTCCTGAGTTAAGGATAACAGGTGCGTCAAGAGCGGGGTTGTGGAAAAGAGGCGGGAAGTCAGAGTGCGGTTTCGTACTTTACGTGGGTCTTCTGGATGGTCCCGGTGAAGGCGAACGGGGCTTTATCGAAGTAGTCGAGCGAGACAGGTGAGCCGGTGTCAGAACCTATGTCGAAGCTGTCGTTGGCGGTGAAGGCGACCGGAGCGGTGATGGGGACCTTGCCCTGAACCGTTTCGCGGCCGTTGACCTTGATGGTGATGTCGGCTGGCGCGCCGGGTTTGAGAACAGGGAATGCTGTGGTGACCTCGATGACAGCCTTGCCTTCAGGGATCTTTTCCTGTGAGCAGAACCGGCTGCGCTGGATCTCGAACAGGTTGTATTCATAACAGAGGATGCCGTCTTTGATGTAGGTAGTGAGTCCTCCGCCGAAGCCTCCGAGGGCATAGAGGACGCCGTTTGCATTGGCGGGGATATTGGCCTCCATGGTGACAGTGTTCGGCTTGTTGCCAAGCGCCGGCGCGGTGAACTCAGGCATACGGGTGATGGGACCGATGAAGGTCCACTCTTTATATGGCGTGGACACTCTGAACTCCGGGTGGAAGACCGGGATAAAGAGGCCTGCTCCGATGGGAAGGACGTTGTTCTTTGCCGCCTCCACCAGGAAAAGGCTCTTCATCTCGTTGAGCTTGTCGGGCATCTTTGCGGTGAGGTCGTTGGCCTGCGACCAATCGTCTTTAAGGTTGTAGAGTTCCCACTTGTCGGTGTAGGGGTCCCATTTCTCGATTCTTTTTGGAAGTCCGGGTACCCAGGGGAGACGCGGGCCGATCGCGCTGGCCATCCAGCCATCGTGATAGATGGCGCGGCTTCCCATGACCTCGAAGTACTGGGTGTGCTTTTGGTCGGCGGCTTTGGCGTCGGCGAAGGTGTAGTTGAAGCTGATACCGTCGAAGGGGTCCTGGTCGATACCATAGACCGAGCGCGGCGGGGTGATGTTGAGGATGTCATAGATGGTGGGGACGATGTCATTGACGTGGGTGAACTGTGGCCGGGGCGTGGCATCGTGCTTGATTTTGGCAGGCCAGGAGACCGCCATTGGGTTGCGGGTTCCTCCGAGGTGGGAGGCGAGGAGCTTGGTCCCTACGTAGGGCGAGCTGCCTGCCCAACCCCAGCCAGCGTGGTACATGTTTTCGGTCTTTGAGGTGCCGAGGATATCGAGCCCGCCGAGATCGTCGAGGGCCTTGATATGCTGCTGGATGGTGGATGGGATTCCGTTTTGCGCGAGGAGTTCGCTGATGGTGCCATTCTGGCCTTCGGCGGAGGAGCCGTTGTCTCCCCAGATATAGAAGATGAGGGTGTTGTCTCCATAGCCGAGGGAGTCAACCTCATCGGCGATGCGGCCGACCTGTGCGTCGACATGCTCGGCGAAACCTGCGAAGACTTCCATGAGCCGACGCTGGAAGGGTTTCTCACTCTCAGGGATGCTATCCCAGGAAGCCATGGTGGGGTCGCGCGGGGTGAGCTGCGTGTTTTCGGGAATCCAGCCCATCTGTTTGGCACGCTGAAAGGCGCGCTCGCGGTAGGCGTCCCAGCCATCGTCGAACTTCCCCTTGTATTTGTCTGCCCACTCCTTCGTGACGTGGTGGGGGCCGTGGACAGCGCCGGAGGCCCAGTACATGAAGAAGGGCTTGTCGGGCTCGAAGGCCTTGTGTTCGCGGAGCCAGTGGATGGAGTCGTCGGCGAGGTCTTCGGAGAGGTGATAGTAGTTGTGGCCGCCCGAGGTGTGGGGGTGGTCGACCAAGGTGGTGTTGCGAACGAGGCTAGGCTCGTATTGGGAGGCTTCGCCGGCAAGGAAGCCGTAGAAGTACTGAAAGCCTAAGCCGGTGGGCCACTCATCGAACGGGCCTTTGGAGGTGGTTTCGGTGGCGGGAGTATTGTGCCACTTGCCGAAGGCGGCAGTGCTGTAGCCGTAGTCCTTGAGGACCTCGGCGACTGTGGCGCTGCTCCTGGGGATAACGCCGGAGTAGCCGTCCCAGTCGTTGGCGAACTCAGCGATCTGGCCGTTGCCGACGCGGTGGTGATTTCTGCCGGTAAGGAGTGCGGCGCGAGTGGGCGAGCACATCGCGGTCGTGTGAAAGCGATTGTAGGAGATGCCTTCATTGGCGATGCGGGAGAGAAAGGGGGTGTGGATTTCGCCACCGTAGGTGTCGGGCAGGGCAGGGCCGGCGTCGTCGATGAGGACGATGATGATGTTGGGAGCATCGGCGGGGAGACGGCGGACTGCGGGGATTGGTTTATAGATGGATTGTTGAATCGATATGCCGGCAGTGCTGCCAGAGAGTTTCGGGGGGAATGGTAAGGACTCCTGCGCCAGGTCGCAATTGGATAAAGGTTGAGATAAATCCGGCGTGGAGTTTTTGTTGGGGATGCTCATGCGGACTCCTTTGAAACCAGCATCGCCCGTAATGCAACAAAATAAAACTAGCAGTTTTATAAGGCTTATAAGATGGCCTCTGCCGGTCATCGGCTGGCCTAGGCTATGAAGTAGCGCGTTCGCTGCGTTTCATGCGGTGACCTGGATGACGCCGTTTCGGTGTTTGGAGGTCGCCTTCGCCAGTGTATAAGTCTGGACTTCGGCTTGGCGTTAAGTGCGGAAGCCCGGCTTTGACGGCCGGCTTCAACGATTGGACTCTGATTTAAGGCAACAGGCGAGTCAAGGTCTGGACTGCGGAAGGGTTGGTTTTCCGCGGCTCCAGAAGGTGCTCGCCTTTTGGTGGAAAGCAAGCGCGTTTGGCGGGAGTTATTGGACTCTTTTGCCTGTCGCGATGACTGCATTTCCTTCCACGACCTGTCTGATCTCCTTGCCATTGTTCACTACGACAAAATAAACCACCAATGGTGGCTGGGGACTTAAGGGGAAGTTGATGGTTGCCTTCCCTGTGCAATCAGCGTTGACGGTGTAGGTGCCGGTGGCGGGTCTCCATGCCTCGGGCGGTGGTGTACCGTCGTCAACGACGTGGTCGACCTGGGTGAAGTGACCATTACCGTCATATGTTGTCAGGACTACGCCGCGAACCTGAATGCCGGGTCCTGGGATATTGAGCAGGCCTTCAATCGTGAAGCCGTAAGCTCCATGAAGGGTTTGATTCGAGCAGCTTTTCCCCCCATCTTTTTCATCGGACGAGGCGGCCCGTGCGGTGGAGTTTACGGCGGCTAAAGCGCAGGCGATCATGACGGGCATCGCCATCCTCGTTAGTTTTGAAACACATCGATTCTGCATTTTCGAAACCTCTCTTTGCGTTGATCGTTCTCGAGGGCCGAAGGAAGAACGGTTGAGAAACCCCTTCCAAGTTTTGGGCCGGAATCGACTCGACAGGGTCCGTGGTGCAAGATCCGAATCTCGCGGTGTGCGTCGATTCGAACCGGTGTTCCCAGTTCTGAACGGGTCGGTGATATTTGGAGGTAGGGATGGCCCAGGTGCATGCTGAAACGGACCCAAGCAAGTCGGGGACACCTTACTCCAATTGCTCGGGAGAAGCTAGTTTCGGGGAGGGGCTTCTGAGGAGGGCAGGCCTATGGAATTGGATCTGATGCCGCCGAGATTGTTGCGTGGGCTGTTCAACACTGGCGTAGTCCTCGTGCCCGGATTTGGAGTTGCGCTGCCGGTTGGCGCGTTGAGGGATGGGAGTGCGATGGTCTCAGTTGCAGCGGACGACGCCAAGTTGGATGGGGCTGAACGCCGGCATGTGATTGAAAGAAGGAATGACGAAGATAAGGGCGCGCTCCTGGCTGTCCATGCCTGGGAACCGCGACATTCAGCCGCAGTTTCTTCAGCCGTATTTCTTATTTCTTAGTGACTCGAATCTCTCTGCCCGGCCATACGGGAGGCGGTATGCGGCAAGGGGTGGTATCAACGCAGAGCCAGCGGTCCGAACGCCACTCCCAACTGCAGCCGACTTTGCCTGACTGGTCCGCGCAGAATTGGCGTGTGCCGTCAGCTTTTCCTCTCCACGGGATTCCGTGAATCGAATATCTACCTTGCTCGCGACACTGAACCATGAAGTAGTAACCGTCCTGCTTTACATAGTTCTCAGTAATAAGCTGCCAGTCTTTTTCACTAAACGGCGGACCGGAATAATGGCGTCTCAAAGCTTGTCCATCACAGCTGCGCCTTGGATCGCCAGATTCGGCCACAGTTTGTTCGACCGCATTTCTTAGTGAACCGAACCTCTCTTCGGCCAATCGATCGTTGCGGGCTATCCTGTGAGCGACAAGGGGTGGAGTCAGCGCGAGAGCGACCGGTCCGAACGCAACACAGCCTACCAGTGCAAACCAGAGGACGCGCGGGTGATTTCCATTCGGCGGCAGCACCCTTTTCGCGACTACACTCGCGACAAGTGACACGAGTGATGCTGCGAATGTAACCACGACGACCACAATTGGCGCATACGAATTAGCAATCCCATCGGTGGAAGGGAAGAGCACAAGACCGCCGCACAACCCGGCGAATGTTCCAACGGTAGCCGCAATCGGGAAGCCCATCCAGCTTCCGTTCGATAAGGTAGTCGATAGGGCGGTCATTAGCGCGACTAGTGCCAACGGAAGCCATGGGGACAAAACGAGACTCGGCTCTATTATGGTTGGCCACCAACATAGTGCTGAACCTGTCATAGTCACGACGACCAAAAGTGCGTTTCTATTCATACCGCCGCTCCGAGACACGATATCAGAGTCACAGGGACAATCCCCGCGTTAGATACGGCTTAGTGGGTCATGGCGTAGACAACATAGTTGACGCCGATGCGGATGCCCAGGTCGGAGAAGCGGAGGGGATAGCTGGGCCTGTTGAGCCACTCCCAGGAGTCGCCGAGGTCGGAGTTCTGGGAGATCGCGACCATGATGTGTCCCTTGTCGTCGTAGATGCCTCGCCAGCGGGCGACGCGGCCATCTTTTTTGTAGCCGGTGCTGAGGTGCTCGGCGCCGGGGACCTGGTAGCGAGCGTCGAGGTCGAAGACGGTGTGGAAGATGGGGTCGTCGTTGGGGATGTCGACGATGGGGCGGTCGGGGAAGACCATCTTCATGGTCTTTTCGAAGTAGGCCTGCTCTTCGGAGCCGTGGAAGTCGTCGGCCATGAAGAAGCCGCCGCGGAGGAGGTAGTCGCGAAGTTTTTTGCACTGGGCTTCGGTGAGGCCCCACTCGCCTACCTGAACGGCGTAGAGCCAGGGCCAGTTGTAGACCTCGTCTCCGTCGTCGAGGTTGACGGGCTGCTCGACGGAGCGGGCGTCGACGCGGGTGAGGCGGCCGACGGCGGCGGAGAGTGCGCGATCGGCGGCGGGGTAGTCCTGGGTCCAGAGGGAGAGGCCTTCCTGCCATGGGCCTTGAAAGCGCGGGTAGTAGCCGTCGAGGGGGCCGGGAGGATACATGAGGCGGGCGAAGGTCCACTCGGCCGATCTTTGCCAATCGGGCGGGAGCGGCATGGTGTCGTAGCCTTCGACGGAGGGATAGACGCGGAAGGGGCGCTGCGCGTAGAGCACGCTGATCATGATTCCTGCGAAGGCAAGTGCGCAGCCTGATCGCCATAGGGATTTCATGGCACTCCTCTCTCGGTTCTTGCTTACGGTCTCCTCGAAGATACTTCGCGTGCCTTGGCGTCGGTCTTTGTTATGCGGTGACCTGAAGCTCCGGCTCTGGTTTAGACGTTGGCAGGTGAAGAACAGGGGCGAGCCAGTGGCCGGTGTGGGAGTTCGGGTTGACGGCGATCTCTTCGGGGGTGCCCACGGCGACGATCTGGCCTCCGCCGCTGCCGCCTTCGGGGCCCATGTCGATGACCCAGTCGGCGGATTTGATGACGTCGAGGTTGTGTTCGATGACGAGGAGAGAGCCGCCGCCTTCGATGAGTTTGCGGAAGGCGGCGAGGAGTTTGGCTACGTCGTCGAAGTGGAGGCCGGTGGTGGGCTCGTCGAGGATGTAGAGGGTGCGGCTGCGGGCTTTGGCTGCGGTGTCGTTGGCGCTGCGAGTGGTGATGCTGCGGGCGGTGGCGAGGTGCGAGGCGAGTTTGACGCGCTGGGCTTCGCCGCCGGAGAGTGTGGTGGCGGACTGGCCGAGACGGACGTAGCCGAGGCCTACCTCGTCGAGGACGTAAAGTTTGTCGACTATTTTTGGGTGGCCGGCGAAGTAGACGAGGGCTTCTTTGACGGTCATGTTGAGGACATCGTAGATACTCTTGCCTTTGTATTTGATGTCGAGGATGGCGGTTTTGTAACGGGTGCCGTTACATTCTTCGCAGGGGAGCTCGATGTCGGCGAGGAACTGCATCTCGACGGTGACGGTGCCGTCGCCTTCGCATACGTCGCAGCGGCCGCCGGGGACGTTGAAGGAGAAATGGCCGGGGCCGAAGCCGCGGCGCTTGGCGTCGGGCTGCGCGGCGAAGAGGGCGCGTATGTCGTCGAAGGCCTTGATGTAGGTGACGGGGTTGGAGCGGGGGGTACGGCCGATGGGGGACTGGTCGACGAGGATGACGTCGTTGAGGTGGTGAGTGCCGGTGAGTTCGCGGAAGAGGTGGGCCGGGTCGCTGCCTTCGGTTTGTCCGAGGGCTTGCATCAGGGCTCGGTAGAGGACTTGGTGGACCAGGGTGGATTTGCCGGAGCCGCTGACGCCGGTGACGCAGACAAGGAGGCCTAGGGGGATGTCGATGTCGACGCCGCGGAGGTTGTGGATGCGGGCGCCGGTGAGTTTGAGGCGTTCGCGGCCGGGTTCGCGGCGGTATTTGGGGATGGGTATGGTGACGCGGCCGGAGAGATATTTGCCGGTGATGGAGTTCGGGTTGGCGGTGACTTCGGCTACGGTGCCTGAGGCGAGGAGATGGCCGCCTAGTTCGCCGGCTCCGGGGCCGAGGTCGAGGAGGTGGTCGGCGGCGCGGATGACGTCGGGGTCGTGCTCAACGACGAGGATGGTGTTGCCGAGGTCGCGGAGGTCCTTCATGATGCGGATGAGCTTGGCGGTGTCGCGGGTGTGGAGG
>Ga0210406_10003653_pt1 | contig 16732 bp, 11 predicted proteins | sample IncBWC30MmetaG_FD_155454 | JGI IMG/M metagenome (GOLD analysis project Ga0210406, IMG submission 155454) | Forest soil microbial communities from Barre Woods Harvard Forest LTER site, Petersham, Massachusetts, United States - Inc-BW-C-30-M | ecosystem: Environmental > Terrestrial > Soil >... | reverse complement strand
TGACGCCGCTGCTCGGCTTTGAGGTCCAGCAGCATGATGATGAAAAGGAACAGCACCATCACGGCGCCGGCGTAGACCAAAATCTGAATGACTCCAAGGAAAAACGCATCCAGCGAAATATAGAGAGCGGCTAGCCCAAGAAAGCACACGACCAAACTCATGGCGCTGGCCACCGGGCTTCGGTTAACCACCACCATCACGCCGAAGAACAGCATGATTAGAACGAAAATCCAAAAGAGGGGAGCGGGCATTGGTCTACTTTTTTTCGTTCCACTTGAAAACCAGACCAGTCATGACCCCGCCGAGCTCGTAGAGACGATCTTTCTTATGGACCATCTCGGCTCGGCTTAGCCCGGTAATGGCATAGTCTTTCCGCAAGAAAATTGCTTGTTCAGGACAGACTTCCTCACAAAGGCCGCAGTAGATGCAGCGGACCATATCGATCTCAAATTCTTTAGGAAACTTCTCCACCTTGCGCCAGCGATCGCCTTCCGGGATCTCGCCCGGCTTGATGGTAATCGCCCGGGGCGGACAAATGAACTCACAGAGCTGACACGCCACGCAGCGTTCGCGTCCATGTTCGTCTGTAACCAGGGTAGGAGCGCCGCGATAATGTTCGGGTAAGTGCGCATCCCAACGTTCTTCCGGATACTGCATGGTCACCTTGGTTTTGCCGGTGAGAACTTTGATGAAGTGACCGATGGTGATCTTTAACCCGGCCAAAACGGCTGGCAGATAAAGCTTTTCACCAAAGGTTAATTTCGGTCGGGCGACAGTGTAAGCCATAAGCAGCGCGTTTATTTGGGCGCGAACGCCAGGATCAATGCGACGATTAAGATGTTTGCTAATGCGATTTCGAAGAAGAAATACCAGCCCAAACGCATGAGCTGGTCATAACGAAACCGCGGAAAGGTCCAGCGGACCCAAATGAAGAAAAAGAGCAGGACCGCTACCTTAATGAAGAAGGCCGCGATGTGAATAATACCTAGAATGAGGTCACCCAACCAAGGGAATTGACTTGGATCGTTCGGTAGAAAGGGAATGTGCCACGCCCCGAAAAACAGGGTGACGATTACCGCGCTGCCAGTGATCATGGCCGCATATTCGCCCAGGAAGAAGAGGGCGAACTTCATGGAAGAATATTCGGTATGATAGCCGCCAACCAACTCCGTCTCTGATTCCGGCAAATCAAATGGTAGACGATTCGTTTCGGCGAACATGGACACCATGAAAACCACGAAGGAAACAAAGAGCGGAACCCAAAGGAGGAGTTTGACCAGGGCGTTCACGCTAAAAATGGAGCTGACCAAGAGCGGAAAGTTAATTCCGGTCAGCGAGAGCCCCTTCAACCAAATCGGTGAGATCAACCAACCGTTTTCGATCTGATACTTGACGATGTCAGGCAAGTTCAGCGTTCCACAGATTAGAAAAATCGGGATAACCGAGAGCCCAAGCGAAAGCTCATAGGAGATCATCTGTGAGCTGGACCGGATACCGCCGAGGAAAGGATATTTCGAATTCGAAGACCACCCGGCCAAGACGATTCCGTAGACTCCCAAGGAAGATACGGCGAAAACCCAGAGAACACCGATATCGACATTTGCGACGACCATTGGCACGCCGAACAAGTTGCTCCCGAAAGGAATAACCGCGAGCGCCATCAACGACGGTGCCATGGCGCAGGCGGGGGCGAGCCAGTAATAAAACTTGTTAACGCTGGCCGGAGTGAAGTCTTCTTTCAGCAGTAACTTCACCGCGTCGGCGATCGGTTGAGCTAGACCGAAATGGCCAACCCGGTTTGGTCCTAGCCGATCTTGAATCATCGCGCTCACCCGGCGTTCGGCATAAACCGTATACGACACCATGGGGAGGATGATCACGAAGACCAGTCCCACGGCCTTAATCAAAGCGAAAAGCAGCTGAAGTAGGATATCCGTCATAGTCTTAGGCCGACGCTGTTACCGGTTCAGCCGAAACTACCCCCTCCAGTTTTACTCCAAGGTCACCAATCCTGCTCAAACTCAACCCTTGAAATTGCGGAATGTTCTCGGCCATCTGTTTGAACACATCTTCGATGAGATAAACGCTGTTTGCTCCTGTCAGTTGCTGGATGATGTCCCGCATTATTTCCCAATCTTCCCGGGCGTTGCCAGGGGATTGAATGGCGCGGTTTAATCGCTGTAACCGGCCTTTAACGTTGATCATCGATCCACGTTTTTCGGCGAACGAAGCCGACGGCAAAAGTGTGGTTGCCCGTTTGGTGGTTTCGTTCGGCAAAATGTCCATTACGATGAGCGCACCCAGCCGTTCCAGATCTGCTGCCTTGAAGCCTGCCTCAGTCAGGTCCTCTTGGAGGGCAACGACGGCCCTGATGTGGCCCTGGCTGACTCCGTCTGCAATTTGTTGAAGCTTAGCTCCCGGTTGATCCGAGCAAAGCCCTAAGAGCTGGGCGCCGTTGGTGTTGGGGTTACGGATGGAATTGAGCAGAAGGTCATCTGCAGGCCCGGTTCTCGGCACTATGTCGTAGTTCGGTGTCTTGACGGAATCGACCAGCTTCTTGGCGAACCAAAGCTCTTCGTTGGTCATCCGGCCGGAAGCAATTACGGCAATCTCGGTCGGCTGGAATCGTTTCAGATCTTCTGCGGCCCGAGAAACAGCCGCTGTCCAACTGGTGGTTTCCGGGTCGGATAAATGCCGGATCTGAGGCTCAGTCAGACGGTCGGTCGAATTGACAAAGTGAAAATTCAGACGGCCGTAATCGCACATCCAAGCTGAATTTACGTTGTCGTTCTCGCGTGGAGTTTGGCGATAGAGAACGTTTTGCCGGCTACCAATCAGCGTATTGCAGCCGGTGGCGCAGCTCGTGCAAATGCTTTTGGTCTCCTTAAGGAACCAGACCCGCATCTTGAATCTGAAATCACTGCTGGTGAGCGCGCCAACCGGACAGATGTCGACGGTGTTGAGCGAGTAATTACTGTCTAGCACTCGGCCGGGATGAGCGGTCAAATAGGTATGGCTACCGCGGCTGGCGAAACCCAGCACATCGTCGTGGGCCACTTCTTTCATGAAGCGGATACAGCGGGAACAAAGGATGCACCGTTCGTCATCCAAGGTAACCCTAGGCCCGAGGTGAACGTGCTTTGGCTTCTTAACCTTCTCTTCCCGGAAGCGTGAACCTCCGGTGCCATATTGAACACTGAATTCCTGCAGCTCGCACTCGCCGGCTTGGTCGCAGATCGGACAATCCAGCGGATGATTGATCAAAAGAAACTCCATCACCCCGTGCCGGCAATCCTGAACGAGCGGCGAGTCTGTTCTTAGCCCCATTCCTTCGGCGATATCCTGCGCACAGGAAATCTGTGGCCGTGGCATCCAATTGATAACCGGCTTGCCATCCGGGCCAAGCTCGGGTTTGCGATCCGGGCCCATCCTTGGCATGCCCATCTCAATTAGGCACATCCGGCAGTTACCTGGAGAACTCAGTTTGGGGTGGTAACAATACCGGGGAACAAATTTACCGGCCTGAGAACAAGCTTCGATAACTCGGGTTCCTTTGGGGAACTTGTGCCAGACGCCGTCGATCTGAACGTTGAGAAGTGGTACTGGGTCACTCATAACCGTCTAGCCCTGATGTTTGTTCTCCGGTTTAGAGGAGGTGTTTCCGTTCTTAGAGGCATATGCCAGGAACTCGTCGCGGAATTTGGCGACAAAGCTTTGTGTGGGCCACGCGCAGGCTTCACCGAAAGCACAAATGGTTCGCCCTGCGATACGGTCTGCCACGGATTTCAACATGTCGGCGTCATCATCAGCGCCGCCGCCGTCGAGCAAGCGGGTAGTAATTTTTTGCATCCACAATGACCCTTCCCGACAGGGCGTGCACTGGCCGCAGCTCTCGTGACCGTAAAATTGATTGATGTTGTTAAGAGCCCAGACCATGTCACGGGAATCATCCATCACAATGACTCCACCGGATCCCGCCATAGAACCGACCGTCGCCAAGCTGTCGAAATCCATCCGGATATCGTCGATCCCGATTTCTTCTTCGACGGTGGTTCCATCCGGTTGCTTGGTCTTGATTTTGTAACGTTCGTCTGCCCGCAACACTTTGGCTGAGCTGCCACCGGGGATGACGGCTTTCAGTTTGTGACCGGGACGAATGCCTCCGCAAATATCGTAGATGAGCTCGCCCAGGGTTACGCCGCCGACTTCGAGCTCGTAGTAGCCGGGCTTTTGCACGTCTCCGCTCACGCAAAGAATCCGGGTACCAGTGTTATTTGGTCGCCCGATTTTTGCGTACTCGGCGCCGCCCATCTTAATGATGTGCTTAACGTCGCATAAGGTCTCGACGTTGTTGACAATCGTCGGCGACATGTACAAACCGAGCGCAGCCGGGAAATAGGGTGGTTTGATGCGGGGATAGGGGCGCTTACCTTCGATCGATTCGATCAAACCGGTCTCTTCACCGCAGATGTAAGCGCCGGCCCCTCGATGAACATAAATCTCGAGATCAAATCCGGTTCCCAGGATGTTCTTCCCAATGAAACCGTGCTCCTTAGCTTCCTTAATAGCCTGCTCCACTATCTTCGCGCCTAACGGGAACTCGCCTCTAATATAGATGTAGGCCAAACGAGCATTCACCGCGTAGCAAGAGATGATCATCCCTTCCAAAAGCTGATGCGGGTCCTGGTGGATGATATACCGGTCTTTGAAGGTGCCCGGTTCAGCCTCGTCGGCATTGCAAATCAGGTAAATCGGCTTCGTTTCACCTGGTCGAATGAATCCCCATTTTGCTCCGGTTGGGAACCCGGCTCCGCCTCGTCCGCGCACACCCGAGGCTTTGACCTCGTTCACGATCTCTAGCGGCTGCATCTTGAGGGCCTTTTTCAGCTCCTCATAGCCGCCGTCCTTCAGGTAGCAGTCGATATCGGTTGTCCATCCTTCGCGATCGACGTTTTTGAAAACGATTCGTCTCTCGCGGGGGTGAGGAGTGCGAACAATGGCTGGCATATCACTGATATTTCTTAAGTAATTCCGGGACGCTGTCCTCAGAGACCGCTTCGTAAAAGTCGTCGTTGATCATGCAGACCGGGGCCGTTCCACAGCTGGCTAGACATTCCACAAATTCAACGCTGTATTTTCCGTCCGCGCTCTTAAGAAGATGAGCGTGATGCTGGCCGTCCGGCTTTTCGATATTGGCGTGCTTACAGAACGTATCCAGCAAAGCGTAACCCCCACCCAGAGCGCAGGATAAGGTCCGGCAAACTCGGATGTGATGCTTTCCGACGGGATGTTGCCGAAGCATCGGATAGAACGTCACCAACTCGAGAACGTTGATCGGCTCTAACTCGAGCTTGGTTGCTACCCAGGTGATTGCTTCTTCGCTTATATAACCAAAATGCTCTTGTAAGAGGTGGAGCAAAGGAAGCGTAGCGCTTCGTTTTGAAACCGGGTAATGACTGATCACTTCATCGATGTGATCTGCTAACGCCTGCGGAATTTCCATGCCTAGTGTTCTTTTAAAAGATCCGGTTCGCGAACCAGATGACCGTTAAAAAACTGAAGAGCGATCTTCTGTCCATCCTGCACATAGTAGTAAGTGATCAACCCTGCATACTTTTTTTCGCCGTCACCATCATCGTCTTTTCGATCTGTCGAGTCCGGTTGCCCGAGGATCGTCTCCACTTCCTTCGGGCTCATGTTCTTCTTCACTTGCAGCAGGTTGCGGTTCGCAATTTCTCGTTTGCAACCCACTACTAATAGCGCCGCGCATAACCCGACGATGAGGTACGCGCTGCGCATATACCTAGCGATCACATTCGCCCATCACAAAATCAAGACTGCCTAATATCGCCACGACGTCAGACATCATGTGACCTGGCAAAATCTTTGGCAGGATACTTAGGTTTACAAAGGAAGGAGCCCTAATTTTTAACCGGTACGGAACGCCTCCTCCCTTGCTGTTAATATAAAAACCCAACTCCCCTTTTGGATTCTCCGCCCCGAAATAAACCTCGCCGACCGGCGCATCAATCCCTTCGGTATGAATGATGAAATGATGGATTAACTCTTCCATTTTCATCAGCACTTCCGGTTTGTGCGGAGGCATGTTCTTCGGATCCTGGACGTCGATGGGACCGTCCGGTAGCTTTTGAATCACTTGCCGGAGGATCTTTACGCTTTGCCTCATCTCTTCGTTCCTAACCAGGTAACGGTCGTAGGCATCCCCGACCGTGCCGATAGGAACATCGAAATCGTATTTGTCGTAATCGAGATATGGGCGAGCTTTGCGGACGTCGTAGTCGATGCCTGAACCGCGGATATTCGGGCCGGTTAGGGCGAAGCTGATGGCGTCTTCCTTCGAGATGACGCCGAGACCTTTAGTGCGGTCAACCCAGATCCGGTTACGAGTTAGCAGCCTATCGAGTTCGTCCAATTGCGGGACGAATTCGTCGAGAAATTTGTTAAGAGCAGGGATAAAGCCATCGGGCAAATCGCGGATTTGTCCTCCGATGCGTGTATAGGAAGTCGTGAATCTAGCCCCGGTGAGGAGCTCGATCAGGTTATACAGTTTTTCTCGCTCAGTGAAGGTGTAGAGGAAAACGGTGGTGGCTCCCACATCCATCGCGAACGCTCCCAGACCCAAAAGATGAGACGATATCCGCGCTACTTCGCACGCGACAACCCGAATCGCTTTTCCTCTGGGCGGCAGTTCCCAACCCATGAGCTTCTCGACCGCCAGCGCGTAAGCCACATTGTTTGCGAGCGGGGCGAGATAATCGAGCCGGTCGGTGTAGGGGACAAACTGGTTGAACTGCATATTCTCGGCGATTTTTTCGTCGCCGCGATGCAGATAACCGATGTCCGGTATGGCTTTGGTGATGATTTCACCATCGAGCTCGAGAACGATTCTTAGGACCCCGTGGGTGGCCGGATGAGAGGGGCCCATATTGATTACGAGCTTCTCGCCGAGGAGCTCCGAATCACTGATTGTTTCCAACGACTTGGCCGTGCGCGCCAAGGTATCCGGAGTTTCGATTGTGTGCGGGGTAGCCATAAGGTTCAAAGGACACCCGGTTCTTCGGGCGTCGAGCCAGCCATCAACAGTTAAGGATCACCAAAACAGAGCCGCAAGCGATTATTTGTGAAAACTTTCACAAGCAGTAGAAATTCGTTCGTTGCCGGGTCACCATGATAAATTAAGGGCGACCCGCACATCGGTCGCGAATCACTTTCTATGAATGCTGAGTCTGTTGAACGCAAGAAAACACCGCGAATTGTCATTATCGGTGGCGGTTTCGGAGGACTTTATGCAGCCAAAGAATTGGCGAACCAACCGGTCTCGATGATTTTGTTGGATCGGACCAATCATCATTTGTTCCAGCCACTGCTATATCAAGTGGCCACAGCAGCGCTCTCTCCGGGAGATATCGCCCAACCCATTCGGCATATTTTAAAGCACGCTAGTAACCTGGAGGTAGTGCTGGCGAACGTTGATCGGGTGGACGTTGCCAACAAGCGGGTGATCTGCGGAGACCGAGAGGTTTCTTATGACTATCTGATCGTCGCCGCCGGGGCGCGGCATTCCTACCTTGGTCACGATGAATGGGAGCAATTCGCACCCGGCCTGAAAAGCATGGAAGATGTCTTGGAATTGCGGCGCCGGATTCTTTTTGCGTTCGAGGCAGCCGAAATTGCGGAGACTTCAGAAGAGCGTAAGAAGGCGCTGACCTTTGTGGTCGTGGGTGCGGGACCGACCGGCGTCGAAATGGCTGGCGCGATTGCGGAGCTTGCGCATAAAAGTTTGGCGGACGATTTCCATCACGTTAACCCGCGAGATGCCAGGGTAGTGCTGGTGGACGCGGCCCCTCGGGTGCTGCCGGCCTTTACCCCGGGGTTATCCGAATCTGCTCGCAAACAATTGGAACAACTTCAGGTTGAAGTCCGGACCGGGGTCATGGTGAAAGCGGTTGGCCCCGAAGGTGTCCACGTCGGTGAAGAATTGATTTCCGCCCGTACGGTTGTCTGGGCCGCCGGTAATGCGGCTTCGCCATTAGGCAAGAGTCTGGGAGCTGAACTCGATCGCGCCGGCCGGGTCAAGGTCAACGAAGACCTGACGATCCCGGGGCATCCGGAGGTGTTCGTTATCGGCGATATGGCGGTTTTCACTCATCAAACCAGTCAACCATTACCTGGAGTTTGTCCGGTCGCGATGCAGATGGGTCGGCACGCTGCCCGGAACATCCTGGCCACGATCGAAGGCCGGCCGATGTCGCCTTTCCACTACCGGGACAAAGGTCAGATGGCCACCATCGGGCGCAATCGAGCGATCGCCGATCTGAAAGTGGTTCGGTTCGGAGGATTTTTCGCCTGGCTGAGTTGGCTCTTTATCCATTTGATTTTCCTGATTGGGTTCCGCAACCAGGTCTTCGTTTTCTTGCAATGGATGTGGGCGTACCTGACGTATTCGAAAGGCGCACGGCTGATCTATGGGGTATTCAAGCCGGGGGGAGGGGTCGGCAGAATAGCAAATAGCGGATAGCAAATTGGGGCGCTGGGTGTTGATCGGATCGTCTCAATATGTTAAAACACTAAATAAATGAGTGTTTAAGATGGCTAGATATCACCGGTTAAAGGCAAACGTCACCGCACTTCCCCAGCTTCGAAACAGCGCTGACGGACGGGGAAAGGGCGCCGCCCCTTTATTTGCTATTTGCTATCTGCTATTTGCTATTCCGTAGATGCTGCAGCGGATTCTTAAATTCATTCGTTTCTCTCACACCGTTTTCGCGTTGCCGTTCGCCGTCGGGTCGATGCTGGTCGCAGCGAAAGGGTTTCCGAGTTTGGTGATAGTAGGTCTGATTCTTTTGGCCATGGTTTTCGCCAGAACCGCGGCCATGGCATTCAATCGGGTCGCTGACTGGGAGACGGATAAGCTTAATCCGCGGACTGCCGGGCGGCATAAGCTTGTGCCTAAAAGCACGGCCTACGCTCTGGTCGGTGTTTCGAGTATCGCATTTGTCCTGGTCTGTTCCTTGATTAATCCGATTTGTTTTCTTTTGTCGCCGGTCGCGCTAGCGGTGATCTTTTTTTATTCGTTCACGAAGAGATTCACTTCCTACACGCAGTTTTTCTTAGGGCTGTCATTGGCGATCGCCCCAGTGGGTGCGTGGTTAGCTGTCCGCGGAGAATTCGCATGGCCGCCGATCATCCTGGCGCTGGGCGTTATTTTCTGGGTCGGTGGTTTCGACCTGATTTACGCGACTCAAGATTATGACTTCGACCGGAAGCAGGGTCTGCATTCGATGGTCGTTCGGTTTGGGGTTCCCGCGAGTCTTAGGCTGGCACAAGGGATGCACGCTGTTTTGCTGCTCTGCCTGCTCGGGTTCGGGCTAGTGGCTAATCTGGGCTGGATTTATTACCTTTCGTTGCTGGCGGTAGGCGGTGCGCTGCTCTATGAGCACAGAGCTGCGGCCAATCTCGACCTGGCCGGAATCAACCGCGCTTTCTTTCAAAGCAACGCCTTCGTCAGTGTGATTTTTGTTCTCGCGGTCGGGATGGATGTGTTGTTGCTGGGAGCTCGTTCGTAATCGTTCTCGTCGTCGGCCTCGTCCTCGAAACGCGTGGCGGGTTGATGCGACGGGTGATTGCCCTGCGCCTGTTGCCACAATTTCTGGCCGCATACGCGTAGTGACGAATATCGCGGGTCGTGAGATTCACACGCCAAAGCGGCTCCCCCTCCAGGCGATGGGCGTTCACACGTTCGTCCTGCGATTTACAGATTTTCGAGGACGAGGACGATTACGAGTCAGCTGGCTTCGGTCTTACTCGAGGGATGATTCATTGCGCTGTCTAATCTCGCAGCCGCAACCCATCAATCCATCATGATAAATGAATCTATTCATTGCGCCACCGTCCTCCGGTGTTAGAAGGTTTTTCTAGGATATGCCGGACAATCTTCGCCATTCTGATGCCTTCGATATCGTTGATCTCCTCGCTAAAAGGATTGTGATCCTCGACGGCGCGATGGGGACTATGATCCAGCGCTTCAAACTGAAAGAGGAAGATTATCGGGGTGATCTTCTCAAGGATCACTCGGTCTCGCTCAAAAATAATAATGACGTCCTCTGTCTGACCCGTCCCGAGATCATCCGCCAGGTCCATCTCGAATATTTGCAGGCGGGCGCCGATATCATTGAGACCAATACATTCAACGCAACGGTCATCGCGCAGGCGGACTTTGCGCTTGAGCGGTATGTGCCTGACATCAATCGGGCAGCGACAAAGCTGGCCAAAGACGCGGTTCGGGAGGTGATGGCCAAAGAGCCAGGACGTCGCCGGTATGTAGCCGGTTCTATTGGTCCATTGAATCGGACTTTGTCGATCTCCCGGGATGTGAACGACCCCGGCAAACGCGAAGTAACCTGGGCACAAGTCAAGGGCGCCTATGCGGAACAAGCCAGATCGTTGATCGAAGGAGGAGCGGATCTGCTACTGGTCGAGACCACTTTCGATACGCTGAATTTGAAAGCGGCGCTGTTTGCGATCGAAGAGCTGTTTGCTGAGCTCGGGTTTCGAATCCCGGTGATGGCCTCCGGCACGATCACCGACGCCAGCGGGCGGACTTTGACCGGACAAACGACCGAAGCTTTTTGGATCTCAATTTCACATGCGCCGCTGCTGAGCGTTGGATTAAATTGCGCGCTTGGTCCGAAAGAACTGCGTCCTTATATCGAGGAACTCGCTCGGATCGCCCCGATCTATGTTTCCTGTTACCCTAACGCTGGTCTACCGGATCCGTTATCACCAACGGGTTTTCCGGAAACTCCGGAGTCGTTGGCTCCCCAATTGAAGGAATGGGCGGAACTCGGTTGGCTGAACATTGTTGGTGGCTGTTGCGGCACCACGCCGGCTCATATCGAGATGCTGGCAAACGCGGTAGCCGGGCTACCGCCGCGACCGCTGCCCAAGTTAGAAGCTCGTACTCAGCTCAGTGGACTGGAGCCCTACACGTTCGGGATCGGGTTCACCATGGTGGGTGAACGTACCAACATCACGGGCTCACCTAAGTTCTCGAAGTTGATTCTCAACGGCGACTTTGAAGGGGCGTTAGCCGTCGCCCGGCAACAGGTTGAGGGCGGAGCCAACATTATCGACATCAACATGGATGAAGGGATGATCGATTCGGAAGCTTCCATGCGGAAGTTTTTGAATCTGGTGGCCGCCGAACCGGATATCTCAAGGGTGCCGGTGATGGTTGATAGTTCGAAGTGGAGTGTTCTCGAAGCCGGGCTTCAATCGATCCAAGGAAAAGGGATCGTAAATTCGATCAGCCTCAAAGAAGGTGAAGAGAAGTTTCGGGCCCAAGCTCGGCTTGTCCGCCGTTACGGCGCCGCGGTGGTGGTAATGGCATTTGACGAGACCGGCCAGGCGGACTCGCTCGCCCGCAAGATCGAGATCTGCTCCCGCGCCTATCGAATCCTTACGGAAGAAGTCGGATTTCCGCCACAGGACATCATTTTCGATCCGAACGTTCTGACGGTCGGCACCGGCATTGAAGAGCATGCGGTATACGCGATTGCGTTTATCGAAGCGACGAGATGGATCAAACAAAATTTACCGCACTGCCGGGTGAGCGGGGGTGTGAGCAACATTTCATTCTCGTTCCGTGGAAACAACGCGGTGCGCGAGGCGATCCACGCTGCCTTTTTATATCATGCCATCGCTGCAGGCTTGGACATGGGGATTGTGAACGCCGGCCAACTAGCTGTGTACGAGGAGATCAAACCGGAGCTATTGGAGCTGGTTGAAGATGTCCTCTTAAACCGCCGGAAAGATGCCACCGAACGCCTCGTTGAGTACGCGGAACAGGTTAAAAGCAGCGAGAAAGCACAAGTCAAAGATGAAGCCTGGCGTTCAGCCTCGGTTGAAGAGCGGCTTTCTCATGCGCTAATCAAAGGGATTGTCGAATACATCGATGATGATACCGCCGAGGCCCTGCAAAAATACGGGAGACCGCTCTCGGTGATTGAGGGGCCATTGATGAGCGGAATGAGCGTGGTGGGCGACTTATTCGGCGCTGGTAAAATGTTTTTGCCACAGGTGGTGAAAAGCGCGCGCGTGATGAAGAAGTCGGTGGCTTACTTGCTGCCTTACATGGAAGCGGAACGCGCCGGCTCGCCGACTCATCGCTCGCAGGGGAAAGTCGTGCTGGCCACCGTGAAAGGGGATGTTCACGATATCGGCAAGAACATTGTTGGCGTGGTGTTAGCCTGTAACAATTTCGAGGTGAAAGACCTGGGGGTGATGGTACCCGCTGAAAAAATCTTCGAGGCGGCCCAAGCCGAGCACGCCGATATTATCGGTCTCAGCGGTCTGATCACGCCGTCCTTAGACGAGATGGCGCATGTGGCTCAGGAAATGGAGCGGCTCGGGTACACCATGCCGTTGTTGATTGGTGGGGCAACCACCAGCAAAGCGCATACGGCGGTAAAAATCGCTCCCCACTATAGCGGTCCCACGATCCACGTTTTGGATGCTTCCCGCGCGGTAGGCGTGGTTGGTTCGCTGATCAGTCAGGACTTGCGCCGGGAGTTCGTTAGTAAGAACCAGAAAGAACAGGATCATCTCCGGGAAGAGTTCCATCGCCGGACTGCAGAAAAGCAATTGCTAACTATCGAGGTAGCTCGTAACCGGAAACCGGTCTTCGATTGGGAAACTACACCCATCGATAAACCGAGCGTTCTCGGGGTTCAGGTGATTGCTAATCAATCGTTAGACGAACTGGTGCCATACATTGATTGGTCTCCCTTTTTCCATACCTGGGAATTAAGGGGACGTTTCCCGAAAATTTTCGATGATCCGAAGGTCGGCGAACAAGCGCGCCAGCTTTATGAAGATGCTCAGAAACTGCTTCAGGATATCGTCAATAGCAGACTATTAGTCGCAAAAGGGGTCTACGGTCTTTGGCCGGCGAACAATTTAGGGGACGACATCGAAGTTTACACCGACGAAAACCGGACCGAACGCGCGGCGATCTTTCATCAGTTACGCCAGCAAATACAGAAGCCGACCGACCAATTTAACCATTGTCTAGCTGATTATATCGCCCCGAAAGGGAAACCCGATTATTTAGGCGCGTTCGCCGTGACCGCCGGGCATCACTCCGATGAATTAGCCCGCCAGTTTGAGCAGGATCACGACGACTACAACGCGATTATGACCAAAGCGTTGGCCGATCGCTTAGCCGAAGCCTTCGCCGAATATCTGCACGAACGGGTTCGGCGTGAATGGGGTTTCGGGCTGACTGAGCATCTAACTAAAGAAGATCTGATCCATGAGAAATATCGTGGTATCAGACCGGCTGCCGGCTACCCGGCTTGTCCTGACCACACAGAGAAAGCGACTTTATTCGCGCTATTGCAGGCGGAAAAAAACGCCGGTATCCAGCTCACAGAGAGCTTTGCCATGTGGCCGGGAGCATCGGTAAGCGGGCTTTATTTTGCGCATCCAGAAGCCAAGTATTTTGGTGTGGGTAAGATCGATCGCGATCAAGTGCTGGATTACCAGGTTCGGAAAGGGATGCCGTTAGAAGAACTGGAACGCTGGTTAGGACCGAACCTGAATTATCTGCCGGAGAAGGTGGCAGTTAAGGGTTAGCGTTTGGTAGAATCGGTGGTCGCGAGCTAGCCGCGGATTCGGGGCAGCGGAGTGGTTCTGATAAGACTTATAGGACGGATAGGACTTATATGTTTGCTGCAGGTGGGATCGATGGGGGCCTCCATCGACAAATGGCTAACCGTTAAACGGTTGATTGTTTGACCGTTAACTCGTTAGGGGCACGGTGCCGGCACGACTACTACTTGCCAAAATCGGCAGCCATTGTGCCAGTACCAATAACCGTAGTGGCCACCGTGGTAGCAGTAGTTATATCCGCAACCATAGTGATATCCACAGTGGTAGCCCGGATGAGCCTGGGCGGAAGTCGCTAGACTACCAAGACCGCCGACGGCCATAGTAAGTGTTAAGAGGAGTCTTTTCATTTTGTATGCGTGTTCTATGATTAGTTCTGAGAGAGCTTTGCCTCTCGAGCCGCCTATTAAGCACCGCCGATGCCAAGCTGCGCCTGGCCAGGATGAACGGTCACTGGGTTGTGTGATCCGGCAAAAAGGTGGCTTTGGCCGGAGTCGAAGTTGGTTGGCGCAAGTTCTGGCGCAGAGTTAAACGTTTCAGTTTTGGGACGGATTCAATCGGAAGTGGGAAAGAGCCTGCTCCGCAGGAGCATAATCTTTATAGCTGTAGCGTCTCAATAAACGGTTAGCCCCGTAGGAGCGGCATGGACGGCTTCGTTTGTTAGTGATGCCTCGTCCTGTGCGTGGCGCCGGAACAGATGTCGCTCCTCCGGAGCTGGCATTTGTTATTTCTTGGCGGTTCTATAAAGATGTCGCTCCTCCGGAGCTGGGCGGTTCACGCCTTAATCTTCATCAACGCCCAGCTCGAACTCCACCAGATCCGCATAATTTTGGCGCCGGCGGATTAGCTGAGCACTGTTGCCATCGACGAGGACTTCTGCCGGTAATGGACGAGAATTATAATTCGACGCCATAGCGAATCCATAGGCGCCGGCGCTCATCACGGCGAGTAGATCGCCGGATTGACATCCGGAGATCTTGCGGTCCAGAGCAAAAAAATCTCCGCTCTCGCAGACCGGGCCGACTACGTCGACCACGATTGGATCCAACTTGGGGTTCCGTTCAACCGCAACGATTTCGTGGAAACCATCGTATAGAGCAGGTCGGATAAGGTCATTCATTCCGGCGTCGACGATTACAAATCGTTTAGCTGGCGTTTCCTTTATGTAGAGCACTCGAGTAAGCAGGACGCCGGCGTTGCCTACCAGGAAGCGGCCAGGCTCGAGCAATACGCGAACCCCGATTTCCTCCAGCAGCGGTCCGACGGCGGTCACATACTCTTCAATGGTCATACCCTGTTTGGTCGTCTCGTCTGACCACCATTCTTCGCGACCGCTCTCCAGCGACCCTTGATAGACAATGCCAATGCCTCCGCCAATGCTGAAGAATTCTATCCCATAACGGTCGCGGAGTCGCTTTACCAGGGGAACCAGCTTCTGCAAGGCTTCGACGAATGGTTTGCTTTCCCTGATCTGAGAACCGATGTGGGTTTGGATACCGACGATCTTTACGTGACTTAACCCTGCGGCGAGTTCGTATACGGCTTCGATTCGATCCAAACCAATTCCGAACTTGTTCTGACTTTTGCCGGTTGAAATATATTTGTGAGTAGCGGCATCGACATCCGGATTCACTCTAATTGCGACGGGCGCAGTCTTTCCGAGGGATTTGGCTACCTCCTGAATTGCCAGCAGCTCTTCCTCTGACTCAACGTTGAAACTTAGGACTTCGTTGTGGAGCGCGTAGGCGATCTCTTCCCGGGTCTTGCCAACACCGGCAAAAGTGCATTTAGAAGCGGACCCGCCACTGCTGAGAACTTTGTAGAGTTCACCCCCTGAGACGATATCAAATCCCGCGCCGGCGTTAGCTAAGAGACGCAGTAAGTTAAGATTTGAGTTGGCCTTTACGGCATAGCAGATCTCGTGATCAAGACCCTTAAGGGCAGCATTCAGCCGTTGGAAATGGTCCAGCACGGTATGCTGGCTGTAAACATAGAGCGGCGTCCCATAAGTCTCAGCGATCTGCGCCAGATCGGAGTCCTCACAGAAAAGCCGGTTGTCACGATAATGGAAGCTATGCATCAGGGGAAAAGGAGATCAGGAGGTCGAGGAGTTCAAGGAAGGTAGGGCGAAAACCTCGGCGCGCCCAGGGAGTTGTTAGTAAATGTGGCTACATCGCGTCGGGTTTGAGCCGTGATTTGGTGTCGCTTCGCCCCGGAAATTGCCCGAACACAAGTCATGGATTCGAAATGTGAATCGGGGCAGATCCCCACGGGACGGCTCAAATCCGGCACGATCTAATCTTGGGAAAAGCTGTGTCCTGGGCGCGCCGAGATTTTCGCCCTACCGTCGTTTATTCTATACAAACAGTCCCGTCTGCTGCTGGCAGGCTTTCAGGGTGTTCTGCATCAGCATCGCGATGGTCATCGGTCCGACGCCGCCTGGTACCGGTGTAATCGCGCGGGTTTTTGGAGCGACTTCATCAAAATCGACGTCACCGGCGATGCGGAACCCTTTTTTCCGGGTGGGGTCCTCAACGCGAGTGGTGCCTACATCGATCACAATAGCCCCCTCACGAACGTGCTCCTTTTTTACAAAGCCCGGTTGCCCCATGGCTGCGATTAGAATTTCTGCAGATGAGCAAATCTCAACAAGATCCCGGCTTCGCGAATGGACGACGGTAACGGTGGCGTCGCCGCCCGGTCCTTTAGCCATGAGCAAAAAGGCGAGCGGCTTCCCGACTAACATGCTTCGTCCGAGGATCACGACCCGGCTGCCCGCAATGTTCGCTCCGATCTCGAGCAGCAACCTTTGGCAGCCTAACGGAGTGCAGGGAACGATCCCGGATGGGTCACCCATGGCAAGCTTGCCTACATTGATGGGATGAAATCCATCCACATCCTTGGCCGGGTCCAGAGCCAGCGTGACTTTTGATTCGTCGATCTGCTTTGGCAGAGGTGATTGCACCAGGATCGCATGGATCTGCGGATCGGCATTTAACTCTTTCACGATCTGCAGCAGGTCCGCCTCACTGGTCTGATCGGG
>Ga0210406_10003652_pt1 | contig 16736 bp, 14 predicted proteins | sample IncBWC30MmetaG_FD_155454 | JGI IMG/M metagenome (GOLD analysis project Ga0210406, IMG submission 155454) | Forest soil microbial communities from Barre Woods Harvard Forest LTER site, Petersham, Massachusetts, United States - Inc-BW-C-30-M | ecosystem: Environmental > Terrestrial > Soil >... | reverse complement strand
GGGGCCCAGTAAAAGGCATCGCCAAGCACGAAGCCTTTCTGATTGCTGTTGCCGATCAAAGGGAGAAGGAATCCGGATTCGCGGATGTGCTCGCCGGCGGGGGCGGTCGCGTAAGGCAGCCAGATTAATGGCACGCGGAAGAGGCGGAAATTGGAATTGACCATGGCGACGTGGCGCTGAATAGTGATTTTGGCTTTTGGGGCGTAAAACTGCCAGGTGGGCTGCTGGGGGTCACAGATAGTGATCCAGGAATGCTTGACGACGTAGACCTGCTCGGAGAGGCGGTCGACTTCCTCGGCTTCGAAGTAGAGAGGATTACGCGAGACGAGGAGACGGGGATTGGGGCGGCGCTCGAGCTTGAGGAAGCCGCGAACTTTTTTGAAGGTGCCGCGGCCGGTGGCGACGTTGTAGTTGGCTTCGTCGGCTTCGAGATGCTGACTGTCGAAATCAAAAATGACGTGGCCGCGGGCGATGACCTGCGAAGTGGAGTCGTCGTACTCCACGTGATCAGCGCGGAGACGCATGCCGCCGTAGGTGATGTCCACATCGTCGTCGGCGATGTACATGCTGCCGACGCGGCGTTGCGCACCCTTCGCGGTAATTTCGGCGATGCTGCCGGGCGGCGGTTGAGCGGGGACCTGCTGCGAAAAAACCGGGGCGGCAAAAAGTGTGGAAACGAGGAGAAGCGAGCGGCAGCGGATGAGTTGTCCCGGGGCGGGGATGGAAAGGAAAAGGTTCACGCGGCGAATCAGTCCATGAAGTCCATGAAAATGAAATGCTAGCCTAGCATGGGGTTCGCCGGAATTGTAGAGAAGGAGGAAACAAAGGTGGACACGGAGGGAATGGCTCGCGAATCGCGGGGCTAGCCGGCTACATTCTTGGCGTGATTGGCCTGATACCAGGCGTAGGTGCGTTCGAGGCCTTCGTCGAAAAGGACGGTGGGTTCGTAACCGAGGAATTCCTTGGCGAGGCGGATGTCGGCGAGGGAGTCGCGGATGTCGCCCTCGCGACATGGCTCGTATTTTGTTTCCAGAGGCTTGCCGGAGGATTTCTGGAGCATTTGCAGAACCTGGTTGAGAGAAACGGCGTGGCCTGTGCCGACATTAAAGCTTCGGCCTGAGGCGCTGGGGGCTTCGCAGGCGAGAATGTTGGCAAGCACGGCGTTGTCTACATAGGTGAAGTCTCGGGTTTGTTCGCCGTCGCCGTAGACGACTGGAGGGGTGGAATCGAGGAAGGCGGCGGAAAAACGGGAGAGCACGCCGGAATAGGGAGAGTCGGGATCCTGGCGCGGACCGAAGATATTGAAGTAGCGCAGGCAGACATTTTCGAGGCCGTAACACCGGCCGAAGGTCTGGGCGTAGAGTTCGCCGACGTATTTGGAGACGCCGTAGGGAGAGATAGGAACCGGCTGCATGTCCTCGGATTTCGGGAGGGTGGGGGTATCGCCGTAAGCGGAGGAAGAGGCGGCGAAGACGACGCGCTTCACTTTGTTGTCGCGGGCGGCGACGAGGACGTTTAGGGTGCCGTCGACGTTGATGCGATTGGTGTCAACGGGATCCTTGACGGAACGCGGGACGGATGTGCGGGCAGCGAGGTGAATCACGTAATCGGCCTGGACCATGGCCTTCTGCACGACTTCGATGTCGGTGATCGAGCCTTTCATGAAAGTGATCTTGCTGCGCACCTCGGCGAGGTTGTCTTCCTTGCCGGAGGAGAGATCATCGAGGACGACGACGCCGTGGCCGCGGCGAACGAGTTCGTCCACTGTATTCGAGCCGATAAATCCGGCGCCGCCCGTAACCAGGTAGCGCATGCGATCCGCCTCCTACCGCAAAACTCATCTTATTGTACGATGGGAGCGGCAGACGGGAACGCCGAAAATCAGGAGCGTCGCACAAACGGTATGGGGAAGAAACTTGTAGTGGGGCTGCTGATCGTTATTGGCCTGGCCGCGGCCGGCGTTTGGGCGTATCGGCGGTACGAAGCGACCAAGCCGAAAACGTTGTTTCCCGGGGAAGCCACGAACGTGGTCGCTCCCCGCGAGACGGAGCCCATCGGCGGAACGTGGCGTGGCAGACCGACTGCCACTTCGCCGGCAGAGGGCAAGGGAGCGAGCGGCGCAACAATGGGATTTCAGCCGCGGACCGGAGAGACGCTGGACTTTAGCGCCAATGTGCCGAAGCTGAACAGCACGGTGGCGAATCTGAGGGTGAAAGTAGGCGAGCGGCGGAATGTTGGGGGCAAGGATGTGTGGCACCTGCAGGCCTTCGCGCATACGGAGAATCCGTACCGGATGGTGTTTGAGCTGGACGACGAGTTTGATTCGTACAGCGAGAGTTCGAATCTGGCCAGCTTGAAGTACGAGATGCACCTGAACGAGCGTGGGCAAAAGGTGGATACGGTGGAGAGGTTGACCTCGTCGAGCAGGGAGCCGGCGCCGGCGAATGAAGTTGCGGCGCGCGTGCTGCCCGGGACGCGCGATCCGATCGGGATGTTGATGTACTTGCGAAGCGTGGATTGGAGCAACACCAGGGAAGTGAAGTCACCGGTGTTTGACGGGCACAAGCTTTACGACGTGCGCGCGGTGCCGGTGGGGAAGTCGCAGAGCGTCAGCGTTGCGGCGGGGAAATTTTCGACGACGAAGATTGAGATTCACGTGATGGAGAACGGGGTGGAGATGAAGGACGCGCATTTTTTGCTGTACCTGGCGGATGGGGCGGAGCGATTGCCGGTGTTGATGGAGGCTGTGTTGCCGGTGGCGACGGCACGGGTGGAATTGGTGAAGGCGCGGTAGGACGGGCAGACGAGGCCGAAGCCGCTACAAATGGAAGAAGACCCGCCTCGGAAGGCGGCCGCTACAAAATATAAGAAAATTTGGCGCGGTTAGTTGGCGGCTACGAGGTGCTCGATTAGGGAGCAGACGATGTGGCCGATGGCGATGTGTGCTTCCTGGATGCGCTGAGGATCGCGGGAAGGCACGTCGATGAGGATGTCCACTTTGCCAGCGAGCGCGCCGCCTGTTACTCCAGTGAGGGCGACGAGGAGAGCGCCGCGAGCGCGTCCCGTTTCGATGGCTTTGACGATGTTCGGACTGGTGCCGCTGGTGGAGAGAGCGACGACGACGTCGTGCGGGCCGACGAGGGATTCCATCTGGCGGGAGAAAATGCGTTCGAAGCCGTAGTCGTTGCCGGCGGCGGTGAGGATGGAAGTGTTGGTGGTGAGGGCGAGAGCGGGAAGGCCGGGGCGTTCGGTGCGCAGGCGAACCACAAGTTCCGCGGCGAGATGCTGGGCGTCGGCTGCACTGCCGCCATTGCCGAAGAAGACGAGCTTGCCGCCGTGGCGGATGGCCGCCGCGGAGCGCATCGCAAACTCAGCGATGCGGGTGACGAGCGCGTCGGAGAAGCTTTGCTTGACGCGCGCGCTTTCCGCCAACTGGCGCCGAATTTCTTCTATGTGAGCGGACATGCAGTCCTAACAGAGAACAATCTTCGCGCGGTGACGAATCACCCGGCGAGTGGCGTTGCGCGTGTCGACGACGAGTTTTGCGGCATCCACGATGGCCCCGTAGTCGTAGCTGGAATGATCGGTGGCGATCAGGACGGCATCGTACTTCGCGATGGTGTCCGGGTTTAACGGCACCGATTTCATGTTCGAGTAGTCGTAGTGGCGCATTTTGTGGAGTTGCGGGAAGTACGGATCGTTGTAATCGAAATCGGCGCCGCGCTTCTTGAGAATTTCCATGATCTTCAGGGTCGGTGATTCGCGCAGGTCGTCCACATCTTTTTTGTAGGCTACGCCGAGAACGAGCAGCTTTGAGCCACGCAGGCTCTTCTTGTGCATGTTCAGCGCTTCGGAGACCGAATCGACGACGTGATATGGCATGGAGGTGTTGATTTCGCCGGCGAGTTCGATGAAACGCGTGGAGAAATCATATTCGCGCGCTTTCCAGGAAAGATAGAACGGATCCACCGGGATGCAGTGGCCGCCGAGGCCGGGCCCCGGATAAAACGGCATGAAGCCAAAGGGCTTGGTGGAGGCGGCGTCGATCACTTCCCACACGTCCACGCCCATGCGCAGGCAGAGGAGTTTCAGTTCGTTGACCAGGGCGATGTTGACGCAGCGGAAGATATTTTCAAGGAGCTTCGCCATTTCCGCGGCGCGGGTGGTGCTGACAGGGATGACGCGGGCAACGACTTGGCCGTATAGAGAAATCGCCGCGCGGCCGCTGGGAGGATTGATGCCACCGACGACTTTGGGAATCTGCGCCAAGCCGTACTGCTTGTTGCCGGGATCTTCGCGCTCCGGCGAAAAAGCGAGGAAGAAATCCAGGGGAACGTTTTCGTTTTCGGGGCCGGTAGCGATGGGGCAGCGGAAGCCGCTCTTTTCCAGAATCGGGAGGACGAGTTCCTCGGTGGTGCCGGGATAAGTGGTGGATTCGAGAACGACCAACTGTCCGCGGACGAGGTGCGGCTGAATGGATTTTGCTGTGTTTTCGACGTAGCTCAGATCGGGCTCGCGATATTCATTGAGCGGGGTGGGGACGCAGATGATGATAGCGTCCGCTTCCGCGAGCTTGGAGAAATCCGTGGCGGCGTTAAAATGGCGGCTGTTCACGAACTGCTGGATTTTCGTTTGCGGGATGTGTTCGATGTAGGATTTACCGGCATTCAGCATGCGAACTTTTTCGGGATCGGTGTCAAATCCAGTGACCTTGTGGCCGGCTTCGGCAAAGCGCAGGGCGAGAGGAAGGCCGACGTAGCCACATCCAATGATGGCGACTTTGAGTTGGCCGCCTTTGAAGAATTCGGGTCGTCTATCCGTAGCCATGAGGTGAAAAAAGCTCCTAATCTTGAAGAGGGTGGTGACGGCCCGAAGGCCAAAGGGCCAGAATGCCCATTTAATATAGCAGCTTCCGGGGCATCTCCTGAATGGGAGAAGGAAATGTTGCCAGAAATTCACGCATTGTGCCGAGTTGAGTGAAGAGAAGCAGATTGCCAAGCGAGCGTAGGAGAGGGCAAGATAGCGGCGCACAACCTGTTTGACTGAGTGGAGCGATTTTCGGGTTTTGCCAATCGTTTGAAGCGATGACAATTGTCCTCATTGTTCTGCTGAGTCTTACCGTCGGAGTGTTGGTGGGGTTGCTGGGGATTGGCGGCGGCGTGGTGCTGGTGCCGGCGCTGGTGTACCTGCTGCACTACGACCAGCACATGGCGCAGGGAACTTCGTTGTTCATTTTGTTGCCGCCGATCGGGCTGGGCGCGCTGAGGGAATATTGGAAGCACGGAGAAGTGGATCTCCGCGCGGGAATCTATTGCGCGTTGGGGTTCCTGATCGGCGGATACGGCGGCGGAAAAATGGCCGTGCCGATGCCGTCGAGCGTGTTGAAGGTCATTTTTGGTTGTTTCCTGATGGTGTCAGCGGTGCTGCTGTGGCGGAAAACCGCTGCGGCAAATGACACGGGGGAGCCGCAAGATGTTCCCCGCAGGGAAAATCCGCCGCGGGCCCTGCGAATTTTCCTGATGGCCGGATTGTGCGGAATTACGGCGGGGTTGGTTGGCATCGGCGGCGGCGTGCTGCTGGTGCCATTGTTGAGCCTGCTGTTCGGGTTCAGCCAACACAAGGCGCAGGGCACAAGCCTGATCGCGCTGATCCCGCCAACGGGGCTTCTGGCATTTCTGGCCTATTGGAAGGCGGGTTACGTGGATTTACACACCGGCGTGTTTTTAATCCCCGGCGTTTTTGTTGGGGGTATTCTGGGCGGAATGGTGGCGCGGCGCGTGAATCCCCGCCGGATGGGGGAAGTATTCGCGGGGTTGATGTTTTTGCTGGGAGGCTGGCAAGTCTTTTCGGCGTGGCTCGGATGACGCATACTACCTGAACATGGTTGACCTACACTGCCACATTCTGCCGGGAATCGACGACGGGGCCAAGACAATCGAAGATTCAGTAGCGATGGCGGAAGACGCGATCCAGGACGGCATCACCCATGTGGTGGCAACTCCTCACGCAAGCACGGAATATCATTTTGATTACGCCAAGGTGCGGGCGGCCCGGGATGAGTTGCAAGGGCGGCTGGATGGGCGTTTGACGATCGCGACCGGGTGCGATTTTCACCTGAATCCCGAGAATCTGCAGGCGCTGAAAAACGACTCGGGGCCTTTTTGCATTAACCAGAAAGATTATCTTTTGTTGGAATTCAACGAGTTTTCGATTCCGCCGGCGATGGATCAGACCCTGCACGAATTGCACCTGATGGGTTTGCGACCGATCATCACGCATCCGGAGCGCAACGGAATCCTTCGGACTCAGCCGGAGCGTTTGCTGAGCTGGGTGCGATTGGGATGCTTCGTGCAGGTGACCGCCGGTTCGCTGACAGGAGTCTTTGGAGCCGGGCCGCAGGAGGATGCGTGGGCCTGGATCAGGGAGGGCCTGGTGCATTTTGTTTCGAGCGACGGCCACAACACGGCGCGACGGCCCGTGAAATTGCGGTTTGCCTACGAGGCGATCGCCAGGGAGAGCGGCAAGGAATTGGCCGAAGCCCTGCTGGTGGAGAATCCCAAGGCGGCATTTGACGGCGCGCCGTTGCCGTACGTGCCGGAACTCGCCTCGAACCTGGAGCGTCGCAAGAAAAAGCGGTTCTTTTTTTTCTGAAAATTCCGGACCTTATGATTTGGCAGGCTGCAAGGGAAGTCCCGCCCAGGCATTGAGCAAGCCCAGAACTTCGCGTACCACGTCGAGAGCGTCGCCGGTGCTGCGCCACCAGTGAACGGAATCATACCCGTCACCGGAAGCGCCACGGACGATTGCCTCGCCGTCCGTGGCGCAGAGGCGTTTCCACAGTATGGCTGTTCGCCGGGTGTGAACCTTGGACGTAACGAGAATGATGCGATGCAGATTTTCCTTGCGAAGAGCCTGGCCGAAGGTGCGCATTTCATCCGCGGTGTTGACGATGGGTGGCGCAAGAATGTGGATGGCGCTATCCGGAACGCCCTGATGAAGGAGTAAGAGGCGGTCGTAAAATTCCTCGCCTGCGTAGGGGACGGAATATTTTTCGAGCGTGGCGCCGGGTTCGACGGAATAGGAGAGCCAAACTTGCGGGGCGTAGCCAAGATTGTAGAGCCGAGCGGCTTCGAGGGCGCGAGAAGGCATGCGGCCGCTGAGAACGGCAATGGCGGCGGCCTTTTGAGGCGGATCTTCGTTGTCGAGCCAGCGGCCAAGGTTCAAGAACGCGAGCAGGAGGAGAAAGAGAAGCGAGCCGACAATGGAAAACCAGAGACGAGGCTTGCGGGCGCCGGCGTTGGGGAGAATGGTCGCAAAGATCATTGGGATAGGGAGATTATACGCAGCAAAGTGACGGCTTGCGCGAGTTCCCGTTAGTCCCTGGAAATTCGCAGACGCGATCGGAACAATTCGATTGGCCAAAGCTCCCTGGAGCAAGCTAAACTTACGATTTTTGGAACACCACGGAGGCGGAATGAGAGCAGTGGTCACGGGCGGAGCGGGATTTCTTGGATCGCATCTGTGCGACCGGCTGTTGGCGGAGGGCTGGGAGGTTCTGGCGCTGGACAATCTGATAACCGGCAGCGAATCGAACCTCGCGCACCTGAGCGGCAATGCGAAATTCCGGTACGAGAAAAAGGACGTCAGCGAACCGCTGCGTGTGGCCGGAGAGGTAAATTACATATTTCATTTCGCGTCGCCCGCCAGCCCGCCGGACTATTTGAAATTTCCCATCGAGACGCTGAAGGTTGGCTCGATTGCGACGATGCACGCGCTGGACCTGGCGCTGGAGAAGAAGGCCAAGTACCTGCTGGCTTCGACCAGCGAATGCTATGGCGATCCGGAAGTTTCGCCGCAGAGCGAGACGTATTGGGGCCGGGTGAATCCGGTGGGGCCGCGAAGCGTGTACGACGAGGCAAAGCGTTTCGCCGAAGCGACGACCATGGCGTATCACCGGCATCATCGCGCGGACACGCACATCGTGCGGATCTTCAACACCTATGGGCCGCGGATGCGGTTGAATGACGGGCGGGCGCTGCCGAATTTTGTTTATCAGGCGCTGAGCGGGCAGCCGATGACGGTTTATGGGGAGGGGAAGCAGACGCGGAGTTTCTGTTACGTGTCGGACCTGATTGACGGGATTTACCGGCTGAGCCAATCGGACGAACACTTTCCGACCAACATCGGGAATCCGGCGGAGCTGACCATCCTGGAATTCGCGGAACGCATCCGGGCGGAATTTCCCAACGCGCCGAAGATTATTTATGAGCCGTTGCCCGAAGATGATCCCAAGCAGCGGCGGCCGGATATTTCGAAAGCGAAGAGGCTGCTTGGCTGGGAGCCCAAAGTGAGCCTGGAAGAGGGCTTGCGGCACACGCTGAAATATTTCAAAGAGCAGTATGCGAAGATGACGCTGGCGCGTTAGCGTCAATTCCCTAGTGTTGAAGCCCGGCGAGTCGGATCAGTTGAGATCCTTCGGGGCGCAAACGGCGCGCCCCTCAGGATAACATCCGTTCTTTGGGGTGAGAGTTTACTTTAGCGTGCGAGACGGAAAGTCAGGAGCGGCCGAAGGAGTAGTAGTCGAATCCGAGCGACTGCATTTTCTTCGCGCTGTATATATTCCTGCCGTCGATTACCAGGCGACGGGCCATCACATGGCCGGCCTTTTCCCAATCGAGCTTACGGAAGACGGGCCACTCCGTGCAGACCAGCGCCGCATCCACACCCTTTAGAGCTTCGTAGGGATCTTCGAAATAGGAAACATTGGGGAAGAAATGTTTTGTGCGCGAGATCGCCTGCGGGTCGGTGGCATGCACCTGGGCACCTTCCTCAAGCAAACGGCGAATCACTTCGAGCGCGGGGGCAAAGCGGATGTCGTCGGTGTTGGCCTTGAAGGCCAGGCCGAGAACCGCCACGCGCTTTCCCCGAATAACCCAGAGAGCCTTGTGCACTTTTTCGAAGAAGCGGTCGATGCGCTGCTTGTTGACGCGCTCCGCGGCCTTCAGCATGTCGAAATCGACGCCCACGGTGGCGGAAAGATGAATGAAGGCCTGGATATCCTTCGGAAAGCAGAAGCCGCCGAAGCCGAGGCCGGCTTTCAGGAATTGCGTGCCGATGCGGGGATCGAGGCCCATCGCGCGGGTGACTTCCTCGACGTCGGCGCCGATGCGCTCGCAGAGGTCAGCGATCACGTTGGCGTAGCTGATTTTGAGCGCGAGGAAAGAGTTCGAAGCGTGCTTGATCAGTTCGGCACTGCTGATGGTGGTGACCAGCAGTTCGCCGCCTGCGCCCGCGGAGCACTTGCCCGCGTGGACCGGGCAATGAAATTTCTTTTCGAGGATGGGAGTGTAAATCTCGCGGAGGGTGGCGGCGCTTTTTTCGTCCTCGACGCCGACGACGATGCGATCCGGATGAAAGAAATCCTCCACCGCGGTGCCTTCGCGGAGAAATTCGGGATTGGACGCGACCTGAAATTTAATGCCGCCGTCCGGGGAATAGGCGGCAAGCGCTTTCTGCAACTGGACGCCGGTCAGCGCCGGGACGGTGCTTTTTTCCACGACGAGTTTCGGGCTGCGCGCTTCGGTGGCGATTTGCCGCGCGACGTGATCGATGGCGGAAAGATCGGCTTCGCCCGATTCCTTGGGAGGAGTGCCAACGCAGATGAAGATGACTTCGCCGGCGCGAATGGCTTCACCGGCGTCGGAGGTGTAGACGATTTTCTTTTCTTTAGCGGCGCGCTGAAGGACCTCGTCGAGGTGTTCCTCGTAGATCGGAACTTTGCCTGCTTTCAACTGGTCGATCCGATTCTCGTCGATGTCCGTGCAAAAGACTTCGTGACCTGCCGCGGCGAGGCAAGCGCCAGTTACCAGACCCACGTAGCCACACCCGATTACCGTCAATCGCACTTGCGTATCTCCTTTTTGTTGTCCGGCCGGTTAAACCGCGTGTTGCCCTGGGCTTTACAGTTTCAGTATGCCGAAATTCGCGCCGCGGGAAAAGTGAAAGAAACAGTCCGCGCTCATTATCGCCTGCCGAGGAGAAGGCCGCGAAGGCCCAGAAGGACGAGTTTTGGCTGGCGGCGGATGACGTTCCAGAGAAGCCGGGTGGATTCGTCGCGATTGATTTCGCCCAGAGACTCACGAGTGGAAGCGTTTAACAGGTCCACAAGTTCGGAATAGTCCGCTTGCTTGAAATGATGCAGGGCGCGGCGGATCAGCCAGTGGGTGCCGAGTTCGCGGCGAAGGGTGCGCAATTCGGACGTGTCTTTCCGCAGAATGGCGTCCGCCACGCCGAGGGCGCCGCGAAAACCGGTGACGATGCCGCCGACAGTGGAAACTTTCACCTGAGCCGCGGCGTCGCCCACCAGATAGACTTCGCCATTCCCGACCGTGCGTTGAACGGGGACCCATCGGTTATAGACGGGAATGCGCGCGCCCTGCCATTCGAGCGGCTCGAAGCCCTTTTTTTCCAGGAAGCGGTCGAAGAAAAGCTTGGTGGAGCGGCCGTGCTCTCCGATGACGCCGACAGCGGCGCGTTCGGCGGATTCGGGGATCATCCAGTAAAAATAAGGAGTGTCATCGGGGACGAACCAGACGCGCGTGGTGTCCGGCGGGCAATCTTTGGGAAGCTTCACGACGGCCTGGACCAGTGGAACGGTTTCGACGGGAGGCCAGCCGGCAGACCGGGCGACGCGGCTTGTGGCGCCATCGGCGCCGACGACGCTGGCGGCATGCAGTTCTTCGCGTTTGCCGCCCTGGTCCACGTGGACGTGGAGGCCCGTGGCATTCGGCGAGAGATCCAGGAAGCGCGTGTCGTAGCGAAGCGTAGCGCCGGCGTGCACGGCTTCCTGTGCCAACGAACGAATCAGGCGCGAGCGCTCGATGATCAGGTCGGGTTGCTTGAGGGTGACTTGCGCCGAGCGCCCGTCGGTGAACAGTTCAAAGCGACGGATTTCATTCAGGATGCTGGAGCGCGCGGCGGCGCTGATCTGGTTCTTGAAATAGTCGGTGACAATCAGAGTGCGCGGCGCGGGATCGGGAGTTGCTTTCGATTCCAGTACGCTGACGCGCCGGCCACCGCGGGCAACACGCGCGGCGGTATAAAGCCCGGCCGCCGAGCTACCAATGACAACTACATCTTCGGTGTCCCCGCTTTTGGGGGACTTGGGTTTTTTATCTTCCAACAACTCGCGTAATCCTGCTAAAGGAGAGTTCTCTCGTTCGTGCCGCCAGGCTAGAACTGTTGCGTTACCAGCCGGCCAGGTAGGCAAGAACAGGCAGGCAAGCAAACAGCAAGCAAGATTATAGCGAATCCCCCTCCGCACACCAAACACGGGCCGAAGCGGAAAGTTCCGTGAAGGAAAATGCGATTAGAAGATTCTAGGCTTTTGCTTTCGGCGCTTGCTTCTCGTAGGGAGCGCGCTCCAGCCACGCGACAGCGAGGAGCATGGCGAGAACCACAGCGAGTCCTACAAGAGCCGCGGCCCGGTTGGAAAGATACGCCACGAAAATAGCGGCGGCTCCGCTGATTGCACCGACCAGGTAGATCGTCAAGACCGCGCCACGCTGGCCGAGCCCGAGATTGGCCAGACGATGCGCGGAATGATCTTTTCCCGGGGTGGTGAATGGAAGCAAGCCGCGGCGCGAACGAGAGATGGTGACGAGAGTGGTGTCGAAAATGGTGGCGCCGAGGATGAGCACCGGGGCCAGCCAGGTGGCGAGCGAGGAAGAATGGTCCAGGCGGAGTTTCAAGGCCAGGGTAGCCATCAGAAAACCGAGAAACATCGCGCCGCCGTCGCCCATGAAAATCTTGGCCGGCTTGAAATTCCAACGCAGGAAGCCGGCGGCGGCGCCCAGGACGGAAGCGGCCAGCGTGGTTACCAGAGTCTGGCCGTTGAGATAAGCGAGCATGGCGAAGAAAACGGCGGCCATGGCGGCGACGCCGGCGCAGAGCCCATCCATGTGGTCCAGAATGCTGAAGGAAGCGGTTATTCCGACAACCCAGACGATGGTGAGAGCGGCGTCCAGCCAATAGCCGAGGCTGCCGCGAATAACAAGACTGAAGACCTGCGCGTGAATGCCGCTGACCAGGAGAATTACGGCGGCCAGGGGCATGGCGGCGAAAAGTTTTATCTGGTGATGCAGCCAGCCGCGGTCGTCGAGGAAGCCGACAACGGTAACTAGCGTGGCGCCGCTGACGATGCCGACGACTTGCGCGCGCGCAGCGCCGTCGAAAACGATCAGAATGGCCAGCATGACGCCGCCATAGATAGCCAGGCCGCCGAGAAGCGGGATGGGTTTCAGGTGAACTTTACGAGGTCCGGGCAAATCCACCATGCCGACGCGAATGGCCAGAGCCCGGACGGGTACTGTAAGAAGGAGAGATGCTGACGAAGCGATCAAAAAAGCGAGCAAGCCCGCACTCATTCATCCTCATTGCTCGTTCTGAGGAAACTGGCAGTGGGCTGGTTTGCCAGTGATTCACAGAGACGTTGCCGGTTTGGGATCCGGCTCCCAAGTGACGCCCATGGATGACGGCTTAGAGAGAGCCGTCGGTGCTGCCCCACGCAGCATCTTTAAAGTAGCGCGAAAGAATGTGGACCGCCAGTTGAAAATTAAAGCCCGCGAGTTGTGATAACGAGTTCGTGAACAGAGTCGTAACCAAAATATAAACAGGGCGGGATCGCGTGAAAAGTTATTTTCGATGCAGGCCGCTTGTTGCCGCTTCCTCCAGAATTTTCACCAGCTTCCGGAGTTCCGCGGAGCGCTCGTATTCCGGCGCGGCGGCGAGAGAGGCCTTGCCCATTTCGTTGAGCTTTGACGGATTTTGGGAGAGTTCACGGACGAGAAGCGCGAAGCCGGCGGGGTCGCCGGGGTCGGCCGAAACGGAAAAACCCTTTGCTTCTCCAAGCGAGGCGACGTCGCATTCGCGAGGGGCCACGGCAACGATCGGTTTTCCAGCGGCGAGGATGCCGTACATTTTGCTGGGGACCACGACCCCTTCGAGTCCGGGTTTGATGGTGATGATGTGGGCGTCGGCGGCCGCGAGAACCGAGGAGATTTGGCGGGCTGGAAAGAACGGCAGGAAGCGCACGTTGGGAATTTGCGCGGCGGCGGTTTCGAGGCGGAGGCGTTGCGCGCCATCGCCCACGAAGACGAGGCCGACGCCATCGGCGGCGAGAGAGGCGGCGCCGGCGAGTAAGGTGTCCCAGGCGCCGTAAAAACCTAGATTGCCGGCGTGCAGGAGGACGAAACGAAAATTTCCGCGAATTGCGCGGATCACTTCGGAGTCGAGTGCGGGAGCAGGCGCATCACTCGGAGAGATTTCCGCGCCGTCGCGGACAACGGCGACCGTGGACGGATCGACGCCTTTCGCCAGGATGCGGTTGCGCATGTCGTCGCCAAGCACCACCACGCGCGTGGCGCGGCGCAGTGCCCAGCGGTGCAGCTTTTCCCAGACGCGGGCCAGCAAGCCAGGCTTGACGATCGAGCCGCCCACGGCCATGTCGGGATAGAGGTCGCGGATGTTGTAGACGTACGGCTTGTTTTTCAGCAGGGCGACGAACGCGCCGACGATTCCTTCGAACGGAGGATCGGTCATGGCGAAGATAACGTCACAGGGAAGAAACAACGCGCGCGGCACGGCCAGGAAAACATAGCTGAGGTAATTGAAGACGCGCTTTTTCATTTGCGTGCGCGGGTAATCCGAGGAGCCGACGCGAAGAATCCTCACGCGGCCGGATGGTTCCGATTGGAAGAGGCGCCAGGGCCGCCGCTCGGTGGGGTCGTAGGAAGGCCGACCGCAGAGCACGGTGACGTCGTGCTTGTCCGCGAGGGCCGCGACAACGGTTTGCGCCATTTTCGCCGTGGCGGAGGTGTCCGGCGGATAGTAGAGATTCAGAAGGAGAACGCGCACGCGAAGATTGTACAGGGGAAAACGAAGACGCTGTAACTCGCCGAGAAGCGCGGGAAAAATTCAACTGCTGGAGGCCGGTCCGGTCATTCCGAACGCGGCCTCCATTTCAGTTAGAAAGCAAAAGGGCGTTGGTACGGCGAATTTGTCAGTAGATGCCGCCGGTGACGCGGATGACTTCGCCGGTGAGGTACTTGGAGTCGGACGAAGCCAGGTAGACCGCGGTGGGCGCGATGTCGTCCGCCTGGCCGATGCGGCCCAGCGGCGACTGTGCTTCCACCCACTTGCGAAAATCACTTTCGGTGAACCCGCCGGATTGAGTGCCTTCCGTTTCGATCATGCCCGGGTTGATGGAATTCACGCGGATCTTGCGTGGGCCCAGTTCTTTGGCGAGCACGCCGGTAATGGAGTCTACGGCGGCCTTGGTGGCGGTATAGACGGAACTGTTGGGCGGATTGATGGTGCTGACGCCGGAGCCAACATTGATGATGCTGCCGCCTTCGGGACCGATCAGCTTCACGGCTTCCTGGGTGGCGAGGAGCAGGCCAAGGACGTTGAGATTGAAATGGTCGTGGAAGAGTTTTTCGGTGACGCCCTCGAGCGGCGCGAACTGATAGATGCCGGCGTTATTCACCAGAATGTTCAATTTCCCGTAGGCTTTCCTGGTTTCGGCGAAGAGGCGGGTGACCTCGGCGTGCTTCGATACGTCGGCCTGGACGGCGATGGCTTTGCCGCCCTTGGCGGTGATTTCTTTCACGACGCGGTCGGCGCCTTCTTTGCTGGAGGCGTAATTAACGACGACGGAAGCGCCCTCAGCGGCGAGCGCGATGGAGATTGCGGCACCGATCCCCTTGGAGGCGCCGGTTACGACGGCAACCTGATTCGTAAGCTTTCCCATGATGTTCCTCGATTCTTGAGCTTTTGACGGCCTGGATAGTTAGACAACCGTCTAAGTAGATGAAAATGAGCCGGGAAGGTTACCTGGGATTTTGGGAGCCCGGGGCATGCGGTGGGGAGCGCGCCGCGGGCGGTCCTATCCCTTTGGGGATGGAAGTGCTTACAGGGATTGGGCAGTGCAGGTTGGAACTGGGCTATATTGGGTGACGGACCCGGGGAGGGTATTCAGAGGAGGAACTAGCCGTGCGCAACACTCTTTGCAGAATCGCATATGTTTCCCTGATCTATCTCGCGGGCATAGCGCTTTCCTTCGCAGCTCAGGCCCAGCAAGTGCCTCCACAGATTCAGGCGCCCGCCAACGAACAACTTTTGTTGCAGGTTCATGCGAAGGGCGACCAGGTTTACATCTGCCAGGAGGGCGTCACGCAATTTGCGTGGGCGCTGAAGGCACCCGACGCGCAGCTGTTTGATAAGGATGGCAAACCGTTCGGCAAGCATTTCGCGGGGCCTTCGTGGGAAGCGAACGACGGCAGCCGTGTTACGGGCAAAGCCGTGGCCAACGCACCTTCGGCGGACGCCGATTCCATTCCGTGGTTGCTGGTGAACGTCGTCGGCCACGAGGGCCGCGGCGTGCTCTCGCCTGCCACGACTATCCAGCGGCTCAATACCAAGGGCGGCAAGGCGCCCGCTTCGGGCTGCGACGGTGCGCACGCTGGGCAGGAAATTCGCGTGCCGTATTCGGCGGATTATGTTTTCTACGCTCCGAAATAATCACGTTTAGAAAATGGAAAATAGAAAGTGGAAAATGGGCTGCTTCCGTGGGGTGCGGGCCATTGGCGGCTTTGCCGCGTTCTGCTATACCTGAATTGAAATACCTTCTGCGGCAGGTTGCGGGAGAAGCGATTGCCGGGACACTGTGGTTCGCTCCGGAATGGAGATTCCCATGGAAGTTACCGTAGAGCATCTGGGCTCCGTGCAGTTTGAAATACGCTCGCGAAATCACAGCCTCATCAGCGATCAGCCGGTAGATGGCGGTGGCTTTGACGAAGGCATGACTCCGCCGGAACTGCTGCTGGCTTCGCTGGGGTCGTGCGCGGGATATTATGCCGCGCAGTATCTTCGCAAGAATAAATTGGCCACCGAGGGCACGCGGGTGCGGGTGACCTGCGAAAAAGTGAAGGATCCGGTGGCGCGGATGACGAATTTCGTGATTGAGGTGGACGCGCCGGTGGAATTGAGCGCGGAGCAGCGAAAAGGCGTGGAAGAAGCGGTGGAGCACTGCCTGGTGCACAACACGCTGCTGCATCCGCCGAAGATTGAGCTGAAGGTTGCCGGAGCGGCTGCGGCGAAGAAGTAGACCAAACGTTTCTCTCACTCAAACAACAAGCAACAGTTGTCATCCTGAGCGGCGCGGTTTTTTTGCGCCGCGAAGGATCTCAACTCATGCGGCTTGCAAGGATTCAACGTTGAGGTCCTTCAGCTATCCTCGTCGGATAGCTTCAGGATGACAAGGCTGGGCCGCGGAAAACTCTTGCGGGCGCGGCATCGGGATTCCACTAGGCGGCGAGCATTTTGCCGAGGAGTTCTTTTAGGATTTTGGCGGCGACGGTGGCGGTTAGGCCGGTGGGGTCGCGCGCGGGATTGAATTCGACGAGATCGGCGCCGATGATCGGGCCGGGCAGATCGTGAATGTAGCTGATGGCTTCGCGCGTGGTCATGCCGCCGGGTTCCCAGTGGGAGACGCCGGGGGCGAAGGCGGGATCGAGCGCGTCCATATCGAAGGAAACGTAAATGGGGCCGGCGAGGTTGAGATGCGTCGGGTCGGGCAGGTCTTTTATTTCGAAAATTTTCACGCCGTATTTTTCCGCTTGCTCGTGCTGGTGCGCGTTCAGGGTGCGGACGCCGATCTGGATAAGACGGTGGACGAG
>Ga0210406_10003651_pt1 | contig 16738 bp, 15 predicted proteins | sample IncBWC30MmetaG_FD_155454 | JGI IMG/M metagenome (GOLD analysis project Ga0210406, IMG submission 155454) | Forest soil microbial communities from Barre Woods Harvard Forest LTER site, Petersham, Massachusetts, United States - Inc-BW-C-30-M | ecosystem: Environmental > Terrestrial > Soil >... | reverse complement strand
TCGTCTTCAAGGGCACATCCGATCCGGTCCTCGGTCATGCCATTGGCAAAAGCGGCGACACAGAAAGCGATGTCGGCGGCGGCGGGACGGTCCTGGTACTTGGTTGAGCTTCGGAATCGTTCAAGAGATAGGTTCGATAACCTCGGCCCCCTTCGGGGGAAAGAGAACTTTGCAGACGCTTCGCCTCGCGTTCCTGCTCGCGGGCTTCGTAGAGTGTCGTTATCTCTTGCTCAAATGCCTCCGCCATCGGGTACTGCTGTCCGGTGTGGCTATGGAGGCGCACGAAAGGGAAGAGGCCGTCCGACTTTCTGTATTTAGGTTTGCAGTTCGTGAAGCCGGGAAGCCGTCCAAACCCATTCGCCCATCCGGGGAGCATCGTTTCACCACGCTCGACGATCTCAGCGAGACCTCGCTTGCGAGGCTCGCGGCCGACGGCTTCGACCCATGTGCTGTTGTCGAGACCGGCGCCAGCAACTTTCAAGCCTGGCTCAAGCATCCGAGAACGTATCGCAGAAATACATTAATACCCTCCGGCGGTGTTTCGAGACCGCGAAGCTTTGGAAATTGGCGTGGTTCACTTCACAAAACTGGCGCCATCCCTATGGAGGCCGCTACCGCCGGCCTTACGCACCCTACTTTTATGCTAATTCGACATATTTAGTGCCCGGGTTGCTGAATTCCTATTGGGATTATCCAGATGACTTTTACGCGAACGACGGAACACCGTATTCTAACCAGCAGCCGATTCAGGACAGCAACTACTTTCAGCCAGATCCGGCGCCAGGGTATGGCAGCGGAGATCAAGGACAAAGATCAGGACAGGGACCGGAATATCGATCGAAAGATGTGCCTCCTCCACCGCACGCTGCCTCTGAACCACTTCCGCTGGCTGCCTTAACACTGATTTTTAAGGACGGGCATTCGCAGCAAATTCATAATTATGCAATGACTCGGACTAAAATTTATGTACTGGATAACGCGGCAGCGGAACGCACTTTCGAAATTCCGCTGAACACAATCGACCTGCATGCGACGGAAGAAACAAACCGACAGGCTGGCGTAGACTTTAGCATTCCCGCTTCGGTGGAGGGGCCGGCGAAAAACTGAGCCAAATAAGCCCTACAATAAGTTTGGATGGACAGCGTAGATTGCTCACCTCAACTATCACTGTAGCTTCGAGAGCTCAATGGCGCAGATCGTTCACGCTAAATGGCGTATAGCGGATCGGGTGCCGACATGTCGGGGTCACTAGATCAAATAGCGAGCAAATATTTACGCCACGTAGCGCTCTAAAGTACAGTCATGGCACTTAATTCCGCGCCTGTTGCGCTTGAACCCAAGACAAAGTTCAAGCCGGAGTTTGTCGTAGATTTAGGTACAACAATGACGCTCTCCTCTTTCATTGCCTGGGCAGTTGTCCGGAATTTCCATTCCGGGATTTAAGTGCACGCGCGACAGTAGTCCAGACACTTGATGACCTCTTTCTCGCTGTCCGAACCCCCCGGGTGCTCGTGGATGCAGGGAAATTTGATGGGTCTAGCCCTATTAGGTGCACATATAGTTCAGCCGTAAGCTGTCACGGCCGAACTACGGTTCCGTCTAGCATGCGGTCATTACCTCGGCCTTCAAAATCTGTCTTATAGGGATACTTCGCCGCCGCTTTCTCATCGATATCGATGCCAAATCCAGGTTGATCGTTGGCGTACATATAACCTTTGCGAATCTCCGGAGTTCCAGGGAAGACTTCGCGGGTTTTTTCGTCGAAGAATGTCTCCTCCTGAATGCCGAAGTTCGGGGTGACGAGATCCAGGTGCAGGTTGTAACAATGGCCGACGGGATCAACGTTGTTTGGTCCATGCCACGCCGTCCGTACATCGAAGAACTCGCAGCAGTGTGCTACTTTTCTGCACATGTTGAGGCCACCCACCGCGGATTGGTGGATACGAATGAAATCGATCCAGCGGTTGGCTACAAGGCTAAGCCATTCATTGCGGTTAACGAACAACTCGCCCATGGCAAGTGGTGCCGACGTTTCCTGACGAAAGATCTGGAACCAGCCCACATCCTCGGGTGACACTGGATCTTCAATATAAAACGGCCGGTATTGTTGAACCGCGCGACAAAGTTCAATCGACTGATTCGGCGCCGGACGTTCGTGCACATCGTGGACCAGTCCAATGTCATAGCCAAACTTGACTCGCAAAGCCTCGAACATGCCGATTGTTGTGTTGATGTATCTGTTAGCGTCGAAGACCGGTGACGGCTTAACGCCATCGGGCCGCAGGGCCTGCGTCGCTGCCGAAGTTGCGGCACCGCCCACGCCATAGCCGGACCATCCGGGAGTTGCCAATTGAACGCGAACAACCTGGTATCCCTTTTCAATATATGCCTGCACCTGATCGTTCAGCGCGCTCTGAGTCAAAGCGGCAGCATGGCCGTAAAGCGGAACGGCGGCCCGCACCTTACCTCCCAGCAATTGGTAGACGGGGACACCAAGACGCTTCCCCAGGATGTCCCATAGGGCGCCATCGATGCCGCTCAGCGCATTGTTACCCTCTGGGCCTGACCGGAAATATTCCTGTACATATGCCGACTGCCATATGTCTTCAATCTCATCCGCATCCTTGCCAATGACAAACGGCTTAAGGCGCTTTTCGATGTATGCCTGCGCAGCCTGGGGAATCTCCTGATGTGTCGCCGCACCGAGACCATAGAGGCCGGGTTCGCTCGTCTCTACTTTGACGATCGTCCAATTCGATCCGGAAGGGGCCGTCGAAATGATTTTCACATCGGTGATCTTCAGGGGCGGCATACCTCTGCGGGCCGCTGCTTTTGCTTGAGCGAGAGGCCCCCCTCCACCCATGGCTCCTACGATTCCTGCTGCTGATTCAGCGGAAACTGTGCGGCCTCGCCCCAGATTTGTGACTGCACCAACTGCAGCAGCGGCTGAAAGTGCCTTAAGTACACTTCTTCGTTCCATAGGATGTGTTCCCTCTCTCCTGTTCAGTTATGAATATGGTTAGAAGCTAAATGTTCCGCCAATACGAAAGACTCGTGGTGACACTCTCGCGAACACTACTGTCAGGCGGCACTTTAAATCCCGGAAATTGCCGTTGTTTGTTTTCAATGATTTTCCGGGTATTAATCATAGCGTAGTGGCACTTGTCTCGGATTGTTGCACTTAAATCCCGGACGGAGTTCTATCTGAAGCTCGTCCGGGTTTTAAATTCAAAGTGGCACCAGTGGGGGCCTGCCAGGCATCTGCGCCGTTCTCGACGCTCATCGTTGCTCGACCCGGAAACTCAATGTGGATAGCACCGGTTGGCGCTGCTAGTTCTGGACATATCGGCGCAGACAACGCAATACCGGCTTCACAATTGGTTGCGGAAACCACAATCGGTAACAACGAGGTCGTGGATGGGGATGCCCTTCGATCCCTTCTGTCGGCAGAACTTGATTGGGATCCGATAGTCAACGCCTACCCAGATGGAGAAACACCCTCTCCATACGTGAATTTAACCTGTAGCTCAGACAAGACACTTTCTTATAAGGATTTCGTCGACGTTTGCATAGTTTTGATCGAGAGAACGACCAGTGCTCCCGACGCCACAAAGCTTGAGGATTGTGATGAGGACATTGGAGAGGTTTCAAAAAAACACCCGACGAAGAAAGCGCTCCAAAAACCGTTCAACCGTAGCCACTCTTCGCCGCATGCGGAGCAGATATCGTCAAACAGGCCTCATTAATGATCCTCTAAGCACGGAGTCTAAAACTGCCCGGATATGCGCGGCGCGCCTGCTAGGCACTGCGGGGAAACACGGAAGGAAGCCATGTACAATTCGTTACTGCATCAGGGCGTAACCACAGAGGGATCTGAAAAATGGCTGAAGAAACGATTTTAGAGAAGGCTGGTGTTGCTGTTGGAGTAGGGTTGGGAGTTGCGTCGAATGTAGCTGGAGCCGTCAGGTCGGCATTTGGGTCTGCTGTGGATAGTGTGACGGAGGCCCTTAAACCCGCTCCCGCCAAGCCAGTGGTAAAGAAGGCTGTGGCGAAAAAGGCTACCAAGAAGGTGCCGATAAAGGGCGTTTCCCAAAATGGACCAGCTAAGAAAGCTCCTAAAGAAGCATCTGTCAAGGCAGCGAAGAAGGTTATTAAGAAAAAGGCTGCTAAGAAAGCCGTCAACAGAACGGCTCCGAAGAAATCTGCAAAAAAGGCTCCGGCTAAGAAAGCCGTGAAGTCCGTGAAGAAAACTGTGAAGAGTATTCGACGCAGGCAATAAATGTGAGGGAAAATGGCGAGCGATAAGGATAAGAACAAAGCCGCGAAGAAGACAGAAAAGGCGGTCAGGAAAGCCGTAAAGAGGGGCCTGAGTGAGGTCGCGGTCGAGAAGGCTGTATCTCTTGGTATGGCTAACGGCGCCAAAAAGAAGCCCGTCGGGAAAGCCGCGGCTAAAGCCGACGAACGCGAAGCCAAGATCGCCTGAGTTTCCAGCTCCGTCCTAATTGGCTCTCCGCCAATCCCCGAATGCGCTCTAGCAGTGCGGGAGTTTCAGAAGTGGATTTCGTGACGATAAAAGCGACACTGAGCTGTCCGTCGCGGTAGGTTGTAAGCTTCCTGGGTGCGCCGGTCCGCATAGATGCGGGTCGGAATAGGAGACTCAAGCAGCTTCAATACCGCTTCTGAGTCCTGAAAGGAGCTAACCTTGAACCTGCCGCGAATGAGAGTTGAGGTGGCCTTGCCATCTGGTATGAAGAGAGTCCTGCCACCCGCGGACCAACTCACCCTGGTTAGCTCACTCTCATAAGAGAAGACTTCTCTCGCCGCACCGCCGAGCGCGAGATTACCACGACATGATTCAACCGAACACCGACCACTCGTGCACCCGGCAGAATTGCACGGTTATCACCGTTCGAACTGGTGTAAGCAATGGCAGCGCCATCCCGCGACCACACGGGAGACAGCGCATTCGCATTGCCATTGGTGAGGCGAAGAGGCTCCCCGCTTCCGACAACCTTCAGGTAGATCTGTGTATACCCGTTCGTTCCCCAATCGCACGTAAATGCGACCTGGTTTCCATCAGGCGAAAGATTTGGTTGAGCGAGAAATCCCGGCGCAGAGAACAAAAGCGACTCCGTCGGCTGCAACACCGGTCGAGAGGGCTGGCTCCTCTGATACCAGATCGCTCCTCCGGCAATGATCGCCAGCCCGGCCAGCGCTGCCATTCCGGCCCACACCACTCGTCGCGATGTCCCCTTCGAGGCTGGAGAGATCATCGGCACCGCAGCATGCGATCCTGACTCGTCTCCTTCTTCTACTCCTGCAGCATAACCTTGAGGTCCGCAGCGGTCTGAAATCGCCGGTTCGGATCCTTTGAAGGCAGCGATGAACGATCTTCTCCAGCTCGCACGCGAGATCGGTTTTACCTCGCGCAGTCTCGGCGGCTCTTCGCGCACCACCGCGTTGATGCTCGCGATCGCCGAATCTCGCGCGAAGGGACTCACGCCGGTAAGCATCTCGTAGAACATGCATCCAAAGGCGAAGATGTCCGAACGCGCATCCACTTTCTCTCCCAGCGCCTGTTCCCGAATCCATGTTGGAAGGTGAGAGATGAAAATCGGTCCCTTCAAAGGGTTGGCTTTTGATAACCCGACTCCGCAAACAGAAGATCTGTACATCAAGAGCATCAATACTACCGTCGATCAATACCGGGCCCTCGAAGAAGTGCGTACCGACGCGCTGTCTCCGGCTCAGCCGCAACCTCATCTCCGATCCTGATGCCGATTGGTCTAATCCCGCTATTGAGAGACGAAGACGACGTCGACCCAGTAGTTGTTGGCGTTGTAAGTGTTATTCGGGAAGACGTTCGAGCCGCTATAGGCATAAACCCCGTTACCGCCGATTGAGGCGCTCGACGGAGCGGTCAACAGCCCGTTCGTATGGGCGTTGGCGAAGTAGTTGCCGTTGGCCGAATACTCTCCCGTGTTGGTGTGGTACGAAGCGACATAAGTGGTGTTCGCGGTGATGCTGACCGGTTTTGAAAAGTTGACCTGCTGCCAGCCGCTGGCGGTCTCGTTGGTGAATGTGGCGCTGGCGAGTAGAGTGCCCGAGGCGGTCCACAGAGCGCCTATATGGGTGCCGGTGTTCTTCGGCCCCTTATAGAAGCGGATGCCGGTGATCGTGCCATTGGTCGAAGCTTGGAACTTAACCCCGAGATTAACTGCCTGAGGGTCGCTTACCGTCACGATGCTCGGTGTGTCGGTGGAGTTGAATAGAGTTGAAGTCGTCCCTGAAGCCGCTAGCGTCAGGGCCAGCGCCGCCGTCCCTGTTCCCGCTGAGTTGGTAGCGCTCAGCGTGACGTTGAAACTCCCGGCCACCGTGGGCGTTCCGGAGATGAGACCGGTTCCGGTGTTTACCGAGAGCCCGGAAGGTAAACCAGTGGCATTGAAGCTGGTCGGAGTGTTACTCGCCGTAATCTGGTAGCTGAATGCTGTACCAACCGTGCCGCTGGCCGTCAACGGGCTGGTTATCGTCGGCGCCCCTGAAGCCGGCGCTACGCTCAGCGCCAGCGTCGCCGTCCCTGTTCCCGCTGAGTTGGTAGCGCTCAGCGTGACGTTGAAACTCCCGGCCACCGTGGGCGTTCCGAAGATGAGACCGGTTCCGGTGTTTACCGAGAGCCCGGAAGGTAAACCAGTGGCATTGAAGCTGGTCGGAGTGTTACTCGCCGTAATCTGGTAGCTGAATGCTGTACCAACCGTGCCGCTGGCCGTCAACGGGCTGGTTATCGTCGGCGGGGTACCCGTCTGTGTAGCGGTGAACAGAACGTCCACCCAGTAGTTATCGGACATGAAAGTATTGGTTGGGAAAACGCGGGAACTGCTGTAGGCATAAACCCCGGCATTGGACGGAGCCGTCAAAGGCCCCACGGTCGTGGGGTGGACGAAATAACCGTCGTCCGCGGAATAGTCTTGGGCGGTGTGGTAGGAGGCAACGTAGGTTGTACCCGCAGTGACTTGAACGGGTTGCGGGAATTGGACCTCCTGCCAGCCGCTCGCTGTCTCGTTGGCGAAAGTCGCGCTGGCGAGCAGGGTTCCCGTCGAACTCCACAGACTCGCGGAGTGAGGGCCGCCGTTTATGGAATTTTCCCAGAAACGCATGCCGGTGATGGTCCCTGAGGTCGAGGTTGAAAACTTGACCCCAAGCTCGACCGAATTCAGGTCCACGGCGGTTTGGCTATCAGGGACAGCCGTGCTCCCAAACAAATTGGAACGCGCAGCCACGCTGACGGTGATCCCACCCGATGGCGGTTCGGTGTTGAGGCTGTCGTCGGTCGCGCGGGACATGATCGTGTGCGATCCAGCGGCCGCGTTCCAGGTACGCGTCCAATTGGTTGTACCGGAAGCCCTGAGCCAGGTCGCGCCGCCGTCTACTGATACCTCGACGCCGGCGACCCGCCCACCCCCTATGTCGTTCGCAACGCCGCTGATCGTGACCGGTTGGCCTTCCACGAAGCTGGCGTTGTTGGCAGGTGTCGAGATCGACGAGATGGGAGGCGTTGTGTCCGTCGACTGCACCGCGGCGATCAGTCCCGTTTGCAACGAGCCCGGCTGAACACCCATGTCAGCGAGCAGGTTGACCATCGCTTGCTGGACATCCGGATCGGTCGGGGTCGGCGAGAGATCGTGTTCGGCGCTCAGCCCCCATGACCAGTAAACGGTGCCGGCGCCGAACACGAGAGCGTGGCTGCTCGGATCCCGGTATAAAGTCAGATTATGGGTCGCCGTACCGTTACCGGTCGTTGTACCGTAATCGAGAAGGTATGTATTGACGGCGAGTGTCGTCGATGAGAGGTCGATCATGCCTGCGGGAGCGAAGCCGTTATCCGGGGATCCATCCCACTCATAACCGAGAAGGTTTTGCGTGAGGCTCCAGGTCGCGCCATTTGCAAGCCTCGAGACGTTTGGAGTATTGCGCCAAAACCACAATCCGCTCATCGAGGAGGGAATCTGGATCGAGTCGGCGCGGAATGAATCCACCTGGAAGATCGTGCCGGTTAGGTTGTTTTCAGGTTTCCCTCCCTCCGCAGGCGGGCTGAACCTCGGGTCGCGCCAAGTTCCAGTCCATTCAAAGGTCGGGCTTTCGTCTAGCGGGTCGAGCGGGGCATTGAAACGGGTCTCCTTGTAGCAAACCAGCGTGCGAAAAGGTGTGTTGCTGCCGTCGATGCTCGGCTCCCAACGGGTTTTCCAATAAACTTCGTTACCGCTCATGAAGATAAGATTGAGACCTTTCGTGCTCCTCGCCGTCTGGATATTCGCTCTTGCGGTGGTGTCCCAATATTCGTCATGCCCGGTCGACATGAATATCTTGTGTTGACCTAATACCGACGGAGAGCGCGCGGTGTCGACCTCGGCTATGTATGAGACGCTATACCCGTTTTGTTCCAACCAGAAGATGGCGGCGAATTCAGCGCCAAACAGGAAGTCCTGGGGACCGGCGAACGTTCCGACCGAGTCCCGCGTTGCGATTGGTCGGTTGTAGCTCACTTTGTAGGCACGTCCGGGAGCGGAATCGCCGCCGGGACCGTTGCCGCCGTACAAATTGGCGCCACCCCAGCCGTTGTAGGCGTGCCATGTCGTATCCGATGTCTGGAAAACGATATCGCTGGTCGACTCGTCAGCACGAACGATAAACGGAATGTGGTTCTCGTTGTTGGTGTTTGTTTGGTCAACCAGATGGGCGATGTAGACGCCGGACACCGCGGTCGCTGGGACAGCCCACGACGCGGTCACTGCCCAATTGCCCGCGTCCACCTCGCCCGTCGTCGCATTCGTCACCGGAGTCGGCTGAGTTTGCTTGCTCGTCTTGTTGAAAGTCGTAATCAGCCGGGCGCCGTTCCCCTGGTAATAACCAAGCCGGTAAATGTCGATCCGCCAATTAGCCGTCCCGGACTCAATCTTAAAATTGATCGTAGAGCCATGGTTGACGCTTATGTCGGTAGCGAAGCCCTGGAGGGTTGTTGAGCCCGGTCCGGCGAGGTCCCACTGGCTCTGGGGAGTGCCCGGCAACTGATTTTCGGTGACAATAGCGTTTTGCGCAAATGCACCGTTTACCGTACTCGCAAGACAGAAAATCACACAAAAAATCAGTGCACGCAAGATTCTCATTGTTGCCTCCCTGCACGCTATTTGCGGCATTCCAGGTTGCCCTGCGGCTATCGCGGCATTCTGGTTGGCCCCGGCCCAGCCTGCTCCTCCAGTTCGCTCTCAGGCGGGAATTGATCGAAGTTAACGCGCTTTCCGTGCTTGATCGCCGGCTCAAAAGTCACCAATAGCAGTGAAGGATCACAACCTTGCGCGTTAAACGCTGTTAGCAGACCCTTAAGGCTATTCACTCTGCCTGGCATCGCTTTCTTCTCTACGTCAGCTGCGCTCTTCTCCTGCTCCGCAACTTGCACGGCATTGGGAACCACCTGGCTGGACGGGCCATAGATAAGGTCAACAAAGTTTGCCCGGTGCGCCCAGTAAGTAGTCGCGCTCTGCTCAATTAGCGCCGCCGCATCATTGATATTGTTTAGAACCGCGCTGCATCCGCGCCCCTGAGCATTAGCTACGCTACTCGTCGCAATCGCCGCGACAACTGCAAAAAAGAGGAGAACCGCTCTCATGCCGAGCCTCCCGTTCGTTTAGCTTTGCGGGCTAATTCCTGCAGGCTAATTCCTTTTCCCATTGCAATTCGAATGCCAGCCGCAGCCTCGATGAACATCAAGCGAGTGGATATGAATGGCAATAATGGGGATCTTTCCATGAGGTACGGGTCCAAGTTAGCTAAAATGACGGCCCTGGAACGAATACGACCAACCGACCACCCGTCTCCTGTTTGCATAGGTATGCAAATTCTTGCCAACTCGTTTACAACATCCCCTCACACTTGCGGTGATCCAGGATCCGGGCCAGGTACAAGCTTCGGAGCCGCGCGTTCGAGGAATTCTTGGCAGTGATTCTCCGGAGCATCTCGACATGTTGATCGATTACCCGCATAGTCTGCTGTGTCTGGATGACGGAAAACTCATGCAGGCCAACGTAAAGGTGCGCATATCGCTCTGCAAAGGCCGCCACCTCCGCAGAGTAATCTGCCGTTTACGGAGTCGCCGATGGTTCCGGTTCATGTGTCCGGCATGAAGGAGCAACTGCTTCTGTTATTGGATTCCGGTAGCAACGCGCCGATGCTGTACGAGGCAGGCCAGGAACTGGCAGGTGCGTTGGCAGTGAGTGTTCCGCTGCGCACCCGCGGCGCTGACGGAATCGAACGCGAAATCCTTCGGCTTCTTCGTAAGGATGCACATCGACTCTCATCGAATTTTCGACCAACTGCCACTCTTGAGCCTGTGCGTCGTCGATATCGACGATGCGGGCGGGGATGGCGAAAAGCTCTGCCAGTTGCGCGGCGCGGAAGCGTCTCGCTCCGGCTACGATCTCGAAGCCTTCCGAGTTCGGGCGGACGGTGATGGGCTGAATGAGGCCGTGCTGTCGGATGCTTTCGGCGAGCTCATGAAGCTTGGATTCTTCAAACGTCCTGCGGGGATTGGTGGCGGACTCATGGATGGTGTCGAGAGCGAGGAACTGGAATGCGCTGCTGTTCTGCATGATTGCCCTCCTTTGGGCGGGTTGAAAGGTTTTGGGGGTGTGGAGCGAACACGATGCCCTGTGTCCGCTCCGCTGCGGAAAGGGTTAGGCGCGTGGGGCCTGCTGCGGCTCGAAGGCTTCGGCGAAGCCCTGCAAACGCAGGTTGCTGTCCCACAGCATGGCGAATTGCTTGTGTTGCTCGTGCAAGCCGGAAAGGTGAACGTAGTGGCCGCGCTCAATGGTGCGGCTCCACTGCTCGATTCCGAGATAGTCATTGCGGAAATAGAACGGCTCCAGCTGCGGTCCTTCCGCAAAGCCAAGCTCGAAGCACATCTCCGGGTCGCGCATCAGGTCGCCGTTTTGTTCGCCGTAGTGGGCTACGGAAATTACGGGCAGTCCGCTCGGGCCGGATTCGTCGGTGGATTCGATTACAAGCGCCATATACGGCGCGTTTTCGATCTTGAGATAGAGGCCGGGACTCCAGCCTCCGGCTCTCCTGAGGATTTCGAGGAGGGTCTGCATTACGCCACCTCCGCGAGTGCTGCATCGAGAGATCGTACCAGGACGTTCTGACCTGGGCTCGAAACTTCGAGACCTCCGAGGCCTTCCACGCCCGGCTGGCCCGTCCCAAAGCCGGCAACGAAGCGATGCGCACGTTCGTCAATACCTTCCGGCAGAACCTGGCCGACGCCGGCGGTAGTTCCGACGACGAATCGGTGTGGCGGCTGCTCCGAAGGATGCAGATCCTGGTGTACGACTTCACGGCCACCGGTTCCGCCTCGATCGAACTCATGCAAGAGAGGGCGGTCCGAGCTTTGCATCCGTCCCATGCGGATCAGGCAGGCAAACTCTGGATCGGCAGACCGCCATCACGGTGCCCGAACTCGCCAAGATGCTCACCCTAAGCAGACGACAGCTCTACAAGATGGCCGCAGCCAACCGCATCCCGAACTTTAGGGTCGGAATGTCCGTGCGGTTTGACCCTGGCGAAATTCGCGAATGGATACAGGAAGGAAGGCCAGCAGTGAAACGTCGTCCGTCGACCTCGGCAAGATCGCTACACGCCAACGTGTCGAAGGTTGCGTAAAAGGAATCGAAACGAAGAGAGGCTGCTCTGGTGTGCCGCAAGACACTTAAACCAGTACCGAGGAACCGCGGCTTCGCTTCCTGCCAAATGAGTGGAGACAATCTCGCGAGCCTTAGATTCCGACTTCGGTTATCACTCTTCGTTAGGTCAGCAACTTAGCCTGCTGTCCCTGCTTGGTGATCAGTGAAACGGCCCTTTTGTCAAAGGAAACGAAGGTTTCGGCCCCCAGCCAGTTACCCTCGTAGGCGATCAGGCCGTCCGCAAAGTCTCCGCCAGCATTGAGGATCGCTAATCCGGCATCCACAGCCGGACGATTGACAGCGACATTGCTGGCATCGAGCAGCGCGTTGACGGCCGCGGAAATGTCCTCCAGTCCGAAGTTGTAAACCCGACGCAGCACCCAGACAAACTCGCAGAGGCATGGCAGGGAAACGGCGATCAACTCGGCTTCCTTGAGGAGTTTGGTTGCAGCCTTAGCCTGTTTCACATCGTCACGCACCGCGGCGCGGATAAGAATGTTCGTGTCCGGGGTGATCTTCATTCCTGCCCGGCCCAGTTGGCCGCCGCCGCCTCGTTGATTTCATCGAGAGTCGCGATCTTCTTGGTCTTGCCCGCAAGCAGGCTGAGGAAGCCATCTATCGTTCCGGCAGGCCGCACGGCCCTGAGGGTCACCCGGCCATCCGGTAGCTTGTCCAACTCGATTTTTTCTCCCGGCTCGATGCCAAGATGTTGCAGCACATCCTTACGGAATGTGACTTGCCCCCGCGCCGTTACCGTCAAAGTGGTCATGGCTAGATCCTCATGCTTCAAACTTGATGGTAATGCAAAACTGCATTACCAGGCAATGGACGGGGGCAAGGGAAGGGAAGTGCACAAGGTATTTCACAATGCTGCTGAGAAAGAACTTTGGAGATGGCGGAAAATCCGTTGTAATGCCAAATGACCTTTGTAAGTAAAATCTGAGGGACAGACGGGAATTGCGTGCAAAATGGGCCGATATACGCAAAATGCACATCGTTCAAGTAGCGTGTTTTGAAAGATTTGCAGGTTAGTCAGCAACTTGCGAGAGGATATGGCGGAGAGACAGGGATTCGAACCCTGGATACCTTGCGGTATACACGCTTTCCAAGCGTGCGCCTTCAGCCACTCGGCCATCTCTCCGCGGTATTGCGGACCTCTTTGAATCTAACACAATTAGCCTGCCTGAAAGCGCCTCAGAACCTCAGGGAGCCTGCGCGGTGATGTTCTGTTTCACGATCGCCGACGACTTCAAATCAACCGGAGCCCCCTGCATAAGATACCGTCGAAGCGTCGAGGGATCTCCCCAGTTGATCTGCCATCCATGGTCGATAGCGACCAGAATGTACTGTCCGGGAATGATGTTCGCCACATCGAAGCTGCCATCCGTGTTCGTCTGGTCCATGCGTAAAACCGCGATCGAGTTGCGGTCTTCAATCGTTATGGGAACCAGCAGAACCATTGCTCCCACTAACGGCTTTCCATCGAGCGTCGCGATCCCGCTAAGGCTCGCACGGCCGCTCGCCGCATGCACCGTCAGCGTCGAGTCGCCCGCACCCACCGTCACATATCGTCCGACAGCTTCTGCTCCTTTCGCAGTCAGTCCAGTCAGAAATACATTGGGCCTGCCCTGTAACACAACTTCATAACGCCCCGGTGGAACTTCGAGAATCCGATCCGCACTCGGATCTTTCGGATCGCGACGCCCCAACGCCGGGCCTCCACCTTCATTGCCATTGGAAGAAAAACTTCCGTGATGAGTATCGGTGTCGATCAAAGTTATCTGCACACCGCCGTTGCGTCCCGCTCTGGGGTTCGGGTCCGAGTCCGCAATGCCATCGAGATGCAGGGTAATCCTGGCCATGTCCCGCGAAGGCCCGCTAAGGTCGACCGTACGCGCCGAGTTCGCAGTCACTTCGACCAGGGCAACATGGCCCTCCTGATTCGGGCCGGCCAGTCGTACCTGATACAGTCCCGGAGTCAAGCCTCCCACATCGACCTGGCCTTGCTGGTCGAAGCGCGTCGAGATCTGGACAAAGTTCGGCACGCCCCCGCTCGAATTAACCTGTTGGATGATCGGAAACGTCACAGGACCCGTGGTCGCTCCGTTGCCCACTCTAGGCGGAGTCAGAATCCGCACATGAATCGACGGTATCGGAACCAGATGAAAGTCAGCCTGTCGCGTATCGCCTGCATGGAGAACGATCGTTTCACCGAGGGCCGGATCGCTGACACCGGGAAACCATGTAGCCGGATAGGCGAAGTCCAGCGACGGATCAAGCGAAGCAGCATCGTTGTCACCTCCGCGGCTAGCCTGCGCGTTCGAGGCATACCACGGCTGGGCCCGCACACTCAGCCGATACTCTCCCGGAGAGAGATTCGGCAGCTCATACAAACCGCGATCATCCGTGCGAGCGGCGCCGCCGCGCGTATTGCCAACCGCTCGCGGCCCTCCTGGATTCGGTTGCGGCACAGCCTCAAGCGCCACCTGCGCATTTCTCACCGGTTCTCCTGCCTCGTCCAGAACAACGCCCACAATGCTGGCCTCTGGACTCAGCCGGAATTCGATATCCTTCGTCGGCGCCTCCGCTGTCAGCACAATTGCAGAAGAAAAAAGCTGATGCTCGTCATAGGCCTGGCTCACATAGCCCCGCGCACTCGCCGTTAAACTCCACGCGCCTGCAGACGGAACCGTGACGGCAAAGTGACCATGCGCATCGCAATCAAAACTGGCGGCCGGGGCAGGGAACTGGCGGTTGCCGAATCCCCCACGCCCAGTGAAATTCGATCCACTCAGGCTCGGTGTCAAATGACAACGCGGCACAGGATTCCCATCCACGCTATTGATCACGACGCCTGTAATCTCATAATGCGGAGCCGCAGAATCATGCTTCGTCTGAGCCTCCGCCCGCAGCGGAACCATCCCCACAGCCCACCCGATCCTCATCGCGAACAACAGACACATCCATCCCGCTCGTCTCACGGAACCACCTCCGCGACAGGGACCGCGTCCAGATTCAGCGTAGGTTTATCGCCCGCGTTGACCGTAACCGAATGGACGTAGCTGCTGTACGGCGCCAGGCTGGCCGGGTCGCGATAGTTCGCCGAGTGCCTGCGTTCGAACGCAATCGCCTGATAACTCCCCGGCGGCAGATGGGCTGCCGTGTAGCTTCCCGAACTATTGCTGCGCAGCGCGATCACCGGTTGTGCAGTATTGGCCCCGGTCGGAATCAGATACACCCAACATGCACCCGCACTCCCGCCCAGGCTCACCGTGCCTTGAAGACTCCCCGTCTGATTGCTCACCACCAGCCGTATCGAAGTCCCCGCAGCCCCCGGAACCACGACAAGCTCATGTTGCAACAAGTCAGCGTCGCCGTAGGTTGCCGATTTGATATACCAAACCCCCATGTTACGAGTCTGTAGGCGATAACTTCCCGGCGGTGCCGTAAACGCAAAGCTCTGATCCCGCCGGACCATAGGCCGCAGCGTAGAGTCCCCACGCTCCGGATCAGGCTGATCGCCCTGCAACGCAAGTCCTAACTGCGGCACCGTAGGCGGCTGATCCTTGTTATCGGACGTTCCGGAACTGTCGACAATCAACTCCACCGGAATCGACGGAACCGGAGCGAACTGCAGCACAACGCCCGAAAGGTCGTGATCCGGAACCGTCACCGTAGTCTCCGCCTGCTCAGGACTCTCCGGATTCCCCCGCCTCGCCGTCAAAGTGTAAGACCCCTGCGGAAGCTGTATCTTCATCTCACCGGGCTCGCCGGTCGTCTGCGCATTCAACTGCAAACTGCTGCCGCTGCTCGACCGCGCCGAGATTCTCATGAACTCACGTCCGGTGGAGGATTGTCCCGCAGTCGTCGTAACGGTATGGGTCGGACTCACCGCAGGTCGAAGCTCGAAGTGCAGCTCTTCACCGGCATGCACCTTGATCACCTGTGATGTGGTGGATGAACCTTCGGCTGGAACCGAAACAGGCAAAACAGCTTCTCCCGTAATCCGGTCCATCGGAGTATACCGTGTCTCCAGCCTGTACTCGCCAGCCGGCTCCGGCAGTCGGAAGTTGCCATGCGAGTCCGTCTGGTCCTGACCGACCGTCACCCACCGGTGGCCGGTTTCGTCGTAAAAACTGCGCAGAGCACTCACTGAGATTCGCGGCAGCGGCGCGCCGTCCGGACCTAACACCGTCCCGGTCAGCAGAGCCTCAGGATAAAGCCGAACCTCCAGGGGCACGCCCAGCTGCGCGCCCTGAAGATAGAGGTTGCCGCCCTCCTGCATCTCCGTCGTAGCCGAGAAACCCGGCTTCGTCACCAGAATATTCGCACTGCTTGCCGTGTTCTGGTCAAACCGGAACTTGCCTTCATGATCTGTCAGGACCGCCCGGTTATTCAGGCGAACCAAAGCACGAGGCACAGGCGCGCCCGTAGTCGCATTGATCACCTGACCCAGCACCGTGCTTGGAACCACCGTGGACGCCGGCGAGGTCCCGCCTGGAGAGTTGGCGACCGGATAGCTCGCACCCATCTGCGCATCAAGCACGCACGGAGCAAACGTCGCCATGCCGGGAATCAGAAGGGGAAGCAGCAGGCCCGAGCGGCGAAGGCGGCACACCAACCAAACTGACGACACGACCGGTACCTCGCTCGTAGAGAAGAAGAGACTAGCCAGAATAAGACGTCCCACACTGATATTAGTGAGAGAGAAGGCCCTTCGCTCTCACTCTCAAATCATTTCGTACGGGGGTTTCTAGGTAGTTCAGGAAACCTGTTGCGCCTATAAGCTATTGAAAAACAATGATATATCTACTCGTTAGTAAGATACCTGTTGTGTCACTCAAATGGCGGTTTTTGTTGCGTCGATTTTTCACTGGCACGCAACACCCCTCGCGTCCTCAGACGCATACTGTAGATATGCGAGCCGCGCGCATTGCGGTACCTCCGGTTTGTCGGCAACCCTTCTGTTACGCGCCCGAACGGCCAACGACGGGTAAGGTGCGGTTTGTCCG
>Ga0210406_10003649_pt1 | contig 16742 bp, 20 predicted proteins | sample IncBWC30MmetaG_FD_155454 | JGI IMG/M metagenome (GOLD analysis project Ga0210406, IMG submission 155454) | Forest soil microbial communities from Barre Woods Harvard Forest LTER site, Petersham, Massachusetts, United States - Inc-BW-C-30-M | ecosystem: Environmental > Terrestrial > Soil >... | reverse complement strand
CGTCACTACCGTCCGGGTACACACTCCGGTCTAGGTCCAGCCGCGCGCGAAGCCCACAAAGGCTGGCCACAGGTCCTCGGTTGGCTGAAGGGCTACGTGGAGTAAAGCAGTCAGCGCCGGAAACGACAACGGCAGAATTTTTCGTTCTCGTACTCGTCGTCGTCCTCGTCCTCGATTTGCTCGTTTGGGCTGCAAATCCTGTTCCCTCCAAGAAGCAGTTGCCGGTAGTTCGAGAACCCTGGGAAAAACCGCTTTTTTCGAGGACGAGGACGAGCACGATTTGGTTGCGGCTAGGCCGCTTTGCGGGAACACATAGGTAAGGAACAGCGATGAACCTCACCCACATCGGCCGCGTTCACTCACATCTCACGACACGAACGTCCGCGCCGCGCCAGGCCCATGAAGGCGCAGCACACGCCAGCTTGGAAATAAAACCGGCCTATATCGAAGCCCTCGATGGTCTTAAACCGGGGATGGACATCTGGGTTCTCACCTGGCTGCATCAGGCCGATCGGAACTTGCTAAAAGCGCATCCCCGAAACAATCCGCACAGTCATTTGCAGGGGGTATTCTCTACCCGTTCCCCCGACCGTCCCAACCCCATCGGCCTTCATCGCACGAAAATTCTGAGCATCACGGAACATTGGATCAGAGTTGAGTCGCTTGAGGCCATCGACGGCACTCCGATCATTGATATCAAACCGGTATTAGAGCCTGAGGCCTGAGCGGCAGCGATCCAGCAGCTTCGGATAAGTGTTAATTAGAGAACGAGAGAAAATATTCTGCAGCTCATTCGCCGCGAAGCGGCGATAGATAAGAGCCCAGGGCTTTAGCCAGGCTTTAGCCCTGGGTCAGGCATTCATAGAAACGCCCTGAAAGGGCGGCCGAAAGAGAGTACCAGGTCTCCATCCCCGCCGATCGAACTATCACGTCCTCTGCGTTAGCCATGACTTCGGGCGCCACTTTCAGGGCGCGCTTCTCCTGCTCGGCTAACCCAGGGCTGAAGCCCTGCGCTATAATCTATAGCCGCTTCGCGGCACTAGCTCAGAAATCCGTAAGGCTGGCGCTCGGAGACGTCGAATCACTGCCAGCTATTTGCTATCTGTCCCGCCAAACGCCGGGACCAGCACCGGCTTCCCTTTAATCTTGGACTCATTGATGTCCCGATAAAGCGCTGGACCTTGTTCGAGCGGATAGGTCTCGACCTCTGGCGGCGGAAAATCACCGGTCTCGAATCCGGAAGCTAGCCGGCGAAGAATGTCGCCAGTTTCTTCGAAACTGAGTTTAAGCGAGTCGACCCCGAGCAGCCTCGATTCGTTATGATAAAAATCCACGAGGTTAAAGCTGACGCGAGGATCCGGACTGGAGCTGATGGCGACCTGACGGCCACGCCAGGCTAGTGCGCCCAGACAGACTTCAAACATTTGGCCGCCAACTAAATCAAATACAACATCTGCTCCCCTCCCGTCAGTCGCCTGTCGCGCACCAGTTCCGAGGTCCGAACTCTCCAGATCGATCCAATAGTCAACCGGCAAAAACCCCGCTGGTGGGATACTGGATTTCTTCTTCACTGTACCGATTACGTGCGCTCCTACGGAATGCGCGATACGGGCGGCAGCGCTTCCTACCGCACCGGTCGTCCCAAGGATAAGGACGTTTTCACCCGGCTTGACCTCAGCGGCGTTGACCAAAGCTGCCCAAGCCGTCAGGTAGGCGACGCCAATGCCGGCCGCCTGAGCAAAACTCAGGTTTTTTGGCAAAGGAACCACCGCGGTAGCCGGAACGGCCACATATTCCGCATGACTACCATCACGCCCGAATCCCAGGTCACCACCCGAACCGAAGACCGGCAGGCCCACGACTTGGCCCCCTGAACCCTTAACGATCAAACCGGCAAAATCACGGCCAGGAATCCGTGGAACGGTGGTGATGTGCATCTTGCCCTGGACGTTTTTGACATCGCTCGGATTGACGGCGGCAGCTTTTACTTGGACGAGCACTTCGCCGGGCGCCGGCTCCGGCATCGGCAATTCTTCGATAATCAGATTATCTAAGGTGCCAGTTTGATGAAATCTCAACGCTAGCATGTTCGTCGGTTTGAGAGATTTCTGAGGGCAATGACTAACAGGTTTCTGCGGCTTAAATCAGCGCGAGACAGCTCTTGGGTTCCGGCTCGTGGCCACAGCTTAGCGCCAGCCGGAGAACCGGTTGGGGCCAGACCGGTTCTCGCGTAGCTCGCGCCGCTTCCGTTGTCTAACCGCGCGTCGGCGCCTAGACGACAGCCCAACGTCTGCAGGTAGGCTCCGGAGGCCTGACTACTTTTTAACGCCCAGAATGGCGTCTTTGGCAGCTTTAGCCACCCGAAACTTAACTACTGTCTTAGCCGGAATTTTGATCTTCTGCTGGGTTTTCGGATTGATACCGAGCCGTGCTTTCCGCTTCTGCTTTACCAGCTTGCCGAAGCCTGGCAGCATAAATTCGCCTTCTTTCTTAATGGCTTTATAAGCAAGGCCACTGAGGCTCTCGAGGAAAAGCGCGGCCGTTCGTTTGTTGGTTTGAGTCGCCGTAGCGAGTGCGTTTTGAAGTTCGGTTTTGGTCATCTGTACTGGTGTGTTATGGCAAGAGAACCACGGTTTTTCAAGAGAATCGCCTTATTTTCCAGGAAAATCCGTAATTTTTGGGTCGTTAGGAGAAAAAAACCATGAATTCAAAGGCGTTCGAGGAGTTCAAGTGGAGGAGTCAGGAGCCAGAATCCAAGCGCCGGGAGGCGCCGGGTCAGGGTATACGCTGGGCACAACAAGCTTTTCCAAAAGCAATCAGTAAATCAGTAATCAGTGGCAGAAGATGAATACCCCTGGTAATTCCGGATCTGGAGCGAGATACCGATTAATTCGATGCGATCCGAGTCAACGCCCACGCCTCCTGGCTCCTGGATTCTGACTCCTGACTCCTTTACCTTAATCCTTGAGAGCAGCAGCTAGCAGGTAATGATAAAAAGCTTTAGACGTCTGACGGCGGTTCTCGCCGACAGTGCTTGTTGTCACTTGATCAATTTTATTAATTGGCGGCTTCCTGATCGGACAAATTCCCCAGCCGAGCTAGCTAATTACGTGGCGCGATGTGAGTCACTCACCAGGCAAGAATTTTATTCCAAGGAACCGATCAAAGGACTTCATAGCGAGCCAACTTTCTTAAGTTGGTCTAGCCCAGTCGAATCGGGGTTTTCTGAGAATGACATCGCCAGAGCGCGGGTTTTTCTTTCCAGGCAAGGATGGTCAGCGCCGACAGTACTCTTTCTACATGCATTGATGTCGGCCAGCGACTTCGGTTATCAACACACCGCCCGCCGCTTCAACCAAATGGGCTGGAACACAGTGTTGGTGTATCTGCCGTTTCATTACACCCGGGCGCCGTCGGGATATCTTAACGGCGCATTAGCGCTCACGTCAGAACTGATTCGAAACGCGGAAACCATTCGGCAAGCGGTCATGGAAACGCGCCAATTGCTCGAACTGCTAAGAACTCAAGGCTCCGATCGTTTTGGTCTTATTGCCACGAGCTATGGTGGTTGGATCGGCTCCCTGCTCCTAACCTTGGAAGAAGATTTCGAGTTTGCTGCCTTGTTACAACCAGTCGTGGATATCGAGGAAGCAATCTGGAATAGCCCGGCCGCATTGGCAATTCGTTCGCGCTTGCGCCGGCATCTGATCGAGCCCGGAATTTCCAGGCAGCATGCCCATCTCTCCTGTCCTTTCAATCAGAAGCCGTTAGTTGATCCGAGACGTATCCATCTATTGGCGGGAGAATTCGATCAAATCGTACCCGTGAAGACGTTGCAGCGCCTCGCTGAAACCTGGAACGTCCAGAACCTCGAAATCGTGCCTCAAGGCCATTTTGGCTACGTCGCGATGAACCGGGTATTACGGCGGCTGAAGGTGTTGGGGTGAGGGCGTATCAGCGTGTCGGCGTGTCGGCGTGTCGGCGTATCGGCGTGGAGTAGCGGAGTTTTGAGTATTTCGGTAATGGTAACGGGCGGTTTCAACGGCGATTCATTCAACGAAACGCCCGCTTTGCCGCGAAGCGGCTTAACAAAATAGCCCAGGGCTTCTATGAACGATCCAAGAAAACCGACCTGAGAGTGGCGGCCGATGTGGTCGCATCATCGAATTTGACGTGATGTGCGCGGGCGCAGGGCCATACCAAGCTATATCGCAAAATCGAGAACCCACGTCCCCCGTCGGGCGCCACTTTCAGAGCGCAGGTCGCGATCGGCTAACCCAGGGCTAAAGCCCGGGGCTACTCTCTTAAGCCGCTTCGCGGCCAGCTTTCCAATCCAATCCTCGCCACTCCATTACTCCGCTCCGCTGCCTTCACCAAAGCCCGTTCGTACACAGGAAAAACAGTCCAACACAGCCTGCGGTGCCTGCGATCAGAAAAATCCAGTCCACCATCTTAACGGGCAAACGTAACCCGATCCCGATCACCCCAAGCAGAATGCCGAATGCAGCCGGCACAGCCGACAGCCAACTAAAGAAGTGCGATTTATCAGGCGTATTTACGTAGGGCGTATCGCCGACTGAAATGACGAGCGCCATGAAAAGCAGGAAGATCCAAACGAACTCCACGACCAGCGCCGCTACTGGTAGATAGCAAGCAAGTCGTTTCCATCGCCGTTTGCCTGCGTCTGGTATCGCGCTGCTTTCACCCATTATGCCGCAAAATCATCGCGGATGATCTGGAGCTCATTCCTACCGGGCTCAGGCCTCTTCGGTCGAGCCCGGCGAGCCGGTTACTACTAGAGCGGCGGACGCCGCAGACTGCGCTTGCCGAGTCAACGTCCGGTAAAATAGGGCGCCTGCGGCGACACCAACAAACCATGAGAAATTGGCCAGCCAACTGAGTGCAGGCACAATCACACACAAAAAAGAAACCAAAGATGCTGCTATCAAGGCGTACACGGCAGACAAATTAAAGCCGTGGCTATACCAATAAGCTCCCGATGGGGACATCGTATAAAGATCCTGCACGATCATCTTTTGCTTCTTCAGGCGATAGTAATCGACTAAAAGGATCCCGTACAGCGGACCGATGGCACACGCCAGAATGTCCAAGGTGCTGTGTATCACGGCCGGATTATTAAACAGATTCCACGGCGTGATAAAGACTGAAGCGACGGCGGCGATCATTCCGCCGGTTCGCCAGCTGATGTGGCTGGGAGCGACATTGCAAAAGTCGAAGGCCGGCGACACAAAGTTAGCCACGATGTTGATTCCGATCGTGGCGATGGTGAACGTCATCGCCCCTATCACCACGGCAAAGGGCGAATCGATTTTGCCGACAGTAGAAAACCCGCCCAGCCTAGAATCGAGAGCCCGAGAAAACCGTGTTGATGCACATCAGCATACGGCATCAGCCCAGGAGAGAACTTAAGCACAACAATAACCAGCGCGCTGGACGCCAGAAAGGTCTGCACCCCGTACCAGGCTACTGCGATAAGGCCGCGAATCAGGGCCGGAATATTTGCTCCGCGGACACCAAACGTCGCCCGACAGACGACCGGGTAAGGCACGCCGGCAACTTGGCTGGGCTTAGCGATCAGGTTGCAGAAGAGGTTGACGATCCCTATCCCAATTAAAAGACACACTAAGACTTGCCAGCTCGTCAGACCGAGGGCGAACAAACTCCCGGCGAAGACGTAACCGCCCACGCTATGGACGTCGGACATCCAAAACGCGAAGATATTGTACGCCTTCCAGGTTTGTTCCTTCACGGGCGCGAGATCATAGTTGTAAAGCTTCGGATTCGCGTCAGTGATTTCTCGGTTAACGTCTTGCGTAGCTGTCGTGATCATTTTTCTCCTCCTGCTTTATTTGAGCCAAGCCTGGCGAATAATTTGATCAGCGCTGCCGCTGGGGTGCCGGCCCGACTAGGGAATCGTTTGGCTAGAAGGCAAGATTCGAGCCAGGCTTTCCGGATGGCCGCGGGGCCGACAATGGGCCCAGACCTGTCATCCGGCTACGCGCTCAGGTTTTAAGAGGGACAAGGTTGCGACATAGAGCGCAGAAAGAGATGGATGTGCGTCGCGCAATCCCCTGCTCACCTCGGCCTCGCAAGCGAGGCAACGCTCCACGCCTCACCGTCCCATCGGAAATTTGACAACGGACGAAAAAAGAATAGACGGTTACGTGCTCAAAGCCTGGAAGTTACGAGCCGAAAAAACATTGTTTTCGGTCGAAACTCCGGCGGCTGAAGGCCGGAAGAAAGGGAAGTGATGTGATGGGATGTTAAGGGTTGGGTTAGTTGGGTTAATTCGTTTATTTTTTTGTTTTTGTAAGAAGTTAGCAACACCGCTCGAATTCGCTGAGTCTCAGGTCGGTGTAGAAGAGGGTTCTCCCTCCGTCTGGCAGTATCTCCGCGCCGTCCCCGAAGAAATAAAAGCGGCCGGGTTCTGCTCCTTCGTGGCAATCAAGGATTCCATACGCAATCGCATGCCAGCGTTTGTGTCATCCCGATCGACGAATCCATCGTGCTGCCATATCGACGCCCAATCAGACTTAGATGAAGGCGAGAAGTGAAAGGTGAGAAGCAAGCCGCGTTACGAGGGCAGCATGGAGACGTGTTGCGAAAGAGAAAGAGAGAAAAGGGAAAATGGTAAAGTTGTTTATTGTTGTCAGTGCAGTTTTGGCACCGCTATTAGCTCAGGGCGATACAACTTATAACTTGGATCAACTGTCGCCACTGGACCGACAGGTGCAACCGCTGATATACGATGTTTTCAGCGTCTGTTATTTTGGCGTTGAGCCGGTTTACACTCAGATACCCGCCAAAGCCGTCAAATACTGGGAAAGAGCGCGCTCGCATCCAACTCATCCGCTCGATTTTGTTATTACCTACATTAAGGTAACGCGTTCTCATCAGGATGACTTGGATGTTCATTGCGCAGGCTGGTTAACCTTAATTGATGAAACTGGTAGCGGTAAGATAACGGGAACCGTCTATGCCGATTGGGATCTGGCCTTCACCGGAAAGGGGCCATGGTCGACACAGCCAGCTTCGGATCCCGGCATCAATCCCGTCTTAGCGGGATTTAACGAATCGAGCAGCAGCGACTTCGTAAAAGAATATCCGCTGGAAACGTCTGGAACACCGTGATCACGCGGCAGCTTCCGGATCGAAAAACGATTGAGAAGGCAAATGCTGTCCCGGAGGGCCTAACTGATCGTAGGCTGGCAATTTATTGCCTGGGAAAGTGCACCAAAGGACCCCGTCCCGTCGGGAACGGTTCGATAGAGGCAATGGAGGCTCTTGGTAATGTAAGGTTGTGACGGTGGCAAAGTCGATCTGATCAGACCGTCTCTACGAACGGATTCCTTTCTTCCTAGGTCCTTGGCAATAAATTGCCAGGCTACGATCATCTTGTCCCTCCGGGACAGAAGAACCCGTTTTTCAACAGGTGCCGGACTATGCTTATGCCTGCGCTTCGCGCCTCAAGACCAATCTACCGCCATTACTCCATGACTCCGCGATGCATCTCGCTGTTTTCCGAGCACGGGACGACGGCACTTGCAAAGCAACCATTGCTCGGCATCCTGCTTATTCCGCTATGTCTAGACAACCCACGCTCACACTTAACGATGGAAATGTTATCCCGCAGTTCGGCCTCGGAGTTTGGCAGGTGCCGAATTCACGGGCAGCTCAAGTCGTCAGCCACGCGATTTCCACGGGCTATCGTTTGATCGACACAGCCGCAATCTACGAAAATGAATCCGGCACCGGCAGCGGCATCGCGAAAGGATCTGTTCCCCGGGAAGAGCTATTCATCACCACCAAGCTTTGGAATTCAGAGCATCGAAACGCTCCTCGTGCGTTCCAAGACAGCCTTGACCTGCTCGAGCTGGACTACTTGGATCTTTATCTCATTCACTGGCCGAAACCGCGTCAGAACGCTTACGCTGAAGCCTGGAAAGCCTTGGTCAAATTGAAAGCAGAAGGTCGAGTGAAATCGGTGGGCGTTTCAAATTTCACGGTTACCCAGCTGAAACGAATCATCGATGAGACTGGCGTCGTCCCCAGTGTCAACCAGATCGAATTGCATCCCCGCTTCCAACAGAATGAATTGGTGGCGTTCCACGCCGAGCACGGAATCGTGACCGAATCCTGGAGTCCGCTCGGTCAAGGCACATTGTTCGACGATCCTGACCTAGAGCAGCTGGCTAACAAGTACGGCAAAACCGTGGCTCAGGTTGTTATTAGATGGCATGTCGACCGCGGATTCGTCGTGATCCCGAAATCGGTGAAACCGGGCCGGATTGAAGAGAATTTCGACGTGTTCGATTTCGACCTCGACAAAGAAGACATCGCGAAAATCGCATCGCTCGATAGCCGCGACGGGCGAATTGGTCCGGATCCGGATACGGCAGATTTTTGATAGTACGATGGTAGGGCGAGGCTCCCGAAAGACCTCGCGCTGTAATCAACGAGCTGGATGACTCGATGGCCAGACGGACCTTAGGCTAAAGAGCGCGCCGAGCCGTTGGTGTGTGGCATGATTCAACCGTAAATCGCGGCATATCGAAAGAACGGCTCGGCGCGTTTTCTGGCCTAACATTAGTTCCGTCCAACGAAACAGCTTGTCCCTCCGGCTATGCCGATTGATCTATCGGGAGCCTCGCCCTACCAAGATCACCGACAACCGTTCCGGAGCCTAGTTCCAAGCTAGTTTGCTTCTCGTCGTCCAGTAAACACTGGGAGGTTCAGCGAGTCGCAATAAGCGAGCTAGAATCGCTTGATCGAGCTGTAACCGGCACGCTTGCACGTTCGACAATATTTGTTCTGGATTAGCAGCTCCGCTAAGAACGACGTCCACAAAAGGCTGGCTCAGACAAGCGGCCAGGCCTATCGCATCAGTCGTGGCTCCTAGGTCTCGCGACTCAGCCTGCAGGACTCCCAGTTTGGAAGCGAAATCGGGCTCTTGATTTCTGTCGGTTAATCGTCCGTTGGCGAGCGCTTCTTTGATGATGACACCGATGCCGGCGGCATGCGCTTCTGCTAAAGCCGCGCCGACCGAGGGCTCGAGCAGATTCCAAGTCGCTTGCACCGAATCGAATAGCCGGGATCCGTCGATCTGTATTTCCATGGCTCTGCGTAAGGTTTCGCTTTGGCTTGGACCGCTCAAGGTAAGTCCGATTCGGATACCTTCAGACTTGAGCCGAGATAGCTTTTGGAGCACAGCGCCATTTTCCAAAACCCCGCTTTCCGCGGTAGCAGAATGAATCTGGTAGATCCGCAAATAACCATCTAACAGCGCCTGGCTTTCCGGCCACTGTTTCTCCAGAGTGGCCAAGGAATGTTCTTTAACTTCGTGTGCCTTAGCCTTGATTCTCCAATCAGCGGTATAGGTGTAACCCCATTTTGACCCGACCGTGACTGAGTCCGGTGATACCGCGCGCGACTTCAACCAAGTGGCTAAGAACTTTTCCCCTAAGCCATAGGATCTGGCCGCATCGAAGTAGCGAATCCCGGCGTTCCAGGCCGCATTCAATACATCATGAGCTCGATGTTCCATCTCGTCCACGTTATAGTCGTGGGCTAAGTCGTCCGAGTGCCCGAGATTGATATATCCGGGCCGCCCGAGCGCGGCCATTCCTAGGCCGATGCGAGATACCGTTAGTCCAGTGTCACCAAATCGTCGCAGTTCCACAGAGAATTCTCACGCAAAGACGCAAAGGCGCAAAGTTAAGACCGAGAGTGCGTCGCAGACACCGCAGATGTATCCACTGTCTAGTCACAGACTACGCAAACACTCGTTAAGCCAGCCCTTCGAGTCGACTCAGATCGAAAGTCATATTCATCTATCTAGCGCGTCTGGCATGTCAGTCTGGGCTGCTTGCCATCCGCCGTAGTGGTAGCCGCCAGAGCCCCCCGGTCGAATAGGCACCGTGGTAGGCGCCTCTACCGTAACCATAGCTGCCAGAACCGGAGTAGGTTTTTCCATAGCGCCCGGTAGCCGTGGTGGAACCCGAATGCGAGTACTTACCCCCGTCTTCCGGCGCTCAGATGCTGCTCGGGCAAGCGGGTGCTGAGAAACATTCCAAACAGCGCAGCGCCAAAACAGCAGGCGAACACGATGAAGCCAATAGCGATTGAATTCATGATCGCCGCTGCTTAGGAGGACCGGTTGCTGCCAGTATGGTTAGGACATTCATAGAGTTTGCTGTCAATCATGGGGGAAAGAGAAGGGTAAGTGTGACTTGCACTAACGCGGTGTCGTTGCCTGCCGTGGGTCGTATGGCATTGTAGTACGCATCTACGGATAGCTTCATGCGCTGCGCACCGAGCCGAAACACCTTCTCGATGCCCCCGCCAATCGGAACGGTCCATTGTTGTCCGTTCTTCGATAGCCAGTTTGCGGTGATATTTGGCGATGAGCCCACCGACCATCCGTTACCGAAATGATAGGTGATAACAGGGTTAAGCAGAAAGCTGTTGGTCCTGTCGCTACTGTGGGGTGGTCCGCCGAAAGACCAGATATTATTGACAACTACGCCCACGACCCAGGGACCCGCATCTTTTTTTAGGAATGCCACTGACGGGCCAGAGCCCCATTTGTTCACGCCAAGGGCCTTGTTTGTGGCCGACGGATAATAGAGCACCGGCCCGGCGCCCCAGAAGAAGGTGGTCCCATGCTCTGGCGACAAAAAGAAGGTCGTATAACCATTCGAAAGCCCGGATTCCCAGTCTTCGCGGAGCTTCTTCGGCGGCTGTATAACTGCAGGAAACTTAGTCCGCGTGATGAGCGCCCAATCCGCATTTAGTATGAATGGCACCACCGCTTGATCGATTTCAAACGTGTCTTTGGTGGCCTTATAAGGACCCTCATTGAACTCCGCTTCGTAACGTAAAGGCAGAGTAATGATGCGCGTAACGGGGTTTTCCGCCTCCTTAGATAACTCGGTGTCACTCAAGGCCGCCGCCGCCCGGCCCAGCGATGGAATGATCGGTCCCCAGAACCAATCTTCATTTAACCTGAGCGGTAACACTGCCGGATCGGACTCTGCCTCATAGAGCAAAGGCGACGTGACATCCGTCGTTGCGGGGTTTTCTAGCCCTTTAATTAACGCGCTATTGCTCAGGAGCGGCGATAACTGTCCCAACGAGGGACTGGCCGCTCCTAATGATACCAGGATCGCAACGACCCAGTTAATCGTGCTTTTCGAGAACTTCAATTGAAGTGCTCCGTCGGAGTAGGCAGCACATAACCCACCTCCTTGTTCGCAATTTGCTTAGAAGGCGAATCTGAGGCCGAAATTAACCTGGATAAAGTCTTTCACAGACGAATTGAACGAATGCTGACCGCCACCGACCCAGTTATAGCCGGCCTCGCCAAAGGCTCCGATATGGGGGGTAAACCGATACTCCAGTCCACCGCCAATGTTCCCGAGAAAGCGATTGCCGTCTACGTTCGAAGAGGCATTATTGAATCTCCGATTTACCGTTGCATCGGGCGTGTTGATCGTGTTGTTTCCCGCGCCGGTGAAAACACCGCCAAAGCCGCCGAAGGTGTAAGGCGCCAAGTGAACACCGGGCCAGTAGTCATCCAAGGGGAGGCGCAAGACGACGTCTCCAGTGAGCACACCCGCCGCCGCACTGGCTGATGAGGTAGATCTACTGAAACCGTTGCTGCTGGTGACGCTTAAAGTTTGGGCGTTGAGTTCTACCCCCGCACCTTGGAACCTGAAACCTAGATACTTCCAGGGTAAGAAATAAGTGAAATCCATGCCTCCACCCCAACCATTGGGGCTGCCGCTGGAGGAGAGTGTCCAAGTGGTGCCATCATTAAAGGTGGTTTCTCTTCTTCCCCCTCCGTTCGTCCCGGTTACGTAGGTCGCAAAGGCTCCAATATCGAATTCGTTCCCTCTAAAGTACGATTCCGGCGGCGCAGGTGGCGTGATGACTTGTTTAGAAGATATTTCTGGCCCCCCTGCGAAGCAGGTAACTGCTTGTGAAGCAAAGGCCACAACGGCTAAGGCGACGACGTTTTTCATAATGTTAGGTTCTCGTTCTCCCTGATGGACCGCAATAGCACGATCATCTCAACCACTCGACGCGCGGAAGGAACGACTCCAGATCGCGGACCTTATACGGCTAGGGGTATCATTTCGGGTAGAACCTGCCTATGGGACCTTAGTCGCATAGGCAAGCGCTGGCCCAGGTAGCCGCCTCGATTGCATGGACGGAGGTGCAATCTTTCATTTCACGCTTCCGGCTCTGCGTTAGGCAATCGAAATGAGCCCGCAAAATGAGAGCATGGTCTTCGTCATCGACGATGACGCTTCGGTCCGAAGAGCGCTGGCTCGTCTTCTCCGATCGGTGGGGTATCCCTATGAATGTTTTCCATCTGCTCACGCTTTCCTAGCTCGCCCTCCCGTCGCTGTTCCCTCCTGTGTGGTTCTCGATTTTCGGATGCCCGGATTGGACGGATTGGAGTTGCAGAATGCGCTGATTGCCGCCGGACGCGATGAATCGCTCGTCTTCATCACCGGCCACGGTGACATACCGACCTGCGCTAACGCGATGAAAGCGGGCGCTATTGATTTTCTCTCGAAGCCTTTTCGGGACGAGGATTTGCTTAACGCCATCGCTCGTTCTCTTCGAGTGGCTCAGCGCCTCTTAGCTGAACATGCTGAAAGAACCAGGTTCAGGCGCTCGTAGATCACCTAACGCCGCGAGAACACGAGGTCCTGAAATTGGTTGTTCTCGGGAAGCTGAATAAACAGATCGCTGCCGAACTAGGCGCCAGCGAAAAAACAATTAAAGTGCATCGTGGCCGGGTGATGCAGAAAATGCAGGTATTCTCTGTCGCAGAATTGGTGAGACTGACAGAAAGCGTTGGAATCCTCTCGGAATCAAGCAAGGATTGGACTAAGGTCTAATATCGCATACCCAGGCTGTCGGTTAGGGTGCCAAAGCGTTGTTCTCGGCGGCCGGCTTCAATCTCTTATGCCCCGGTGTTCGAACGAAAAACGATGGTGCAGTCTTCTTTGGAGACGATGAAGGAAATTTCCTAGTGCCCGATTGGCCAGAGACGGTATGTGTAGTCGACGATGACACTTCGGTGTTGAAAGCGTTGGGCCGTCTACTTTCCTCGGCCGGATTACACGCGATGGGGTTCAAAGATCCGCGAGTGTTCCTCGAACACGCAAAAGATCACGAGGTTGCGCTCGCGGTTATCGATGTCTGGATGCCGGAACTCAGTGGTTTGGAAGTTCAGCGATTGCTTCAGACGATCGCCCCGGCTACCCCGGTAATTATTATGACAGCAAGAGACGATCCCGGGATGGATCGCATCGCGTTAGCTGGGGGCGCCGTCGCGTTTTTTGCCAAGCCGTTTAGCGACACTGTTTTTTTGGATGCCGTTCTTCGGGCGCTGAGAGCATCGAATTGAAGCATCAGTCTTCAAGTCTCTGTGGGTTCAACGACGGGATCGATCTTCCTCTTCGACTAAACATCTTCCAAAAAGCGACTGGCTTTAACAACCGCCAAGTGGATGCCCACAACAACCTACGCATTAATCGCGTGTGACGATGGAGATCGCCGGTACTAAAAAGTAAGCCCGATGGTGATCTGGGCACCGTGCAATGACATCTGATAAAGGAAGCCGTCGGCCTCTTCATCTCGAAAATCGTCATAAAGATAACGATAACCGACTTCGCTATAAATGTTGCGGGTGATGTTGCATCCTAGTGCGGAGCTCCGATTCAATTGGCTGGTTAGATAGTTGGAAATGCGATTCTCGAGTCCAGTTTTAATTTGGTTCACTCTGGCCTGAACTTTCGCTTGGTATCTCTGAACCCCACTAGCAAGTCCAGCCAGCCACGCGGCCCTTCTATGACTCGGTAGGACCCGAACAACTGGCAACCGAATTGTTGGAAGCACAAATCTACCTTTGAAACCAGACCTGACCTCTCAGGCGTGCCAGCTTGAGCATTCATGTAGATGAGGCCACCAAAGACACCAAATCGCCCTTTTCTGACCTCGAACTAGGTTTCCTGTTCCAGCCAAAAAAAAGAGAGCAGCCAGCATTAGAGCGGAAGACTCGCGGCCTGGGAGTTGCATATACTTACTTCCGTTTTTCGAAATCGACTCACACCACACTTTTTTTCCCGGCGGATTTCCGGCGGTCAAACCACCCGCGCAGGCAGCAATCGCTGCAGCGAAGGCATAGGTATAGCAACCCGTTTTAGAATGCCTATAAGACCTTAGTCCTATAGCGAGAGCATAGGGGGGTGATAGGGTAAGCTCTGGTTTCAGGCGCCGATTTGAACGCCCGGCTCCTCCCCTAAATGGAACGCCCGAACGTGGTGAGCCGCCAAAAAAAAAGTCAGTCTATGAACCGAAGAGAAGCAATTATCGCCGGGGTGGTTAGCATTGCTGCCACCCTGCCTACTGTCGTGAATGCGGAGGCATCCGAAAATCCAGAGATAGAGTCGATTCGCGCTCTGTTAAAGGCGCACGACGAAGCCTTCACTAACCACAATCTCGACGGGGTTATGGCATGCCTGACCGAAAAGACCGCTATCATGGGCACCGGTCCCGGAGAGATCTGGTCCGGTCCGGATGAGATCAAAGTTGCTTATGAACACTTCTTCCAAGGTTTCGACCAGGAAAAACAAAAGTACGAATACCAATTCAAAATAGGGGCCGTTGGTACTGACATGGGTTGGCTCATGACGTCTGGAAATATCACGGGCGAAAAGGCCGGGAAAGAGTTCACCTACCCTATCAACCTATCTCTTACTGTGGCAAAAAGCGCGGATAAATGGCTGATCGCTGCCATGCATTTTTCGACGTTGACCGGCGCATCGGGAACCGAAGGCACGTAATAAGGCTAACGATTTTTTTGTTATGCAAAGTGAACACGCTTCTGAAACAACCGGCTCGGCTGAGGATAAGGAACGGACGAGCGGGAGCTCGTCCCTACCGAACTCATCGCTCGGACGACGATGGTTTCTCCAAAGTATGGGGAGATGGTCGGGCGCCGCGATTGCGGCGGCGATAGTCGGGGGCGCCTGGTTGGTAGCTCCACAAGAGGCTCAGGCTGGTGCGTGGGTGAATCGACGGGGTGGCGGGGGCGGCGGCTGGATCAATGGCCGTGGAGGCGGCGGAGGTGGCGCCTGGCATAACGGCGGCGGTGGTGGGGGTGGTGGCTGGATTAATCGCCGGGGCTATGGCGGTGGAGGCGCATGGGTCAATCGCTGGTAAACGATGGTTCTGGTCGCGTTAGCGCGACGCTGGAACCTGATTGGCCCATTCTTTTCCTGCCGTCCGATTTAGCATCCGGCCATCCATTTGTCGCCGTCGTGAGGAGGCGGGCGGAACTCGCCCGATGGCTCATTAATCCGCCTGCCTGCTTACAATGGCTCCAAGTCGAGGAGTTGCTCGAAGATCAGGACGCCTGGATCCCGGCGACCCAAAGCCGATCGGATGTTCCACTGGACGTCTTCATTGCGAGTCCCGGATCACAATTTTCTGATTTATACCGATTGGTCGACGTCCTTGCAGTCCGTGATGTTAGGGTGACTATGCCTGCCACGCCCGGGTTTCTCAGAGCCCTGAGGGTGGCTGTCGCATTGCGGCTGCCGGTGCGGCTTTTACCGGGGCAACCTTCTCCTGAAGTACTGATTGAATTGACCGAAGCGGTTAACTTCTATCTCCGTGATCCAATGGTTGAGACGCCGGTTGAGTTCTTCCATTCAGTGTTAGCTTCCATGTGCGGCTCCGGCAACGGTTCACTCTGGATGATTCTCGAAGAAGACCCGGCTTTATTTCTGCATCGAGAAGCTGAGGGGGCTTTTAAAATACGCGGCGTCTCTAGTTCTACCTCACCGCATCTCTTTTCTGCGACGTTTGTAGACACTTGGTTCAAACGTCTGCTCGAGCAAAACGCCGAGTGCATGACCTGTCCTTGGCGACAGATTTGCCAAGGATACTTCAAGTGGCCGAATCCCACTTATGATTGTGGAGGCATCAAACGGCTATTCTCTGCCGTCGAGGCAGTTGCAAATGAGATGGGGCGTGAACTCGCATCCCGAGATCATATCGGTCCAGAAAAAGAGCTTCGGGAGTTTGGTTCCATGGCAGCCTTGTAGAAAACGGAAGTCCGACTGAATGAACGGTCGAGTCTTTAGCGTGATCCTCCTACCGACGTCAGAGTGCAACGTCGCCTGCGACTACTGCTTTGAGCACAAGGAACCGCACCGACTTTCGCAGGCGTTGTTGCCGCTGTTAACCAAACGACTGCTTGACCATCTCGAACACGAGAATATCGAGATTTGCGAGATCTATTGGCAGGGCGGAGAAGCGATGATCATGGGCCCAGAGTGGTTTGCGGAGGCTGGGCGGTTAATGGGACGTGCTGCCGCCGAAAGAGGCCGCAAATTCGTTCACTATCTACAAACGAATCTTATTAGCTACTCACCGCCCTGGAATAGAGTAATCCACGGAATGTTTAACGGATCCGTTGGAACGTCAATGGACTATCCCAACGTCCATCGCAAACTGTTCAAGGGTGGTCCGGAAGCTTACACTACACTCTGGACTAAAAGGCTGCGCGAAGCGCGCGAGGCGGGCATTAAGATCGGGGTCATTGCTGTACTGCATCAAGCCAGTCTGGAAGCAGGCGCGAAGAGGTTCTACCGGTACTTCACGGAAGATCTTGGTCTCGATGACTTCCAAGTAAATAC
>Ga0210406_10003648_pt1 | contig 16745 bp, 15 predicted proteins | sample IncBWC30MmetaG_FD_155454 | JGI IMG/M metagenome (GOLD analysis project Ga0210406, IMG submission 155454) | Forest soil microbial communities from Barre Woods Harvard Forest LTER site, Petersham, Massachusetts, United States - Inc-BW-C-30-M | ecosystem: Environmental > Terrestrial > Soil >... | reverse complement strand
AATTTGAGAAAAAGGGAGAACAGTCGTGAGCACGCGCGAGCAGGTTCTGCCCCACGGTCGCATCCTTCGTTATCAGCTTCATGAGCGGCTGACCCATTGGATTGCGGCGTCCTCTTATATCTATCTGTTGCTGACCGGACTGGCGTTCTATTCCCCGTGGCTGTTCTGGCTGGCCATCGCGCTGGGCGGAGGCCAGATTTCCCGCACGTTGCATCCGTGGGCGGGGCTGATCTTTGTTGGCGCGGTTCTTTACATGTACGTGATGTGGGCCGCGCAGATGCGCACCACCGATGCCGACAAGGCGTGGTGGAAATCGATTGGACACTACATACGCAATGAAGACGATCAGATGCCGCCCGCGGGGCGTTACAACGCCGGACAAAAGCTGCTCTTCTGGGGATTTTTTATTTGTGGATTGCTCCTCCTCCTAAGCGGTGTGATTCTGTGGTTTCCCGAATCGATCCCCTGGAGTTTGCGGTATCTGCGTTATTTTGCCGTGCTGGTGCACGTGTCTTCGGCTCTGCTTACCATCGGCCTCTTCATGATTCACATTTACATGAGTGTGTTTGCGGAGCGCGGCGCGTTCGGCTCCGTGATTCGCGGAGACGTTTCCCAGGAATTCGCCAAGCGCTACCACCCCGCATGGTATAAGGAAGTGGTTGGATCGGCCCCCCGCCGGAAATGAAACCCGCACAAGTTGGCGGGTCCGAGTACGACGCGCGCATCCGGCGCGCGGAACACTTGGCGTCGCAACACCCGTTTGCCGCCGAAGTCCTGCGCTTTTATTCACGAATCGCGGAATTCCAGAAAACCCTCTACACGGAATTCAGGAAGGATTTTGGCGCGCAGTTGTCCGGACGCATGCCCGGCTCTCTGCGCATCGATTTGCCCTCTGTCGCGCCCGAGAGGATGGTCTCTCACTTTACTTCCCTTCTTCGCGTGATTGCGGACTCTGGGCCGCCAGGACTGGCCGTCGCGGCTCGTGAAATCTCCGGTCTCGATGCGCTTTCAAAACTTTCCTTGCTGGAGTCCTATTGGGAGGTTGGCGGCACTAACGACCAGCTGATCGGCGCGTTCGCGCAATTCATTCCGCGCGCATTCGATCAGCCCCTTGCGGAACTGATCGCCGCTTTTATCCCTGTCGGCCCGGTGATCAGCACCCAGCACCATTGCCCGCTTTGCGGCGGCCAGCCTTTTCTGGGCGTTCTCCGGCAGGAAGGTGATGGTGGCAAGCGGCGCATGCTGTGTTCGTTCTGTTTACAGGAGTGGGATTTTCGCAGGATCTATTGCCCTGCCTGCGGCGAAGAGGACGAAAAGAAATTGCCGGTGTACGTGGCCGAACAGTTTCCCCACATACGCGTGGAGGCCTGTGAAACCTGCAAGGTCTATGTGCGGACCATTGACTTGACCAGGGACGGAAACGCGGTGCCCGTCGTGGATGATTTGGCGGCCATCCCGCTTTCGCTCTGGGCCCACGAGCGCGGGTACACCCGCCTGCAGCCGAATCTTCTGGGAACTTAGCGAGCGCTAGGGCTCAGTTTTGTGGCTTCGCGGCGTCAGACTGCGAAAGCGCCTGGGTGGCGGTGCGCGCCACCGCAAAGCTTGCGGCCTTCAGGTGTAAATCGCTGTCGACATAAGCAGTGATTTCCGCGTCTTTCGACAGCGTGACGTCCTTGCCGCGCAGTAATGGGATGGTTCTCCCCGATTTTTGCTCTACGCTATGCTCTGCTCCAAAAGAGCGCAAGATAATCTTTTCGTTGTTTGCCAGCACCACCGAATTGACCGCCACATCCAGCTTGCCGGCTTTGCCCATGCGCTTCTTCGGCTCGGCTTCCGTGACCGCGCCGAAGCCCGGCGCGCCTTTCGCAATCACTACTATCCCGCCAACAATCACGTCCTGGCTCACTTCGAAATTGACCTGGTCTCCTACGTGCGCCGTTGCGGAGGATAGCTCGTGCCCCAGCTTCAGGTGAACGGGCGTTTGCCGCGCCAGAATAATTTCCCGTGGTGGTGGGGGAGCCTGAGGTTGAGCCGGGGCCTCTTGCACAGCGGCCGGATGCTTTTGCTTGCTGTGTGTGGCAGCCGACTTTGCAGCCGGCGCGGTCTTCACGAACAGCAGGGAATTTGCCGCCACGAAGCCGTCCTCGCCACTATCGGTCCTGACGTGGACAAAATTATCCGAGCGGTCAAGAACCTGCACCTGTTGACCGCACTTTAGCGTCGCGCGGATTTCCAGTGTGGCTATCGAGCTGTACAGATCGACGTAGCCGTCTTGCTTGCTGCAAGCGATCTGGCCAAGCTTCTGCGCGTTACTGACCGCTGGCATCAGAAGCAAGGTAAAAACAGCGAGCGTTTTGACGCTTTTCTTCATTTCTTCACCTGCGCACCGAAACTACGGACACCTCTATCCCACCGTAAAGATCCGTCGACGGCAATGGCCCGGTAGTAAGCGGTGTATATAAAGAGGTACGTACTACGTACACGTCTTTATTGGTGTGCGGAAGTTGTGCCCGGCTTGAGCGTCGAAGGGCTTGCTGCGGCTATTTCGTGATTTCGTTCTTGTACACGGCGCCGTCGTGCATGACAAAGCGCACGTGTTCCAGGATTCCGACATCCTTCAGCGGATCGCCGCTCACCGCCACGATGTCCGCAAATGCGCCCGGCGCGACCACGCCAATCTCGCCCTTCATGTCCAGCATCTCCGCGGCCCGCGAAGTCGCCGCCTGAATCGCATCCATCGGCGCCATGCCGAATCCGACCATGCGTGTGAATTCCTGCGCGATCGGCTCCGTCCACGGCATCCCGCCGATGTCCGTGCCAAATACGATTTTCAGGTGCGCATTCAGTGCCTTCTTAAAACTTATTTCGTGCACGGCGGCTCTGACCCTGTCGCGCTTTCCTCCCGGCGTGTCCGCGCGAGCCCAATCTCCGTAATACGGTGAGATCGTCGGGCAATACCAGGTTCCCTGCCGGGCCATCTGCGCGATTTGCGCGTCGGTAATTTCCAGACCGTGCTCGATGGAATCGCATCCGCCATCCAGCGCGCGCTGCAATCCGATCCCGTTGTACGCGTGACACGCGACTTTTTTGCCCCACCCGTGCGTTTCATCCACGACGGCTTTCAGTTCTTCCAGCGTGAGGGTCGGCTGGGAAACCAGATTCCCCTGTTTGTCCACCCACGAGCGGTGTGTCATATACACCTTGATCCAGTCCGCGCCGTGCTCGAGCTGCTGTCGCGCGGCTTTGCGCGCTTCCACCGGCCCATCGACAAGTTGCGCGCCTTTGGGCATGTCGAGTTCCGGAGCGTAGCCTTCCAGGTTGTATCCGCCGGTGGTGGAGATCGCGCGCGTTGCGCCGAAAATGCGCGGGCCGGGAATGGTGCCTTCTTCGATGGCTTGCTTGATTTCGATGTCGCCGTAACCCGCGCCTTCCGTTTCCAAATCGCGGATCGTGGTGAAACCCTGCTCCAACGCGCGGCGGCACGCAAAGGTGGCGCGCGCGGCTCGGAGAGCAATGCCCGCTTTCAAAATGTTTTCGTCATAGCCGCCCTTTGCCGGATCTTCGCCCCACAGAAAAATGTGCGTGTGCGAATCGATCAAGCCAGGTAGCACCGTGGCCGCGGACAAATCGATTACCGCAGCGCCCGCGGGAATTTGCGCCGAGCCCTCCGCTACCTTCTCGATGCGATTCCCGCGCACAAAAATGAGCTGATTCTTTCGCGGCGAACCGTTCGAGCCGTCAATCAGCGAGCCGGCGCGAATGACGGTGACCTGCTCCGCTGAGGAAGCTGGCGTCTGCGGCCGAACTGTGGACACAAAAACGGTCAGCGACAAAATCGCGAAAACGATTTTCTTTTTCACGGAATCAGACCTCGACGCGGACGCCTTTCCAAAAGGCAATGCGGTCCTTGATTTCGGCGGCCGCTGGCTTTGGCTGCGGATAGTACCACGCGGCGTTTTCGTTTTTCATGCCATCGACTTCGAGATGGTAGTAGTGCGCGGTACCCTTCCACGGACATTCGCTGGTGTGCGTGCTGGGCTTGAAGAATTCCTTTTTCACGGCGTCAGCTGGAAAATACTGGTTCCCTTCGACGACGACGGTGCGGTCGCTGTCCGCAATCACTTTTCCTGCCCACGTTGCTTTTGCCATTTGCGCCTCCAGTGAAACTACGCGCGCAGATAATCCGGCTTCCAGCTTTTCACCATCTGCTTGATGGCTTTGCGCTCGTTCATTTTGTCGTCAAGGACTTTGCGCGCCAGCGCGGGGAGTTCCGCATCACTGGCAAAGCGCAACGCGACGAGCTGGCTCACCGTGAATTCCCCGATGCGCGCCTTGAGGTCCGCCGGCAACACGCGCTCATAGCGCAGCCGCTCTTCGAGCCGAATCATGCGGTCTTGCACCGTCAGCGCCATTCTCCGCACGGTCCCAAATCCCACCAGCAGGGCGGCCGCCAGCAGCACTCGCCCGAGTCCACCCACCGAAAACCCGGTCACCGTCCAGCGATAGGTCGCCCAGATAAAATTGATCGCCATGACTGGAACGACGAAGAAATGAAACGGCGGGAAAAATTTACTGTGGTTTGCAAAATTCTGTTCAGCCATGAGTTGCCTCCCTTTCGCGCCAGATTGTAGCAAACTCCAATCATGCTCGGTGCTTTCGGCGATGCGCGTACAGGTCTTGGTCAAAAGATGCTGCGGACGACGCCGCCTTCGGCGCGGACCGCGGCGCCGTTTATGGCCACGGATTGCGTACTGGCCACGAAGGCAACGACCGTGGCGATCTCCTCGGGCGTTTCAAAGCGTTTGAGGAGCGAGGTCGGGCGGATATTGGAGAAGAACCATTTCTCGACTTCGGGCTTGGTCATCTTCTGCTCCCGGGCCACGCTGTCGATGAAATCGGCGGCGCCTTCCGAAGCGGTAGGGCCGGGCAGAACGGAGTTGACGGTGACGCCCGTGCCGGCGACGGATTCGGCGAGGCCGCGAGCAACCGCCACCTGCGCGGTTTTGGTCATGCCATAGTGAATCATCTCGGCGGGGATATGCTGCGCGGATTCGCTGGAGATGAAAATGACGCGGCCCCAATTCTTCTTGAGCATTCCGGGAAGATAGGCGCGAGTAAGACGCACACCACTCAGGACGTTTACTTCAAAGAAGCGCATCCAATCGGCATCGGAGATTTCGAAGAATGGCTTGGGCTCAAAGATGCCGAGATTGTTGATGAGGACATCGGCTGTAGGAATTTGGTGGAGGAAGGTCTCGACGCCCGCGGCGGTACCGAGGTCGGCGGCTACACCGCGCAGGTCGGCGCCGGCTACACGCTGCCGAATCGTCTTGAGGGCAGCGTCGACGCGGGCCTGCGTTCGTCCATTTACGACCACCGTCGCGCCCTCCGCGGCGAGCGCGGTGGCAATTGCCAAGCCGATACCGGCGGTTGAGCCAGACACGACAGCGAATTTTCCTTGCAGTCCAAGGTTCATTTTCTCTCTCTTTAGCGGGTCGCTCTAACGCGCTGCCAGGACGGCGGCACCTTCGATTTCCGCGATGTCCTGCGAGGTTAGTTTGATTTCGCCGCCGCGCATGACGCCTTCGGCTTGTTTGGCGTGGCGCGCCCCGACGATGGCGCCGGTGACGGCGGGAAGGCGCAGGGTCCAGGCGATGGCAATGGCGCCGGGAGTGGTTGCGTAGCGCGCGGCAACGTTTCGCAAACGCTCCACCAGCTGAAGATTTTGGGAGAGGCGCGGCTCGCGAAATTCTGGATTGTTTCTGCGCCAATCGTCGGCCGGAAAGCTGGTAGCGCGCTCCCTGGTCATTGCGCCGGTGAGCAACCCGGAGGCCATCGGGGAGTAGACGATCACGCCGACGCCGCGGCGTTCGCAGTAAGGCAGAATTTCGCTTTCGATGCGGCGCCGAATCAGCGAATAGGGCGGCTGGAGCGACGTGACCGGAGCGATTTTTTCGGCGCGCAGAAGCTGCGGCACATCGAAATTGGAAACGCCAATCCAACGGACCTTTCCTTCGTTTTGCAGGGCGGCGAGGGTTTGCCAGGACTCTTCGAGGCCAGGGCCGTTGTCTTCGGGCGGCCAGTGGATTTGATAGAGGTCGATGACGTCGACCTGCAAACGGCGCAGGCTTTGTTCGCATTCTTGGCGGATGGAGGCGGCCGAGTGCACCTTGGTGACGCGGCCGTTTTTGTCCCAGGGCATGGCGCACTTGGTGAAAACATAAGGGCGCGCACCTTTCCATTCGCGCAGGGCGCGCGCGACTATTTCCTCGGAGTGGCCGAGGCCGTAGACGGCAGCGGTGTCGATCCAGTTGACGCCGAGTTCGAGCGAGCGATGAATCGCGCCGATCGAATCCCCATCGTCTTGCGCGCCCCAGGCGAATTCCCAGCCCGAGCCCCCGACGGCCCAGGCTCCGTAGCCCACGGGGGTGATGAGCATGTCTGAGTTTCCCAACTTGCGCGTCTGCATGACGCCTCCTGAATCTGCAATTTGCCTTCACCAAGTTCGATGAAAGGGGCACGAAAAGGTTAAACGCGTGAACTCGTACTGAGCGGGTTTTACGCGGACAGCCTAATAGGCAGTGCCACTTTTACGTGCGCACATCGGCGTAGGCGGGCTCCGGCTGCGGGTCGGGATCGGGCTCGGGGCCGGGCATGTCGACAATGATCTGCGGGTTCTCTGTGTTCGCCTTGTTCATGATGGAGACGGTGCGGAGGAGTTGGTTGGTGATGTAGGCGAGGACCGCGGCGCGGCGCACGGAGATGCGATTCTGCACCACGAGGATCAGGAGTTTGGCGAGGAACCGATTGATTTCCTCGGCGGACTGGAGGTCGTCGAGTTGGATCAGGAAGTCGGCGGAGAGGTCGACGTCCGCGTGTTGCACTGGCTGGAGTTCCAAGGCCGCATGGCGAAAGCAGAGGCCGGAGCGGAGTGCGGGAAGGCGACACTGGCGGCCGCGAGCGGTGAAATGACGGCACTTCCCGTGGCCAGCGGCGACGGGGGTTGCGCCGGTGGAGCTGGGGCTGGATGTTTGGGGATTCATTTTTATTCCTTTTTGGAGGGTACGGCTGCCGGGCCGTTGGAAAGGACGGCCGGTGCAGGGAGGTACACCCCCGTGGCGATAGAAAGAGTGCGGAAACTTCTGATTCGACAAGGGTTGCGGGCGCGCCGTTGTGCAAAAGAGTGTGCAAGCGAATGAGAGTAAAGGATTTACAGGGATGTGATAGGAAGGAAAGAACTTATTGGGATGCACACTGCAAGGCACGGAAGGAGCGGCGGGGTGCCGCAAGACGGTCGGAAGACGAAGTTTCACAAGCCATGGTAGGATGAAACTAGTAGTCTGTCAAGTACTTTATTAAGTCGATAGCCGTTCGAACGCTTGGGGCCGCGTTAGTGATTGAGGAGAAGGGATTTAGCGGAGCAGGTGCAACAGAACGGCGAAGTTTCCTGCGCTGGCGCCTGCGCGCGTGGAACAGGAGTGTTTACGACTCGAACCGGAAGCGGATGGTGATGTTGACGTGTGCCGGAACGGGCTGGCCGTTGCGCGTCGCGGGTTCATACCGGTATTGCTTCACGGCTTGCACGGCGGGGGGGCGCAGCGATGGAGGTCCTGAGATCACGCTTATGAAATGCACTTCGCCCTCGGTGCCCACGACTGCGTCGATCACCACGTTTCCCGTTTCAAAGTCGTGCAGGGCGTCCAGGGAAGCCAACGCGCGCACCGACTGGATCAACTTCGGCGGCACCACGACGCCCTCCGCGGCAGAAGCCGCAACGGGGTTAGAAGCGGCACGCACCGTTGGACGAACCGTGGCGCGTCTCTCCGCAATAGTTGCGGGAGGAGGCGTTTTCGCGACAACAGGCTGAACTACGGAACTGCGCGATGCGAAGGGCGGAGCGGAGGGCTCAGCTGCCCGCAATGGCATGCCTGGCGAGGTCGCCGGCGCGTCACTCGCCACTTTCGCATTGCTGAATTCCGAATGCTCCTTCGCCTCCTCTCGGGTTACGGGCGGCGGCAATGTCCTCGTGTTCGCAGGGATTGCGGGTCCGCTGAATGATGGCTTTTTTGCCGTTGACGTCCACGGAATCCAGTGTTTGTACCACGCCGCGCCTGCTACAGTGACGACCAGCGCCGCGGTGAGCAGCGCGAGACGCAAGATTCCGCCTCGAAATCCTGGGGTGAAGTTCCCTCTCGCCCGGAACGACCGCTTGGTCTTCAGCTGCGGCAAGGTAAAGTCCAACGAAGGCCGCGGAAGTAGCCCTTGCTCCTCTGCGGTCCATTGCAGCGGAGCAGGATCGTATTCGGTCGGCAGAGATTTCCCGGTGATGGCTGCGCCACGCCGCTTGTCCGATCCACTGTTCAAATTTGGTTCCGTGACAGGCGCATAAGGAACCATAGCTGTTGACGGTGCTTCCTGACTCGTGGCAGGCGTTTGCATCGACTTCAGTTGATCCCGCAGCGCTTGCACTTCCCGCTTTAGCGCCTGCACTTCCGCGACCGCGGGCGCAGGGGGCGGTTCGCCCGGCTCATCGTCAGTGGATTCCGCGGAGATCACCAGCGCGGCAGCTTCCGCCTCTTTGGCGTCCTTTGGCAACAACGCCGACGCCGCGGAAAACTCCATGCCCCAGAAGCCGGGAGCAGGTTCGGCAAATTCCAACTCCACATAGCAAGTCGTCGGCTTGTACGCGCGCTTGCGAATCACTTGCGCGACGACTTCACGCTTCGACTCCATATTGGAAAGAAAGAGCAATTGTCCGGGAGCCACGGCCGATGATAACTGGATCACTCCGCCATTCTCAAAGACGAGTACGGAAAACGTTTCTTCGGAGAATAGCTCGCGCTCGCCGGCCTTCTTGCCTGTGGCCTTCACGCGTACTTCATGCGCGACCATGTTCGTTTTTGTACTTGGTTTCGGACTGGATGCTTCGGCTTCTTCCGGCTCGACCGGAGAGTCCTCGAGCTGCGGCTTCGAAGAACTCGCCGAGCGCGAGGCAGTCAAAAGGCGCATGTCCTCTGCGGAAGACAATTCGGTTTCCCTTGTGCCGGGATTGAGAGGGCCCCCCGGGCAAAATCCAGGCTGCGCAGAACCGTCCGGCCTTGCGGACAGTGCTACCCCTTACATTTTCCCTGCTGGGCAAGCACATTCGCCATAGTACAAACGTACTGCGTGCCGCATTGAGCACGCCAGGTCGCTCCAGAAAATGCACCGACGAAGCGTCAGGCACGTGACGGCGCGGATGAGGTGGATTGGACCTGGGCAACGAAGAGGCCGTAGGCGAAGTTCCCGGAAGCGAAGCCTGCGCGGATGACCTGGAAGGCCTTTAGATAAGAGACGAAGTGGGTGCCGAGTTTCGCGGCGAGGGCCCAAAATGCTTTGTCAGTGATGATTTCGAGGGACAGGTCCCAGGTTTTGGCGCAATGCTTGTTGAGAATTTCGCGGTGCGTGATTTGCAGGCCGTTCGAGGTCAGGAAGCGCTCGTAGTCGTCCATAACCAACAGTTCCACCATCATGCCTTTATCGATGGGATCGATAAATTTCCTGGTCTCCGCACGAGTTAGATTTCCTTTTTTGAACCAGTCGGTGATGGCGAAACGGCCGCCGGGCTTCAGGAGTTTGGCGGCAGAAGCAAAGAATCCCTGACGGTCCTGATAATGGGAGATGGATTCCACAGACCAGAGAACGTCGAATTGTTTCCGGAAGTTCATCGCTTCGGCGTCCATCAAGAGGAACTGCACATCGAGGTGTTGCGTGGCCGCCGCCTGCATGGCCATTTGGAGCTGTACCGGGGAAATGGTAATGCCGGTGACGGCGGCGTTAAAGTGCCGGGCCAAGTAAAGACTGGTGGCGCCGAAGCCGCAGCCGATGTCAAGGATATCCGAGCCGGGTTTTACGCTGGTGCGTTGAGCGAGATGTTCGATGAGCTGAAGCTGGGCCTGTTCCTTGGATTCATCGCCGTGGATCCAATAGCCGTGGTGCAGATGCTCGCCCCAGAGGTCGCGATAATAGGGACTTAGGGTGTCGTAGTGCTCGATGATTCTGTGTTTGTCGTTTGTACGAGGCATGGCGCGACCCGTGCTAAGGACGGATGCTTCTCCGACTTTGGCAATCCGGGAGGTGACATTGTACCTAAAAGAAATCGGCTGGTATCAGGAAGCTGAGGCTTTACGGGACAGCAACGAAGATGGAGTGGAGGGAGCGTCGGAATTGCCGCCGACCAAAGATCGCGGCACCCGTGGCGCAACAGCTCGGTCCGGCTTAGTTGGCGGTGAAGGCGGCATCCAGAGCGTAGGAATCGCCGTTGGGGTTGGTGACGAGGACTTGCTGGGGGCCCGCGGTCAGCGGCGGAGTTGTCACGGTGAGCGTGTTGATGTCGACGAACTTTGCGGCGGCGGATTTTCCGCCGATCGTTACTGTGGCGCCGGATTGAAAGCCGCTGCCGCGGATGGTGAGAGTCGTGCCGCCTGCGGCTGCTGCCGACGCGGGGGAAATTGTGCCAATGGAGAGCGGAACGTTGGTGAGTTGAACGACGGTGAGGCCGGAGGTGGTGAGGGCGAAGATTCTTTGGCCGTTTTCGTCGACGGCGAGGAAGCTGCCGTGCAGGGCATCGACGTCGGTGGATAGCGTGGCGAGCGGCTCGGGCAAGAAGATACGCAGACGGAGAAGACCGGTGTGGGCGTCGAGGATGTCGACGCCACCTTGAATGCCGGTGGCCGGAGGGGCGGCTGGCGCGGGGCCAGTAAGGAAAGGCTGATAGAGGAGCGCGCCGGTGGGATGCAAGGCGAGACCAGGGACGAGAACGCGGGCGGGGATTTGCTCGAGTTCGGGGCTGGCTGGTGTCGCACCGAGCGTAAGATCGGGGCCGCGAATTTCGGCGGTGGCTCTGGCGCGCGAGGCGAAAACGGTGCCATCGGAAGCGGCGGCGACGTCGACCGCGGATTCCTCGGCGATAGAAATAGTGAATTGATTGGGCGCGGCGGCGGACCAAGTGCCGACGGGGCCGCCGGCCGCGGCGTCGTAGGCGAGAAAAACGGTGTCGCCCGCGGCGTCGGCTTGTACGAGCGGCGCGCCGGTGAGACTGGTGACTTCCGGCTGTGGAGCGGGCTGGACCGTGGGAGGACTGGCGGAAAGATTGAGCTGCGAGAGACACGAACTACAAACGCCGGAGGGGCTGCCTTCGCCGCTCATGGCGACGAAAACGGTTTGCGCACTGGTGACGGCAACACGCGCTGGACCGGAATTCAAGAAGCCCGCCACGCCGCCGACCGGGACAGTTGTACCGGTGCCGGCATCGGGATTGAGGAGATAAACGCTTTGCGCGCCGAAATCGGCGACGACGAGCTGCGAAGCATCCGGCGTGAGGGAAAGGCCGCGCACTGCCGCGTTCGGCGGCGGACCGCCAGGCGGATTGATTCCGGTGGTGTGGAATTGCGCGGCTGTCAGATCAAAGACGTCGACGTGGTCCGTGTTGCTGAGGTACAGCCACTGGCGCTTCCGGTCGTAGAGAACAAATTTGTATAAAGCAGGCTTGTTGAAAACTTGCGCGGATTGCATGTATTGAAACGCGCGCGTGGAGGTTGTAGCTCCCGCTTCGGATTTGACGGTGATGTCGGCTCGACCGGGCGCTCCGGGTGGAGTCAGCAGCGTGATGCGCTGCAACGGGAATGGATAGGTGGCGTCGAGAGCGAGCGACGGCGCGATGGAGGTGACATTCTCCACTAACTGCACGGTTGCAGTGGCGCCGCCAATTTGTGCGGTAATCTGCACCGCGTCGCTGCCGAAACCGTAACCATAGATTTGGATTGCCTCACCTCCCGTTTTCGACCCTCCGTTGGGGAGGACTTCGAGGATTTGCGGACCGTAGCTGAAGGCGTCAGGCGCAACGGTCAGCCAGCCACTGGGGAAATACGCGGTGACATTGACGGCCCCGCTTACAACGCTTGGCGGAGCGGCGACCTGAATCTGCGTGGGACTGACGGTTGGGGCAGCGGCGAGCTGCTGGCCAAATTTGATTTGGGCGCTCGATTCGAAATTTTGGCCGGCAAGAAGTGTTGCCGTGGCACCCGTGAATGGTCCCTGCGAAGGCTGAGCGGCGGGTACAGACACGAACGACGGAACCGATGAAGGAAGCGCGACGGGCTTCGCGGCGTCGATGAAGCTGACGCCGCGATTGGCGATTCCGAAGAGGAGTTGCGTCTCGTCAACTTCTTCAATTTCAGAATGCACGCCCTGGATGGAAGTGTCGGGAACCTGGCCGATAGGCTGCATGGTGTGCCCATCGAAAATCTCTATGAGCGGAGAGCCGGCGGCACTTTCGCTGGCGTAGAGAAAATTTCCGTCGCGGGAAAAGACCAAGCCCTGGGCGCTGAGGGAGACCGGGGGGGCAACCTGGCTGAACGCGGCGTCGAAAAGAAAAAGCTGAGCGGCGCCGGCAGAGACGAATTCGACGGCGAAGCGGGTGCCATCGGGATTCGCCGCTACAAGCGGTATGGTGCCCGCGCCCAAGCCTTGCGGGCCGGCGATTGCCGCGCCGGTCGCGTCGAAAATCGCGGCCTCCCCGCTTGCGTCGTTTGCGGCGATGATGAGTTTTGTGTGGTCGCCGGTTCGCGCCATCGTGCCGAGCCCGTTCTGAAACAAGGCGGGCTCGACGGAAGTCAGGTTGGTCAGACTGTTGGCAACGGGATCCCAAATCGCGAGAAGGGATTGCACGGAGGCGGACTGGCGCAGGCGCATCATTATTTTGCCGTTGGACATGGGCAGCAACTCTTCGGGGCGGTCAAAGACGATGTTCGGAATAGGCGAAAGCGGTCGGATGCCATTACGTGATTTGATTTTCAGCGTTGCCGTGTCGATGGCGACGGCTTGTTCCGTGGTGGTGCCGACCCAAAGCGTGGCGCCATCGGCGGAGAGATCGGCGCTGCTGGCGGCTGAGAGGGTGATTTGCGCAACGCGCGTCTGGTCCGCGGAGGAAAAGACTTCGATGCGATTCATGGCCCGATTGGCGACGAAGGCATGCTTATTGGCGGCGTCGTAAGCGATACGGCGATGGCGCGGTTCGCCGAGGGGATCGTCAAAGGCGGCGACGGCGTCGGTGCGCGCGTAAGTCGTTCGCGGCAGAAGCGCGGCGGAGGATGCCTGCACGGCGAGCGCGAGAGTGGCGGAGTGCGACAGCGAACCGCTGACACCCTGTGCGGTGACCGTGAAATTGCCGGTCGGGGCATTCGTTGCTGCACCGAAGACGATGGCGGTATTCGCGCCGGACGCGACGCTGAACGTGCTCGCGGGGTTGGAGGCGACGCCGGTTGGCAGGCCGGCGAGTGTTACCTGGACGGCGCCAGTGAAACCGTTTTGTCCGCTGACGGAAAGCGCGACGGGAGGGCCGGTCGCCCCTTGCGAAAGAGACAGCGAAGCGGAAGAGAGCGTGATTGAAAAATCGGCTGCCGGCGGTGGAGGCGGCTGGACGACTGCGGATCCGCCGCCGCCTCCGCACCCGGCACACAGGACCGGGAGAAGAGCAAAGATTCCGATCGGGAGGCGTTTTTGTACTCGCCCCATGCCGCGACAACTCCCCGCTCCGCCGACTTGCCTGAGAATACTTCCTGTATGGTAAACAGTCGATGCATATTGTCAATATAATTAATCTTGCTGAAATGCGGGCGGCCCTACCAGTTAGAAACTAAACAAAAACAGAAGATGAAAAACAAAACGGCGCAGGCTGGACGCCTGCGCCGCTTGGGAGGCACACGGGTCAGAAATATTAAATGGTCTTTGCCGCCGGCGCTCCGGCATTGGCCGTCGCGGGCTTGGCAAATGCGCTGCTGCGGCTGGATTCCTTCTCGGCGCTCTTGTCGATTTCGATGGAGCCTTTGAAATAGGCGCCGTCTTCGATCATGATGCGCGAGGTGGTCAGGTCGCCGACGACCGAGCCATCCTTCTTGATTTCGATGCGGTCCTTGGCGCGAAGATTGCCCTTCACGTTGCCGTAGACCACCACTTCGCGGGCAATGACGTCGGCGGTCACTTTAGAAGTGGCACCCACGGTCAGCTTCCGCTCGTCGAGCTGGATCAGTCCTTCGACCGAGCCATCGATCTGCAGATCTTCGTTGCCCGTAATCTCGCCTTTCACGTGCAGGCTGGACCCGAGCCGTGCCGTTGCACGGTCCGCAGTCGCACCCAATGGACGCAAAGCATCTGTACTCATCGCGGTTTTTCCCTCCCAAGTCGCCGGAGCGGGCTTCGGCGCCTGATTCGATTGTGAAATTTTTTGCTCCGGTTGCGCGGCCTGCGGCCCTGGAGCGGCTTGCGGCGTTTCCGGTTTCTTATTCCCCCACATCGGACCTCCCAAAGGGACAGCAGCACCCCACGCAGATTTCCGGCCGGGGTAGAGAAACTCTAGACCTCAGAACGGAGCGCGGCAAATATCGTGTGCGAGAGCTGTTCCAGAGAGTTACTAGGCCGGGCGGACAGCATACACTGTTCCGGGTGTCCGGACGATGACATTTTGCGCGAATTATGTGGTGGGCTTTTCGGGGACGGGCTGCGTGGCCAGGAAATCCTGGATGAAACGCGGGGAGTAGGACTCAAGGAGCTGCTGGATGCGCTCTGGCCTCGAGGATTTGAGCACGAAGCCGGCGTGGTGAAACTTCGAGACGCGGTAGACGATTTCCGGATCCTGGTAGGCGGAGGTATCAGGTTGCTCCTGGCGAGCGAGAGAGACGATCACGCCGGCATAGTCGCGGCGCGTAGCAGGAAGCTGGTAGGACTGCTTCCCCGCGCCGACTTCCAGGCGCGCCCATTCGCGCCAGAGGTTGATGTTGGTGGCGGCTTCGACCATGTCGGATATGTAGGCTCCGCCGACCCGCGCGGCGATTTCGATGAAATAGAATTTGCCATCGGCGTGTGATTTCAGGAATTCGGCGTGGGTGACGCCGCGAAGATAACCGAGACCTTCGATCACTTCGCGATTTACGGTCAGCAGCGTCTTGGTTTCCGCGGCATCGCGCGGCAGCGTGCGCGTGGTGAAAACGCCGCCTTGATGCGAGACGTCGAGCGGCGGCGCGCCATAAGCGTGGGGCTCGGCGAAGAGCACTTCGCGATCGGAGACAACGCTGTCCACGTGAAAAACGGCGCCGGGAAGGAACTGCTCGAGCAGATAGAAAGATTGCTGGTCGCCGAGTTGGTCGAGCCAGGGCCAGAGATCTTCGGGCTTGTGAATCTTTTTCATGCCGATCCCGGAGGCTTGCGAACGCGGCTTGAGCAACCAGGGTGCAGGGACGCGAGCCATGAATTCGCGAATGGCGTCGTAATTGAGAATGTGGACAAATTCAGGGACGAGGACGCCAGCTTCCTTGGCGCGAGCGCGCATGGACAACTTGTCGCGATAATAGCGAATCGTGGTGAGGCCCATGCCTGGGATGCGCAGGTGCTCGCGGAGCGCGGAGACATTCTCCATATCGAATTCGTCGAGGGCGACGATACGATCGATGGGTTGCAAGCGGGCCATGTAGCTGACCGTGTAGAGCAGATGCTGCTGGGAGAGATCTTCGGGCATGAGGAAGACATCATCGAGAGACTCGCGCGGCCAGTTGGCGTCGCGCAGTTTTTCGACGGTGAGCAGGAGCACGCGGCATCCCAGGGATTTGCAGGTGCGCAGGAACTCCTGCCCTTTTTCGTAGGAGCTGACGCAGAGAATGGTAAGCGGGCGATTTTCGGTCATGCCGGCGAATCCGTGAGCGCGAAAATATCGCGGATTATACTGTGGACTCCGCCGCGGGATACAGGAATTGCAAAAATGGGCCGACGCGGCGGGCCCAGGCGGCTTCGTTGTGCCCGGCGCCTTCGACGCGCTGGTAATGGAGGTCCCTGCCGAGTTGCCAGCCTTTTTGCAAAAGGACGTCGCGAAATTCCTCGACATCGTGAACGATGCGCGGGCCTTCGTTTGTTCCGATGTCGAGCCAGATGCGCGGGCGCGGCTCGACGGGAGCGGCGGCGGCGAAACGATGGATGACGCGTTGATTCCACCAAACGGATGGAGAGAGAGCAGCCAACTGGCCGAAGACTTGCGGATATTTCAAGCCCAGGTACAGCGACAACAAACCGCCCAGCGATGACCCGCCCATTCCGGTGATGCGCGCATCGGGGAGCGCGCGGTATTGCTGTTGAATAAACGGCATGACTTCCCGCATAAGAAATTTCGCGTAACGGTCGGCGCGGCCCCCGCCGAGGCGCGGCGCCTCGGTGGGCGTGTATTCGTAGATGCGCACTTTTCCGACGTTGTAAATTCCAACGATGATGAGCGGCTGCACGGCGCCGCGGAGAATGAGATCGTCGGCGGTTTGGCCGACGTGCCAATCCATGCCGGGAATAAAGGAAGTGGCGCCGTCGAAAAGATTTTGGCCATCGTGCAGGTAGAGAACCGGGAAGCGGCGCTGCGGCTGCTGGTGATAGCCGGGCGGAAGGTAGACGATAAGGTCGCGTTGGTTGCGAAGGAAGCGCGAGCGGAATTGTTGATGCTTGTGGAGGTCTGGAGCGCTCACGGAACGATGATCACCAGTAGATCCTTGGCTTCGACGTGCTGGCCGGAGGCCACGAGCAGCTTGGTGACGCGGCCGGAAATGGGCGCGTAAATATTGGATTGCATCTTCATGGCTTCCAGGGTCAGCAATTTCGCGCCGCGTTCCACGGCATGGTTGGCCTGCACGGCGATACTGGAGATTACGCCAGCGGTCGGCGCGGGTACCTGGCCG
>Ga0210406_10003646_pt1 | contig 16756 bp, 9 predicted proteins | sample IncBWC30MmetaG_FD_155454 | JGI IMG/M metagenome (GOLD analysis project Ga0210406, IMG submission 155454) | Forest soil microbial communities from Barre Woods Harvard Forest LTER site, Petersham, Massachusetts, United States - Inc-BW-C-30-M | ecosystem: Environmental > Terrestrial > Soil >... | reverse complement strand
CATTTTGATGTAGCACAGATGCCGGATCTTGAAAATTCTTGAAGTAATAAAGAACATTGTCCGAGAGAATACCGCCAAGAACGGTCTCATCGGGCGATGAGTAGACCTTCCAGGAAATTCCGCGAGCCTGAAGCTGCTCGGGCATCGTTGTATACGTCAGGCGGCCGTGGAATGCAGTTCGATTTGTGACGATAGTCTGCAAGACCGGTCCGCCGTTTTTTCCATCTGGGTCGAGGGAGGCGGCCATGGAGTAGAGTCGGTTCGGATCGGTCGGGCCCATGACTGAACAAAAATAGTTGTCGCAAATCGTGAAACCATCGGCCAGGGCGTAGTAGTAGGGAATGTCCGCGCGAGTGTAATAGCCCATGCTTAAAACCCCGTCATTGGGATTAATCGGAAGACGGGAAGTGACGAAACCGTCCATCGCGCCGTTGTCCCAGCTCTGATGCTGCGGCACCCAGTCGTGGGTGATGTCGTGAGTGCAGGCTGCATTCGTCGTTGAGGTGTCCAGGTGGAACGGCAAAAGTTTACCCACAGGAGCGTTCATTGTGTTTGCTGGATCGGGCTGCTGGAAAGCCATGCTGGGGTCGGAAAATCCGCGAACGCCGCGGTAGCTTCCAAAGTAATGATCGAAAGACCGGTTTTCCTGAAGAAGGATCACCACATGTTCGATGTCAGACAGTTTGGAGCAAGCCGGCGGATTGGGAGGAACGGTTGGAACACTGATAGAACCACCCCCGCAACCGTACAAGCTCAAAGAGGTCAGTTGTGCAACAGCGGTGGCAGCTCCGAATTTGAGAAGTTCGCGGCGAGTGAAATTCTGCATAGGCCCCGAGTATTAGATGCGCTTTCCCAAGCAAAGGTAGGCCCGGCTAGCAGGTTCGCGTTAGTCGCGTAAGCGGCCGTCCTTTGCACTGGCTGAGCCCTTTGTTCTTAAAATACGGGAAAATTTTGGTGAGTGAAAATAAAGAGCTGTGCCTTGTTCGGAGAGCACGTGCTTCGCGTCCAACGTACGATCCTCTAACGGAAGTACGATACGCTACACGCGTTGAGAGACTTCAGAGATCCTCTGGTCGGAAGGGTCGCCCACATGGCTTTGCAAATAAAATAGGATTTAGCAACAGGGCCTTTGTCGATGAACCGAAGGTCCGATGCGTGCACGCCACAATTAGGACATTTTAGTCCTAGATTCCTTGCGGACTGCGCCAGCTCACGACAGCGACGATGCACGCACCAACGTTCTCACAAACCACCGCAGGTCGAAGAGAACAGCGACGGACAAGGATTCGTGATAATCCGGATATTTAAACGAAACTTCAATCCGTCGAACTCCTTGTCGGCGATGAGCGCGCGGTACCAAGTCCGTGGCGTATCCGGCCTCGCGACGGTCGCCACTTCTTCCAGGAATTCCCCTCCGAGCCGGTGGCGATATCAGCCAACCGCGGCAATTGGACGAATGATCCAGCAGGTTAGAACGAGTACCTCGCTCCAACTTGAAACACGCGAGGTGCTCCCTGAATCTGCGTGAAGTTTGACCAGTTCGTCGGAGGGTTCAGGTTCCGCAGGGCAGGATCGCGGGCGACTCCGAGGCCTGTACGGCTAGTGTCAACCGCGCCAAACGGTTGTGAGTTGGCGACGTTAAACACGTCCCAGCGGAGCTGGAGTTGGTGCTTTTCGCTCCATGGCATGTTCCACGTCTTCGCTAGACCAAGATCCGTGTTCATATACCCTGGCACGCGAAGGTAATTTCGGGGTCCTGTCTCGCCTGGATAGGCATTTCGGAAGCTCTGGTAAAACGCCTTTATGTTGCACGCGCTGCCGCCAAACAGTTTAGGCGTGCCAGTACGATCGGGGCACGTCTGGACAGAGCCCGTGGGAGTTACCCTGGTCTGGACGTTCCAGTTGGTCGCCCATCGGGCATCGTCGTAGGGTGATGTTACCGGTAGCCCGGTATTCCATCGATAGATGCCGGAAAGCTGCCAGCCGCCGAGGATGGCGTCCAACGCCCGGTTGCTGTTCATCAGGGCTCGGCCCCTCCCGAATGGCATTTGCCAGACGGCTGAGGCGTTAATTATGTGCCGAATGTCGAAGTCCGAATTGGCGTAGTTCGCGCCTTGACGAATGGGGTTTTCGATAAATGCGGCACCGAAACCACCCGCCCCTTGTAATCCCGAAGCATCATCCAAGGAGTGCGAATAGGTGTAGTTCAGGTCCAACGTCAGGCTTCTTAGCCGCTGCCGTACGGATGCCGTGAGAGCATTGTAATTCGAATTTCCAATCGTGCTCCAAGCAGACAGGGCGCCATACTGCGGTTGCATGAAGCGTGTTGGTAATCCGGCGTCGAAGAGCGCTATGTCAATCTGAGCTTCCCCGTCTGTCCAGTCATTGCCAGCAAAAAAAGCAAATGGATTCGAGGGGTGCCCGTTCCCGCCCCGGCTTTGCAGCCCATAGAATACCTGTGTAGGCGTCCAGGTGGAGGGAAAACCGGCCTGGATGTTCGGATCATTATTCATGAGGCTTACCAAATTAGCAGGGAAAAGATTATCGAAGAACGGGATCGATGCGATCTGGCTGGTGGCCACGTCTTGTTGGCGCTGCTTTTCTAGAATCGTCCCAGCCGTGTACCAGTCCATTCCGCTCTTTGGATCGCGAACGTTGTTGAAGGCCACAGTGTCCCGGCGCGCGAGAAGCCCCCGGGCCGACCGCCCAATGTAGGAGACGGAAAGTGTGGCGCCCGCCCGCAATTCCCGCTCGTACGTAAGATTCCAAACGTACTCAGTGGGCGCATGTAGATTCGAATCCACAGAGGTCTCGATCCGTTCCCCTTCATCGATGGGCTGCGACAAGGGAAACTGGAGGCTGCCAGGCACAACCACGTTGGGAAGCGAGCGAACATTCTGGTTGAAGCTAGTGAACAAGGGTGCCAGCGGCTTTGTGCCCGTCACCGAGTCGTAGGTATTCGCAGGCGTCGTGAAATTCGACGTAAAACCGAGAGTGTTATTCAAGTCCCAGTCTACGGCAAGCGCCTGCCCGTAGTTGTCGTTGGTCAGCGCGAAGCCTCCGCGTAACACCGACTTGCCGGCGTCTCCAAACAGCGCGTGGAGGAGCCCCCCTGAATAGCGTGGGGACCAAGCTACAGCAACGCGCGGCTGGAAGTTGTTTTTGTCCCAGTTGTACATCGGCGGTCCACCATTGACGGGACCTGACTTCAGGACGCAAACCGGTACAGCGTAGTTATTGCCTTGAGCGGCAGAAGCCAATCGGCTCTGAAAATAGGCGCTCAGGGAGTTTGCCAAACAGGAACCGCCGCTCTGCGGTATCCCGGGCTGAACTTCGAAACCTTGGGTTTCATACACCGGGCGTTCCAGGCTGTAGCGGAGACCCAGTGTTACCGTAAGGTTAGGACGAATCTTCCACGCGTCCTGAACGTATTCCTCGTACGCCTGGGTGGCGAAGTCCCGTGAGCTGGCAGTTCCAGGGTTGAACAAGCTGCCGTCCTTGTTAAACGTAAAGTTCGCGGTGTATTCAGAGAACCGGCCGATGGCGGCCGTGGCCGCGTTCTGCACCTCCGCGATAGAGTTCAGCGATTGACCGCTATTTGTGCCGCCTGGCAGGCCATTGGCAGTCAGATAAGTTTGGAACGAGTTGGAAACATGGTCCCCTGCCCCAAGGTAAAACGAGGGATTCGTAATTGCGTTATCGAAGGCATTCGCAAAGCTCACGCGCGCGTTGCTAATCTTGCGGACGTTGCCCCCGAATTGAATGGTGTGATTCCCATGGATCCACGAAACATCGTCCGTGATGTTGTGCACCGGTGTTACCCGTGTGAGGGTGTGTTGTTGACCATTCGGCTGGAATACAAAACGAAAGCTAATGTCATTCCCGCTGCTGTCACCCCCTTGCGTAAATGATTGACGCGTAAGGCCGTAACGCAGATTGTTCACCCAATTGCTTCCAACCGTCCAGTTGTGACCAATGGCTAGGCCGTACGGATGGCTCCAGATCTGGGGGGCGACATCCCCGGGGAGCCACTGCGGAAGGGTCTGATGATCGTTAATGTAGTTCAGCCGTACGAAGAGATTCTGCTTTCCGTTAATGGTGTAGTCAAACCTAGCGCTGTGGGAGTTCAGCTTTACGGGAGTGGGAGCGTTAAATCGGAAGCCCCCCGTATTTAGCCCGTCGCCCACCGTGGTATCATTCGCAGGATATTTGGCGGCGGCGGCGGCAAGCGCATCCAGGGCCGCCTGATTAATACCCGTATCCGAATAAGCCTGCTTGACTTGCGCTAAGTTCAAAGATGCCTTTACGGGAGTATTGCAGGCGGCATTCGGACAGTACGTATAGGTGATACTGCCTTGCCCTAGGCCTGCTAACGGAACGATTCTGGTCTCACCTTGAGCGGTGGCATCGCGACGGCCCTCATAGCTATAGAAAAAAAACAATTTCTTCTTCATGATCGGACCGCCAAAGGCCCCGCCAAATGTATTTCGAACCAACGGCGTTCGGGGAACTCCAGCGGCGTTACTGAACCAACTATTGGCCTCAAAAGGAGTGCCGCGGTAGAATTCGAACGCCGCCCCGTGCCAATCATTTGTCCCCGACTTGGTGACCAGGTTGATCTGGGCGCCGGAGGAACGGCCCTCATTCGCGTTCCCATTTGCCGTGGTGACGCGAAACTCTTCGATCGCTTCGGCGTTCAAACGCAGAACCGGACCTGTTGTGATATTGCCCCTGTCGGTATCGAGTTGGCCGATCACTAAAGTATTGGTATTTCGCGGTACCTCGGCGTTGCCCGTCTGCGCGTTGTTGATGTCCACGCCATCAAGGGTCACGTTCGACTGATCGGCCCGCGATCCCGTTACGTAGCCTTCGCGAGTCGCTCCCGGCTGCAAGCTTAGCAAGTCCACCAAATTTCGCGCTTCCAGTGGGAGCTGTAGAATCTGCAGACTTTCCATGACGCTTCCAATTGACGCATCCTCTGTATTCATGACCACGTCTTGGGCGCCCATCCTCACCTCAACCGTTTGCGAGACTTCTCCGACTTCCAAGCGCACGTCGGCTCCCGTTTCCTTTCCGATGAGCGCATTCACGTTGTCGATCACCGCTCTCTTGAAACCCTTGGCCTCCACGACAAGGCGGTAATCACCCGGAAGGATCAGGTCAAAGACATACCCCCCCATCTGTGTCGTTTTCATGGTGCGCGTAGCATTTGTCGCATTGTTGGTGATCGTAACCTTGGCGTCCGGCACGGCTTTTCCTTGCGGATCCATGACCGTTCCACTGATGCCCGACGTGCCCGTCTGCGCCCGGGCGCAGGAAACCGACAGCACAAGTACAACCAAGCAAACCAGGACATTTCGCTTTATCGAAGACCACTTCATGACTGCTCCTTTCGCACACCCAGCTAATGCTGTGATGAACGCAGGTGGGCTGCAGCAAGCCAGTACGACTTCGTTGCGGCGCATTGCCGGGCAACAACCTGGAGGTAAAACACCACCCGTGGCAACCTTGCCCACCACTCCACCAAGCAAAGGTGACTTAGCTTTTAGGACAAAGAGATACCGCTGTCAAGGAAAGTCCTTCAATTTCTTTGCAAATTCTGACCGGACGGCCCGACGATGCGTAGGCTGGCTTTGCAACGAACTCAGAACGGTTTCGAGACAACCCCATGCCTTCCTCCATTGGCTGAACATTGTCTCGGAACTGCCTGTCTCAAAATTGTGAGGCGAGTCCAATGCTCCGCTTTCCTCTTGCCGCAGCTTTTGACAAATCGAACGGGATTCTTGGCGGGGGACACGGGTAATCCACTCTTTCGTCTTCGCAGATAAGGATTGGCTCTAATCAAATTATTTCTATGGAAGTTCACAGGGTTGCAAAATAACATCTCATCTTGATGGTCTGAAACCTCTGGCGCCGGTCGATTCACGGGGGGCTCTGTAGAAGGAGAGTTGAGATGCTTAGATTTCTGCGGGTTGCGAAGATAATCCTACCGTTCACGGTGGCGGTTTTGCCGCCTTGCATGGCGCAGACATGCACGAATCCGTCAGGCCGGGCAGCGATAGATCGGATTACATTTGAAAATGGCGACACCCTTACAGGTCTAGTATTAGCCATCAGCCCGGACTCCGTAACCTTCTGCAATTCGGCACTGGGACAAATCTCCATCTCGCCTAAGGCCATCCTGCGGATCGGAAGCAACAGCGGCACGGGGGCCGTGATGGCACTGGATTCCTCACCGCGGCCTCCTACAGGATTTCTCGACGCTCCGGTTCCGTGGTCAGAACAGGGGCTGGGCTTGGGTTTGGCGGACCAGCAGCTCCAAACTTCACGCGCGGCACTCGCACTTCGAGACATACTTGGTCCTAGGAAGGAACAAGTGGCGACCCCGGCACCGAATCCGCCGGCAAAGATTTCGGATCGGAACCTCCGTTGGTTCTTTAACATCAACGCCCCGGCTTCTGTCGCGTTCGGAACGACGAGCCAGCAGACTTACGGCGGCCAGATGGATGTGGAATTGTACGAGGGCAAACTGGACCACTCGAAGATGTGGGCTGGAGGATCCTACAACAGAAGCTGGCAAGTGGGATCAGCATCAATTTTTACCGATACTTTCGACGGCTATTTTCAACAGAGCCGATCATTGGGCGGAAACCGCGGCGGCCTTTACGGAAGAGGGGAATGGTTTTTCAATACGGCACTCGGTATAGCGCTGCAACAAAGCTTCGGCGCCGGATATTACTCTCCCGCTAAAGAAGCTGGCCCGTTTGAATTCAAGTGGTTAGCCGACCTTCGATACTCGATGGAGCGACTTTATGGCACTACGCGTAATTTGAACCTCGTCGGCTCGCGCTTTGAGGGACAGCTGACTTACAGAAAAAAGGATGCAGCAGACCCTACGAAAACGAAATATTCGGTGATCTCCCGGTCATGGATCAACCCGATGTGGAATAATCAGGATACCCTCCAGGCTTTCACCACCTTTCAAATAAGCATACCGTTCGGGCGCTCATTCTGCTTTAATTTCAATCCGATAGAAGACGATTACGTGCGGAATGCCCCGGCTGGAAAAAAGAGGAACTATCTTACTAGTTATGTAACTCTTCAAATTCAGCGTACCTATGATTCAAGACAAGGATGTTATTGAGAGGAATATGCCGAAGAAGAAGAAAGGCCCGCCGAACAAAGCCGACACGCGGACCAAAGCAACCGCCGCCGACGACGATCCCATCGGCGCTTGCCAATTCACCAACGCCTCAGGTCAACCAGTTTGTCTGGACAATGTGAGAAAGAGCGAGTGCGACCGGTTTGCGAATTCGGTCTTCATAGAGGGCGGGTCGTGTGAATAGGAACCCAGCAGTCGAGGAATGGGCGACGCAGGAGCACGAACATGGCGTTTCCCTACCGTTGGCAGAGTTGCGGCAATTCTACAAATACTTCTACGGATGAAAAAAATCGGTTATCGTTGAGCAGGCTTGACTGGCCCTGAAGGGTCCAACGATGAAGCTGCTAACGAAGTTCAATCTGCTCTTGCTGGTGTTGTTTGGGACTGGCGGGCTGATTATTTCGCAAATCATCTTTAGCTTTCTCATGAGCAACGCACGGCGCGAAGTCCTCCAAGAAACCCAGTTGATGATGGCCAGTGCGAGATCGGTAAGGGACTATACGTCTTCCGATCTAGGTCCGTTGCTTGCGCAGAACCCGGAACACAAGAAAAGGTTCCTGGCGGAGACCATCCCGGCCTTCGGCGCGATGACCACTTTCAACAAGCTGCGGCAGAACTATCCTGACTACACGTACCGGGAAGCGACCGTGAATCCGACGAATCCGGAGCATCGGGCCACCGATTGGGAAGCCGATGTCATTGCCTACCTGCGCGACCACCCCGAACAGAAACAATTCAGCGGCGAGCGTCCGACTCCGATGGGCCCCGCAATGTTCCTGGCAACGGCGATCGTGGCAGCTCCGTCGTGCCTGGAATGCCACAGCAACCCCGCGGCGGCTCCGCCGGCAATGATCGCCACCTACGGATCGATTAATGGCTTCGGATGGAAACTCAACTCTGTCGTGGGGGCGCAAATCGTCTCTGTTCCGATGTCGGTACCCATGCAGAAGGCCGAACAGGCATTCCATCTTTTATTAATATATTTGATTATCGCTCTTGTCGCGATCATTGTCGTTCTGGATGCTGCCGTCTACTTAATCGTGATTCGACCCCTTAAGCGGGTTTCGGATGTCGCCGACCGCGTCAGTAAGGGAGAGATGCACTCGTCTCCATTGCCGGTGAAGGGCCGCGATGAGATTGCTGCGGTGACCGAATCCTTTAATCGCATGCAGATCAGTCTGGCCAAGGCATTTAAGATGTTGGGATGAACGCTCACATTTTCGGACCACTTTATCCTAAAAGGCTGAACTTCACCGTAATGCGGGTTTTCACCGCTACCGGCGCGCCATTTGGCATGTATGGCTTGTATCGCCATTCCTTAACGGCGTTGATAGCCGCACTGATTAGAAGGGGATGCCCGCTTATGACTCTGAGAGCGTCGACGCTGCCTTCTTTTGAAATATCGGCATCGAGAACTACCTCGCCCTGAATGTGTGCTTGCCGCGCCAGCGGCGGATAAACGGGGCTTGTCTCCGGCCGGATGAGGAGGCTCATGGAGACTTCCGCGGGCACGACAACCCGTTTAGTAGGTGTGCCGCGGACTTCATCGGTTTCATGTTTAGCGGGTGCTTCAGCCCTTTCGTCTTTTTTTACCAACGTTTCCGCCGGGAGATGCGGCGCATCTGTTTTTTCAGGTGCCGATTCTGGAGCGTGGGTGTTTTGGGATACAGTCCTGACCGCAGGAGATGAGCCCTCTCCTCTCGATGACACGAAGTGTGCAACGAAAGCGAGCACCAGGATCAGAAAGACAGCTGCCGCGCCTACGAGAAGCAAGTACTTCCGGCGATTCGACGATGGTGATCCCGTAGCGGGTAGAAATGCTTTGGACGGTGCGTCCTCGCCTTTCGAAGGCAAAGGCAACCCCGGACTTCCCGGCCTGCTTTCACTCGCGCCTGAGCGTTGAAGCAGTGGATTTGCAGGAATGACCGCTTGTTCGAGTAAGAACTTCTCGCGCTCTTCTTTGGAGTCTATCTCCTCGGCGACTTTGAGACGCAGCTCTTCGAGTGAGTCACACTGGGACGCCGCGCGTCTTACGACGATGTCGGCAACAGGTCCGATTCGCAGCGCAAGATCCCGCTTGACACATTGCAGGGTCGCAGGGTCGATTCGCGAGGATCTTTTGTCGTCCAGCTTTGATGGCGGTGCCGTTTCCTCTTGGCGAGGACCCGGGCGAATGGAAACTGATGCTTTGCTGGACGGGACATTGGTTCCGGGTGATGGTGTCACGGGCAGCGAACGGCGCAGCGCCTCAACGAGCAGATGAATGTCCGATTTCCACCGCGCGTGCGTCAACTCGATACAATTGCGATAACCGAGTTCCCTTAGTTCTTCGGGTAGCTGTTCAGGGGACGGCATTTTGGCTCCGCGCACCAGCACAGGAACCACGGGAATATCACGTTTCAGGGCGGAAACAGTTTCAATACGTACGAAATCCGAGGGATCTTGGAGTCGCTGCCCTCCGTGTTCGTTTTTTGCATCGAGCCATTCCGGGCCGATCATCACCAGTAGCACGCCACATTTGGTGACGCCTTCCTCAATCGCTTTGCGAAAATCGCGCCCCGCCTCAATGGCCGAGACGTCCATAAATACAGTGTCTTCGCCGAAATGCTTCACCAGATCGTCAAACAAGCGGCCGGCTTCGCCCTGTGAGTCACTCCGTCGATAGCTGACAAAAATTCCGCTCAACTTGCGATCCCTCAACAGAACTGGAGATCCCATACCTGCGGTGAGTCGCAGCTCCGGACCCGGATTTGCTTCATCGATTCCCAGGCGCTGGCATTTTGATGGAGCGACCGATCAGGGCCGGCTTGCCCCCAGCTCGCATCCCCTACGATACCAGCGATTGGGTGCCCTCCGCCTGCAGAGCCCGAGACTCTTCCACAGCTGCTCGCGGTCCCGCGCTTGCCCGACAAATGCATTTCTCCCTGATGGGCTGCCGAGCCGGGGTTGGAATCCCTTCGCTCATGTGCGGCTATTCTATGACTTGCTAATGCTAAAACCAAAGTATGAATAAGCAAGACGTTCATCTAGACTCAATCCCTTTTCGTGCGCAACAGCGCGCGGGTAATTCAATTCGCTACAGGCAAGTTGGGACAGATTTGTCGATAGCGCTGTTTGGGAAACCAACGATTCCATTCCTCGCGAGACAAGTTACTTGTGAGGCGGGTGCAGGCCTGGTCTCGCAAATCGCCTGAACGCCATAGCCAAAGCGCAGCGGCGTGTTCGTCGTACCCAGTTAGCAAATAGCGGCCGTCGGGACTAAAAGCGGCCGAGCGGACATACCCCACATCTGGAAGCTGCGCCAGGCGAGCGCCGGTCGCGGCATCCCACACGGTCAGACGTCCGCGAGTAACCGTAGCGAAGGAGGCGGAAGAAGGATCGGGAACGATTAGGTCAATGTCGCCACTGGCAGTCAGCGAGAAGCGTCGTTTGCCGGACGGTATATCCCAGGCTTGCAGATTTTCGCTTTGCGCAGTGAATAGGATGGTACCCGCCGGGTTAAAGGCGAGGCGATTTAAATCCGCGGGCAAAAGGATGCGACTGACGCGGGCTTTGCTGGCGACACTCCAAATCTCGATAGAAAATTCGTTTGGCGATCTGGCTGTCTCAAAGGCCAGAAGCTTACCGTCGTCGGCCGAGCGTAGCAAAGTGGAAGATGGGCCGTCCAGAGATGTGGTCTGCCGAAGGCTGGGTAAAGTATACAGCCGGCTGATGCCGTCACGCTGGACAGCAAGCGCCTTACCCGATGGGTCGATCCGTACTTCTCCAGGCAGGTCGGGCAAAGGAGTAACCGAAGGCGGATCAATAGTAATGTGGAATAGCTTGTTGCTCCACTGGGCAATCACGTCGTTTGGATCGAGGAAAAACAGCTTGTCGATAACGGGAGCACCTTGGAACTCGACGTCGCGCAGAATCCTGCCATTGATGTCGGCAATTCGCACCATGGATAACCGGTGGGCCGACGTCGTGGCGATGGCGAAGCGCTGGCCATCCGTACTGAATGCAGTGCTGGGAACCTCACCGGGCAGATCGAAGTAAGCGGGGCGGTCGGCGCGGCGCGTTTCGGAGACGAACACCGAGCCCTCCATGCCACCAGCGGCGAATCGGCCGGCTGGGCTGAAAGCGATAACTTCGGCGCCTCCTTCAATCGGGGAGAGTTCTAGTTCCCTACCTGAAGGGATTTCCCAGACCCGTGCAGTGCCATCGTAGGAGCCGGTGCCAAGTTTTGTTCCATCCGCATTGAAGGAGACGGCCGCCACAGCGGAATCATGTTTCAGTTCGAGAATCTGGCGGCCAGTCTCGACATTCCATACATGAGCGAAGCTGTCGCCGCGCGCCGCGTACGCCAGGAGTTTGCCATCGGAGGTGATCGCGGCATTGTAGATCCATTGCATCGGAGTGAGGGTTTCGGAGGAAGCCGCATGGGTAGCTTTCAATAATTGCTGGCCCGTAGTTGCATCCCAAACAAAAGCAAAAGTGCCACCCGAAGCAGCCAAGCGATTGCCATTTGCGCTGAATGCCATGTTGAAGGCGGCTTCACCGCCGACCAGGGTACGAAGAAGCTTTCGATGCGCAGGATCAAAAAGAGAGACTGTGCCTTCTGAAGATAGCCCCGCGAGGAGGTCGCTGCCCGGACTGAAGGAAGCGGAAACCAGTTTGCCCGGGCATTTGAAATCGGCCACGAGTACCGCGCGAGCGACATCGAAAATACGAACATGACCATCGTCACTGGCGGTAACAAGTTGATTTGCCTTGGGGTGGAATGCCACTTGGGAAACCGGGGCACGGTGGGCAATGCGCAACAATTCGCGCCCTCCGGGCACGGTCCAGACATGAGCGATGCCATCACGGGAGCCGGCCGCAAGCAGCGAGGCGGATGCGTTGAAGGCCACGGAAACGGTCGAATTGCTGTCCTGTGAAGCGCTCTGCGGCTCACCAGGGAGTTCGATGTGGGCCGCAGGCTGTTCGTCCGGCTCGAAAAATCCGAGCGGTTTGCGGTTCATGACATCCAAGAGTTGCGTGGAACCGTCGTCGCGCGCTACGGCGAGCATGGCACCGTCAGGTGAGAATGCCATGTCGCGAATACGCTCGGCTGGGTTTGGGTCTTCTTGTGGGTACACTTGCAGGCTTGCTGGCAAAAGGGAAACCGCTGCTCGCAGCGCCTGATTTCCTTCGAAGGAGGGGTTGAGGCGGTTTGATTCAATAGCGAGAAGCGCGGCTTCCCCAGCTCGACCCGGACTATCGGCAAGGACTTTGGCAGAGTTCGCGGCCAGGCTGGCTGCGAGATTTTGGACCGATACTTTCTCGCTCTGATTGGTTTGACGCAATGCGAAGAGCGCCGTCAGGAGAATGGCGAACAGGCCCGAGGTGGCCAACAAGCGGTTTTGCCGCCGGATGCGAATATCCGCACCGTCGAGTTCGTCTTTGGGCCGGTTGTACACCGTAGCAGCGAGTTGGAGGACGGCTTCGTGAAAGCGCGGATCGCGCATGCTGAGGCGAGAGGCTCTCTCGCGTGCCCAAAGAAGATCGAGGTAAAGAGGTTCTTCCGGAAACGAGTGTAGAAGGTTCGGCGGGAGAGAGTTGGTGTCCTCACTCGTGAAAGACGCCGAGAGATGATCCCACTTTAGAGTGCCGCCACTGAGGACAATCAGGACGCGCGATGTTCCGTTTTTGCCGATCCAGTACTCGGCCTCCTTCGCAACCCAGGGTGAGGCGGCAGCTTCAGGCGAAGCAAGCAGAATGAAGAACAACGATTGATCGAGGGCGTCGCGAATACTGGACCAAAGCGCAGGATTCACCGCGAGGTTGGTTTGATCTCTAAAGATGTGCAAAGCGCGCAGCTTGTACCAGGGCTTCGCAAAAGAATGCAAGGCCGATTGAATAGCGGCTGCCAGGTCACCATCGGCAGCATGACTGTAAGAGATGAAGGCGTTGTAGGCCATCCGTTTTTACGAAGATACACCAAGCGGCATGCTTAGTGACCGACGTGGATGATATTGTCTTCCGACGAACACCACGGGTCCTGCAATTGCCTGACGACCGAGCGCTGTCTCGGCTGCAAACCGAAACCACGATAGGCGACGCCTGACAACCGCGCCCTGGAAGACTTGTGCTGCGGCGGTCGCGGCCGGGATCCGGATTTCCGTCCAGGTGAATCGTGCCTTCAGGTATTCCTGGATCCCTGCGCGGCGCTCTGGTTTGCTCACGTCGTCTTGGGCTTGGGCTCCTGCTGCTGCACCGATGCCCACTTCGCGTGCTCCTGCGAGACCAGGGACTCAATCCTTTCCGCCAACAGTGCATGCGGATCTGTGGTACCTGCATAAGGCGAAGCCTTCCCGAGGTAAACGTATTTCTCATGCTTGAGCGATTCGCAGGTAGAGCGGTAAGCAATCCAATTCTGCTGGTACTGGTTGAGGTGCAACATTCCTTCCAGTATGGTAATGAGAACACCGAGCGCACCCGTCACCCACATCATTCGTGAAAAAGGGAACGCCGACAAGAACGGGATTGTTGCGGCGGCGGCAATCTCAATCATCTTTATCCGCTTATAGTATTGCTGGTTGGTGATGCTCTTTCGGTCATACCAACCAATTTGATCTTCGAGTCGCTCCATAATGGGATCGACTTCAGGTCCGCGCGTGGCTTCCATGCTCATGGGTTCACGATTCTAACGCTTGCTTCCCACTTAAGAGTAGACAATTTCGCCGATTCTTACCCTTGGCCACAAGGCATTAGCTGCTGGAGTTTGCCGGTTGCACCGGCTCATACCCATGAACGACGGCTTCGAATTCATCCAAGATTGACCCATCCCACCAGCCGCGCTTTACTTCTTCCTGCATGATGGCCAGGGCCTTTTCCAAGGGAAGAGCCTTGCGGTAGGGTCGGTCCGTAGTAAGCGCGTCATAAATGTCGGTGATTTGAAGGATCCGTGCAGTGAGCGGAACTTGTGCGCCCTTCAGCCCGTCAGGATACCCGGAGCCGTCCTGCTTTTCATGATGGTGACGAATGATCGGCAGCACATGGCGGAAGGATCGGAGCGGAGTGCAAATTCGCTCGCCTACCACGGTGTGTTGCTCCATGATTTTTCGCTCTTCCGGAGTCAACGGTCCCGGTTTGAGCAGGATGTGCTCTGGCACGGCCAACTTGCCGATATCGTGTATGAGACCGCCTCGACGCAAAGCGAGGCGCAGGTCCTCGGACAACCCCAGTCTTTCCCCCAGTGCGACGGAATATTTCGAAAGACGGTCACAGTGTCCTTCCGTATAGGGATCCTTCGCCTCGATCGTCAACGCAAGGCTAAATAAGACCGCCTCGGCGTTATCCAGCTCATCGGTGAAACGCTTCAAGCGCAGAAGGGAATGCACGCGCGCCAGCAGTTCTTGCTTATGTACGGGCTTGTTGAGGAAATCATCAGCGCCGCACATAATCCCGTGAATGCGGTCGGCGTCGCTGTTCAAACTCGTGAGTAATATCACCGGGATCAAGCGCGTTTCCGGCTTGGACTTCATGGCTTGACACACTTCGAATCCGGTTGGGTGGGGCATGACCACGTCGAGCAGCGCGAGATCAATTGAGTCGCCATCCACACGAGTGAGGGCTTGCTGCCCACTCGATGCACAGAGGACCTGATAACCCTCAGCGCTCAGCAGAGCGGAAACCAGTTCGCGGCTGGCTTCGTTGTCATCGGCTACGAGGATGACTCCTTCATGGCCTTCCAAAGTAGGCATGTACGCTCCTCAATGACTCACTCGACCGCGCAGGAAGGGTTGCGCGGGTCAACTCTTGCGACAGAGAAGAAAATCCATGCAGCCCCAGGCAACGAAGCTATCGCCTAGAACCTAGTGGGAAGTGTCTCAAGTCTATATGTACTTCTCTTTTTCTCCCCACGGTGTGTACCCAAGCAGTAAATAAGCCGAGCGGAGCGCCGTTTGCTTGGCGAGGCACAACGTCGAGTCAGTTTCCTATGCGCGGGACGGAATCTGTGTAGGGCAGTTCAGCCGAAGCGCGAGCTGTTGGCTCAGCGATTTGAAATCCACGGGCTTGAAAATACAGGCATCGCATCCTGCCTGAATGACTCGCTCCTGATCTGTAACCATTGCCTGCGCCGTCACTGCAATGACCGGAAGGTGGCGCAGCCTTTGCCGCTGCCTGATCCACCTGGCCAAGGACAGACCATCCTCGCGGCCAAGTTGTACATCGAGCAAGACTGCGTGAGGCACGTCGATCTCTAAAGCAGCGTAGCTTTGTTCCAGATTTTCGGCGTACACCACTTCGAAGCCTTCCGATTCCAGCCAGTCGCAAAGGAGTTCGCGATTTGGTTGATTGTCCTCAACCACCAGAATCCTGTGCTTCATGACTTCTCCGAAAGTACTCCGGGCAGGGCTCGCCGCAACTGCGCGATGAGAGTTTCCTGCCATGGCTGCTGCTTTTGGAGCAGCAAGGCAGTGTGGGTCCGGATGTAATCCTGCTCCTCCTGGCTCAAGTCCTTGCTCGTCAGCACAAAGACGGGGAGGTCGGCCGTCCGTGAATCTGTGCGCCACTCAGCGAGCAGTTGAATACCACTGACCTCCGGCAGAATGAGGTCGAGAATTACGAGTTCTGGCAAGGATGCCGCCACCCGTGCGCGGGCTTCGGCTCCATCTGCCGCGGTGGTCACGAGGTAGCCCTGCTTGGACAGCAATTCGCTGACAATCTCGCGCGTCGGAGCATCGTCTTCGACGACCAGGATTGGCCGTGCTCGTCCGATGGCTTTGCGTTGGTTCAGGCATCGTTCCACGGCCGCCAGCAGTATGGCCTTTTTCACGGGCTTAACAATATATTCGTCCGCCCCAAGCGAGGCGCCCGTCGCTGGCTGGTCAATGATTGTTACCAGGACAACCGGAATCCCCACCGTACGGGGATCGGTCTTAAAGGTCGACAGGAGTTCCCATCCGTTAACGGGCTTCATGATGATGTCCATGGTGACCGCGCTCGGCTGGAGTTCCGCCGCCATTTCAAGAGCCCGTCCCGGTTGGTCGCAGAGCACCACATCGTAGCCAGCGGAGGTCAAGTGCGACTGCAGGAGCAGAGCGGCTGCGCGATCATCTTCGATCACCAGGATTCGAGGGAACTCGTCCGTTCGGACTTCCCTGCGCCTTGCTGGGACTTCATGTCTCACAACGGCCTCGGCCACCGGTAAAGTAAAGAAGAAACAACTTCCTGAACCTGGCTGACTTTCAAGGCCGAGAGTTCCGCCGTGCAATTCAACGAGCCGCCGGGTGATTGCCAGGCCAAGACCAGTCCCTTCTGTTTTCTTGTCCGTCTCGCCCAGTCTGTAAAAGGCCTCGAAGATGCGCTGTTGTTCTTCGACAGGAATGCCCGGACCTGAGTCACGAACTTCCACTCGAACAACGCTCTCCAGTCGGTGGGCCGACAGGCGGATCTCTCCTCCTTCGGGCGTGAACTTGATGGCGTTCCCAATAAGGTTCATCAAGACTTGTTTGAAGCGCGTTGGATCGGCTCGTACGCTTAGCCCGGATGGGGCCTCCTGCAACAGCGTCTGAGACTTCTTGTCGGCAAGAGAACGCATTATGTCGACTACTTCTGCGAAGGAAG
>Ga0210406_10003645_pt1 | contig 16756 bp, 9 predicted proteins | sample IncBWC30MmetaG_FD_155454 | JGI IMG/M metagenome (GOLD analysis project Ga0210406, IMG submission 155454) | Forest soil microbial communities from Barre Woods Harvard Forest LTER site, Petersham, Massachusetts, United States - Inc-BW-C-30-M | ecosystem: Environmental > Terrestrial > Soil >... | reverse complement strand
CAGCGATTCGAGTTGATTAAGTGAATCACCAAGACCGCCCGCTGGCGAGTAGGTTTTTCAGCGAACTGCTAGAGGAAGCATTGGAAACAAGCCGCACGCTGAATGCTCATTGACTACAAATCTGGGGTCAGGAGTTTGGAATCTCTTCGGCCATTTGCAGCTAATTTCATGTACTTGTCGAAAGTCGCCGTTTGCGAATGCCCCACACTAAGGTGATTTCAAACGGTTTTGGCGACGAGCTGAACTCGCAGCCGGGCTGCCTGGGTTTGGGACCGCCTACGGGCGCAACCTCACGACGCAGAGTCTGCGTTCAGCGGCAGTGTGAACTGAAACGTGGCACCGTATGGTACGTTTGCCGTGGCCCACAGGCGGCCACCGTGGGCTTCAATGATCGAGCGGCAGATCGATAGTCCCATGCCCATGCCATCCGGCTTCGTCGTGAAGAAGGCGTTGAACAGCCGGGCCGCATGTTCCGGCTCGATTCCGATGCCGGAATCCTCCACCGCCACGAGTATCTGATCAGAATCGTGCTCGCGCGATCGTATCCGCAGTTCGCGATTGCGGTCTGTCACCGCACTGATGGCCTGGATGCCGTTCATTAGAAGATTCATTATAACTTGTTGGAGCTGGATGCGGTCGCCATCGACCGGCGGAAGCGACTCCCCGAGCTCGAGCCGCAGAGATATACCATGAACGTTGATTTCCCCGCGGATGAGCGCGATGACGTCGTTGATGACCTGATTTATATCGAGCCGCACGGTTTCGAATGCGCGCTTTTTGGACAGCGCGCGGATGCGCTCAATCACGTCGCTCGCGTGTTTCGCGCTCCCGATCATCTGTTCGACCGCGCTAAGTGCCTTGTCAATTCGGGGCACCTCGCGGTCAAGCCATCGGAGGCATGCATCGCCAAACGTGACGACGGTGGCGAGCGGCTGGTTCACTTCGTGGGCGATGGAGGCTGTCAGTTCACCCAGCGTCGTCACGCGCGTTACGCGTGCGAGTTCCGCCTGCGCCTCGTGCAGGGCTTCCGAGGCGAGCACATGTTCGCTGAGGTCACGGATGATCACCAGCGCGGCCTCCACCAGGTCCGAGTCTGGCCGGAGAGGCGAGTGGGTCACCGCCCAGTAGTGCCGGCCAAGGGAAGTGGTGAACCACCCTGCGTAACTGACTTCCTCTCCCGCGAAGCACCGGTCGAGATACGCCTTGGCCTTCTCAAAGACCTCCACTCCCAGGAGGTCGGCTACGTGCATCCCGACGATCGTCTCCGTCGGCATACCCCATCTTCGCTCGAAGGCGGGGTTCACCCGTTGATACCGGTAATCTCGTCCGATGATAGATATGCGATCGGGTGACGTTTCGAACACCTGTCGGGCCAGATAATCCGCCCGTTTGCGCTCGGTCAGATCGAGGACAAAGGCAACCCCTTCGTCTGGTTTCCACTCGAAGAGCGCGCGGGCGATCAATACCGGCACGCGGCTGCCGTCTTTGCGAAAGTACTCCTTCTCACGCGGTTGGACGGTGCCAGCCGCCTTCAGCTCTTCGATGGCTTGTTCGTCGGCGTCGCGCCATTCGGCCGGCGTCAGCTCCGTCCATCGTAGCCGACCCGAGACGAGATCTTCCCGGGTATATCCGACAATGTCGAGAAAGGCCTGGTTGGCTTCGATTATCCGGCCCCGAACATCCCCGATCACGATCCCGACGATGTTCGAATCGACCAGGCGGCGGATCCTGGCCTCTCGCTCCCTAAGATCGTTGTACAGACGGGCGTTCTCCAGCGAGATCGCCGCTTGCGACGCCAGCAGTTCCAGTACCGAGATCCGCGCCGGCGTGAACACATGCGATGCGAGGTTGTTCTCGAGATAGAGCACCCCGATCAGCTTAGACTGCTTCACCAGGGGCAGGCAGAGCACCGACCGGGCTTGCTTGTTGCAGATGTACTCGTCTGCCGAAAACGGATTCTGCGTCAAGGCGTCATCAAGAATCACGCTTTCCCGCGTCCGGATCACGGTGTGGAGCACGGATTCGGGAAGCTCGGCCGGTGAGGGGGCCGTCTGGCGCAGCGTGACCTCGACCCGGCCGCGGCCGGTCGTCGCCTCCGCCTCGATCCGCGGTTCGTCGTCCGAGAACAGGATGAGCAGACCCCGCCCGGCCCCTGCATGCTCCAAAGTGATCCTCATGAGTGTCTCGATGAGTTTGCCGAGAACGATCTCGCCCGACACCGCCTGCGCGGCCTTGACCACCGTCCCGACGTCCAGCTGCTCGACGGGTGTGCCGATTGTCGCCGTCGGCGGAGACGGTGCCGTTTTCTCGCGCAGCCTCGGGTAGCGCTGGTCGAGTTGTCGCACTTTTCCGAGCGCCCCCCAGCGCGCAAAGCAACTGCGCGCATCCTCTAGATGGGCGCGTGCGGCGGTCGTGGACCCGCGACCAATGTAAAATCCTGCCGCAAGCTCGTGGGCGAGCCCTTCGTTCTGGGGAAAGCCGTTCTCACGGGCCAATCGAATGGCCTGCTCGTACAGACGCATGACATCGGCGTCTCGCCCCTCGATGCGGGCGGTCTCAGCTAACACAAGCGCGTGCTTGTCGGCGAAAGTCGGTGGATAGTTCTCGGTCCACTCGCGCAGTTGTTCTTGGTGCTCGGTCAGGAGGTCGCGCCACTTGGTCTGCTCGTCGGCAGAACCATTCTCGTAAAGCGCCGCCACCGTCAGCGCGGTGTAGTAGAAGTAGTCGAGTAGCTGGATCTGAGCGGCTGCGGCCAAAAGGAGCGCCTTCGCCTTGTCGGCTGCCGCGAGAGCCTCGGCGTAGTCGCCTGACAGGAACCGAGCCTTCAGTTTGAGGATCCAGTACCAGCAGATCATCAGGGGCATCCGGTCCCCTGTCAGCTGCGCCTCGAATGCCGCCTCGTCGAATTGCGCGTCGCTGAATGTGGAGAACGTCTTAGTCCGGCCCTGCATGGTTGCGATGAAGTGCAATTGGCTCCCAATGATGTCCTCGGCATCGCCGTACTTGGCTTCCCGGGCGAAGTTCAGCGCCATGTCCGACTCGCGCCACACCACGTCGAGTGGATCGTTCCGCAGGAGGAGGCCCATCACAGATTGGAACATGCCATAACACGCGAAGGTCAGATCACCCGTCTCAATCGCGGCACGAAAGGTCGCTTGCATGAAATCGATTGCGGTCGCGATCGGCTGCGTCCAGAAGGCAACCCGCCCCATCGTGTAGTAAACCTTCGCGCGGTAGCCAATAAAGCCGTGCTTCTCGACAAGGTCGCAGGCGAGTTTGGAGAAACGGTAGGCATCGCTGTAACGGCGAAAGACGGGCCCGAGCATGGAGCCCCAATAGCCAAAGGCCTGCGCGGAGGCGCCGGTCGTCCCGTGCTGCATACCGATCTTCACCATGCGGCACACCAGCAACCGATACAAACGGATGTCGGTAAAGTAGGCGGCGGGAGTAAGGACGGACAACACTTGCATGGCAGCCTGCAGTTCTGGATCGGTCATCAGCGGCAGATCGATCAGGCTCTCGATCGGACGCCCGTCGAGGGTTTGCCAAACCGTCTCGTATTCGGCCTGGACCTGCTCCTCGGTCGGGTGTGCCGGCAGGTCAATGCCGAACAAGCGCAGGCACGTGAGCGCGCTCGCCACAGCCTGCTGGTTTTCCGACTTCATGACATGAGATTGGACCTCCAGGCGGTAGACGGCCGCCTGGTCGACTTTCGAGTCCCCGCGCCGCAGCAACTCCGCAATCAGTTGCTCCGCTTTATCGAAGTTGCCGCTCAGAAGCTCACACTCCGCGCGTTCGAGCCACAGGTTGAACGTCAACTCGTACTGGCGGCCCCAATCCCTTTCGTCCAGCAGCACCATGCCCGTCGAAAAATACGCGAGCGCCGACGCATACGCCGTGGACGCCTTGGCTTTTCGCCCGGCGCGCAGCTCGATCGCCGCCACCCGCGCTTTCTCGTCCCGGTCGACCAGCAGCGCGGCCCCCCGATTGAAGTGATTCGCGACATCGAACAGGTGCTCGGCGAGCTCGTCCGTGCTCGCCAGCAGCATGCGGCCGATGCGCAGGTGGACTTCGGCACGGCGATCTTCGGGGACCAGCAAATAAGCCGCCTGCCGGATCCGGTCATGCTGGAATTTGTAGGCGCTACCCTGCTGGACGACGAGACCAGCGCGGACGGCCTCCCAGAGTGCCTCGTGCACCGTCTCCGTTTTTTCCCCGTGAACCAGGGTCAGAGTGGCGATTTCGGTGACGTCGCCCAGGCAGGCGAGCTGTTTCAGGGCTTCCTGAGTGGCGGCGGAATATCGCTTCAGCTTCTCCGCCATGAGGTCCGCGACATTGTCGGCGTAACTCTTGACGCGGATGCGATCAATGTTCCATTGCCAAGCTGACGCGATTTGGTCGAATGTGAGCATCCCCTCATCGGCCAACGCGATAAAGAAGTGGATCGCGAAGAACGGATTGCCGCCGGTCTTCTCCTGGACGAGCTCCGCCAATGGCCGCGCGTGCTCGGGCTCGCAGTGGAGCGCGTCGGCGATGAGCCGGCCAATATCGTCGATCTCGAGGGGCGCCAGTACGATCTCGTGCACCCTCGCATCGATCGCGCGGATCGCCTCCAGCGTCCGCAGAAGCGGGTGGGAGGGACTGATCTCGTTGTCCCGGTAGGCGCCGACCAGCAGCAGGTGCCGCACCTCCGGGTGCGTGACCAGATGCGCGAGCAGGTCGAGCGTTGCCGTATCAAGCCATTGCAGATCATCGAGGAACAGCGCCAGCGGGTGCTCCGGCCTGGCGAATACGCCGAGGAAGCGCCGGAACACCAACTGGAAGCGGTTCTTCGCGTCCTGCGGCGGGAGCTCCGGGACCGGCGGCTGTTTCCCGATCACGAACTCCAACTCGGGAACAAGGTTCACGATGATCTGTCCATTTGGGCCCAGCGCCTCGCTTAGAGAGTCCCGCCAGTGGCAAAGCTCGTTCTCGCATTGGCCCAGAAGCGGGCGCACAAGGCTCCGGAAGGCTTGGGCAAGAGTGGCGTACGGGATGTCGCGCTTGTACTGGTCGAACTTGCCGGACGCGAACAGGCCACGCGGCGGGACGAGCGCCTTGTGCAGCTCGTTCACCACCGACGATTTGCCGATGCCGGAATATCCGGAGACGAGCACCAGTTCAGGCGTGCCCGTGGCCACGACACGGTTAAAGGCCGCGAGCAGCGTGTCGATCTCGCGACCCCGGCCGTAAAGCTTCTCCGGGATCAGCAGCCGGTCCGATAAGTCGTGAGCGCCGAGCGGAAACGGGTCGATACGAGCATGCGACGCCCATTCCGCTAGGCAGCGCCGCAGATCGGCCTCGACGCCCGCGGCAGTTTGGTAGCGCTCCTCTGCGGTCTTGGCTAGGAGCTTCATCACAATAGCCGACAGCAGCCCCGGGATGGGAGCGACCCGCTCGTTGGGCGGCATCGGTTGCCGCGCGATATGGCAGTGCACCCACTCCATCGGATCGGCAGCCGTGAAGGGCAGCGTTCCCGTCAGCATTTCGTAGAAGGTAACGCCGAGTGCATAGAGATCGCTGCGGGAGTCCACCGAGCAGTTCATCCTGCCAGTTTGTTCCGGCGCCATGTAGGCAAGCGTCCCGGCAATCACCTGCGGCGGCGCGGGCGCTTGATGTTCACGCGGCAGACGGGAGGCAATGCCGAACCCTGTCAGCCGCACGCCGCCGCTTGCCTCGTCCACCAGTATGTTTGCCGGCTTGATGTCCTTATGGATCAAGCCTCGCTCATGCACTTGGCGAAGCGCGCCCGTGAGCGGGATCGCGATGCGCAGGAAATCCAAAACGTCCAGTGGCCGAGCAAGCAGTCGATCGAGCGGCGCACCGCCGGGATCCTCAAGCACCAGCGTCATGCGGTCGTCGAAGTGCGTCAGCTCCACTGGTCGCGCCGCCCAGCCAGCGTCAAGTTCTGCCTTTAGCGCATATTCGTGTTCAAGCCGCTCGACGCAACCTAGCGAGGTTTCCTCCGCGGCAACGAGCAGGATCGGCGCCAAGCCGTTCCCGGAGCCGCGGTAGAGAGAGATGTCTCCCTCCCTCAGTGGCGAGAAAACGTAGCTCACGAGCTCGTTCACGAGGGCCTCCTGCCAGGAGGACTACTTTAGTAGATTGATTAGGTTACGTTTGCTCTCCTCGGTCAATCCAAAAACAGCTGACGTATGCGCCGATATCTGCTGTTGAGGGCGCAAAACGGACCTCGCAGAATCCATGATTAGCGCGGAATGGATACCACTGTTTGTTCGTGTAGCGACGGCTGTGGAATTTGCGCTTCTGAAGAATGCCGGACACAGTTCCTCTGTAACAGGCCAAACCGCTTGATCCACAGGGACTTCGGGCCAGCGAACGGCAGGCCGCGCTTACCAAGGTGACCTGACGTCCCAGGCTACCGAGGGGGAGCGCGCAGGGGAGGATCGATCTGCACGGTGGCAGTCATACCGGCCACCAGGCGGACGCCATCCGGCACCTGATCGATATGAATGCGAACCGGCACGCGTTGCGCAAGTCGGACCCAGGTGAAGATCGGATTTACCGAGGCGAGCCCCGCCTGGTCCGGCTGCGCGTTCGGGACGTTGATGCCGCGGGCGATGCCCCCGACATGGCCGCGAACGAGCTGGCTGTACCCCATCAGCTTGATCGTTGTCGGGTCACCGTCGCGGATCCTGCCGAGACTGGTCTCCTCGAAATAGCCATCGACCCAGAAGGAATCAGTGTCGACGACGGAGATCAGCTTTTGACCGACAGTGGCGTAGTCGCCGAGCTGCGCCAGCAAATTGGTTACATATCCATTCACCGGCGAGCGAATAACGGTCCGGCTGAGATCGAGCTGCGCCTTGGCGATGGCGGCCTTGTCCAAAGCGACGACCCCCTCCGATTGATGCAGCGTGCTCGTCGTTTGCTGGTAGACCTCCGTCGAGGCCCAGCCCTCTTTCGCGAGACGGGCCTGTCGGTCCTGGTTCGCGCGGGCATAATCGAGCGCTGCGCCATCGCGCTGCGCCTGAGCCTGCGCTTGCTCGAGTGCGATCCGATAGTCGGCCGAATCAATTTCGAACAGCACATCGCCCTTGTGCACGAACTGGTCACCCTCGACCGGCAGCTTGACGATTCGTCCGGCCACCTCGGGCGCCATCGTGACGACGTAGGCCCGCACTGTGCCGTCGCGGGTCCATGGTGCACCCATGTAGGTCTGCCACGTTGCCCAGGCGAACAGGATCGCAGCCGCGACCGTGCCCAGTGTGATGAGTATTGGAACGACACGCATACGCGGCTTGATATCGTCACGATCGCGCGCCACGTGAGGCCGCAAATCGCCTCCGTTACTTTGCGTGGTGTGCTCTGATTTCAGTTCAACGTTCGACATCGGTCCAGCTCAACGCGCGACGCCGAGGACGATGGACGAGAGCACGACAATGTAGAAAGCGAACACGAACAGAGCCGGGTGCCAGACGTGGCGCAGCAAACCGAAATGGTCCGCTGCTCGGCGCAGCACGATCAGGACAAGCCACGCTGCCGCCATCATCACCGACATAGGCGCGACATAGACGCCGAACAGATCGACCTCGGCAAATCTCATCGCCCCGCTCCTGAATCGAAATAGGCGCGATGCTGGGCGAGCGCCTCCAACATCGCAAGAATGCTGCTGCGCGCCCGGAGGCTGACCCGCGCTCCCGGCCTGGTGCTGGTGAAGCCAACTAGTCTCTTGTCGTATCGGGCAAGGAGTTCCGTCGCGACAGCGCAGTCGCCTCTCGCCAAGGCATCGAGCGCGGCGCCGAGTTCGGCGTGAAGTTCGAAGCGGCGGGCGACCTGACGAAGCCGAATGATCTCGGTCCCGACTGAAAGAGCAGCCAGGAGTTGCGCGCGCTGTAACGGCTCGGTCTCCTCCGGCAGCGCAGCCAAGCAGCTGTATATGCGACTTTTCCACTTAATCGCTCGCAAGATCTGGCCCGTCATCAGGCGGCGCAGGTCACGTAGCGTGAGCGCCAGGAGCCGGCGGGCCTGTTGTGCAGGCGATAGCGGTGGCAACAAGCGAAAGGCGAGTGTCGCGGCGCCGGCGCCAGCAACGATGGCCAGGGCCGAGTTATAGAATTGTTGAGTGTCGTAGCTGATTTGGTTCTCTGGTGTCACGAGGGGAAGGAACCAGGACGCAATGGCTCCGAACAGACTCCCCTGCCTGGGGAGAGTGGAAAGCGCTCCTGCAGGTATCAGCACCAAACCGATCGCGATGGCTAAGCCGGCAAAAGTCTCGCTGCCCGGCAGCACCGCGAACTTGACGATCGCCGCGAGAGCGGCCGCCAGGCTGACGCCGACCAAACGACTCTGGGCGTTAGCGTAAGCTCGGTCGGCGGTCGGCGAGAACGTTATGACGAAGATCGCCGACCAAGTCACGGCCAAGGCCCCGCTTGGCCATGCGGTAGCGATCCAGAAGAGCGCGACGACACCGATCACAATGAACACGCGCGTCGCATTTAGGAGAGCGGGAAGCTGATCAGGCGCGCGGAACAAGCCGACCCCCGACCCAGGGATTGTTCGAGCAGAACTGGCGAGCAGAAGCAGCCCGTCAAGGGCGCGCCGAATGCCGATCAGCGCCTCGGCTGTCCTGTCGGCAAGCAGTCGGAGCGACGGCGTGCGGTTCGGCAAGGCTGTCAGCGCTCGTACTGCTACGCAGCACGCTTGGCGTATGCGAGAGGGTTCGACCGTCCAGTCTATAGCCTCAGCTTGCGCCGTCACCGAACACAATTCGTGTGGAGTGTTTTCAAGTATAATTTCTGCTTCCCTCCGACCCTGGTCACTACTCAGCAACTCCAGGTGGACAGACACCGTCCGCCAGGCGGACAGCGCAGCGAACAGGCCGCCTGTCGCAGCCTCCAATGCCGGCGCTTGAGGGCGAAGGTCCGAGGACTCTCCAAAGGCCTGGTCGATTACTGGATCGAGCGCAGTGACGCGTCGGATGAGGTCGCGCCGGACCGGCCGAACTTTCGATTGCTCCGGTCCGTCCAGCAAGAATGTGCCGATAAGTCCTCCGGTGATTTCGGCTGATATCGTCGCGAATTGGACGGACAGTCGGTGCCGCGCGCCACCAAAATCGGTAGCTGCATGTACAACGCCCGCGCAGATAATACCGATGCAGATTTCGCTTGCTCGGGTGATGGCGAACATAAAGACATCGGCATTAACGCCTCCGATCGCACCCAGCTCGTCACTCGCGATGACCGCCGCCGTGATACCGGCCAGCGCCGCCGCGTAGCCCGCAAAGTTGCGCAGCAGGGTTGCCACGAGACCGGACGCAGCGCCCCAGAGCGCCAAGGCAACGAGAAAACCTAAGCGGTCTTGGACAAAGCAAGCCGTCAGCACGACGATCGCCGCCGCGCCGACGACGGTGCCGACCATGCGGAACCAGCCCTTTCGCAATGAGGCCCCGAGACTGGGCTGAGAGACGATTGCTGCGGACGTACCAGCCCAATACGCGTTGTCGAGTTGAAGCCAGAACGCGACGTAGAGCGCGAGACAGACTGCGGCCCAAAGGCGCAAGCCGAAGAGCAGCGCTGGAGCCGCGGACCGCAGCGCGATCGCAACCCGCCCTCCAGCGGGTGGGCAGGCCTGAGCCGGATCCGTGGTCCAAAGTCCAGCCCAGTTCATGAGCCCTAGCCTTCCTCCTGTTCTGCGAAAGACTTAGAAAATAGAAATGAGGCGACGCATTTACACGCAACACCCACTGCGATCCCCACTATAGTGTCGGCAAGACGCAGCAGCGGCTGCTGCCAGGCGTCTACGGGGCTTATTGCTGCGACGACCATCACAACGACCGTCGTTATCCCCACAGTGACGATGTCGTCACGCCGACCTAACAGCGCCATCACCACCGTTCCAATAGCTATCAAAGCTGCCATCCCCGCGGGAGTGAACGGAAACAGCAAGAGGTAGAGCAAGCACAGTGCGAAGCTGACACACGTGGCTATTAGGCGGTCGGCGCCAGCAGACAGGCTCCGACGACGGGTTTCCCTGAAGACGAACACGGTGGCGGCTACCGCCCACATCCCACCCAAGAGGTCGGACGGCTCGTCGACAAATCGGGAAAGCATATGCGTCACCATCCAATAGGTGATGAGGCACGCTATCGCCATGTTCAGAGCATGGACGACATCCCACGAAGACAGCTTTGGGTCCTTCACTTCCGGTATGATTTCGTTTCGCGATTGCATTGGCTTACTCCGCAATGATCGGTCTTCGCTCGAGTCCATGGCCGACCATTTTCGCCTGGTCGACGATCACATCAGAGAGCTTTTCGCTCATGGAACATCTGGTTTCCCCATGGGTCTTAACGGCTGAGCTGGGTGGAAATGTTCGACGCACATTTTCGGAAGGATGAGGCCGACGGCCATCGCCAGAATGATCAGCCCGGCCGTCACGCCGTCCGCGATCGTATTGAGCAACAGGTCGACCGAGCCCTTCTCACCGAGCGTTACCAGATCGACCAGGCCGCCGGCCATTCGGAACAGGTACACGCCCGGTATCAGCGATACTACGGACGCGAAGGCGAGGGCCGCAAAAGGCAATCGCAACCGATCAGCGATCGGCGTGATGATGATACCGACGATGAGGCAGGCGACGAGCGCTCCGATCTCCGCGCCGGCACCCGCCAGCGAAATCATGGCCCAGCGCGAGGCGTGCGCAAGCATTCCGATCGCGATCGGAATGGGCAGCATCCGCCACGGCATGGCGAAGAAGGTCCCGTAAGCCGCGACCGCGACGCCCGCCGCGACCACGTCATATCCGAGCGGTACCGGATAAGACGGCGCGGAAGCGGGCAAGCTTATGCTGCCGAACGATAGACCGGTCAGCAGGCCCGTGCATATCATGAGGATGATTATGCCGCCGTAAGCGATGCGCGAGGCTCCCAGCGCGATACGCGCGCGGACCAGGTCGATCGCGCCATTGAGAAGGTGCGGGCCGGGTACCAGGATCATGCATGGACAGACAGCAACGAGGCGCAGGGCTGAGCTGAGTTGGAGACGGACGGCGATCGCGCCGATGACACCAGCAAGCAACGCCGCGCAAAGCGGTTGAACGAACAGATTGTGGCTGATTGTCGCCAGCCAGCGGCGGAGGCAGGCGCCGGCGCCAGCACTGATTGCGATCAACAGCAGGCTGAGCGGGTGCGTCGCACCGAAAATCACGCCAAGCGCCGCCGCGCCGGCCGCCGCAAGCAGCGCGAAGCGCGTTACCGAGACCGGTTGAAATCGCATGACTGCGTCAAGCGACGAACGCGCCGCTTTGGCGTCGAGGTGTCCGCTGCAGACGTCATCGATAACGCCGATCGTCGCGGCCACCTTGCGCATGTCCACGCCGACAGGAGCCGCAGCGAGAATCTCAGGTCGCGAAGCGCCGCCATCGTTGATCAGGATGGTCAGCTCACCCCAGCGGGGAAAGATGATTGCGCGAAATCCCAGAGCGTCTGCCAGTTGGTCGAGAACGGACACAACCTTTTCGGTGGATTGACCATTCTCGAACAGCAGCCTGGCGGTGAGCGATATCAGGGTAAGTTCTTCTTCACACGCCACATGCGCTCCCGGGTGAACAGACAACGATCGCGCTTCAGGCGAGGTGGCGCACGCATGATTGGCTACAGTATGGTTCATGGCTCGTTCGCCTCGCGCGATTCCCTGGCTTTCCCCGCATGTGTGCGCTAATAGTGCACGACCGTTGTTCTGATCTTGCCTCTGAAGACGCTGTAGCTAGTGAGCGTGTAGAGCAGCATCAGCGGAAAGACGACCACACCTCCCCAGAATATGAACATAAGACTGGATTGCGGCGCGGCCGCTTCATCGATGGTGATGACGAACGGGATCATGTAAGGCCAGAAGGACAGCGCCAGCGTGCTAAATGCCGACATGAAGATCACGGCGACCGTGTAGAACGGCCAACGATCATTGTGACGGAGGATGCTAAGCGCGAGCACGATTGCGGCGACCGCGCCAATTGCCGGGAATATGAAGAGATACGGCCGGTCGATCCAGCGATGCAGGATTGGGAGATGCTCAGCCAACGCGTAAACGAACACCAGCACGAGAAATACCAATACGGAAACCGCGAGAAGGCGGATCTGGCGGTGTGCCCCGTCGCGGACCTCGCCCTCGCATTTCTTCACCAGCCAGCAGGCGCCGAGAAGTGCGTAGCCAAGGCACAGGCCGATACCGCACAGGGCCGCAAACGGCGTGAGCCAGCCGAAGTCACCACCGGAATATTGACCGTTAGTGACCTGCAGCCCCTCGACCAGAGCTCCGACGGTTGTCCCCTGCATGAAGCTCGCGATCAGGGATCCGCCGGCGAAGCTTATATCCCAGATCCAACGCATCCGCTGGGTCTTGTCGCGGAACTCGAACGCCACACCGCGAAGGATCAAGCCCGCCAATATGAGAAAGAGGGGAAGATAGAAGGCCGACAAGAGGGTCGCGTAGACGAGAGGAAATGCACCCCACAAGATGACGCCGCTTACCACGAGCCAGGTCTCGTTGCCGTCCCAGATCGGCGATACTGCTTTCAACATGACGCGACGATCTGCCTCGCCTCGCGTCAAGCCGAATAATATGCCGACGCCGAGGTCGGCGCCGTCGAGCAGCACGTAGAGCAGAATGCTGATGGCCAAAAGCCAAACCCAGAACATGACCATGACTATTCTCCTGCGCCGGCGTGGCTGCGTTCGGGAAAAATGTGATCTGCGTTAACCAGTGACATCGGTCGGTTCGGCACCGCGAGACGCGGGGGCTCGAACAGCCTGCCAACGGGGCCCGTGCGGATGAGCCGATAAATGTAAAACATGCCGAACGCGAATATGAAGGCGTAGACCGCGCAGAAGATCAGGAGGGAGATCGTCGCCGCACGCGTCGTCAAGAATGGCGTCATTGCATCCGCGGTTCGCAACACGCCAAAGGCTACCCAGGGCTGACGACCCACTTCAGCGGTGAACCAGCCGGTGAGAATGGCAATGAAGGGCAGCGGGAAACTCAGGAAAGTCGCCCAAAGCAGGAGTCGATTGCGCTCCAGGCGTTGCTTGAAACTCAGATAGGTACCGAGCCAGGCGAGCCCCAGCATCAGCATGCCGCATCCCACCATGATCCGGAAGCTGAAGAACGGGATGACCACCGGCGGCCAGTTTTCCGGAGGGATGCTGTTGAGTCCGGTTTCGCCTGCGGTGAGACTGTCGGAATCGATCAGGCTCCCGAACGGCGGGGGCAACGTAATCGCGAACAGGTTGCGCCGGTTCTCCACGTCCGGCCATGCGAACAGCACTTCGCCAGCCGGTTTCTCATCGTTCCAGCGTCCCTCGATCGCCGCCATCTTGGAAGGCTGATACGTGTTGACATAGCCGCCGTTCAGATGGCCGAAGAAGAGCTGGATCGGCATCAGCACGGCGGCAAGACCAAGGCCCATGCGCAGCATGATGCGGGACTCGGCGTGGTATTCCTGCCGCAACACATACCACGCCCCGGTTGCGGCAACGCAGAAGGCGCCGGTCAAATAGGAAGCGAGCAACATGTGCGGAAATCGCGACCACACGACGGAGTTGAAGATAATCCCGGTCCAGTCGTTGGGAACGAAGACGCCATTTTCCATGACATAGCCTGAAGGCACCTGCATCCAGCTGTTATTGACCATGATCCAGAACGCCGAAAACGTCGTGCCCAGCGCCACCATTGCGGTTGAAAACAAATAGAACCACGGCGGCACACGGCTCCGGCCAAAGATGAGGACGCCGAAGAAACTGGCCTCGAGCATGAAGGCGGTAAAGGTCTCGTACATCAGGAGCGGACCCTGAATTGGCCCGGACAATCTGGACAATTCGCTCCAGTTGGTGCCAAACTGGAACGCCATCACGATGCCGGACACGACGCCCAATCCAAACGCCACGCCAAATATTCTCAGCCAGAAGTCGAAGATCACGCGATAGACCGGTCGACCGGTCGCAAGACGCAACGCCTCGAGAACCGTGAGCCAGGCCGCCAATCCGATTGTGAAGGATGGGAAGATGATATGGAATGTGATGGTGAAGGCGAACTGAATTCGCGACAGAAGAAGCGCCGTCATATCCATTGCAATTCTCCTGACCTTAAGCCCACAGGTTCGATTTGGCGAGATCGACGAGATCGTCGGCGCGTCCATTGAACACGGCTTTCACCATGTAGAGCGTGAAGCCCTTGGCCATTTCAGCAGTAATGGCAGGCGGGATGGGAAGCACCGTCCGGCTCACTACCGCATCGACGAGCACCGGTCCGTTATGGGCAAGTGCGGCAGCGATCCCCTTGTCGACGTCGGCGGGATCCTCCAGCCGGATTCCTCGCACACCACAGGCTTCGGCCATGGCGGCAAAGTTCGGATTCTTGAACTCGGTACCGAAGTTGAGAAAGCCAGAGGATTTCTGCTCGATCTCGATGAAGCCGAGCGCGCTGTTGTTGAACACCACGACCTTCACCGGCAACCCGAGCTGCGCAAGGCTGAGAAAATCGCCCATCAGCATGGTGAACCCACCATCACCCGACAGCGAGATTACCTGCCGGCCTGGAAATGCGGTCTGCGCACCGATCGCATGCGGCATCGCATTGGCCATCGAGCCATGCCAAAATGACCCGATCAGCCGCCGCTTGCCATTCATCGCCAGGTAGCGCGCGGCCCACACCGTCGGCAGGCCGACGTCACAAGTGAAGATGGCATCCTGCGAAGCATAATCACTGATTGTTTTGGCAACCTGCTGCGGGTGGATCGGTTTGCGACCGGGCTTGTTGACCGCGAGTTCATCGAGATCTTTGCGCGTCTTGCGGTAATGCTCCGTTGCACGGTCGAGATGGGTGCGGTCGCTCTTCTCCTTGACGAGCGGCACGACCATTTCGAGCGTCGCGCGAACGTCTCCCACTACGCCAAGATCGACCGGCGTGCGGCGGCCGATCTGCTCGGGCCGGACATCCACCTGCGCGATTTTGACCCCCGCCCCCCGCGGATAGAACTGGCGATACGGAAAATCGGTCCCGAGCATCAAGAGAATGTCGCAATCGAGCATGGCGTAGTACCCGGACGAGAAACCGATCAACCCGGTCATGCCGACGTCAAACGGGTTATCCCACTCCACATGCTCCTTGCCTCGAAACGCATGCACGATGGGCGCTTTCAGGCGATCCGCGAGTGCGAGGACTTGATCGTGTGCGCCCTGACATCCAGAGCCGCATAGCAAAGTCACGCGACCGTCCCCACTCAGGAAATCGGCGAGCCGCTCCACATTGGCCCAAGTCGGCGTCGCGACAGCTTGGCTGGGCAAAAGACCCGCGGCTTTCGGCAGCGGCGCCTGGGAAATGGGCTGAAGTGCGACATCACCCGGAATTACAACGACTGAGACGCCGCGATTACCCACCGCTTGCCGGATCGCGATCTCCAAAACGCGGGGCATCTGGTTGGCGCCGGAAATCAGCTCACAATAGTGACTGCACTCCTTGAACAGATTTTCCGGATGGGTTTCCTGAAAATATCCGGCGCCGAGCTCGGCCGACGGCACCTGCGCCGCAATGGCAAGCACTGGTAACCGCGACCGCTGACAATCGAATAGGCCATTGATGAGGTGAAGATTGCCCGGTCCGCAACTCCCAGCACAGACCGCAAGCTCTCCTGTCACGTGCGCTTCGCCACCGGCCGCGAAAGCCGCAACCTCCTCGTGCCGCACATGTACCCATTCGATCTTTCCCTGCCGGCGGATCGAATCGGTCAGGCCGTTCAGACTGTCGCCGACAACGCCATATATCCTTTTGACACCGGCTGCAGCGAGGGTTTCCGCGAATTGATCAGCGACTGTCTTGGCCATAGCTAATCTTCTCCAACCGTGGGTTTGGGACCTCTCTTTGTGTTTTACGCGCCGAGCCGCTGGCGCCAGCCGGCGGATCAATGTTCTCTACCTTGAGAACTTGCGCTGTCTCCGCGCGAACATGCTTGAGGAGTTTGGCATCACCGATTAGCGAAACGCCGTAAGATGGAATGATTTCCTTCAGCTTTGGCAGCCACGCGCTTGGCGACAGCTCACCGGCGAAACATTTCTCCAGCACGCTGATCGCTATGAACGCGGCGGTGGACGCCCCTGGTGAGGCTCCCAGAAGGGCAACAAGCGAATGATCCGCCGCACCGACAAGTTCGGTTCCAAACTCCAGCAGACCACCGCGCTTGCCGTCGGGCTTGATGGTCTGAACGCGTTGCCCCGCGACTTGAAGCTTCCAGTCCTCGGGCTTCGCGTTGGGGAAATACTCGTCAAGCGCGGCTAACCGGTGACTCTCGGACTGAAGGACTTGTCCGACCAGGTATTCCGTGAGGTCGAAGTTGTCGCGGGCCACCGACACCAGCGGCTTGATATTGGCTGGCCTGACCGATTCGAATAAATCCAACAGCGACCCGTGCTTCAGAAATTTGCTCGAGAAGCCGGCATAGGGGCCGAACAGCAGCGAGCGCTGGCCACCGATGACTCGGGTATCGAGATGCGGCACCGACATGGGCGGCGAGCCCACCGCCGCCTTGCCGTAAACCTTGGCATGGTGACGCTTGTTGATCTCGGGATTGTCGCAGCGGAGCCAGATGCCGCTAACTGGGAAGCCGCCATAGCCGCAGCCCTCTGGGATGCCGGATTTTTGCAGCAGTGGCAGCGCGCCGCCGCCTGCGCCGATAAAGACGAACTTGGTCTTCACCGATCGCTTCTCGC
>Ga0210406_10003644_pt1 | contig 16767 bp, 18 predicted proteins | sample IncBWC30MmetaG_FD_155454 | JGI IMG/M metagenome (GOLD analysis project Ga0210406, IMG submission 155454) | Forest soil microbial communities from Barre Woods Harvard Forest LTER site, Petersham, Massachusetts, United States - Inc-BW-C-30-M | ecosystem: Environmental > Terrestrial > Soil >... | reverse complement strand
TTCATCGCCGGCACCACCGAAAAGGCGCAAGGCGTGTTTTGCCGCGGCGAATTGATTGGATTTCACGGCTATCGGCAAATAGCGGCCGGTGCCGGCGGCGGCGAGGCGATCAAAGAAAGCGTTGGCCGGCCCGAAATCCGCGCGTGGCTTGCAGCGATCGGCGCGAAGCTCGCCTGGCACGGCGCGCTGTCCATCGATTATCTCATGCCTGACGGCGGCGGCACGCCGCTTTTGATCGACTGTAATCCGCGCCTGGTCGAGCCGATGAGCGCTTATCTCGCCGGCACCGACCTTGTCGGGCTGTTGCTCCAGCTATCGCGCGGCGAGACGCCGCCGGCGCTAGCTGACAGCCGCGAGGGCGTCCGCACCCATCTTGCCATGCAGGCGCTGCTTGGATGCGCCTCGCGCGGCGGCACACGGCGCGATCTGTTGCGCGAATGCTGGCGGTTGCTGACGGGTGCTGCGCCCTATGCCGACAGCACCGAGGAGCTGACGCCGGTGGTGTCAGACTGGATCAGCGCCGTGCCGTTGTTGATGACCGCGGTGCTGCTGTTGGCTTCACCGAACCTCGCAGGTCGCCTGGCGCGAGGCGGCTTTGGCGCGCATCTGCTCGATCTTGCCAGTGTCCGGCGGATCGAGCGCGACGACTTTCGCTAGCCGGTGATGGGATTAGGTCGGATGGCGACCGCGAAGGAGCTGCGCCCCCTCTCCCGCGCTTGCGGGGGAGGGTTGGGGTGGGGGTGCCGCCGCGACTCATACTGTTCGTGTGGAGAGAGTTTCCCCCACCCGTATCGCATCATTCGATGCGATACGACCTCCCCCGCAAGCGCGGGAGAGGTGAAGCGAGTCCGCGGGCATGCCGATTCATCCAAAACTCATCCAGCTCTAACCGCCTATAGCGGCTCGTCGTCGTTGCCGTAGCGGTCACGCTTCGGGGTCGCGATATCGCCGTCCTCGCAATCGTCGTCTTGAACAGGCGGAGGCGGCGGCTTCTTCGACTTGTCGTCGGTCTTCTCCGCAGGCTCGTTCTTCTTGCCGGCGTTGCTCATCGGATTCCCCTTCTTAGCCGTGAACGATTGGCCCGCCGGCCTTCTTCCAGGCGTCGATGCCGCCGGCGATATGCGCGGTGTTGGCAAGGCCGGCTTCTCTTGCCGCGGCAACCGCCATCGCCGAGCGCTCGCCGAACGCGCAGAAGAACACGATGCGGCGTCCGGTCGCCGCCGCCACCTCGCGCAACATCCCTCCCGGCTGCAAGTTCTCTTCGATTGCGGGGTAGGGCGCGTGCAGCGCGCCCGACAGCATGCCGTGCTTGGCGCGCTCGGAATTCTCGCGCAGGTCGACCAGCAGGATGTCGGGCCTTCCTAAGCTTTCGATCGCCTCGCGCGCGTTCAAGGCTAACCCCTGCTTCGTAAGCTCGTCCTGGTGCAGGCCGACATGCATGTTGGCCGGCACCACCACGTCCATCAGCTTCGGATTGGGCAGATTGAGGTTGCCCATGAGCTCGACATATTCGTCGATCGAGCGCACTTGAAGGCGCGGATTGTAGCGCTTCTCCTCGCCGACGGTGGAGACGGTATCGCCCTTGTAGTCATGGGCGGGATATACCAGCGTCTCGTCCGGCAGCTTGAGCAGGCGGTTGAAGATCGAATCATACTGCGCCCGCGCGCTGCCGTTCTGGAAATCGGTGCGGCCGGTGCCGCGGATCAAAAGCGTATCGCCGGTGAAGACGCGGTCGCCCATCAGATAGCTGTAGGAATCGTCGGTATGGCCGGGCGTGTACATCACGTCGAGCGCGAGCCCCTCGATCGTCACCCTGTCGCCGTCGGTGACCCGCATCGACACCACGTCGGCCTTGCTCTGCTCGCCCATGATAGTGATGCAGTGGGTGCGGTCGCGCAGCTCGCCCAAGCCCGTCACGTGGTCGGCGTGCAGATGGGTGTCGACGGCCTTGACCAGCTTGAGGTCGAGCTCGCGCAGCAATTGGCAGTAGCGATCGGCCTTTTCCAGCACCGGATCGAGGATCAGCGCCTCGCCGCCGGCGCGGCTCGCCAGCAGATAGCTGTAGGTCCCGGAAACGCTGTCGAACAACTGGCGAAAGATCATGGCTAACTCCGCCGCCAAACGATTCCCGACATTATCATGTTATGGCCGGACACATCCGCAACTCCCTTATATCACCGAAGGGTTCCGTCATGGCGAGGAGCCAAGCGACATTCGCGCGTTGGCCCGCAATGACGCTCAAGGCCGCACCAGCGTATAGCCGTTTTCAGTCAAGAGCAGTATCTGTCCGACGCCGACCTGGACCGGGGTCGCGCCCGGGATGATCTCCGGCCGTTTGCCGGTTTCGCGCTCGACGGTGTCGACGGTATTTAAGCACACGTCGAAACGCACGCCTTGCGCGATCAGGCTCTCGACCAGCTTGCGGCTGCCGTTGTCGGTGCGCAACAGATCGATCCCGGGACCGAACGCGACCACCTCGATCGCGACCTTGTCGGGGTCGTAGAATGTCAGAAGATTGTAGGCGACGCTGATCACCAGCGCCTGCCGCTTTAGATCGTTGTCCGAAAGCTGCAGCACGATCTTGTGCTCGGCGAACGGCTTGTCCTGCAACGGTGCCTGCTGGGCGCGGGCGGGCGCGCCCAAGGCAAACGCGACGGCAAGGATGAGGCCAAGCATCAACACTGCGACCAGGGCGCAAGCGGGCGGCCGATAGGTCGGTAGAATCTTCATCCCTGTCCCACGATGCCCGGATTGTCGTCCACGCCCTTCGTCGTCACGCCGGGAGTTCGCCGGTTTGACGGCGGCTTGCCCGACCGCAGATATCTCGCCACCACATCCCACACCGGCGCACCTTTCTGCTCATTGACCGACGCCCAGCCGGCGACCTTGTAGCTCTTGCCGGCCTCAAGCGGACGGCCGCCTGCCAGCTTCAGCTCGGAGACCCGGCGGCCGATGTTTTCCGCAGGCGTGCAAGTATAGGACAGGCCGCCGACGCGGACCATGTCGCCGCCCTGCTGATAATAGGGATCGGTGTTGAACAAATTGTCGCAGATATCTTCCAGCACTTCCTTGATCTGGCCGCCGGTCATGCCCTGCAGATAGGTTTCCGGATAGCTGATCGCGGTTTCGGCGAGCACATCTTCCATGGTCAGCGATTGGCCCGCGAGCACGGTCGTGCCCCAGCGAAAACCCGGCGACAGCGCGATCTCGGCATTCAGTTCACGGAGCAGGGCGTCGCAGATCAACTGATCCACGGGACCCGAAAAATTGCCGCGGCGATAGAGCAATTGGTCGGCGGTCGCGATCTTGTCGGACCACGCTGCCGCTTGCGCGCCGCGCATCTTGTCGACCAGCGCGGCCATGGCCGCGTCGGGCTTCAGCAATTCCGAAAACACCGGCAGCAGCCGGTAGCGAAAGTCGCCGACCTTTCCGCTTGCGAGATCAAGGTCGAGCACGCCCAAAAATTTTCCATTGGAGCCGGCATTGGTCACCAGCGTGATGCCGCCGGCGTTCTTGACGGCGACGGGCTGCGGAACGGCATCGTGGGTGTGGCCGCCGAGGATGACGTCGATGCCGGTGACGCGGGTCGCAAGCTTGAGATCGACATCCATGCCGTTATGCGACAGCAGCACGATCGCATCGACCTTGTCGTTGTTGCGCAAGCCATCGACCAGCTTCTGCAATTCCTCGTCGCGGATGCCGAATTTCCAGTCCGGCGTAAAGCGCTTCGGGTGTGCGATCGGCACATAGGGAAAGGCCTGCCCGATCACGGCCACGCGATAACCGCCGAGTTCCTTGACAACGTGCGGCTTGAATACGCGGCCCGACGCCGGATCGAACGCTTTGGCGTCGTTGAACGCGGCTTCCTCCGTGAGGTAGACGTTCTGCGCCAGGAACTCGCCCTTGAAGCGTTCGAGATTGGCGCGCAGCGTCGTTTCGCCATAGGTGAATTCCCAATGGCCGGTCATCGCCTCGACGCCCAGCAAATTCGCCGCTTCCACCATGTCGGCGCCCTGCATGGCGTTGGCAAGCCCGGTGCCCTGCCATAGATCGCCGCCATCGACGAGCAGCGAGCGCCCCTCGCCAACATCATTGCGCAGGCGGTCGATCAGTGTCTTCAGATGTGCAAAGCCGCCGAGCTTGCCGAATCGCCCCGCCGATTTTTCGAAATCGATCGAGGTGAAAGCATAGGCGTCGGCGCTGTCGGGCCTGATGCCAAAACGGTCGAGAAACGCGCGGCCGACCAGATGCGGCGGCCTGCCCCTCATTTCGCCGATCCCGATATTGACGCTGGGCTCGCGGAAATAGACCGGCAGCAACTGCGCGTGGGTGTCGGTCAAGTGCAGGATGCGGGCATTGCCGAAGCGTTCGAGCTCGTAGACGCTGGGAGTGTCGGCGGCGCGGGCGAGCCGCGGCAGTCCACCGGTCAGCGCGGCCACGCCCGAAATCTTCAGAAAGTCCCGGCGGCGGATTTTCATCGCGATGTCTCCGCGCCTGCCAGTGCGCTTCCAAGGGCTTTAGCGTATTTCCAAATCCTTCCAGCGTTCCTTCTCGCTGGTCGCCTGGAAGACCGAGGCTTTAGCCAGCGCTTCGGCTTCTCTGGATTGCGCGACTGCCTGGTCGAAATCGCCGCTGTCAGCGGACTTTTTCGCAGCCGCCAAGGTCGCAGCCGTCGTGGTCCACTGGTTGCGCAAGCCGGCCGCTTCCTTGTTGGCGGCTTCGGCCGCGGCGTAGGCGGCCTTGAAGTCGGCCTCGGACGCGGCCAAGGCGGACGTCGAGCCTGCAAGTAGCAACACCGCAGTCGACAGCAAATTCCTCGTGATGGTTTTCACGGGCGCGCTCCCGGTCCGGAGATCGGCAATCCATTGCTCATGTAAGACAGATAATATTCGAGGTCGCGATATTCCTCGTCCTGCGGATTAATCGGTACCGCGCGGGTCTGGCTATTGCAGGTGACAAGGCGCCGGCTGGTCGTGCCCATGCCGCTCCATTCGGAGCGGTAGATCGGCAGCGCATTCATGATCCCAAGCGCGGGCGCCAGCACTTCGGCGCGGATCCGCTCGCCGGGTTCCTGCACATGGCAGGTGGCGCAGGAGAAATTGAGCTGTCCGCGCCGCGTATAGAAATATTCCTTGCCTTTCTGATAGGCCTGAAGCGCGCGGGGATCATCCGGAATCTTGATGTCAAAAGGCTTGCCGCGCGAGGTGAACGCCATATAGGCGGTGAGCGACGCCATCTCGTCCTTGACATAGGAGAACGGAGGTTCGCCATTGGCCTCACGGCAGCGGTTCAACGCGAGCTCGAGTGTGATGACCTTGCCTTCCTTATCGTCGAAATAGGGATAGTTCTGGCGGATGCCGATGCCTTGATTGGGAAAGCAATCCCCATAGGTCTTGCCGTTCTTGAAAGGCGTCGCAAACATCTCCTTGCCGGCCTCCAGCGCGAATTCGTAAGGCGGGAATTGTTCCTTCTCTTGCCATTGCTTGTACAGGTCCTCATTCATCGAATAGGGACCGTTGACGAAATCTTCCAGCTTCAGCTTGGGAAATTTTGTCGTGAAGAATTTCTGGAAAGCTTTCGCGTCGGCCATGGGGTTTGGCGTATCGGCGGCGATCGCCGACGGCGCCGCAAATGCCAGCGCGAGCGCGGCTGAGACAAGTGAAATCGCTTTGCGCGGGCTCATTACTGCAACTTCACTGGATCTTCGCCGTGGTCGCGTCGGACGTACCCTTGTTGTCGACCCAGCCGATCTTGAGATCGTCGCCCTTCTTGCCGCCCTTGAACGAGAATTTGACGTAAGGGTCCTTGGAGACGGCCGGGCCCCAATCGGCTGTGAATACGGCCTTGCCGTCATATTCGAACGTCAGTTCCCGGATGAAATGCGCCGGGATGACGGCGCCTTGCGCGTCCTTGACGAAGCCGGAATCCATCGGATGCTGGATCAGCGCCTGGACTTCGGTGATGTCGCCGTTCGAGGTGGCGCGCACGCGAATGGTCGATGCCATTTTATTTTTCCCTTTACCCGCCGCAGCCGCCGACGGTCACTTTGACTTCCTTGGTGGCGCTAAAAAGCTTGCCGCCGGCTTCCACGATCGCGATGACATTGCTGGTCTTCTGCATCTTGAGCCGATTGGCCACGCTTGGCAGGGTCCCTGGCGGAATCTTGTAGGACGCCGCCAGCGCGTTCGGGTTTTCGCTGACGAAGAAGGCGATCGAGGTCACGTTATCGAGCGTCGTCGCCACCGAGACCGGGACTACCGCGCCGTTCTCGGCGATTTCCGGCGCGTCGAGCTTGACCTTGTCGGAGGCTTCAGTGCTCTTGCCGTAGAGCGCATGAATCGCATCCGCATCGCTCTTTTGTTTGAAGGCGTCTTCGGGGTATTTGTCGTTGGCGGCGGCGTGGGCCGGAGCTGCACCGAACGGCATGTGGCCGAGGCCGAACAAGGCAACCAGGCCCGCGCCTTGCAAGAGAAGGCGGCGCGTCGCCGGAAAGCCGTTGGCTGTAGTCCTCATCTGAAGTCTCCAGAAAAAAGCGCGTCGTCATCGTCGTCATAAAGCCGCGTCGTCAAAGTGTCTGCAGGAAATCCACCACCGCGTTGATCTCCTGTTCGGTCAAAATGCGGTTTCGCCCGAATGGCGGCATCACGGTCAGCGGATTGCGCTTGGTTTCATCGGTAACGATCGCAACAAGCTCGTTGCGATCGGGGAATTTGCGTCTGATGTCGGTCAGCGGCGGCCCGATGGTGCCGGGCAGGTCGCCGCCCCTGATCTCATGGCAGGTCAGGCAATTGCCCTTGCCGCGATCGAAGGCGATTTTTTGTCCCTCGGCGGCAGCCGATTGCGCGCGGGCGGGAACGGTGGATGCGGCAACACCGATCATCAGCACCAAAACAAGGGCCGGCTTTATGGAGGAAGTGACGATCAAAGGCGTTTTCCGAACGTTCTTTTGATGAACTGTTGCTCCAATATAGGTGGTCAAAAGCACAAAGGCCATCGGCTGGCAATGCGGATGTTCGACGCAGGAAGAGGTGGCGCCATGCGAAATCGCGGAAAATGCCCGCCGACAATCTGATTCTGATATTCGAGCGCAAGCAAGTTGATTGAGCTCCGGCGAATCCGATATTCTCGCGTGGGTTATACCGGACGGTCCGACCAACCGATCTTGTTCTTCAGGAACGCATAACCGAGCGCGGTGAATGCCGCTCGTTCCTTATTGTCCTTGCCATAGCCGTGACCGCCGGCAGCGGGCTCGTACAAATACGCTTCATATCCCATCGTCTGTAGCTTGGCGGTCATCTTGCGGGCGTGTCCCGGATGCACGCGATCATCGCGCCGCGTGGTGGCAAGCAGGATCGGCGGATATTTCTGTCCGGGTTTTGTGGCGTGATAAGCGGAATAGGTCTGCAGCCAGGCCCACTCTTCCGGCTTGTCGGGATCGCCATATTCCGCGATCCAGCTCGCACCCGCCAAAAGCTTCGTATAGCGGCGCATGTCGATCAGCGGAATCGTGCAGAACAGCGCGCCGAAGCGTTCGGGATAGCGCGTCAGCATGTTGGAGATCAGGATTCCGCCATTCGATCCGCCTTCCGCGGCAATTCGATCCGCGCGCGTCACGCCGCGCCGCACGAGGTCGGCTGCGACGGCGGCAAAATCATCATGCGCAAGCCGCTTCCCCGCATAACGCCCCGCGTCATGCCAGCGTGGGCCGAACTCGCCGCCGCCACGGATATTGGCCTGGACGCAGGTGCCGCCACGTTCCAGCCACAGCTTGCCCAGCGCCGAATTGTAGTAAGGGCGCACCGCCAGGCCGAAGCCGCCGTAGGCGCTCATATGGACCGGGGCGTCGTCGGTCTCGGTGGCGGGCCCGGTCTGCACGTAAGGAATGCGTTCGCCGTCGACCGAAATGGCTTCGTGCTGCGTGACGACAAGCCCATCGGCGGAAAACGTATTGGGTGCCTGTCTCAACAGCGCCGGATTACCGACGCCTTCGATCAGCATCAGGGATGGCGGCGTCAGCGGGTCCTGTACATTGGCGAGCAGGTCGCCATTGCTTTCGGACTCATGGCGGTCGAGACGCCAGACGTCGACGACGCCGATCTCCGGAATCCCCCGCAATCTGTCGCCGGTCCAGCCGTTCGATGACGGTGTGCAGACTTCGAACACCGGCCTGAGCTCGTCGAGGATCGAGAGCACGAGCTTGCCGGCACCCCAGAAAAAGCCCTGCAGCGCACGCCGCGCGCCTGGTTCGAAGACGATCGTGAAATTGCGGTCGCCTGCGAGAAATGCCGACAGCGATATGCCGAGCACCGTATCCGCCGCATAGGTCTTCCCCGCTACCTTCCACGCCGTGCGCAGCTTCACCGCCAACCAATCCTGATGCGCTTCTAGCCAGATGTCAGTCGGCAGATCGAGTTTCGTTCGCGCGCCGGTTTCGTCGCCGAGCCAGGCGTGAAAATTGAAGAAATCGATCCGATCGATGAACCACACCCGCGGACTAGGTCCGGTTCGATCGACGTTGCAGTACACTCCCATATGATCGGCGGGCGCTTCGAAAATCACTGGCGCCTGTTCTATCCGTACGCCGCGGCGCCAAAGCCTTACGGTTCGGGCGTAGCCGGAGGTCGTGACCATGCCCTCGCCATAGGCGCTCGACAGCAGCAGCGTATCGGCGTCGACCCATTCGACGCCACCTTTCGCTTCCGGCAATGCGAAGCCATCGGCGGCGAAGCTCTTAGTATTCATGTCCAATTCGCGCAGCGCGACGGCGTCGCTGCCGCCGCGCGACAGGCTCACAATTGTGCGGGGATGGTTTCCCGGAAGCGCATGCGTCCAGCCTAGTAGCCAGTCCCTACTTTCCTCGGCGGCAAGCTTGTCGATATCCAGCAGGTTTTCCCATTCTGGTTGCGGCTTACGAAACTCCTCAAGCGTGGTTCTGCGCCAGATGCCGCGCGGGTTTTTCGTGTCCTTCCAGAGATTGTAGAGCAATCCGCCGCGTCGTGTGACATAAGGAATATTGTCCGGCCGGTCGTAGATCGCCGCCAGCGTATCGCGATCTCCGGCGAATCCGGCATCGCCGAACTGTTCCAGCGTCAGCCTGTTCTGATGTTCGACGAATTCAAGCGCGCGTTCACCCTCGATTTCCTCCAGCCACAAATACGGATCGTCGTCGGGCGCGACAATCGTGGGTCTGTCGTCGATCGGCATGGTTCGAACTCCATGGCTGCAGTCCCGCACGCCGGGGAACAGCACGAATGGCCGGCCTCTATCTACGCGGCGGCGGGCGCCCCGTCCAATGTGCATCGAGCGCATAGCCCGCGCCCGCTTGTGCCGGTTGATCGCGCTGCCGTATCTCTATAGTGGAGAGGAATCAAAAAGGTGACTGGGCCGTTCGGGCGGAAGTGCCGATGATTGACGTGACTGCAACCGGCGAAATGGCCAATGACGCCCGCGTGCGATCCAATGTGGCGCGGCTCGCCGCGGCACAGGCGCTCACCGGCGCGAACTCAGCGGTGATTTTTGCCACCGGCTCGATCGTTGGCGCGACCCTGGCGCCGAGCATTTCGCTCGCAACCGTGCCGCTGTCGATGTACGTGCTGGGCTTGGCCGCCGGAACGCTGCCGACCGGCGCGATCTCGCGCGCCTATGGCCGCCGTACAGCCTTCATCATCGGCACCGGCTGCGGCGTGGCGACCGGCTTGCTCGGATCGTTCGCCATCCTTCATGCTTCCTTTTGGCTGTTCTGCGGCGCGACCTTCCTCGGCGGGCTCTATGGCGCGGTGTCGCAATCCTATCGCTTCGCCGCCGCCGACGGCGCCAGCGTGGCCTACCGGCCGAAGGCGGTGTCATGGGTGATGGCGGGCGGCGTGTTCGCCGGCGTGCTCGGTCCGCAGCTCGTGCAATGGACGATGGATGTCTGGCCGCCCTATCTGTTCGCGTTCTCCTTTGTGGTGCAGGCTTTGGTCGCGCTGGTGGCGATGGCGGTGCTCTCGGGCGTCGACGCGCCGAAGCCGGCAGCCTCCGATCTGCACGGCGGCCGTCCGCTGTTTGAGATCGCGCGGCAGCCGCGGTTCATCGCGGCAGCACTTTGCGGCGTCATCACCTATCCCATGATGAACCTGGTGATGACCTCGGCGCCGCTGGCGATGAAAATGTGCGGCCTCTCCGTCAGCGATTCCAATTTCGGCATCCAATGGCACATCGTTGCGATGTACGGGCCGAGCTTCTTTACCGGCTCGCTGATCGCGCGCTTCGGCGCACCCCGCATCGTTGCGGTGGGGCTGGCGCTGGAGGCCGTCGGAGCTACGATCGGTTTGTCCGGGATCACCGCGATGCATTTCTGGGCGACGCTGATGGTGCTCGGGATGGGGTGGAATTTCGGCTTTGTCGGCGCTTCCGCGCTGGTCTTGGAGACGCACCTGCCGCAGGAGCGCAACAAGGTGCAGGCCTTCAACGATTTCCTGGTGTTCGGGATGATGGCGGTCGGCTCGTTCTCATCCGGCCAGTTGCTCGCCAATTACGGCTGGAATGCCGTCAATTGGGTGGTGTTCCCGCCGGTGCTGCTGGGTCTTGCGGTGCTGTCATTGGCGTCGTTTGCCAAGCGCCGCGCCTCCTTGCAGGCGGTCGACGAATTTCCAGACCACGGCATCTGACCGATCCGTCCGGGCCTCGGCGTAGACGGGTTGCGGGCTATTGGCGGGCGCGCAACAGGTCGTCGAGATCGAGCCGCTTCGTGAACATCGCGAGCTTGCCCTCGCCCGTGTACGGCCACTGCTCCTTCGGCCGGTCCCAATAGAGCTCGACGCCGTTCTCGTCGGGATCGCGCAGGTAGAGCGCCTCGCTGACGCCGTGATCGCTGGCGCCGTCGAGCTCAATTCCGGCGCTGATCAGGCGATGCAGCGCGTCCGCCAGCGAGGTGCGGGTCGGATAAAGGATCGCGGTGTGAAACAATCCTGTGGTGCCCGGCGGCGGCGGATGGCCGCCTTTGCTCTCCCAGGTGTTCAGCCCGATGTGATGGTGATAGCCGCCGGCCGAAATGAACGCCGCGCCCGAGGCTAACCGCTGCATCAGTTCGAAGCCGAGCACCCCGCAGTAAAACGCAAGCGCGCGGTCGAGGTCGGCGACCTTGAGATGAACATGCCCGATCCGCGTGCCGGCGATGATGGGTGGATTTTGCGGCATCGCCTATCTCCATTCAAAGGGCGTCGTGCCCCGGATGCTGCGCAGCGCGTGAGCGGTGCGCTGCTAAGCCGGGGCCCATGCTGCGTACCGGGATCCGTCCCGGCTCTGCGGTGCACCGCTAAAGAAGCGCTGCACCGCGTCCGGGACACGTAGGCGCTGGTCTTCCTCACACAAGCTCGGAGACTTCCCCCTCGGGCAAGCCGAACTCAAAGGTGTTCAGCGTCATCGACACCAGCGTGTAATAGCCGCACAGGCCGATGATCTCGACGATGCCGCGTTCGCTGAGCAGTTTGACGGCGTCGTCGTACAGTCCCTTGGCGACGCCATGGCCTTCGTGCAGCGATTTGGCGACGTCGTAGACCATTCTGGCCTTGGGGTCGTCGAATACCGGCGTGCGGCGGTCGCGAATGTCGTCGATGATCTTCGGATCAAGCCCGGCCTGCAGCGCCAGCCGCTTATGCGCATACCACTCGTAATGCGAGGTCCAGTGCCGCGCCGTGACCAGGATCGCGATCTCCGAAAGCTTTGCGCCGAATATCGTATCGAAGCGCAGGAAGCCGCCGAGCCGCGTGGCGTGCCGCGCCATTTCCGGGCTGTTGAGCCAGGCCATCATCGGCGGCGGCGGTTTGCCGCGCTTGCCGGCAATCGACTCGTCGTAGGTTTGTTTTTGGTCCGCGCTCATTTCGCCAGGCGAAAGCAATCTCAGGCGCATCGCTGTTTCCTCTTTCTTTTCAATTGTTACAGCCCAAGCAAATATACAAGATTGGGGATCATGACCACATCCGCGGGCCGCATGGCGCGGCGCCGAGACATATTGATTGAATTCCGCTGCGCGAGCGCTAAGGTCGATGCAACGATCTTTACAATGGAAACACTAAAATGTCCGATCTGGAAAAGTTTCGCCGCGAAACCCGCGCCTGGCTGGAAGCCAATTGCCCGCCGGAGATGCGCAAGCCGATGACTTCTGAGGAAGAGCCATTCTGGGGCGGCCGCAACACCAAATTCTCTTCCGAGCCGCAGCGCGTCTGGTTCGAGCGGATGCGCGACAAGGGCTGGACCGTGCCGCATTGGCCGAAGGAATATGGCGGCGGCGGCCTCGATGGCGAGGAAGCCAAGATCGTGCGGCAGGAGATGTCCGCAATCGGCGCGCGGGCGCCGTTGGTGTCGTTCGGCATCTCGATGCTCGGGCCGGCGCTTTTGAAATACGGCACCGAGGCGCTGAAGAAGGAGCATCTGCCAAAGATCACTGCCGGCCTCATTCGCTGGTGCCAGGGCTATTCCGAGCCGAACGCGGGCTCCGACCTCGCCTCATTGCAAACCCGCGCGATGAGCGACGGCGACGATTTCATCATCAACGGCCAGAAGATCTGGACGTCGTATGCGAACTACGCCGACTGGATTTTCTGCCTGGTGCGGACCGATCCCAAGGCCAAGAAGCATGACGGCATCAGCTTTATCTTGTTCGACATGGCTTCCAAGGGCGTCTCCACCAAGCCGATTCTCCTGATCTCGGGCCGCTCGCCGTTCTGCGAGACCTTCTTCGAGAATGTTCGCGTGCCGAAGACGAACGTGGTCGGCACCGTCAACCGCGGCTGGGATGTCGCAAAGTATCTGCTGCAGCACGAGCGCGCGATGATCTCCGGCATGGGCGAGCGCGGAGTGGGGCGGCCGCTTGGCCAGGTCGCCGCCGACTCTGTCGGCCACGACGAGCAGGGCCGGCTGGAGGATCCGATGCTGCGCGGCCAGATCGCGAGTTTCGAGATCGACGAGGCGGCGCTGGCCGCTGCCGCCGAACGCGCGGTTGATCTCGCGAAAGCCGGGCAATCGCATCCGGCGTTTTCCTCGGCGATGAAATATTACGGCACCGAGCTCAACAAGCGCCGCTACGAGATCCTGATGTCGGCGGGAGGCATCGACGCGCTGGAATGGGAGAGCGAGCGCTCCGGGGGCGGCGCCCGGCCGCGCGCCTGGCTGCGCACCAAGGGCAACTCGATCGAGGGCGGCACGAGCGAGGTGATGCTCGGCGTCGTCGCCAAACGGATTTTGGATTTGCCGGGGGCTTGATCGCGCCTAACAACAACCCGTCATTCCGGGGCGCGACGAAGTCGCGAGCCCGGAATCCATAACCACCATCGGGAGTATGGATTCCGGGCTCGCGCCAAGGGGCGCGCCCCGGAATGACGAAAGTAAGAAAACTTCGTCCGAAGCACTCTAAACCGGAATCCCTCCCATGGCCCTCGTCCTCACCGAAGAACAATCCATGCTGCGCGACAGCGCGCGCGGACTGATCAGCGACAAGGCGCCGGTGTCGCATCTGCGGCAGCTGCGCGATGCGAAGGATGCGACCGGATTTTCCCGTGAGCTGTGGAAGGCCTTTGCCGAGATGGGATTTGCCGGACTCCTGGTTCCGGACGACTTTGGCGGCAGCGGACTGGGCTCTGTCGAAGCTGGCGTCGTGATGGAGGAAATCGGCCGCAGCTTGATGCCGTCGCCTTTCCTGTCCACCGCCGTGCTCGCGGCGTCCGCGTTGTCGCGGGGCGGCAGCGCCGCGCAAAAATCCGAGCATTTGCCGAAGATTTCCGACGGCTCGCTGTTGGCCGCGCTCGCAGTCGACGAAGGCGCAAAGCATCGCCCGCTGCAAACCAGCCTGCAGGCAAAACGCTCCGGCAACGGTTTTAAGCTGAATGGCGCCAAGGCCCTTGTGGTCGACGGCCACACCGCCGATCTCCTGATCGTGGCGGGGCGCAGCGCGGGCAGCCCCGGCGAGCGCGACGGGCTGACGCTATTCCTGGTCGATCCCAAGGCAAAAGGCATCGCCACCGAACGCACCGTGATGGTGGATTCGCACAATGCGGCGCGCATCACCTTCGACAATGTCGAGGTCGATGCCGATCATGTGCTCGGCGAGGTCGACCGGGGTTTTGGGCTGCTCGAAGGCGTGCTCAATATCGGCCGCGGCGCGGTGGCATCCGAAATGGTGGGCCTCGCTGACGAGGTGTTCACCCGCACCGTCAACTATCTCAAGGAGCGCAAGCAGTTCGGCAAGCCGATCGGCGAATTCCAGGCGCTGCAGCACCGCGCCGCGCAGCTCTATATCGAGGTCGAGATTACGCGCGCGGCAGTGCTCAAGGCGCTGCAGACGCTGGACGGAGATTTTGCAAATGCCGGTGCGGCCGTGTCGGTCGCAAAAGCGCGCGCCGGCTCGACCGCGACGCTCGCGGTGCAGGAGGGCGTGCAAATGCATGGCGGCATGGGCATGACCGACCAGTTCGATATCGGCTTCTTCATGAAGCGCGCGCGGGTCTGCCAGGAACTGTTCGGCGACAGTAATTTTCATGCCGACCAGCTGGCGCGGGCGAAGAGTTATTGACCCCGTCATTCCGGGTCTGCGCCAAGTGGCGCACCCCGGAATGACGGTGGTTAGATCATTTCACCTGATCGGCGGGGCGTACTGGATGCCGCCGGCGTTCCAGAGTTGATTGAGGCCGCGCGGGATGTGCAGCTTCGATCCCGAGCCGACATTGCGGTCGTAGACTTCGCCGTAGTTGCCGACATGGCGGATGATGCGCACGGCCCAGTCCCTGGTCAGCCCGAGATCCTCGCCATAGCTGCCCTCGGTGCCGACCAGCCGCATCACGTCGGGCTTTTTCGACTTCAGCGCCTCGTCGATGTTCTGCGAGGAGACGCCGAGCTCCTCGGCGTTGATCATCGCGTACAGTGTCCACTTCACGATCATCATCCAGTCGTCGTCGCGCTGGCGCACCACCGGCGCGAGCGGCTCCTTGGAAATGACGTCGGGCAGGATGACGTGATCGTCGGGTTTTGCAAGATTTAGCCGCAGCGCATAGAGCTGGGAGACGTCAGCGGTGAAGACGTCGCATTTGCCGGAATCATAGGCCTTGATGACCTCGTCCAGCCTGGAGAACTTCATCTCCTCGTATTTCATGTTGTTGGCGCGGAAATAGTCCGCGAGATTGAGCTCTGTCGTCGTCGCCTCTTGCACGCAGACTTTGCTGTTATTGAGGTCGAGCGCGGAATCGATGTTGCGCGAGCGCGGCAACATAAAACCCTGACCGTCGTAATAGGCGACCGCGGGGAAATAGAGATCGTAATTCTCCTCGCGCGACATGCTCCATGTCGAATTGCGCGACAGGATATCGACCTTGCGGCTCTGCAACTCCTTAAAACGCTCGCTGGCATCAAGCGGGATGAACTTTGCCTTCTTCGGATCGTCGAAGATCGCGGCCGCGACCGCGCGGCAGAAATCGACGTCGAAGCCGGTCCAGTTGCCCTTGTCATCGGGGATCGAGAAGCCGGGCAGGCCGGCATTGACGCCGCAGAAGACTTCGCCGCGCCGGATGGTCCGCTTCAGGGTGCGGGTGTCGTAGCGTTGATAGGTGATGGCGGCAGCCGCGACCAGAACGGCGACCGCGAGCCCGATCGAGAGGCCGCCTCGGAATGTGCGCATGATTATTTACTCGCTAAAATTCGGGAAAAAGAACTGGCCGGGACGGCAGCCGCCGCGTTTACAATTCCGGCTTCTGCCGCACGATCACCTTGGTGCCCACGGGGACGCGGTCGTAGAGATCGGCGACGTCGGCATTGACCAGGCGGAAGCAGCCGGAGGAGACTTTGGTGCCGATGGTGTCCGGCCGGTTGGTGCCGTGGATGCGGTAGACGGTGGCGCCAAGATACATCGCCCGCGCGCCGAGCGGATTGCCCGGCCCGCCGGCCATGAAGCGCGGCAGATAAGGCTGGCGCGCGATCATCTCCGGCGGCGGCGTCCAGTCCGGCCATTCCTTCTTGTTGCTGATATTCAACAGCCCCTGCCACTGGAAGCCGTCGCGGCCGACGCCGATGCCATAGCGTATCGCGCGGCCGCCTCCCTGGACCAGATAGAGATGGCGCTCCGCGGTCGAGATGATGATGGTGCCCGGCGCTTCCGTGGTGCGGTAGAACACCACCTGCTTCCGAAATTCCGGGTCCAATTCGAACGCATCATCGGCCAGCAATCCCGGCTGGTCGGCATCGGGCTGTTGCGCGTAGCCGTGGGAGGCCGAAAGCATCAAGCCGACGGCGGCAATCATCATCCAGATCAGGTGACGAAACTTCGTCATGGCAAAGCCCTCCCCATGGCATCCCGACAAATCAGCGTCTGCATCAAATCTCAGGGCGCGCTTGATGGCAAGTTAAAGGCGGATATGATCGAAATGCCTTGGTTTTCCGTCATTTAGCGGTCATTTGGAACGACTAGCGGGCATTATCCCGGCGCCAGCCACAGCCGCAAGCCAAACGATAGCACGGCGAGCGTGCCGACGCCGCCGAGCCAAAGCGCTGCGAACCACAACAGCCGTTGCCCCAGCGGCCGCGGGTCTTGCCCCGCGTCTTGCTCCGGATCTTGGCCTCTTGGCATCAATGATAGCCGCTTTCGGGCCTGACCTTGCCGCGGAATACCCAGTAGGCCCACGCGGTATATCCGAGAATGAGCGGCACCAGCACGGCGACGCCGAACAGCATGAAGATCTGGCTGTTCGCGGGTGAGGCCGCCTGCCAGATCGTGATGCTCTGCGGCACGATACAGGGATACAT
>Ga0210406_10003643_pt1 | contig 16770 bp, 12 predicted proteins | sample IncBWC30MmetaG_FD_155454 | JGI IMG/M metagenome (GOLD analysis project Ga0210406, IMG submission 155454) | Forest soil microbial communities from Barre Woods Harvard Forest LTER site, Petersham, Massachusetts, United States - Inc-BW-C-30-M | ecosystem: Environmental > Terrestrial > Soil >... | reverse complement strand
TCCGATCTCAATGCAAAGTATCTGTACGCGCTCGCCAATGAGGGCAGTCAGATCAATGGATACAGGATCAATCTGGTCACAGGCGAGCTTACGGCAGTGGGGGGAGCCACTAGCGGCGCAGTTTCGACAGGCGCGAACCCGGTGGCGTTCACGATTCGTTCAGATGGCAGCTCCAGCGGCAACTTCTGGATGTTTACGTCGAACTTCGGAGGGAACTCGATTTCCAGCTACGCACTGAACGGTTCCACGGGCGCTCTGACAGCCCTGCCGCAATTGACAGGTCCGGTGGCACCGTACGGAATCGCGGCGCGATAGGTTCGTAAGTTCCGCAATTAAGTCGGTACCTTCAGAATCAGATAAGCGCCCAGCATTGCAAAAATGAGATCGGGCGACCACGCAGCCAGAGCAGGCGGAAGCTGGCTGAGGTTTCCCATGGATTCGAAAAGGCGCGAGACCACTTCATACACGCCAGCGATCCCAACCGCGACCGCGATTCCGGTCACCGCTCCACGCTTGCCGGCAGAGAGCGAAAAGGGAATAGCAAGAACGGCCATCACCAGCGTGACCACGGGCACTGCGAGCTTCCGCTGAAGCTGTACTTTCAGGCGCACCACGTCGAAGCCACTTTGTTGCAAGTCGTGGATATAGCGACGCAATTCCTCAAAATTCATCTCTGAAGACTGCTTCACTTCTTTCTTGAAGTACGTGGGCGGCTCGCTGAACTGCGTAAATGCCGTGACATCGAACTGGTGATAGCTCTCGATGGAATCGCCATTCAACTTGCGTACCCACCCTTGCTCATAGATCCAGCGCTGCGTGACCTCGGACCAGTGCGCGCGCTCGGCATAAAGACGCTGGGTGATGGCGAAGGAATGAGGATCGAACTGGAAGACGGAGATGTCGGCGAACTGGTCGCGGTCTGCGTCGAAGAACTGGTAGTAGTAAATGTCAGAATGCTGACCGAAGATCCACTTGCGGTCTGGGCGGAGGTAGGTCTGGGCGGGCTTGCCTTTGATCTGGTTGCGCAGCGCGTCCTGGCGCTTGTTGGCATGCGGCAGATAGAACTGGTCGAAGAAGAACAGGCTGCCGGCCAGCGCCGAGGAGATCACCAGCACAGGGACGACGATCCGATAGATGCTCGTACCCGTGGCCTTGATGGCGGTCACTTCGTTGGAGCGCTCCATTAGTCCGAAGGTGACCAGCACGGCCAGCAAAACGCCGTACTGCGTAAGGTTGTAAATAAAGTACGGGCAGACGTTCAGGAGGTAGTCGCCTACGACCCATGCCGAAATGTGATTGCGCATGATGTCGGTGAGCAGTTCGAACAGTGTGAATACCAGCATCAACGTCAGGAACGTCGCCATGATCATGCCCAGGTAGGCGAAGAAGTCGCGGAGCACGAAATCGTCGAGGATGGTTGGGAAGTCGACTCCGGTTAGCCGCCAGCGCGACGAGGCCCGTTCGAAGGCCGCCCCGGCGCTTGCGAGTCCGGAAGCGCCGGGCGTGTCAGACCGTCTGGAGCGGAAAGGGTTCTTCAGCGCGAGCCACTGTCCAACTTCGAGGGGCCGACGCTCTGCGCCCCACAACAGGAATGCGCCGCCGAAAAGAAAAACCAGGTCTGCCAGCCAGACGCCGAATCCCGGCGACACTCTGCCCTGGCGCGCCAGCGAGAGTCCAATCAGGGAAGCAGAATAGTAGAGGAAGACCAGCCCGATCGCGAGCACGAAGCCCGAGGACTTGCCGCCTTTTTTGGAGGAGAGTCCGAGGGGAATACCAACCAGCGCCAGGACGACGCAGGCCGTCGGCAATGCAAGGCGGCGGTGGAATTCGATGAGGTACCAGCGGGCCGAGGCTGGCGGCGCGCTACGCGCGGCGTCGAGCAGTGCGGGCGTGCTCATCTCCGAGACCGGGACGGGTTCGACGTCGGTTTTCTCGGCTGCCGGTATCTCGATCGGAATGTCGGTTTGCTGGAAGCTGGAGATCTGGTAATGATCCGGATCTTTGGCGTCGGTTTCATGCGTCGAGCCGTTGACCAGGTGCAGGTGAAGCCGCGTCGGTCCTTCGCTGACCAGAATTCCTTGCTCGGCCTGCCAGATGCGCGGGGATCCGGGCGTGCTGTTGTCGGCGAGGAACACGCCCTTCCAGACGGCAGCGCGCGTGCCTCCGCGTACGTCTTGCACGTACAACACAATCTTTGGGAAGCCTTCGTAAAAGACTCTTGGCCGCACTTCGAACGAAGCCTGCGCGGTCTTCAGGCGATCCTGCAGGCGCGCGAGTTCGGCTTGCGAAGCGGGCGCGACATACACGCTGTTTACCAGCGACAGGAGCCACGCGCCCAGGACGAAAATGGCAAGGATACGCAGAAAGGTCCAGACCCCGACTCCGCTGGCACGCATGGCGGTGATTTCGCTGTCGGCCGCAAGACGGCTCAATCCGATCAGGATCCCCACCAGGACGCCTGCTGGTATGGTGATCGTAAATGCCAATGGCAGGCTAAGACTGATGACTTTGATTACGCTTCCTAGAGGGGCGCTATTGCGAACCACCAGTTCGAGAATGCGACCGAGATCCTTTGTGAAAAGAACGAAGGTGAAGATGGCTACACCTATGGCAGCGTGCGAGACTACTTCGCGTAGGATGTAGCGCGTGAGAATCCGCATGGCTGCGGGGCTGTCACCTGAAGCGAGTCTAGCATGCTATCCAGAAGCGATCAGCGCCGTCTAAGGTTGTGGAGTAGTGCGTGCCGCCGCTAGCGGGCGGCGAGTGATCAGCGGAAGATCAAGAACTTCGGCCCGGTATCGGGCGCCCTCGTTTTGTCAGAGTCGATCCCAAATTCTTTGGAAGGTTTCATGAAACTGCGTCCCAGCGTAGTCGCGCCATTTGTCCTCCTGTGCTCCGTCCTTGTCTTCGCGGCGCCGAATCACGAAATGCAGGAAGGTGCCAATCAACTGACTGCCTCGATCTACACCGGTCCTGCCATGCACACTTTGCGCGAGTTATCGGATGGCTTCGGCAGCCGGCTCACGGGGTCACCGGCCTACAACCAGGCCGCCGAGTGGGCGGCCGCAAAGTTTCGAAGCTATGGTATCCAGAACGTAAAGCTGGAGCCCTTCGCCATGGACAACGGCTGGGTTCGCGGCACAGCCAGCGGACAGTTGCTGACTCCGGTTTCACGCGGGTTGCATCTGGAGTCGCTGGGTTGGTCTCCCTCGACGCCCGCAGGAGGAGTGAAGGGCGAAGTACTGATCGTCGATGACATTGCTCCCGATGCAGTGAAGGCGCTGGCGCCGCAGGTAAAGGGCAAGATCGTCATCATCGACGTCGGGAAGATTTTTGCGCATGGCTGGGTGAAAGTGCTGCAGCCCTTGGAAGCCTCGTACAAGGTGTTCAAGGAGAACGGAGCGGTTGGCGTCGTGTTCCCCAGCGGCGATCGCAACAACGTGCTCAGCGCGAGCGATCCGAACTGGGGATCGTCATTGCTACTGATGCCGGGCGCACAGATCGGCATGGAAGATTTCCAGCTGATTCGCCGGTCCCTCGAAAAGGGCCCGGTGACGATGCAGTTTGAACTCAAGAACACAACCACTGGGCCCATGCAGGTGAACAACGTCATCGCGGAGATTCGCGGCACCGAGTTGCCGGATGAGTGGATCATCATCGGCGCGCACCTGGACTCGTGGGACTACGGAACCGGCGCACAGGACAACGGCACGGGGAGTGTGATGGTGCTGGACGTAGCGCGGGCGATTGCGGCGATGGGCAAGGCGCCTCGACGCAGCATCCGTTTCGCGCTATGGGGAGGTGAAGAGCAGGGGTTATTGGGATCGTATGCCTACACGCAGGCGCATTTGAACGAAATGCCGAAATGTGTGGCGGTGCTGAACACTGACAACGGAGCAGGGCATCCGAAGGGATGGAAAGTGGAGAGCCGCAAAGACCTGGAGGAGGCGATGCGGCCGATCAGCGATGCCTTGCTGAAGGACATCAGCGGCGGAGGCTTGTCACTGGAGAGTTCCTATGACACCGATCATGGCCCGTTCATGCTGCAGGGAGTACCCGCCCTTGATCTCTGGGTCGACATGAGCCACTACGGGGAAGTGCACCATAAGTCGAGCGACACGTATGACAAGGTGGACGCGATCGATTTGAAAGCAGGAACTGCGATCGTGGCAGTGACAGCCTGGGCGATCGCGGAAGATGCGAAGCCCATCGCGAGCCATCTGGATCACACCGCAGTGGGGGAGATATTGAAGAAGCAAGACCTGGATTCCCTGCTGACTTATATCGGGCAGTGGAAGCCGTAAGGACGGCACTGCGCACGAGTCGCGATTTCGAGGAGTGAACCGGCGCGGCCGAGGCGGCCTTTTTCATCCCTTGGGGCTTGCTGGTGTCTTGGCGCCTTCAGGAGTGTGCAACTGGTTGCTACAGTAAGAACCGGATTCTCTCTGGACGCATTTTTTGCCTAAGAGGGAGCAGAAAGATCGACCTCGTTGTCCACAGATCCCCGTAAGTGATTCTCAGGACTTGGCTGACTTTTGGCAGTAAAGGTGCACAGGCTCATGCGGCTTGTTGTGTTTTCATGCCCCAACGGACTTCAAAGGCGGGGGTCGGTGCGAAGATGAAGCGACGACGTTTGTTGTGCGTGGATGACGATTCGAGTTTCCGCCAGTTCTACAAAAACCTGCTGGGGAGCTACGGCTATGAAGTGACCGTGGCCGCCAGCGCGAAACAGGCCCTCAAGTTGTTTCTCTCCAAAAAGGTCGATGCGGTACTGACCGACTTCGAAATGCCAGAGATGACGGGCGCTGAATTAGCTGCCCGCCTGAAGAAGATGCGTCCGGAATTGCCCGTGCTCATGGTGTCGGGCTCGGCTGCGGTGCATCAGGAAATGCCCTCGGGCGTGGATGCGACGGTTCCGAAGGGGACAGCTTCCGCCAAGCTGGTGGATCAGATCGAGCAGGCTCTGGCGAAATATCACGGCCGGCGGGCCAAGCTGAATCCGCGCCGGTTTGCGCCGCTTGGGTCTGTGCTTGCCAGCATTGCCCTGGTGGCGTATGCGGTACCCCGGCTGCTGAAGTAGTCAGCTGTCTTTTCCGTCGAACTCAACTTTCATTCTGGTTTGAAGAACACAGCCGCCAGCGGTGGCAGTGTCAGCTCAATCGAGAACGGGCGGCCGTGCTGCTCGATCGGCTCGGCCATCACGCCGCCGCCATTTCCAATTCCGCTTCCGGCGTATTCCTTGGCGTCGCTGTTGAGCTTTTCTTTCCACCAGCCTCCGCTCGGTACGCCGACGCGATATTTTTCGCGGGGGACGGGCGTGAAGTTGCACGCGACCAGCATCACGTCTTTCGCCGACTTGCCTTTGCGGAGCAGCGACACAACGCTCATGGGCGCGTCGTTGCAATCTACCCACTCGAAGCCGGCGGAATCGTTGTCCAACTCGTGCAAGGCTTTCTCGTCGCGATAGAGATGGTTCAGGTCGCGCATCCAGCTATGCACTCCGCGGTGCACGGGATACTGCAGAAGCCACCAATCGAGCGCTCGGTCATGCGACCACTCGTTGGATTGCCCGAACTCGCCGCCCATGAAAAGAAGCTTCTTGCCGGGCTGCGCGAACATGTAAGCGAACAGCAGGCGCAGGTTGGCGAACTTCTGCCACTCGTCGCCAGGCATTTTATTCAGCAGCGAACCCTTTCCGTGGACGACCTCGTCATGCGACAGCGGGAGAACGAAATTCTCTGTGAAGCCATACAGCATGCGGAACGTAAGCAGATTGTGATGGTATTGGCGGTGAATAGGGTCTTCGTGAATGTACTTCAGAGTGTCATGCATCCAGCCCATATCCCACTTCATGCCAAAGCCGAGACCGCCCACATACACAGGGCGAGATACCATTGGCCAGGCGGTGGATTCCTCCGCGATGGTCTGAACATCGGCGTGCTCCTTGTACGTTTCCTCGTTGAACCGGCGCAGAAAGTCGATCGCCTCGAGACTTTCGCGACCGCCGTATTTGTTCGGAATCCACTGGCCCTCTTTGCGCGAGTAATCCAGATAAAGCATGGATGCAACCGCGTCGACTCTCAATCCATCAGCGTGATATTTGTCGAGCCAGAACATGGCGCTCGACATCAGGAAACTGCGCACCTCGCTGCGACCGTAGTTGAAGATGTAAGTCTTCCAGTCGGGATGAAACCCCTGGCGCGAGTCCGCATGCTCGAACAAGTGAGTGCCGTCGAAATAGGCGAGGCCGTGTCCATCGGATGGGAAGTGCGAGGGGACCCAGTCGAGCAGAACGGCGATGTTGTGCTGGTGCAGATAGTCGACCAGGTACATGAAATCCTGAGGCGTCCCGAAGCGCGACGTTGGCGCGAAGTATCCAGTGGTCTGATAGCCCCAGGAACCATAAAACGGATGCTCCATCACAGGCAGGAACTCTACGTGGGTGAATCCCATGTGGTTCAGATACTCGGCTAGTTTGGGAGCGGTTTCGCGGTACGTCATCGGCCGGTTGTGGTCTTCGGAAACGCGCATCCATGAACCGAGGTGACATTCGTAAATCGAGATCGGCGCCTTCAGCGAGTTGCACGCTGCGCGTTTCTGCAGCCACTCACTGTCATTCCATTGGTAATCAAGATCCCACACGACCGATGCCGTTCGTGGAGCTTTCTCGTGAAAGACGCCGAAGGGATCGGTTTTGTCGGCGCGATGACCGTGATGATGCGACTCGATGTGAAACTTATAGAGCGCTCCTTTACCGACGCCCGGAACGAAGCCCTCCCAGATGCCGGAGCTCCCGCGAGCGCGCAATACGTGCGTTTTGGGGTTCCATTGATTGAATGCTCCGATGACCGAGACTTCGCGCGCGTTCGGAGCCCACACGCTGAAACAGGTTCCCATGCCGCTGCCCGGATCCATGGCGTGGGCGCCCAGCTTTTCGTACATGCGGTAGTGGCTGCCTTCGTTGAAGAGATAGAGATCCTGCTCGCCGAGCAGAGAGACGTCGTACTGAACGAGGCTGGTGGGAGCTTCGGTGTTCTGGGTCATAATTTGGCGGCGCTGGACCGCGTTCGAAGACATCTTAGTCTATCTTCGGGGCCGTGTGCCTCCATGCTAGACTGCAGGATTCCCTGGACGCTTCTGGAGCGAGAGTCTACTCTTCATGCCTGTGCTGCGCGTTGTGCTTCTGTGGCACCAGCACCAGCCTTACTACAAGAATCTGGTGACGGGCGAATACCGCCTGCCCTGGGTTCGGCTGCACGCTCTCAAAGACTATTACGGCATGGTCAAGCTGCTGGATGAGTTTCCCAATGTCCATCAGAACTTTAACCTCGTACCGTCGCTGATCACGCAGATTCAAGACTATGTCGCCGGGTCGGCCGAAGATCCTTTCCTGCACATTGCGGGGCGTCCAGCGCGCGACCTGACACTCGAGGAACGCCGCTTCGCCTTGCAGTATCTATTCCAGGCAAATCCGACCAACTTGATCGGGCGTTACCCGCGCTATCGAGAGTTGTGGGAGCGCTTCCGCAGCGCGGGCGATTCGCCTGAGAAGGCGGAGCGATTTTTTCAAGCGCAGGATTTCACCGACCTGCAGGTTCTTTCGCAAATCGCGTGGTTCGATGAATTCTTTCTCGAGGACCGGGACGTCGCAGAATTGATCCGCAAGGAGCGGAATTACACGCTTGAGGATCAGCGCTTCGTGATTGCTCGAGAGAGGGAAGTTTTGGGCAAGGTTTTGCCGGCACACGCGGCTGCAGCGCAGAAAGGTGCCATCGAAATTTCTACCTCGCCTTTCTACCATCCGATCCTGCCCCTGGTATGCGATACGAATATTGGCGCGGTGTCTTCGCCCGGATTGCCATTACCTCAGAACCGGTTTCAGCGTCCGGAGGACGCGCGCGACCAAATCCGGCGTGGCATGGATTTGCACGAGAAGGTTTTTGGGATTCGTCCCAAAGGTATGTGGCCCTCGGAAGGAAGCGTTTCAGAGGAAGCAATCGCCATCGCCCACGAAGTAGGGGTGGGTTGGATGGCCACTGACGAAGGCGTTCTCGGCCGGAGCGCGGGCTTGTTCTTTGCGCGCGACGGAGAAGGCCGGCTGGCCGGACACCTCGCGGAGAAGCTCTACACCATTTACCGCTACGAGAATGGCCCAGCATCGATGCACATGGTATTTCGCGATCACACCATCTCGGACCTGATTGGCTTTGTGTACTCCGGGATGCCGGCCAACGACGCCGCCCAAAACTTGCTGGGGAATCTCCAGCGGGCCGCCCAGCCAATTCTCGACCGGGGGCAGGATGCGGTACTCTCGATCATTCTCGACGGCGAAAACGCCTGGGAGTACTACCCCGCTTCCGGACGCGAGTTTCTCCGACGCTTCTACGACAAGCTGCAAACTACGCCTGGAATTGAAGCGGTGACCATTTCCGAAGCGATCGCGCGGCACCGCAATTTTGGACATCTTGGAGGGATCAGTCCGGGCTCATGGATCTCGGCAAACTTCAACGTTTGGATCGGGGCGCCCGAAGACAACCGATCATGGGATTACCTGCACCAGGCGCGCAGCTACTACGACGAGCACGCTCCGCACGCAAGCGAGGCTCAACGGAAGCTGGCATACGAGGAACTGCTGATCGCCGAAGGCAGCGACTGGAACTGGTGGTACGGACCGGAGCATCACTCGGCCAACGATCGCGACTTTGACGAGTTGTACCGCAAGCATCTCTCGAACGTGTATCAGGCGCTCGGAGGTGCACCGCCCGACAATCTGGCGCAACCCATTAGCGGAATTATTGCCCGGCCCTCGTTTACTCCGCAAACTGCCTACATTCATCCGCGAATCACAGGCGACATGATTCGATATTTCGAGTGGATGGGATCGGCTATCTACACGGCCGATCACCGCGCCGGCGCGATGCACGGTAAACAGTTCCTGCTGGATTCGGTGCATGCCGGAATCGACCAGACCAACGCGTACGGCCGGCTCGATTTCAAGGGGCCAATTCCCGCGATGCAGTTCGAGATCGTGGTCAACGTCGAAGGGTGGGCAGACCATGAAACAACGCCGCGGGAGTCCCTGCGTATCGATGTCGTGGTGAGAGATCGCAAAATCGTGGAATGGAAAGTGAGTGGAAGCGATGAGGACGGAGCACAAGACTCCGGTGCCGGCAGCGACAGCGCCGCCAAAGTCGCTTTGGTCCGTAATTTCGAATTCAGCCTCCCGCTCGCATGGCTGGGCGCAGAGCCCCTGGTGGGCAGTGACGCTTCGCAAACAAAGCACGGAACCAACCGGCTTCGACTTCGCTTGAGCCTTTGGCAGAATCGCCTTCCCGTGGACGCCCTGCCTCTTGAGGGATGGATTGAGCTGCACTTGCTGGAGGAAGGGGAGTTGATGTCTCTCTATTGAAGCTATTCCTTGGCAGCCAGTCACTGGCCATCAGCTAGAGCAAAAAAAAAAAAACCCAGAGCAAACGCTCTGGGTGAACCATTGGTTCGATTCGAAACCTAAGACCTGCCCTACTGTCCCGCCCCAGCCGCCGTTATTGACATCGTCATTGGGCGGCTCAATTCCATCATCAACTGCGATCCGGAAGGCAGTACTGCGGACCGATGCTGTACCAGCCAGTGCGTGGTGGTCGCTCCCGCTCCGATCGCTCCACCGATAAGCACGCCGGGACCGCCGCCGATCAATCCACCGATCAGCATTCCCGCGCCCGTTCCTGCGGCCACTTCTATATGGGTTCGACGATCATGCCCAGATCCTTTGAACATGCCTTCTTCGGTTACATCGGTCCCCGGAATATTGGTGTCGACCAAGACGGCGTTCAGCATAAAACGTTGACCGTCGGGCATCACCAGATCTTCAGGAAGAATGCCGATCGTCGGCTTCCCCGAGATGCGACGGGGTTCGTTAAGTTTCGTAACGCGACCTTCGATAATCGCACCCACCGGAATCACGGTCTTGCCGTCGATCACGACCGGATCCACGAGTTGGCCTCGAAACGGATCTCCCACCTTGCTGCTGAAGGTGGAGATTGTGGTTTGCAAATTGACCTTTAGCGGCGTGCCTTCGGGTACTGAAAGTCCATTCTGGGCCCAGGCTGACGCTGCCAATAGCAATACGCTCAAGCTTCCCAACCACTTCCTCATGACGCCTCCTGCGAATTTCTCAAACACTGTAAGTTCAACCATGTTCAGCCCAATTTCTTGACCGCTGCCAAGACGTCGGGCAGCGGTGCGCGATCGTGCTGGTTCTCGCCACGGTAGATGTAGTGGATGGTCCGGTCACGGTCGATTACCAGGGTTGCTGGGTGCGCGATATTCAGCGCGTCCATGCCGATCAAGTGATACAACCAGTAGTTTTTCGTAACCACTCGGTCCTCATCCAAAAGAAACGGGAACGACGCCGGGTTCTTTTCCAGAAACTTGGACGGCTTAAACACTCCGTCGCGCTTCTCTGCTGCAATGAACGCCAACTCGGCCCCTGCTTGCGCAATCTCGTCTTTGATCGACTCGACCCGAGCCATGCGCTGGACGCAATTCGGTCACCACGTGCCGCGCAGGAACTCAGCAATCAACGCTCCACGCCGCAGAAAGCCTGACAGGGTTAACACTCCCGGCCGATTAGCTGCTTCCAACGCGAATTCAGGAGCCCGTTGCCCGACCTGCAGGGTGTCTGTGTGGTCCAGCATCTAAAAGGCGACTGTAAATCAACGGAAAAGCAGGGACAACGATGGAATGACCATGCGAACCAGCGGAGGCACCGCTAAAAATGCCAGAGATCATCCACGGTTGATGATTTCGACGCGCATGGTGGGTTGCTCGTCACATGTCGCTCGCTACGCATCCGATATAATCCCCCTTTCCGAGGAAGTAAGAATGGGAAAGCAGTATTCCGGGGTGGGCTATCTCACCGGCCGGAAACTCATCGTGGATTCATCAAGCAGGCACGCATTCGAGGGCGAACTGCCCAAAATTCAAATTGATCCGAAGGACAAAGAAAGACCCATGGCTAATATTTCTGAAATTCGTGCGCGAGAAGTTCTGGACTCGCGCGGCAATCCGACCGTGGAAGCCGAAGTCTTGCTAGCCGACGGAACTCGCGGACGGGCCATCGTTCCCAGCGGTGCATCGACCGGCGAACATGAGGCAGTTGAACTGCGGGACGGCGACCAGGAGCGCTATCTCGGCAAAGGCGTTCTAAAAGCCGTCGAGAACGTGAATGGCGAGATCGCCGACGCGCTGGCGAACATGGATGCGGCCGACCCGGGGGCGGTCGACGCCAGGATGATCGAGCTCGACGGCACCGAGAACAAGGGACGCCTGGGTGCCAATGCGATCCTGGCGGTCTCGATGGCGGCAGCGCGTGCGGCGGCAGATTCTTTCGGCCTGCCGTTGTACCGGTACTTGGGCGGCGCCGGGGCCAATGTGCTTCCGACTCCGATGATGAACATCCTCAACGGCGGAGCGCACGCCGACAATAACGTCGACTTTCAGGAATTCATGGTGATGCCGGTGGGCGCGGAGAGTTTTTCGGAGGCGCTGCGCTGGGGCGTGGAAGTCTTCCACACACTGAAAGGCGTTTTGAAGAAGCGTGGATACAACACGGCTGTGGGCGACGAGGGCGGCTTCGCTCCTTCTCTTAAATCGAATGTCGAAGCGATCGAGGTCGTGCTGGAGGCGATCCAGCAGGCGGGATATAAGCCCGGGGACGAAATCGCGATTGCGCTTGATCCCGCGTCCAGCGAGTTCTACCAGGACGGCAAGTACGTCTTTAAGAAGTCGGACAAGTCCGCGAAGTCGTCGGAGGATATGGCCCGGCTCTGGGCCAAGTGGGCCAATGACTATCCAATTGTGTCGATCGAGGACGGGCTCGCCGAGGATGACTGGGAAGGCTGGAAGACTTTGACGGAACTTGTGGGGAAGAAGATCCAGTTGGTCGGGGATGACCTGTTCGTCACCAACACCGAGCGGCTGCAGGAAGGCATCGACAAGGGCATCGCGAATTCGATTCTGATTAAAGTGAATCAGATTGGAACCGTGAGTGAAACGCTAGCGGCCATCGATCTCGCGCGGCGCAACGGATACACCTCGGTAATTTCTCATCGCTCCGGGGAGAGCGAAGATACGTTTATCGCGGATCTGGCAGTGGCCACCGGCGCCGGCCAGATCAAGACAGGATCGGCCTCGCGCACCGACCGCATCGCGAAATACAACCAGTTGCTGCGGATTGAAGAGGAACTCGGGAACAGCGCGAGATACTTGGGGATCGCGGCGCTGAACTACAAAAGCGGCACGGAGTGAGTTGAGATACAACTCCAGATTGGCCGGACCCCACCATCACCAGGAGTGCAAGATGAAGCTGCGTTACCTTTCAGGCCTCGTCGTTTTTTGTCTGGCGACTACCGCTTTGTTCGCGCAAACGGATGCGCCCGCCACGCGCGAAGACGTCCTGAAACTCTTCGATGTCATGAAGATTCACGAGCAGATGGCTTCTGTGATGACGACTATTGCCACGCAACAGCGCGCGATGATGCATGAGGGGATGCGGAAGCACTTCCCGCAAATCAGTGACGAGGAGTTGGCACGTCTGGACAAGTTCACGACCGACACCATGAAAGAAATGCCCATCGACGGCATGCTCGATGACATGATTCCTGTCTACCAAAAGCATCTAAATAAGGGCGATGTGGATGCAATGAGCGCGTTTTATGCATCGCCCACCGGTCAGAAACTGCTGCGCGAAATGCCGGCGATGACCGCTGAGTCGATGGAGGCGGCGGGGCCGCATATCCAGGGAATGATGGAAAAGGTCATGGATCGCGTAGAGAAGATGGCCGAAGAGGATCGCAAGAAGCAAAGTGGATCGCCGCAGCCCGCTACAAACAAGAACTGATCCCCACACTCCGGTCAACGAAATTCGCCGAAGCCTGGCGTGACCGCTGACAGCCAAAATTCAGGAGCTTCGAACACTCGATGTCTCGTCCCAAGCCTCTCGTTCTCATCATCCTCGACGGTTGGGGGTATAGCCCCAAGACCGAAGCGAACGCCATCGCCTTGGCGCGCAAGCCGATCTACGATCGCTTGCTCCGTGAGTATCCCAACACCCTGATTCACACAAGCGGCCCGTTCGTCGGTCTGCCCGATGGACAGATGGGCAATAGCGAAGTTGGCCATCTCAACATCGGCGCCGGGCGAATCGTGCACATGGACATCACGCGGATTGACTTGATGATCCAGAACGGCGACTTCTTCTCCGACCCCACACTGGTGGCGGCCATGAAGCACGCCCGTGCGGGCGGACGGCGGTTACACTTGTTCGGATTGGTGTCCGACGGCGGCGTTCACTCGCAGCAGGCGCACCTGTACGCCCTGCTCAAGATGGCCAAGCAGCAAGGAGTAGACCGCGTGTCCGTGCACGCGTTCATGGATGGCCGCGACACTCTACCCACCAATGGCGCCGGATACCTGGAACAGTTGCAGCAGAAAATGCGGGAATATAACTCCGGCAAGATTGCCAGCGTGAACGGGCGCTACTACGCGATGGATCGCGACCGCCGCTGGGAGCGAATCAATAAAGCTTTCCAGGCGATGGCGTACGGCGACGCTGAAGGAGGACGGTACGTCGATCCCGTGCAGGGGATGAGAGATTCCTACAACAAAGGTGTGACGGACGAGTTCGTGATCCCGTTCGTCTGCATCGACAACAAGGGCGAGCCCCTTTCAACTATTCGCGACGAGGATTCTTGCATCTGCTTCAATTTTCGTGCGGATCGCGTTCGACAAATAACGCGTGCACTTGCTCGCAACAGTGGCCTTAACGCGCAGGAGGGCCGCGATCTGCCGGGCGCCGACGATCTCGACCAAACCATCCCGCGCGATCGCGTGCCTAAGAATTTGCACTACGTGTGCATGACGCAGTACGACAAGAATTTCTCGCTGCCCGTCGTCATTCCTGCCGAGTCGATGGCCAATATTCTTGCCAACGTCATGGGGCAGGCGAATCTACGCAACCTGCGGGTGGCCGAAACAGAAAAGTACGCGCACGTGACTTACTTCTTCAACGGAGGCGTGGAGCAGCCTTTCCCGGGAGAAGATCGCCTGCTGGTACAGTCGCCGAAGGTCGCGACCTACGATCTGAAGCCGGAAATGTCGGCGGCGGGAATTGCGCAAGCAGTGGTCAAGGCGGTTGAGGAAGGTACGTTCGATGTGTTGATCGTGAACTTCGCAAACGCAGATATGGTCGGGCACTCAGGAAAAATCGAACCCACCATCAAAGCGGTGGAAACCGTTGATGCTTGCCTCGGGGAGATCGAGAAGGCAGTGCGCGCGAAAGGGGGCGCAATGCTCATCACCGCCGACCACGGAAACGCGGAGCAGATGATTGATCCCGTCACCGGCGGGCCGCACACGGCGCACACGACAAATCCCGTGCCCTTCATCGTCGTCAGCGATAACGCCAAACAATTGACGCTACGACCGAACGGCTCTTTGCGGGATATTTCGCCGACGATTCTCGGAATGATGAATCTGGACGAACCAAAGGAAATGACCGGGCTGGATTTGCGGGAAATGTTAGCGAAGCTGTAGGGCGTCCTGTATTGCGGTGCGCCTCAGGTGTTAATGAATGATCGGTGTGGCGTTGGTCGCGATGCAAACCCAGTTATCACCTTTGTGCAGCCAGGTGTCGACAAAGCGCTCACGCCGCGAGTAACTCTTCCCGGCCTCCACACCCTTTACGCGGAGAACGCCGGTTGCGACGGCAACGTCACCATGCACATACACTTTGAGAAATTCCGGTGCGACCTGCTGTTCCTGAGCATTCGTCGCTTTTACGGTTGGCAGGAATTCTTTCTTCGTTTGTATACTGCCGTCGTCGTTAATCAATACGATGGAATCGTCGAGGATCGAAGCCAGCGCCTTAGTGTCGCCACTCTTGTAGGCCTGATTCCAGAGTTTCTCCAGGGCGATGATTTTGCCTTCGACAGTGGCATTCGAGGTCTCCTGCGCACCAGATAACAGGCCCAGGGCACACACCAGAGCAAATTGGAAAGCAACGAATCTCATGGCGGGGTCTCCCTCGGCAAAGTATATGGGATGTCGATCAGATTTCTGCGAGGGCGGACCTAGTCACGTAATATCGTGTGCGCCATACCTGATCGCGGGCCTGGGCCGCGCAATCTACTTCCCCGTACGCAAGTCCGTCGACCGGATTGACTCGCAGTTTTGCGATACACTCGTGACTCGCGCAGGACTTCCGGAGATTCTCATGAAATCGCATTTTCTCCTGCCACTGCTGCTGACATTAGCAATGTCTTACGCCTCTCAGTCCCGCCCAGCCAGCGCCGGCAAGGAATGGCTGCTCGCCGCCAACAAGGGCGAACACACCCTTGGCCTGATTGATCCGAGCGCCGGCCGTCAACTTGCGACAGTCGACGTGGGCGGTGTAACCGGGCACGAGGTCATTGCCTCGCCGGACGGCCGGCTCGCCTACGTTCCGATCTACGGCAACTCAGGGGTGGGATTGCCCGGGACGGATGGAAGCACGCTTGCCGTAATTGACATCGCCTCGCGGAAGGTTATCGGAAACGTAGACTTCGGCCACGGCGTGCGGCCGCACTGCCCGCTGATCAATCCGAAAGACAAACTGCTCTACGTCACGACAGAAATCGATCAGGCCGTCACCATCATCGATCCGGCGACGCTAAAGGTTGTGGGGAAAGTTCCGACGGGTACTTCCGAATCGCACATGCTTGCCATCGCGCACGATGGGCGCCGGGGCTATACCGCAAACGTCGGGCCGGGAAGTGTGTCGGTGCTCGACCTTGAAGGGCGGAAAACAATCACGACGATCCCGGTTGCCTCAAAAATTCAGCGCGTCGGGATTTCGGTGGACGATCGTCTGGTGTTCACAGCGGATCAAGCAAAGCCGCAAATGGCTGTAATCGACACCGCTACCAACAAACTCAAGACCTGGGTTTCACTTCCCGCTGTCGGCTACGGAGCTACTCCCACGCCCGATGGGCACTGGCTGGTCGTACCGTTGCGCGATGGCAAGCAGGTTGCGGTCATCGATCTTGGCAGCATGAAGGTAGCGCACACGATCGATGTCCCTGCAAATCCTCAGGAAGTACTTGTGTCGCGCGATGGCGGCAAGGCGTACGTCTCGTGCGATGCCAGTCAGAAGGTGGCCGTGATTCGCACCAGTGATTGGACGGTCGAAAAGTTGATCGACGCAGGCCGCGGGGTGGATGGCCTTGCGTGGGCAGCATCGAACTGACGTTGGCGATGCGCTCTTTCGCTTTTGCATTCGTGCTATTTCTTGCGGCGGGGGTCGTCGGTGCAAGTGGCGACAAACCTCCCTCCCCCGAACCGACCTTCTATTCCGACGTACGGCCCATTCTTCAAAAGCACTGCCAGCAATGTCACCGCTCCGGTGAAATCGCGCCGATGCCGTTGGTGACTTACGAAGACGTGAAACCGTGGGCGTGGCAGATCGCGAAGAACGCACGATCGAAACGGATGCCACCCTGGTTTGCCGACCCTTGCTGCGGCCACTTCGCCGACGACCCCTCGTTGACCGAGCCAGAAATCGCAACGCTGGCGGCGTGGGCCGAAACACGAGCACCCGGCGCTGCGCTGGACACTCCGCCCTCACCGCACTGGACGCAGGGTTGGAACATAGCTCCCCCCGACACTGTGCTGCGGATGCCGAAGCCAGTGCCGATTCCCACCGACGGCGACGTCGAATACACCTACGAGATTGTT
>Ga0210406_10003640_pt1 | contig 16775 bp, 10 predicted proteins | sample IncBWC30MmetaG_FD_155454 | JGI IMG/M metagenome (GOLD analysis project Ga0210406, IMG submission 155454) | Forest soil microbial communities from Barre Woods Harvard Forest LTER site, Petersham, Massachusetts, United States - Inc-BW-C-30-M | ecosystem: Environmental > Terrestrial > Soil >... | reverse complement strand
CGGCCATCATCTCCACGAGATCACGAAAGCTGAGTTTGTAGCGCAGATACCAGCGCACGCAGAGGACGATTATTTCGCGATCGAAATGGCGGCCTTTGAAGAGTTCGTCCATGTTGAGCACTCGTCAGCTCTATCGTTCGAACAATCAGCCGGCAAGTTATGCGGCGTTAACCCAGTTCGCACCAGAGCCGCTCCCAAGATCGAGGTCCATTTCGTGGAGAGCGACGAACTGCCCACCGGTACTGGGGAGCCAGGCACCGCCGCGATCTCGGGTGCAATCGGCAACGCGATCTTCGCGGCAACGGGCAAGCGGTTGCGCAAGCTTCCGATTGGAAAGGTCCCGGCCAACACCTGAGAAAAGCCGCCAACCTTAGCAACGGCTGGTTCTCCGAGGTTCTAGGCGACGCTTCTTTGGCACGTCCAGAGATTTGCGCCACAGCATCTGTCGCGGCCTGGACAAGTCGTACGGCAACAGGAACGGCGGCGTCTGCAACTGCCGGCAATCAAAGTTGGAGACACGCGGTGAGGTTCAAGCTGTTTATTCTTGTGGCACTGCTCGTCGCTGTGCAGTCGGGCTTGGCAGGTGCGCAGGAGGGCGCCGCCGAGCGAGGACGCGTACTCTTTCTGCGACAATGCGGCGTCTGCCATCAAGTAGCGCAACCGCGCAATGGTCTGGGCCCCACCTTGCAGGGCGCCAAAGGTCGGCCAGTCCGTAGCCAACCTTCTTTCCCTTGAAATCCGGAGACATCCTATGCGTAAGCGTCAACTTGGAAAAAATGGTCTGACGGTCTCGGAGCTCGGCTTCGGCTGCATGAGTCTGAGTTCCGGCTACGGCGCACCCACCGAAAAGAAGGCGGCCATCGCCGTCATCCGCGCAGCTTACGAGGGCGGCGTGACCTTCTTTGATACGGCCGAAGTCTACGGTCGACGAGCGAATGAGGAGTTGGTTGGCGAGGCGCTCGCGCCGTTCCGCGACCGGGTGGCGATCGCTACGAAGTTCGGCTTCGACCTGGACAACCACCCCGGCCTGAACAGCCGCCCTGAGCACATAAAGAAAGTTGCCGAGGCATCCCTCAAGCGGCTGAAGACCGACGTGATCGATCTCTTCTACCAGCATCGTGTCGATCCGAACGTGCCGATCGAGGATGTTGCCGGCGCCCTGAAGGACCTCATCCAGGAAGGTAAGGTGAAGCACTTCGGTCTGTCCGAGGCGACTGCCCGAACGATCCGCCGTGCCCATGCCGTTCAACCGGTCACCGCCGTGCAGAACGAGTACTCACTTTGGACGCGCAACTGGGAGGCAAACGTGCTTCCGACGTGCGCGGAACTTGGCATCGGTTTCGTGCCGTGGAGCCCGGTCGGCCAGGGCTTCCTGACGGGGAAGATCTCAGAGAGAAGTGCATTTGATAGCGAATCCGATCTGCGGGCCGAATTCCCCCGCTTCACGCCTGAGGCAATTCGCGCCAACCAGCCCGTGCTCGATCTGCTGAATGATATGGCAGCGCGCAAACAAGCAACACCCGTGCAGATCGCATTAGCCTGGCTGCTGGCGCAGAAGCCGTGGATCGTGCCGATTCCTGGGACGACCAAGCTCGAGCACCTGGAAGAAAACCTGGGCGCCGCCGAGGTCGAGCTGAACGACACTGACCTTCGCGATATCAGACAGGCCTTCGCAACAATCCGCGTGCAAGGCGAGCGACTGTCGGAACAATACATGGCGAGCGTCGACCGTTGATCGCACTGCCTCAAATTTGGTAACCACGATTACGCGGCTAGTTTGGGAATCGATCGTTCGACCAATCGCAAGAATCGGGTGTTGCGAGCCCGCGCAACCACTCCACAATTCACTTCGGTAGCCTGAGCTACGATCCTTGACGCCCGGCTGCGCCGAGCTCGAATTGGGTTCAAATCCCATTCCTCGGCAAACCGCCCCGCCGGATGAGCCCCGACTGGCTCAGTGGCTCCCCTGACTGAGCCGAGAAAACCGACGGCGGTACTCCGAGGGGCTCAAGCCCACGATTTTGCGGAATACGCGGCGAAATCCTCCAGCATCGTCATAGCCAACGCTTGACGCTATTTCATCGACACTCGTTCGTGAGAACTCCTGTCGATTTCGGTTTCAATGTGGGACTGGCGGAGTTCGAGAAATCAATGTGTTGCGGAAAGTGAGTCCCGCGACATTTTCGGTTTCAATCGAGACTGAGGAGACGTTTCCTCTGTTTCAATTGTGACTGGTTGACCTCGTGATCGTCTTCTTGACGAGTGCATCATTCTCATCCGCGACGTGCCCCACACTTGAAGCGGAACGCCGAAACATTTTCCCGCACAACTTCTTGTAAGCGAACGGCTGGACAAGCACGTGCGAGGTCGAATTGAACCAGATGCTGGCTTAGCCCGACCGCACCATATCTTCGGTTTTAATTGGGACTGAGCCTGGATTCCGGTCCCAATTGAAACCGGACAAATCGATGGGATAGTGTCCAGTCCCACATTGAAATCGAAATCGACAGGGATCCAGTCCCAATTGAAATCGAAATAAATCCTGACGGAGCTCCACAGTCCCACATTGAAATCGAAATCGACAGCCGTCGAGACCGGGGCCGAGTGCGCATTTCAGGCGCCGTCATCGCTGCTCGTCCGCTTCGTCATGCTGCGACCAGCAGCCTGCGAGAGCATAGCCAGGCAATTGCTGCATTGGCGTCTTTTGGGCCGATCATTTCGGACCACGCGCGGAACAATTCGTTGCGGACCATCGGGAACCGCGTCGCTTCGAGGAGCGGCGCTACCTTGACTGCGCCGAGATACGCGACCGGCCCGTGCAACCACGGATCTTCCAGCACGCGCTGGCGACGGATGAGCACGCCGTCCAACACCGGGCCGTCCTTTATGCGCGCCGACGGCGAGAGGCGAAGCGGTGCATCCGGACCAGCCGCCGCCTCTGCGGGCGTCAGTCTCGGCGCCCTTTCGCCCGCCGCCGCGCGTCTCCTCCAGAAAGGCGTGTCGAAGCGAGCCAACACGGCCGCATGAAAGGACGCCGTGTGACGCATCGCGCTGTGCGCGGCCGCCTCGCGGCTGGCTCGATGAAAGTTGAGCGCGAGCAGCGCATCCTCAGGCTGGCTAAGCGCCGTATGCACCACCGCCGCCCCCTGCAGCGCCGAAACGATCGCGTTCTGTACTCCCTGGGAGGAGAGCGGCTCGGTCGCCATCGCCGCGTCGCCGAGCGCGATCAGCCCCGGCTCGGCGATGCGCAAGCCGAGCCGGGCGGTGGCGTCGAGCACAACTGGCGTCTCACAGAGCACGCCGGTGAGCAGCGGGCGCAGCAACCGGGTGCGCCCCAACAGCTTTACGTAGAGCGCAGTCCGTCCGGCCGCATCGAGCCCCGCGAGACGTTGTGGATCGACGAAGCAGGCGGCTGCCTGACGTCGGTCAGGGGCGACGCCGCCCCAGGTCCAGGCGTCGCTCGCGGCCTCGAGGCAAGTCGTCGCCGGCAGCGGGCCGGCGTCCCGCCAGCGCGCGCAAAGCGCTATGGTCGAGGCGCCAAGGCGCCGCCTACCCGCGCTGCGCCCTCGCGCGTCGACAAGGAAGGCGGCATCGATCTCGTTGGCCCCTGCCGAGGTGATCAAGGAAACACGCCAGCCGCCGCGAACCTTGCGCTCGAGCGTGACGCCTCCGGCGATTTCGATCACCCGGGCACCGGCCTGCTCTGCCGCCATCCGCAACAGCGAGTCAAACCGGTCGCGTCGCAACAAGAGGCCCGGAGAGGGATGAACAACAGCTTCTTCCGACTCCCAGAGCGCCAGCCCCTCCGTCGCGACGCCGTAGGCCGCCATGGTCATGATGTCGCCCAGCCCCACGCCCTCGAGCAACTGTGCCACCGAGCCCGGCGCGGTCTCTCCCATAGGATGACGGCGCCGCCGTCGGCGGGCAATGAGCACCACTTCATGGCCGAGCGTAGCCAAGCGATAGGCGATGAGGCAGCCAGCCGGCCCCGCGCCCAGCACGCAGACACGTGGCATCCGCGGCTTTGCCACGATCAGGCGGCTTTCGCATCGACGGTCCTGAAAAGCTCAGGTCGCCTTACGCTGAGCCGCACGTAGGCGCCGAGGGCATAGTCGAGCCAACCGCGAATATAGTCGCAGGCCGGTCTCCCTCGATGAATCGCCTCGTAATGACAGCCGCCTCCACACAGATAGCGCGCCCAACAACTGCGACATGGCTCCTGTCGGTCGACCCGGCGCTCGTCCAGCCAGGCCCGCTGGGAGGCGAGGTCGACCCCGGCGCCAACACTACCCATCGTGTGATCGGCGTCGCCGACAAATCGGTGGCAGGCGGCGAGCTCACCCGTAGCGGACACGCCGAAATAGCCGGCACCCGCGCCGCAGGGATAAGGCCGATGCGTGCCGCGATGGATTTCCTGCAGCGCGGTCTCTAGGTTCGAAAATCCGTAGCGCTCGCCTGCGGCAGCACGGCGCTCATATTCTTCGCCGCATTCGATCATCGCCTGCAACAAGCAGTTGAGGTCCATCTCCTGCATCTCGTCGCGCCCGCTCGGTGCATGCAACATCGGAGAGAAGCCGACGGAGTCGAAGCCTAGCTCGAGCAGACAGTCGAGCGTCTCGCGGAGCTCGAGATTTCGAGGAGTCACAGTGACCCGCGCTGCAATGGGCAGACGGGGGTGGCGCTTGCGAAGCGCGATGACTCTGGCGCGGATGCGATCGAAGCTCCCGCGTCCACCCTTGGCCGGCCGAAGTTGGTCATGTACGGGGCCGACTCCGTCCAAGCTGATGGTGACGCTGAAACCAAATCTCGCGAGAAAATCACCTTCGGTATCACCTAGGAGTGTGCCATTCGTTGTGATTGCGAATCCGATCCGCACACGCTTTGCCGCGGCGAGCTCTGCCGCAAGTTCGGTCGCGCGGCGGATCAGCACGATGTTCGACAGCGGCTCGCCGCCGAGAAACGCAAGATTGACGCGCTCGCCTGAATCCACTCCACCGATCAGTCGACGAATGGCGGCGTCCGCGGTCGGCCACTCCATGTCTCGGGGTGGCTTCCCGAAATCGCCGCCCTCCGCATAGCAGTAGGTGCAACCCAAATTGCAGCGCTGCGCAACCGACAAGGAGAGGGCGCGCATCGGCGGATCCTCAGGCGGAGCCGCGTCGATGAAGTTGCGCCCGCCCAGCCCGACCTCTCCGAGCATGGCGCGGGCCACGTCGGGCTCCGCCACGCGCAGCGCCTCGGCGAAGGCTGCGTCGACGCCGAACACCTGGCTGCCGTCGGCAAGCAGGAGGTGCGGCCCGACCTCGCCGCCGTCGAACAGATGGAAGTCGGCTTCGGTGCTGATCATAGAGCGTCGTACGGAAAACCGACGCCAATGCTTGCGAGCCTGTCCGTCTCGGCGAGGAGCTTGTCCATGAGATCGCGCGCAGCATTCAAGCTCTTGCCCATAGCGGGAAGGTCGCGGTCCGCGCCGCTGCGAAACGCGGTGTCCAGCTCGCTCTTGATGTTGCGGAAGTGCCCGATCGCGGTTCCGATAGCCGTGCATCCAGGATCGGCCCGCTTCAACTCCCGGAGATAGCTGGACTCGCCGGGCATGCGCCGCAGGACGGCGCGCATATCTAGGAAATGCCGTTCATGCCCCATGCCATCATTGGCGATCCGCTCGGCGACTTGCTGCATTTGGGTCGGATATCTCGGATCGGACCGCAACGTCGCAATGACTCTCGCATAGGCTCCGTCGATCGCGCCGCTCGGCCGCTCGATGTCGATGAAATCCTGTAGCGTTTGCGGCTCGAGCCGCCGCATCTCGAGCGGGCGCCTCGCCGTCGACGGCGGTTGAGGAATATCGCGCGCTGGGGTGAGGACCGGTACATAGTTTCCCGGCACGAGCTTCTCCTGGTAGAGCCGCCAGAGCAACTCGTTCGCCCAGCGCAGGTGCAGCATCTCGCTGGCCGCAGTCAGAAGCAGGAAGTGCCGAGCGTAGATCACGCAGACGGCGGCCCGGTCTTTTGCGGCCTGGTCTCCTGGGCGGCTTCGCGCTTCTTCGTCGGTCAGCAGCGAGCTACGCGCGTAAAGGTATTCAAACGCCAGCGCCATTTCGAGCGGCGCGAGGCGCTTGCATAGCGCCTCAGCCAGTTCGGCAGGATCCTTGAAAGGTTCGGCTGCCTCCTGACCGGGCGGTGTATAGTCGTCGCCGATCTCGACGTTGTTGATGACGATGTTGAGCTGACGCCACGCCGCATTGATCTGGAAAGCGTCGTATTGGAAGGGACGGTTGAGCGCGAAGCTGTCCTGCGTCCAACCCGCCATCGCGGGCGAGCGTTCGGCGCGCAACCAGTCGAGGCGGGTGGTCGCCTGCAGCGGATCCGCCGGCTGGCCGTCCGGCAGCCTCGCTTCGCCGGGGAGCAGCTCGCCGAAGACGATGTCCGGGTGATTGCTCGCCCAGTAGTGGCAGTAGCAATCGCGGAAATCGTGCTGCCACGGCGAGCAGAGGCTCTGCAGCATCTCGCCGGGCTGATAGGCCAGGCTGATGACGCCTGTCACTGGATCCGTGAAATTCCGGCGAATTCCGTTAAAAATCACATCCGCCGACTGCGCGTCGCGCTGGTGGAGGCAGAGGGTGACCGGCGCCTTCGGCCTCAGGCCGCGGATCAGGCGCCAGACAAAGAGCCCGTCCATGGGAAGCGTCTCGCCAGCGCGCGCCTCGAGCATGGAAAGCCTTCGCCCGTCCTGCTCGATCCATTCGATATACCATTCGCCGGTTCCCAGCGTGCCGGCGTTGTTGCTGAGTTCATCGCTGAGGCCAGGGCAATCGCTGATATCCGGGTCTGCGTACTGGTCGACATAGGAGAGACGGGCTCCGTAGCGGGTCGGCTCGATGTAGGGGTCGCCGGTGTCGTCGCGCGCGACGAATTCAAACACCAGACCGGGAAAGAAACGACGGTCAAGGTTGCGGACGTCCAGTTCGAGCCCCGGGTAGCAGTTCGCGACTGCATCCTCGGGACGGGTAATGGCGGGATTCCCTGGCACTAGGTACGCGGCGCGCGCGGTCAGATTGCGCGGTTCCGGCGTCCACGGTTCGCGGTTCATGTCGTGGGGCCCTTCAGAGCAGCCGCTGGAGGGACCGTTCGCAGCCGCGCCACATGCGCAGCGACCCGGCGCTCAGCGGGACTCGCCTGCGGGGACAACCCCCCGGACACTGCCTTGCGTTCGGACAGATGGCGCGTGAGCGCGAGCACAAGTGCATACTGCCGGTGCGTGAGCGAGAGCGAAGTCTCGTCCGAATCGCGCATGTAGGGCGGCATACGCATGTCCTGCATGCCGTCGCGCGGCACCCGTGGGTCGCGGAATGCATGATTCGGCGATTTGGGCGGCCGCTCCGGCAGCTCGGAGAAGCGGCCAAAAGGCGGTCGCAGCATCTGTTGGATCCGAGCCGGATCCGATGCAAGAAAATCGAGCAGCGTTTCGACGTCGCTGAGCCGGGCGTGCGCGAGGGCTGCCACGGAGGCGTAGAGTTCGGGGTTGGACGAGGCGCCGTCCAGACCGGCTGTCGGTGGCGCGAGTTCGGCGATGAGCTTGGCGAAAGGCGTGTCCTCCTTCGTCATGGTCTCGGGGCCGATTTTGGGCAGCCATTTTGGATTTTTGACGTCGGAGCCGGAATTCTCGAGGATGCCGTGGTTGCGAGTCGCTGCGAGATTGACCACGGAGGCCAGCTCGAAGACCCGCTGGAACAGATCGCCAACCGCGACGCCGGCTTCCGCCAGGTCCTGCTCGGTCGGCCTATCCGGCAAGGCCGCCTGAAGGTCTCGGTCCGCCAGTTCGTCAGCGAAAGAATAGAAAGTGCGGCGATCGGGCGCGTAGTCCGGGCAGCTGGAGAACACTCGCGCGTGCGCGAGGAAGCGCTCGCCGCGAATCACCAGATCAGCCTCGATCACGCCGTCGCATGTGTCGTCGACGACGCCCCACGAGATATTTTCGCCGGTATTGGCGCCGTCATAGCTGTCAGAAGGCTGCGGATCCTGTTGCTTGTCGACTGTGGCCATCACGTAGGTGGACCAAGGCGTGCCCCCGTTAAGGATCCGGTTCTCCGACGGAACAATCTCGTGGATCGGCCCGCTCAGCGTGGACGGGGGCAACGCATATCCGGGCGGCAGCGGCGAGGCGGGGCCGGCTACCGAGTCAGGCGTTCCATAGACCTCGCCCCGAGCCGGGGTGAAGCGGATTCGCAGCGTATCGAAATTGATCGTTTGATGATCGGGGGAAAACTCCTGCTCGCCTGCCCGTGGCCGTATCATCTGTACAGAGCCGAGCGGAATAGGCCGTTCGCGCGCGACCAGCGGGATCTCGCCAGGGTTATGCGGGCTGAACGCCCGGATCTCGCGCGGGCTGTGGTCGTTGCCCGCGACGGTGACGGCGCCCTCGAAGCCGCAGGCGGCCGACAACGTGCGGCGCTGCGCTTTGCGATTGGCGAGCGTCAGCCGATAGCGCACCCCATCGAGCGCGCCGCCCAGGGCTCGGAGCAGGGTCGCAGTCAGGGGCGCATCCTGCGGCTTGCCGTCGGCGTCGACATAGCGCGCCCAGAGCTCGAAGAAAGGCGCGACGGGTCGAAGCTTGCCATCTTCGCGGAACTCGATGTGATCGGGAAGCTCGGCCGTCAAAGCCCCATCGGGCTTCACGCTCAACGTCACGTCGGGCTGTACCGCGGTGCGGTGGCCGCCATGGATGGTGCGGTCGATCACCCACCGGAAATTTGGCATCGGCGAGCGGCCCGGACCGACTCGCGCGATGGCCAAGGGCGGCTGGAAGTAGATCTCATTGACCTGCATAGCGCCCCAGGCCCCCTTTGATTGCCAACGCTACCCGGTTCTTCGTCAGGCGCGCAAGGGGCGAAGGGAGAGCAAGATCTCGCGGCCGGCCGTAGCCGAAGGTCGCAAGATCCGCGGTCGTAGATACAATGTCCGACGTCCCTCGGTCGGTCTTGCGACGTACGTTGATCGAGCGCAATATGGAGCGCGTCATCGGCTCCCCTTATGCCGTTTGACTCGCCAGGCGATCACGAGTTCGTCGAACCCCTTTAGCGCCATTGGCTCGGTTGGCTCCAGTTCGAACAGATCGCCGAGCAAGCGACGTGTGCCGGACGCGATGAGGATGGTGTCCGGTTCGGCGACCGATTGCAGCCGCGCGGCAAGGTTCGGCGCTTCGCCCACCACGCTGATCTCTGGCGATTTTGCGCCCACGATCGGGGCGCCGATTCCCACAACGCCGGTCGCGACGCCAACTCTCATGTGGAGTCGCTTGTTGGGGTTAAGGAGCAGGCGCTCGTTCAGCAGCCCCTGCGCTGCGAGCAGGGCGCGCTCGGCGTCGTCCTCATGCGCGTTCGGGTAGCCGAAGATTGCAAGCGTCCCATCGGTCGATAGCGATGCGACGCATCCATCGAACCTAGCGTTTGCTCTGGCGAAGATCTGATAGTATCGCTGGACGACGTCGTTAAGCTCCTCCGGGTCGAGCGAAGCAGCGAGTAACGGCAAGTCGACGACCTCGGAAAACAATACGGTCACGCGGCGCTGCTCAAACCCACCGGCTGCAGGGCCCCCAAGGCCAAAGTCGCGTCGCATCGGCCTCACGGAACGTACGTCCAAGCGCGTTCCACAACCGCCACAGAATCGGCTTGCGGGCGCATTGGAGAAACCGCAGCTAGGGCACGGCTCGCCCCTCATCGTCCCGCAGTTGACGCAGAAGCGACTGCGAACGTTTGGCGTTCCGCAAGTCGCACAGGTCCAGGCCCCGCCGCCGCGGTCGGATAACCTCGACATCGCTCAAGTCGCCCTCGCAGGCCGAGTCCCCTGGACGTGCCACTTTAGGCTCAGGACCGCAAATCCGCCAGACGAGTCGACGATCGCTGGCGGGTGTGCGGGATGCGGATCGCCGCGGATTTCCGGGCAACCCAGCGTTTGCCAAGCCACCAGGCGCGATCTCCAAATCTCCATGAGCGCACCGCGGGATCTCATATGAGAGAGCTTTGGCGCCATTCAGATTTGCTGTTACGTTGAAACTCTGGTGAAAGGAGTCCCCCGTTGGCCTCATCCGAGCCGCAGAGTTCCTGGCGCTGCCCCCAATGCCAAATCGAATATGCCGCTCCGGCCAAATTCTGCAGCGCGTGCGGCCGTGCGCTGCATCCGGCGCAAGCGAGAGGCAGGCTTGCCGAGGCGGCCGGCGAGCGTCGTCACATCACAACCATGTTCTGTGACATAATTGGCTCGACTGCGCTTTCGCTGAGCATGGATCCGGAAAAATATGCTCGGCTTATTCAGGCCTATCGCGACATCTGCTCACACAGCATCGCCAACAGCGGGGGTGTGATCAATAAATTCATGGGCGACGGCATACTTGCCTGTTTCGGCTACCCGCGATCGCATGAGGATGATGCGGCGCGCGCCTGTCGGGCCGGTCTACAGATCATTGGCTCAATGCAGCAGGCTCTGCCGAATTTGAAGGTTCGCATTGCCGCCGCTACAGGGCTTGTCGTCAGCAGCGACATGGTCGTTATTGGAGCCGTCGAACAGCATTCCATGGTTGGTTGGACCCTCAACCTCGCTGCTCGCCTCCAGGAACGAGCGCCGCCCGGGGGTATGCTGATCGCCGACGAGACTCGGTTGCTGGTCGGCGAGGGGTTCGAACTTCAAGATTTTGGATCGCATGAACTCAAGGGCGTTGACCGTCCGGTGCGTGCATGGCGGGTCGCAGGCGAAAGGCGGGTCGAGAGCCGCTTTGCCGCCCGTTCTTGGGTGGGAGACGATCGCCTGTTCGGTCGGCAGCAGGAATTGGATGTGTTGCTCGAGCGCTGGCGCTCGACGCGCGCCGGCAGCGGACAGCTCGTCATGATTTATGGCGAACCGGGAATCGGAAAGTCGCGCCTGGTGCATGAGCTGCGCGACAGGGTCGCGCAGGTGTCCTCCACAACTCTGCTCTTCCAGTGCGCCTCGGATCAGGCCAGCAGCACGCTCCACCCGGTAACGGCTCACCTTGCGTTTGCGGCGCGGATCACGGGCAAGGATTCCCCCGCTGAGAAGCTCGACAAACTGCGGGCTCTGTTCGGCGATTATCCTGAAGGCGCCCGATCGTTGTTGCCGCTCATGGCTGAGCTGTTGGCAATTCCAATGGCGGAGGCCGATCCAGCGCCTGACCTCACGCCCGCCCAACGCAAGGCGCGGACGCTCGCGGCGCTGACCGACTGGATGATGCATCTGGCCGGCCGCAAACCTCTTCTGCTGGTGATCGAAGACTATCATTGGATCGATCCGACGACTGCGGAATGGCTTGACCTCGCACTGCCGCGGCTGGAGACGATGCCGGTGCTTTGCACCGTCACCTCGCGGTATGAGCGGGTCGAGCAGAACAGTCCGGCAAGTCATCACGGTCATGCCGCTGAACTCGCGCTGTCGCGGCTCGGACATGACGAGTCCATCCAGCTCATCACCCACCTCGCCGCGGGGAAGGCGCTACCCATCGAGATGGTGAACGCCATCATGGCGCGCACCGAGGGGGTGCCCCTGTTCGTGGAGGCGCTGACCAAATCCGTGCTTGATTCCACGTTGCTTTCCGAACGCGAGGACGGTTTCGTCCTGAACGAACCGTTGGAGGCTGTCGGCATCCCGATGACGCTCCATGATTTGCTGTCGGCTCGGCTCGATTCGTTGGGCCCAAGCAAAGCAGTGGCGCAGCTGGGTTCGGTTTTGGGGCGCTCGTTCACCTACGAGATGCTCGCGCGCCTGTCAGAGGGCCCAGAAGACACCCTTCGAGAGGCCTTGAGTCGGCTCGTGAGCGCCGACCTGCTGATCGCCGGAGGCGAGGTGGCCGAGGCGGGGTACACGTTCAAGCATGCACTGATTCAGAACGCCGCGTACGAAGGCCTGTTGCTGAGCCGTCGCCGTTCGCTGCATGGACAGGTGGCTCGGGTTCTGGCGGCCCATTCGCCGGAAGCCGTCGAGGCGCATCCGGAACAATTGGCGTTTCATCTGACCCGCGCCGAGAATTTCGTCGACGCGGCTTGCCAGTGGCGGCGCGCCGGGGTCCTCTCCGCTCAGAGGTCGGCAAATCGTGAAGCGGTGCTCCACTTCGAATCTGCGCTCGCAATGCTCGAGCTCATCCCTACCGCCACTCGCGACAAGCAGCAGGAACTTGACGCCCTCATCGGGCTGACCGGCGCCCTGCGCGCGACCCGTGGATACGCCGCGCCGGAGGTTGGCGACGCTTCACGGCGAGCCCTGCAACTGGCGCGATCCTTGGGCAGCGACCTCGGCGAACTGCAAGCGCTGAACAGCATCTACTCGTTCTATCTGGTGGCGGCGCAATACGCTGAGGCCGAGGCGGCGGCGCAGGAGTTGCGCGAGGTCGCAGTCCGTGCAGGTCAGGACACCTACGCGATGATCGGACACCGCGCGGTCGGGGCCGTCTCGTTCCATCGAGGTCGCCTCCGCGAGGCGGAGGAGAGTCTTCAGCACGCGCTCTCCCTCTATGACCCAGAGCGCCACGCCTACCTGACGACGCTTTATGGCAGCAACCACGCCGAGACCTGCGCGTGCTTCCTTTCGCTCACCAAGTTCGCGCTTGGAAAACAGAGCGAGGCGGTCAACCTGCAGTCGTGGGCGGTCGAGCACTCGCGCGCGATCAATCATGCGCACAGTCTCGCGCAGGCGCTCGCCTATCGCGGCTTCCTGTTCTGCCTCGCCGGCGACCCCGAGCGCATTGAGGCGGACTCCCGAAGCGCGATGACGCTGGCGGGCGAGCATCGGTTGAAACTTATGGAGACCTTCGCGATCTGCACCATGACGGTCGCACAGGCGACCAGGGCGCCTAGTCCCGAGCGCATTGCGGAGCTGGAAGAAGCGATCGCGCGCCTGCATGGGCTAGCCCGGAACGCGCTGCGGCCGTTCTTGCTGAGCTTGACTGCCGAACTCTGCAGGCGCGCCGGGATGATCGAACGGGGCCTCGCGCTGTTGGACGAGGCGGATGCGACGATCCGTCAAACAACGGAGCGCTGGGCGGAGGCTGAGGGCCGGCGAGTCCGTGGAAGGCTATTGGCCGACAGCGGGGCGATCGGCGCGGCGGAGACATGTTTCCGCGAGGCCATCGCCATCGCCGAGTCACAGGCGGCCGGGTCATGGAGAGTTCGCGCTGCGACGGACCTTGCATCATTGCTGCGCCGCTGCGGCAGTTCAGATGGGGCGAACGCGGCCTCTGAGACAGCGAGCGACGAAATAGGCTTCGCTCTCGGTAGTTTCGGCGCCTGGGAAACTGTTGATACGCCTCCGACGGAGGCGTGCCTGCGGAACGAGACGGCGCTAAGGACGGATCGGAGCGTGGACGCGCACGCTAACTGAGCGGCGCTGGGGGGAACGCAAATGTGGCAGGGAAAGCGGACGGCCGTTCGACAACGCACATCGGCGCCCGCGCCGCGTCTTCCGGCGATGGAGCCAAACTTCGATCAGAAGGCCGTGGATGATCTGAAGGCTGCGCTTAAGGGTGACGTCGTCCTCGTCGACGACGCCAGCTACCATCTGGCCCGGCAGGGTTTCGTGGTCAACTACCAAGCCTTTCCTCAAATCATTCTCTATTGCGAAGTGACCAGCGATGTTGCGGCGGCTCTGCGATTCGCTCGGCGCTGGAAGCTTTCGCCGGTCTGCCGCTCTGGCGGCCACAGCGCGGCCGGCTACGCGGTGAACAACGATATCATCATCGATCTCAGCCGAATGAACTTCGTGGTTGTCGATCCCGAGCGGAAGCGCGCCACGGTCGGAGCCGGGGCGACGTTTGGCCTCGTCAATGCAACTCTCGATTCCTACGGGCTGCACGTCCCCGGCGGAGGTTGCGATGATGTGGCGATCGCCGGCTACACACAGGGGGGCGGCTTCGGTTTCACCTCTATGCTGTACGGCATGAATTGCGACTGCGTCGATGAAGCGGTTCTTATGCTCGCCGATTGTTCCATGGTTGTCGCCAGCGAACGGTTCAACCCTGATCTTTTCTGGGCGATTCGTGGGGGGACAGGCAACAATTTCGGCGTGCTGCTGCAGGTGACGTACCGGCTAGTCGATACCGGTCCGCTCTGGGGCTTTGGCTTCAATTGGCCGATGGGCCGACGGGGCGAAAACGCCGATGTCGTGGGGGCGGCGCTCGAGACGCTGCAAAATCATTTCACCGGCGCAGACGCTCCCCCGGGGCTCGGTCATCAGAGCTCGATGAATTTCCTTAACGAGGACCCATATCTTTACGTTCGCGGAATCTACGCAGGCTCTCCAGAGGAGGGCTTGGAGGTCATCGCTCCGCTGTTCAAGACCAATGGCAATTTCGACCTCGAGAAGGTCGGCACTTATAGTGAGCTGAATGACTATCTTAACAGCAACCCCAACGTGCCCAACATCACCACGCACACGAGGACGCAGGCTGATTCGCGTTACACAGAGCGCCGGCTCTCCGGTCACGAATGGGCCGAGATCGTCAAGCTTTTCGTTCGTTCTCCCAACCAGGCCAACTTCATCTGCTTGGAAGGGTACGGAGGCGCCATTCGCGCGTTCCGCCCGAACGAAACGGCGTTCGTTCACAGGCTAGCGCGGTTCGACGTTTACAGTTGGATATTCTGGCTCGACGAGGAGGAGGAAAAGGCGTCGCTCGCCTTCCTGGCAGAATTCCGCCGCCTCATGACGCCGCTGTCGAACGGACACGCATACCAGAATTATCCGAATCGTGAGAATTATGACTACCGATGGATGTATTGGGGCGAGAATTTTCCCAGGTTGCTGGCCGTGAAGCAGAAATACGATCGCGATACTCTCTTTGCCTTTGGGCAGACCGTTTTGCCACCCCCCGTGAGTTCGAGGTGCTTTCCAGTAGCTCCAGGAGACGGGACAGCCCCCGATATCGGCAAACCGATCGAAATGCTGGGAGCGGCACCGCAGCAACCGCGATAACGGCGCCCACTGGAGGCTGCACAGTCCGTCAGGTCGCGACGTATTCCGTGGCGTAAAGCTGGGCGATCCACGTTATAACCCAGTCCCTCCCGCCGGCTCATGGTCATCAACGACCGGTCGTGCACGCAGAGGGTTTGCACCTAATCGCTGCTGCCTCGGCTTCGTCTTTGGGTGACGATCATCCTATTGCATGGAAGTATAGAACCAAAGGCGCTCTATCGCGCCGCTGTGGCCATTTTTACCTTATAAGCGTCTGATATGGCAAGCTTATCGGACATCCTCATCCCACGACAAGCCGGGCGGTTTTTGCGCCACACAGCGTGACAAAGCGCCGCGCAAGACTCATCATGCCCACGTGATTCGCTCCGAACTCGACCTGCTCGCCGACTTGCCTCTAGACACTGGGGAAAGCGTTGACGCGCCGCCCGCGACGCGGGCGCGAGCCAAGACGAGCCCGGCGAAACCCCTGGAGCGGCAAGCCTTTCCGCCAGCGCCGATCCCGGCCTGGGCGCGGGCGAGCGGAAGAGCAGGGGAGGGCGATCCCTTGTTTGCGGCCGGCGCCGCCCTCGCGCTTCTCGACGCGTTTCTGCGCCACAACCCGCCCGCCGCCGGGCCGCTGCGCTCCCGCTTGGCGCTTCAGAGCGCCGCCGCCTCCGCCAAGATCCTGCGGCTCAACGCCGACCAAGGCGCGCTGCGCGACCTGCGCTTCGCCGCTGGCGACGAGCGGGGGCCTGCGGCGAAGCTGCTCGGGCTGTGGCGCGACCTCGCCGGCCGCCCGCCCGCCCTCAGTCCGGACCGGCTTCGCGCCGCCGCGGCCGCGCTCGACCTGCCCCTTGCCGACGCGAACCCTCTTGCGCAAACCCTGTCGGAGCCGAGCAGGGCGGGGGATCCGGTTTCGGCGGCCGCTAACGCCGCTGCAATGGCGTTCGGGGCCTTCCCGGACGCACCAGCGGCGGAAGCCGAAGTCCTCGCTCTTTGGGTGTTCGACCTCGCCCTCGCCCTCCGCTTGCGCTGGCCGCGGCCGGCGCCGATGATCGCGACGAAAGTTCTCGATCCGGGCTTGCGGCAGCCCGACGTCGGCCGGCGCCCAAAACCGGGCGAGCCCGCCTGGTCGAGCACCGCCGCCGGGGCAATCGCCCTCGCCGCCGCCGCAGCCCTAGACCTCGCCGCCGATCTCTCCCGCCGCGCCGACACCCTCATTGCCGTCGCGCCGAAACTGCGCGCCAAGCCGGCGGCCAAAATCGTCGATCTGCTGCTCGCCGAGGATTGCGTTTCGCCGGCCGAAGCCGCTCGCCACGCGCCGATGACCGACCGCGCCGCGCGCCGCTTGTTCGACCGCCTGGTCGCGCTTGGCGCCGCACGCGAGTTTTCGGGCCGGCCCACGTTCCGGCTGTACGGCTTATGACCGCCGCTGCGCGCCGTCGCCAACGGGGCGGAGACGGCCTGGACGTCGAGCTCGCCGACTTGCCGCCAGCCGCGCGCTGGCGCGAATGGATGCTCAGGGTCGAAGCCGCCATCTTCGCCTCGACCGGGCCGGTCCCGCGCGAAGCCCTCGCCCGCCTGGTCGGCGAAGCCTGCCGGTTCGACGACCTCATCGCCGACCTCGTCCATGAGCTGCGCGGCCGCCCTTACGACCTCGCTCTGGTCGCCGGCGGCTATGCGTTGCACACCAAAACCCGGTTCGCCGCCGCCGTCCGCGCCGCCCATCCCGGACTGGGAGGGGACATTGCGGAATTGACCCGGACCGAAACCTTCGCCCTCACCGCCATCGCTTATCTGCAGCCGGTCACGCGGGGGGAGGTTTCCAAG
>Ga0210406_10003639_pt1 | contig 16776 bp, 16 predicted proteins | sample IncBWC30MmetaG_FD_155454 | JGI IMG/M metagenome (GOLD analysis project Ga0210406, IMG submission 155454) | Forest soil microbial communities from Barre Woods Harvard Forest LTER site, Petersham, Massachusetts, United States - Inc-BW-C-30-M | ecosystem: Environmental > Terrestrial > Soil >... | reverse complement strand
GAGACTCACCACCAGAGGGCTTGTCTTTCGGGTTTTCTAACACTGGGAGCCGCGGGTGTCAATCAAAAAAGGACGATACTTCGGCGTTATCCGGTTGATGCGCACGAATCGATACAACCCATTAGCTATCCAGGATCTCCCGGATTGTGTTTGCCATCAACGTCTAGCCTCATGGCGAGAAAACTTAATATTCCTTGTTCTTCCGGCCAAGCAAGAATGCGCCGAGCCCCGACACGAGCCCTCCGGAAATTACTACTGCCTCCCAAACCAGTCCCGCTGCCAGAACGAGATGAGGAGCTGCTCCAAAAGGGGACAGCAGTCCCACCAGCGCCGCTTCTCGTATCCCGATACCCCCTTGCGTAAGCGGCAAGACCGCGGCCAACTTCGCCAGCGGCCACGCAAAAAACCAGTCCCGCAGCGGCAAGACCAGGCCGCAGGATTCGGCCAGTTTTGCAGTAAGTAACAGGAATGTCGCCTGAATCGCCGTCCCCAGCAACCACGCCGCCAGCAGGACATGCGGCGCTCCCGAAACGCCACGCAGTGCGTGCCGCAAACGCGCCAGCCGCCGCCGGAAGCGGATCGATCGCCCTCCTAGAAGCGGGCGATACAGTAGCAGTGCGAAAAGAATCAGCACCGCGAAGACTACGCCAAGATAGAACAATGCTTTCTGCGCTTGTCCTTGCAATGACGCCGGCAGCGCACCCGGGAGCAGCACAATCCCCACCAGAACAAGTCCCCCCTGCGCCGCAACGTCCATGAAACGGTCCGCCACGTTGCCGGCCAACACCGCAGCCGGGTTCGGACTGCGCCGCAAGCCTACCGCCAGCCGTACTACGTCTCCGCCAATAATCGACGGCAAAAAAAGAGTGCCGAAGAGCCCTCCGGCGTAACACTGGGTGCTGGTACGGAAATCGAGCTGCGCTCCTGCGGCATTCACCACCATGCGCCACTTGGCGATACCCACCGCATGCACGCAGAGATATCCAAGCAGAATTGCGAAGAACGTTGTAGCCGGAACCCGCCGGATCGCTTCAGCGAGCAATTGCAGGGGAAGGAAGCGCAGCAAAACGCCGATCACCGCTGCCGCCGCCAGCCAGCGCAGCGCAATCAGCAACCGGCCGCGGTTGCGATTTTCAGAGTGGTGGGCGCCGATCATTCAGCAGCGGCAGCCTAGCTGCCAAAAATTTCGTTGATTTTGGCCGCCAACTGGAAATCCAGGTTGCTGATGCCTTTCACGCTATGAGTATTCAGGTCGATCACCACTTTGTTCCACACGTTGAACCATTCCGGGTGATGATTCATCGACTCCGCCGCCAGCGCCACCTGCGTCATTTTGCCGAAGGCGGCCGCAAAATCCTTGCACTCGAATGCTCGGTGCAGCTTGCCATTTTCGAGGCTCCAGCCTTTCGCATATTGCAGATGTTGTTGAATTTCGGCATCGCTCAATTTTTGTGCTGGCATGGACATACCCTCCCGACCGGCCTGTAGGCTGGCTCCATTATGCGTGCGCAAGCGCGGTGCGGCAAGAATTCAACGCCTTGGAAAGCGAGCGCGCGTCATTGAACGCGCTGCCAATTTCCAGTACGCTTAGAGTTTCGCTCGCGCTGATTTTCCGCGCTGTGCGCGCTTTCAGCCCTGTGGATCGGAGCCCTTTAGATCGGAGAAGGTCGTGAAAAAGAAAATTCGTGCGATTCAATATGGAATCGGGCCGATTGGCGCGTCAATCCTGAAACTCATGCGGGAAAAGGAAGCCATCGAAATCATTGGCGCCATTGATAACGACCCGGCAAAAATCGGCAAGGATCTCGGCGAAGTGGTCGGCGCGGCCGACGCGCCCTGGGGTGTGAAGGTTTCCGGCGACGCCAAGGGAGTGCTGGAACAATCCGCGGACGTGGTCATGCACACCACATCCTCTTCTCTGCCGAAAGTGGTGGATCAATTGCTCGCGTGCATGGACGTCGGCTCCTGCGTCGTTTCCACCTGCGAAGAACTCTCTTACCCGTTCCGCACCCATCCCGAACTCGCCACCCAGTTGGACAAATCCGCCAAAGAAAACGGTGTGGCCCTGGTTGGAACCGGCGTGAACCCCGGCTTCGTCATGGACAAACTCGTCATCACACTGGCGGCTGTTTCGCAACGCATCGAACATGCCAAAGCACTGCGCATCGTTGACGCCTCCAAACGCCGCTTGCCCCTGCAGAAGAAAATCGGTGCGGGCCTCAGCGTCGAGGAATTTCGCGCCAAGGTAAAAGAGGGCATTATCAAGCACGTGGGCCTTCCCGAATCCGTCGCCATGGTCGCCGACGGCCTGGGCCTCCGCGTGGATGAAATCACCGAAACCATTGAGCCCAAGGTCGCTACCGAACGCGTGCAAACCGAATTTCTTACCGTCGAATCCGGCCAGGCCGCTGGCGTTCATCAAATCGCGCGCGGCCTCTCCGACGGAAAAGAACTCATCTACATGGAGCTTCAGATGTACGTGGGGGCCAAGGATCCCGCGGATATGGTCGAACTGAAAGGCCTACCGAACATCAGCCTGGTCATTCCGGGCGGCTCGCATGGAGACATCGCAACCGCCTCGGTGGCCGTCAATTCGATTCCATCGATTCTCGAAGCTCCGGCGGGCCTTCGCACTTCGCGCGATCTGGCGATCGGCTTTTTTCCCCCAAAGGGATACAAATAGAACGATTCAGCGGCCGGTTGCCGGACCGCTCTGGAGCACGGACTACTTCTTCCAGAAACGCATCACCGCGGAGTAGTCCAGATCCTCTTTCGCTTCTCCTTTAACGTAGCTGTAGACTTCCCGCGCCGCGGCCGTCGCCGGCAGTGCCACTCCCAACTGGTTGCCCAAATCGAGCAGCAGCCCCAGATCCTTGTGCATCAGGCGCAACGGAAAACTCGGTTTGTATTCGCCCTTCACCATCAGCGGCGCTTTCAAATCCAGCAAGCCGGAACGCGCCATGCTGGACTGCATCACTTCGATCAACTGCTCTTCAACGAGGCCTGCTCTTTTCACAACCGCAAGCGCCTCCGCCATCGCCCCAACCTGCAGCGCCAAAATTCCGTTCATCGCCAGCTTGATTGTCTGCCCCGCGCCGTTCGGCCCCAGGTGAAACCATTTCTTGCCCATCACTCCGAGGACCGGCTCGACCGCCCGCAATGTCTCCGCGTCGCCGCCGATCATGAACACCAGATTCCCCTCGCGGGCTCCCCAGTCGCCTCCGGTTACCGGTGCGTCCAAAAATCGCACGTTGCGTTCGGTGCACGCAGCGGAAATCCTGCGAGCCATCACCGGAGAAATCGTACTGGAATCGACATAAACGCTCCCGGGGCGCAGACCCGCGAGCGCTCCATCTTCTTTCCCTTCATGCCCCCAAAGAATTTCTTCCAGCGCCGGCGGATCGCTCACAATCGTGAAGAGAATGTCCGCCGCCGCCGCGGCTTCTCGCGGAGTCTTTGCCAGCTTCGCTCCCGCGGCCACCAACTCCGACGCTCGCGATGCCGTGCGGTTCCACACCGTAACGGAATGGCCTGCCTTTAGCAGGTTCTGGCTCATCGGCCGCCCCATCAAGCCGAGGCCGATGAAACCGATTTTTCGGGAAGGGGATGCATTGCTCACGGAACGCCTCCTGACGCCAACTCTCCGTTGGAGCGTCAACTACACGCAAAATATGCCATCAAATTGTAGCCGATTCGCGGGGCTGCGTGGTTATGCTGGCAATTCTTCAGACGGTTTTCGGACGTTGTGGGAGGGATAGGAGGGAAGCCGCCGAGGACGGGGAGAGGCCAAGCCCGGCGCTCGCCGCGGAGGCTTGGGAGTTCTCAGGCTCGGGAGGGGCGGCTTTTGCGGCCGCAGGCGGCTCCGGAATCTCCTCGGCCTCTTCGATTCGATGAATATACTGGTAGGGAATTTCCCAGCGGAAGTAACTCCGTTTGCCGCGCTGCTCCACGTGTTGTTCGAGGAAGATCGAGCGCCCGGAATCCGCCGCGAATGTGCCGGTGGCGGGCAAAAGGACATCGCCCACGCGATATTGCACAGTGACTTTGCGGCCCAAAAACTTAGCGAATGACGCCATTTCATTGAGTCTGCTGGGGGGTTCCAAGAGGGTCAATAGTACCGATGGACTGTTACTTCGCCGGGTGTGGAAAACTCGCTGCGGCGGGGTTCGGCCGGACCACCAGGTCGCCCGCAATCAACACGCATAGCGCCGAGACAACTCCATACGCGAGAATTGCCGCCACAATTGGGGTTGCCCAGAACGTGTGGTGGGAAAACCGAACCGCAACGAACGCGCCCCCAATTCCTCCAAACGCTCCAAATAAGCGCGTGAACCGCGAAAGTTCCAGCGGCGCATGACATGCGGGGCAATTGATTTCATACGAATGCGTAAGAGCTGCTGTCCACGGTATTCGCACAAAACACAAAGGACACTTTCGCTTCCACATGGATCTTGCCGCCTCCGTGCTTCCTCATCTCTGCAGGTCGGAAAGCACTGCCTCTGCAGCTCTTCGGCCGCTGGCCATCGCGCCGTTGATCGAAGCGTTGTCCCGATGGTCGCCGCACGTATAGATGCCCGGCCGGATCCGCACCGGGCGCTGCGGTGGCTCCAGCGCGCCGGGATATTGCTGCGGCTGCGCGTGCGTGATGCGGTAACTCCTAAGCAGTTGCCACCCGCTGGCTGCTTTGCCGAAGAGGTTCTTCATCTGCGCGATGATAAATCCGCCCAACTGCGCGTCGGTCAGTTGGTGAATGCCCAAAACCGAAACCGAGACAAGCTGCTTGCCGGCTGGTGCGTACGTCGGAGCCACCCGCGAAATCACGGCAAAATTGTTGATCGGTCCCGCGCCGTCGCCGTTCAGCACCAGGATGGGCTCCTCGACCGGCGCCTCGTCCGCGGCAAAATAGAAACACGTCACGCTGCGCGATGCGGGCTCCACTTCTCCCACAAGATGCGCCGCCGAAGGGCCATCGGCCGCAATTACCGTTGCGCGGGCTCGAAGCGTTTCTCCGCCTTCCAGGGTCAATTCGTTCTCGTGTAGCGCTTCCACGCGGGTGTTCAATCGCACGGCGTCGTCCGGAAATTTCTCGGCCAGCTGTGCGGGGATCGCTCCCATGCCGCGTGCGGGGAGCGAAGAATCTCCTTCCGACATCATCTTCAGAACGAATTCAAACATGCGGCTCGAGGATTTCAGTTCCCCATCGAGTAGAATTCCTCCCAGAAGCGGCCGGAAGAAATGGTGGATCATCTCGCTCGAAAAGCCTTCCGCCGCCAATGCCTCTTTCGTGCTGCGCTCCGGACTCCGGAAAATGTCCTCGATCGAAATGCGCCGCAAGCGGCTCCGCAATCGCACGATTCTGAGTTTGTCGGCCAGCGTCCCGAACTCGGATTGCAACGCTTCCTTCCACGCCCGCGGAGTTCGCCACGGGTCCACCAGTTTGTTCATACGGCCGCCATACCAGGACACGACGCCGGGCAGAAACGGCTTCAGTTCGAGGCGGGAAAAGTCGAGAAAGCGTTTTGCTTCGGGATAGGCGGTCAGCAGGACTTGAAAGCCGCGATCGAGCAAAAATCCGTCCACTTCGTCGGTTCGCACGCGGCCACCGATTCCGTCGGACGCTTCCAGAATCTGAAAGCTGACCCCTTTTGCCTGCAATTCGCGCGCGCAGCACAAACCGGCTAAGCCGGCTCCAACAATCAACACGTCCGGACTGGGTGACATTTTTTCTTTCTTCAAACGAACAGAAGAGAGGTCCCGCTGCCACTGGGCCAATGCCATATCCTGCGTCATTCAGCGGATTTTGCGCAAGCCCGGTCTGGAGAACGGGCGTTTCGTCTCTTCGTTCAGGAGACGTTGGCCAGGCTCAAATAATCCGGCCGGTCAGACACCAGTGTGTGCCGGAACGCTTTGCGGATTTCCCCGTTCGTCAACAGAAACACGCCGGGCATCCGTTCCACATCGCCGGCGGGTAGGCCGGCCCAATGACCCTTCAACCACGCCCCCAGCATCCGTCCGACGCTTTCCAGATTGAAGTATTGCCGCCAATCTGCCCGAACAAGTCCAAACGCCTGGTACAACCGCCCTTCGGGATCCGCGATGCGCGGAACGCTTTCCAACTTGTGCGGCACAAAGAATTTCTGCGCCTTGGCTTCGTCATTGGAGAGATGGACGAAGGCGAGTTGCACGCCCCTGAATTCGATATCGTTGCGGATTTTAGCCAGCTCGGCGACCGCCTCGCGGCAAAACGTTCAACCAAAATGCCGGAGAAAAACCAGCAGCAGCGGCCCGGATTCCATCAACGAGGCAAGGCTCTGGCCATTTTGTGTCTTGTACTCGTGTAGCAGTGCGGTCTCAATGCGATTCTCGGACATTGTCACTGTCGCCTTTTTGCCGCCCTGGCAGTCAATTCTTCGGACGTTTCCTTGTGCCGCCACGCAAACATCCGCTGGAGCCTCCGCCGCGTGTATCCACTCCCGAGGAAACTTCCAAACCAGCCGAGCGGCAACTCAAATTCCACGCGGTCTTCCAGCCAACTGGACGTTTCGCTCTCCGGCAAAAAACTGTGAGTGTGTTCCCATCGGGGAAACGGGCTCGACACCATCACATCGCGAAACATCCGGCCGGGCTGGCAATCCCGGTGCTCCGCAACCCAATTCTGCGAAATCGGTCCGACCGATACCCGCAATGTCACGCGCGAACCCGGTTCCTCGATCCCACCCGTGCGTGCGACAACCTTCGCTTTTTCCCAGGGTGGCGTCAGCCGTTCCAGTGCTTCAGGCTCGGCGTGAAGCCGGTAAACATCTTCGGCGGAGGCGGGCATCTTGCTGCGGTAGATGAAGGTTTGTGCCATTTCCATCCTCCTCCATCCGCTCGCGTTGCCGTTGATCTTAGCACGCTGGCAAATCCATCCAATCGCTTTGGAAATGGAGTGGCCCTTCTTAAGAGCCACTACATGACTCCTGCCAATCACTCGGGTCTGCCTGCCGAAGTTTCCATTTTTCCTACACCACGGAACTCGGCACATTCTTTCCGTTGACTTTTATCGCAGGCAGGGTAAAGTCTGCTCTTCCTTCGTGCGACATCGGCCAAAAGGAGTCTTACATGCCTGGCAAAGTGCTGTGCAGTTTTCTCTGCAGCCTGATTTTGTGGGCGTCTGGATTCGGACAGGAACAAAAACCTGCCTCCAAAACTTATGTTTTGAAGGCAACCAGACTCTTCGATGGTAAGAGTAATACCGTCGTTACGCCAGGCCTCATTATTGTGAGCGGCGGCAAAATCATCGGGGTCGGCGCCTCGGCAAAAATCCCCGCCGACGCCCAGGTCATCGATTTTGGCGACGCCACGCTCCTCCCCGGCTTCATCGATGCCCACACTCACCTGACATCCCCGTATTCCGACGATTACAAGCAGCAGCGGCTCGACTCGCTCCAGAAAACGGTCGCCGAGCGGGCTCTCGACGCCAGCGTCAACGCCCGAGTCACCCTGATGGCCGGCTTCACCACCGTGCGCGACGTCGGCTCCAGCGATTATCTCGACGTTGGCCTTCGCAACGGAATCCGCAATGGCGACGTTCCAGGCCCCCGCATGCTCGTCACCGTGCACGCGCTCGGCGCCACCGGAGGCCACTGCGATCACGAGGACGGATTCCGCGAGGGCCTCTTCGGCCACGAATCAGGCCCGGTCGAAGGCGTTATCAACGGGCCGGATCAGGCTCGCTACGCGGTCCGCCTCGATCACAAGTACGGCGCCGATATGATCAAGGTCTGTGCTTCCGGCGGCGTGCTCTCTCCCACCGACGATGTGGATACACCCCAACTGACCCAGGAGGAGCTGAACGCTATTGTGGATGAAGCGCACGCCCTGCGAAGAAAGACCGCCGCACACGCCCACGGTGCGGAAGCGGCAAAGCGCGCCATCCGCGCCGGCATCGATTCCATCGAACATGGCAGCTTCCTCGATGACGAAGCCCTGGACATGATGAAGCAGCGAGGCACTTACCTGGTTCCCACGCTTATGGCTATCCAGGGCATCCAGGAAAAATTCGATCGTGGCATCTACATGCCCCCAGCCATCGAAGCCAAAGCTCGCGCCGCGATCGCTGCAATCCATGTCACCTTCCAGCATGCGCTGGCAAAAGGCGTGAAAATCGGCTTAGGCACCGACGCCGGCGTTTATCCTCACGGCCGCAATGCCGAAGAATTTCACCAGATGGTCGACCTGGGAATGAAGCCCGTGGACGCCCTGAAAGCGGGTACGTCCTCCGATGCGGAACTCTTGGGGCTTGCCGATAAAATTGGCACGCTCGAAGCCGGCAAACTGGCGGACATCGTCGCTGTTCCGGGCGATCCGACCCGGAATATTCGCCAAGCCGAAAAAGTTTTCTTCGTCATGAAAGAGGGAGTGATCTTCCGCAACGATAGCGCAAACTCCATGCACTAATTGGGGAAGACAACACTCTTGAGCGAGCGTTCCGATAATATCAGCGACCCCTTCGCCAGTGAATATCGCAACCGCGCCGCGGAACTTCATAAGACGTGAAGGCTACGTTTCCAGCTTGAATCGCGTGGATGCCAGCCGATACAGCTTTCGCCACAACAGCCGGTTGATCAACACCACGATCACCGCCATGATCAGGGTCGAAGCCAGCAGCAAGTCGAAGCGTCCCGCGTCGCTGGCGCTGCTGATCATGCTCCCCAGGCCCGGGGCCTTCACGATTTTCCCTTGAAAGTGAAAATATTCCGCCACGATGCTGGCGTTCCACGCGCCGCCTGATGCCGTGACCATCCCCGTAACCAGGTACGGGAAAATTCCCGGCAAAATCAGGTAGCGCCAGCGGTCCAGGGAACCGAACTTGAAGATGCTCGCGGCTTCTTTCAGGTCTGTCGGAATGGCCATCGCTCCGGCAATGACATTGAACAGGATGTACCACTGCGTTCCGAGCAGCATCAGCGCCATCGCTGCAATCTCCACCCCTCCCCGCATGCGGATTAGAAAGAGCAGAATCACCGGAAACAGTGCGGTCGCCGGAATAGACGCAGCCAACTGCACCAGGGGCTGCATCAGTCGTGAGAAACGCGGACTGAAACCTATCGCTACGCCAACTGGAACGGTCCAAAGGGCGCCCAGAATCAAAGCCAGATTGACCCGCAAAAACGTCAGCCCTGCGCTACGGAACAGCTCGAAATAATCTCCACGGTGAAGGAGTGCCAGTTCGCCCACCGCGCGTGATACCCCATAAATCACCAGCACCACAGCCACTCCCGCAAATACCCACCCATGCCACCGGCGCGGCTTCGCGGCCGGATTAGCCTTAATCGTCGCCGCCGCGCGCTGCGCACCGCGCGCAAACCGCAACGTCAGCCACTCCACCATCGGATGGAGAATCCGCCGGTAAAACCGGATCAGGAATGACTCTCGGCGGATGAAATTAAGGAGCGAGTTCTGCGCGGCTGCCGCGCTTTCCACCTGCTCAAACTTGAATTTGTCCGCCCAGGTAATCACCGGCCGCCAGATCAACTGGTCCATCAGCACGATCACCGTAACCATCGCCGCCAGTCCCCACAACATCGCGCTCGTGTTGCCGTGCCCCGCCGCGGTCTGCAGGTACGACCCCAGCCCCGGCAACCGGAAATCCTTGTCACCCAGCACGAACATCTCGCAGGCCATCAGGAAAAACCATCCTCCCGCCACAGACATCATCGAATTCCAGACCAGCCCGATGGTAGAGAATGGAAGATCCAGTTCCAGAAATCGCTGCCAGCCGCTGAACCGGTAAATGATGGCAGCTTCCCGCAAATCGCGCGGCACGGTCTTCAGCGAAGAATAAAAACTGAAGGCGATGTTCCAAACCTGCCCTGTGAAAATCAAAATGATGGAGCCGAACTCCACTCCGAATTGCCGGCTGGGAAACAACGCCACCATCGCCAGCATCACGCCGGGCAGAAAACTCAGCACGGGGATGGATTGCAGAATATCCAGCAGCGGAATCAAAATAATTTCCGCGCGGCGCGACCTGGCGGCCGTGTAACCGTACGCCAGCGCAAACACCAGGCTGAGCACATACGCCACCAGAATGCGCACCAGGGAATACAACGCGTAAAGCGGCAAACTGCGCGGGTCCTGGGAAATCTCAGACTCGGCGCGCACCGGCCCGAGCCACGACCTCCCGATCGAATACACGCCGTAAATCACCGCGAAAACAGAAACGAAAATGGCGATGTCGATCAGAAACGCGTACGCCCAGCGTGAACCCGCGGGCCGCGCGGCCGCCGGCGGCAGCGGAGTCTGGTGCTGGGGGAGCGGGGCTGGAGAGGGCACGGGAAGATCAGGTCTCGGTGAGCGTCAGTTTCCCGCTCGCCGCGTCGTAATCAAAAAGCTCGGCGTAGCGGCCCCACTGGATGGCCGTCTCCAGTTGGCGCCGCGCTTCGTCTTCGCTGAAATGTTCATCCAGTAAGTCCTGGAAAAATTCCGCGGGCAGCGTGCGATTCGTTTTCGATTTCAGCGCCTGCTGCATCTGCCGCAGCAAGGGAACATTCGCCAGTACAGACTTGCGGAAGATCGCTTTGCGCTCCTGAATGTCCGCGTGCGCGAACGATTTGCCCTCCGGCGTGAGGATGGCGTCGCCTTCTTCCAGCTTCAGCAACCCGAGAAGAACCGCCGTATCCACCGTGGGCAACAGCGCGTCCACCTCCAGGCTCAGCTCAGCTGCAAGCACGTGCAAGTCTGCCCGTCCGTTGTGGTCTTCCAGAATCTCCAGCAACCCCGCCATGCCCCCGGGCCGCGTGTGCGGCAGCATCACCACATCTTTTCGCCGAGCGGCCTCGGCTGCCCGGTGCTGCTCTGCAAGCGCACTTTCCGGATGGACCTGCTGTGTCAGCGCCTTGTAAATCAAATCCACAAGTTCGGTGAAGCGTGGATCCTTGCGGTCCCGCGGATACGGCATATTCACGTTGAATTCCGCGTGGATGTGCGCGGGATTCCGGCCCAGTACGATGATGCGGTCCGCCAGAATCACCGCCTCTTCAATGTTGTGCGTCACGATGAAGATCGCGCGCGTCGGAATTTTCTTCCCCAGCCACAGCTCCATCAATTCCCCGCGCAGCGTTTCCGCCGTCAAAACGTCCAGCGCGGAAAACGGCTCATCCATAAAAAGCACTTCCGGCTCGACCACCAGCGCCCGCGCGACGCCGACCCGCTGCTTCATCCCTCCCGACAACTCCTTGGGATAAGCAGACTCAAAGCCGTCGAGCCCCACCGAGTCAATGATCCGCAGCGCCCGCTTGTGGCGCTCCACATCCGGCACTCCGCGCGCCTCCAGCGGTGCTTCCACGTTTTCAAGCACCGTCAGCCACGGAAACAGCGCAAAGCTCTGGAATACGATGGACACATTCGGCGATTCACCGCCCACCGGCTGCCCGTGCCAGAAAACGGTGCCGCCCGATGTGGGCGAAAGCCCCGTCAGCATCCGCAACATCGTGGACTTCCCGCAACCCGAGGGGCCCAGCAGTGCAATAATCTGGCCGGGATAGATCGCGATATCCGTAGGGGCAATTACCTGGATGCGGCCGCCGTCCGGCTGTGGATAGAATTTCTCCAGCTTGCTGGCCGCAATAATGGGTTCAACACCTGCCGTTGTCGTGCTCATAATCGCGTGTATTATCGCTCAGATTCATTCCGCGAAACATGTAAATGAACGCAATTCGCTGAAATTTTTGAAAAACGGTTACAATTTCCTGACTCCCTGATGAACGAACCGTCGCCAACGGGAATTCAACAGTCGCAAGCTCGTCCGCGCTCCTGGCTCATCGCGCTGGGCCTGTCCGTCCTTGCCTCTTTGGCTGTGTTACTCCCCTTCTTCTGGCTGGGCAGCGCCTCTGGCCACGATTTCGAGTTCCACGTGGCGTCCTGGCTGGACGTCGCCTACCAGTGGAAGCAGGGCATTCTGTTTCCGCACTGGACCGCCTGGACCAACTACGGCTTCGGCGAACCACGCTTCATCTTCTATCCGCCTCTTTCGTGGATCCTCGGCGCGGCCCTGAGCCTCGTCTTGCCGATTTCATGGGTTCCCGCGGCGTTTATTTTTCTGACTCAAACCCTCGCGGGCATGTCGGCGTTTCTGCTCTTGAGACGAATTGCCTCGCCACGCGCGGCTTACCTGGGCGCCGCCTTCTACGCCGCGAATCCTTACGCCTTGCTGGTCAGCTATGTCCGCAGCGACTTCGCCGAGCAACTTGCGTGCGCCATCTTGCCGCTCCTCCTGTTGGCCGCGCTCCACCTCGCCGGCCTGTTGCAGGAAGAAATACCCAAGCCATCCGCAGTCACTCTATTCGCCGTCCCCTTCGCCGCTGTATGGCTGTGCAACGCCCCGGCCGGAGTCATTGCCAGCTATTCCGTTGCTCTACTTTTTTCATGGGCTGCGCTCACCCAACGCTCGTGGAGAGTCACGTTTCGCGCCATCGGCGGTCTTGCCCTGGGTTTTGGTTTGGCTGGTTTTTATCTTCTTCCAGCAGCTTATGAACAGCGATGGGTAAACATCGGCCAAGCGCTGTCCAGCGGTCTGCTTCCCGCCCAGAATTTTCTCTTCACCCAAATTGCTGACGTCGAGCATACCTGGTTCAACTGGATTTTTTCCCTCTGTGCCCTCGCGCTCATTCTGCTGGCGGCGCTGACCGCTCTCGCCTCGCGCCGCTTCGCCAGCAACACCGGCCGTTCGAGCCCCTCCAAGTCCCTCTGGGCCGCCCTTCTGCTTCTTGGATCGATTGCCACGCTCATGATGTTCCGGCTGACCGCCCCTCTCTGGGACCTTCTGCCCAAGCTTCGCTTCGTACAATTTCCGTGGCGCTGGATGGCCATCGTCGCCCTGATTTGCTGCTGTTTCCTGGCCGCAGCCATCGAATGCCGCCGCGGCTGGCTCTGGTTTGTTCTCGTAGCCGTTCTTTCCTTTCCGCTTGGATACTTCTTAACGCAAAACACCTGGTGGGACCCCGATGAGATGTCCACTCAGCGGGCGGCCATCACGAACGGCACGGGCTATGAAGGTGTGGATGAATACGACCCACTCGGCGATGATCACCTGGATCTCCCAAAGCGTACACCCCTGGCCAAAATATTGCCGGACCAGCCGGATAATTCCCGCGGCAAGGGACCAAACGCCAAAATCGAGATCGAAACCTGGCGGACAGACAATCACAAACTTTTCGTGGAGTCTTCTGCGCCAGGCCGCGTGGCGCTGCGTCTGCTCAACTACCCTGCCTGGCAGGTGACAGTAAACGGCAAGACAGTCGCGCCTGAGAAGCCGGACGACCTGGATCAAATGTTGGTTCCAATTGAGGCCGGCAAGTCCGAAATTCAGGTCCGTTTTGTGCGAACAACCGATCAGGCAGCGGGCATCGCTCTTTCGATTTTCAGTCTGCTGTTTGCGTCAGGCTTGCTCGTCCCACGAAAGCTGCTGAAAACCTAGCGACGGTCCACCGACGGGTGGCGGATGTCCTGCCCCTGCACAATGTAGATCACGTCCTCCGCGATGTTCGTGGCGTGGTCGCCGATGCGCTCCAGGTTCTTGGCCACCAGGATCAACTCGAACGCCGGAAAGACCACGCTCGAGTCGCCCATCATATAGGTTAAGAGTTCCCGGAATATCTGGTCGCGGTAATGATCCACCTGGTCGTCGGTGGACATTACTTTTTGCGCCAGCTCCACGTCGCGGCGCACCACGGCATTCAGCGAATTGCGCACCTGCTCTTCCACCAACTCCGACATGCGCGGCAAATCCACATACGGCTTCACCCGGGGATGACGCAGAATCCGCAGCGCTCCCTGCGCGATGTTCACCGCCTGGTCGCCGATCCGCTCCAAGTCATTGTTGATGCGCGAAACCGCCAGCACCAGACGCAGGTCCACGGCCATTAACTGGTGCAATGCCAGCAACTGCACCACGCGATCGTCAATTTCCAGCTGCAGTTCGTTGATCGCGTCTTCTTCGTCCAGGACCCGCTTCGCCAGTTGCTCGTCCGATTCCAGCACCGCGTGCACGGACTGGTGCACGGCGCGCTCGGCCAGGCTGCCCATCCAGAGCAGCCTCTCTTTCAGCTCGTTCAGATCTTTTTCGAAGTGACGTTCCATGGAACCCTTCCCGTTTCCGGTTTACCGATTATCCCTCACCGCCAATTTACAATATATTTCCAAGCCTCATCCAAAACGTCCGGTGATATACGCTTCCGTCCGTGGATCGCTCGGCGTGGTGAACAAATGCGGTGTCGGACTGAATTCGATGATCTGCCCCATCAGCAGGAATGCCGTAAAATCGCTGACACGCGCCGCTTGTTGCATATTGTGCGTCACGATGGCGATCGTGGTCAGATTTTTCAATTCCACCATCAATTCTTCGATTTTTGCCGTGCTGATCGGATCCAGCGCCGAGCAAGGTTCGTCCATCAGCAGCACTTCCGGCTCCACCGCCAGCGCCCGCGCGATGCAAAGCCGCTGTTGCTGTCCGCCGGAGAGTTCGTACGCCGATTTGTGAAGGTGATCCTTCACTTCTTCCCACAATGCCGCATGGCGCAGGCTTTTTTCCACGGTATCGGCCAAGGATCCCTTGTGCCCGTTGATCCGGGGACCATACGCGACGTTGTCAAAAATCGATTTCGGAAAAGGGTTCGGCCGCTGAAACACCATGCCCACTCGCCGGCGCAGCGCGGTCACGTCCTGCGCAAGAATGTTCTGGCTATCCAGCAAGATTTCGCCTTGCAGTCGCGAGGCGCTGACCGTTTCGTGCATGCGATTCAAGGTGCGCAGCAGCGTCGACTTTCCGCAGCCCGACGGCCCGATGAGCGCCGTCACCTTCTTGTCCGCAATACCCATGTTGATGTCGAACAGGATTTGTTTCGGGCCGTAGAAAAAATTCAGCTTGGAAATGGTCATCCGCATGGGCAGGGCGGCTGCCGTTTCGCGGCTCGCGGGTGTGGTCAGATTGGTGACGATATTCACGGAAAACTCCGGCTTTGCCGACGCTTGCATTTAAGACCTCGGTACCGCGATGCCGCGGGACAGTATCGTGCGCGCAAGGATGTTGATGATCAAGACCAGTCCCAGCAACACTAGCCCGGCGGCCCAGGCCTGCCGGTGCCAGTCATCGTAGGGCGAAACGGCATACGTGTAAATCATCACCGGAAGCGTGGCCGTCGGCTGGGACCATCCATGGCTCTCGAACCGATTCCCAAACGCGGTGAACAGAAGTGGCGCTGTCTCTCCCGCCACGCGCGCCAGCGCCAGCAGAATCGCGGTCATAATGCCGCGGTACGCCGCCGGTACGATCACCGTCGCGATTGTCTTCCACCTGCTCGCGCCCAGCGCCATGGCGCCTTCCCGCAGCATCCGCGGCACGCTCTTCAGGAATTCTTCCGTGCTCCGCAGCGTGATCGGAATCATCATCATGCCGAGCGCGAAAGCCCCCGCAAGCGCCGAGAAATGTTTGAACGGCAGCACCACCAGGCTGTAGGCGAAAATGCCGATTACAATCGACGGCACGCCGTTCAACAGATCCGCTGAATAGCGCACGACTGACGCCATGCCCTTCCCGCTGAATTCCGCAAGGTAGATGCCGCCCAGGAACCCGATGGGGACGCCCATGAGAGAGGCCAGCAGAAGAATCTTGCCGCTCCCTACAATCGCGTTGGCCATGCCGCCGCCCGTCTCTCCCACGGGCTTTGGCAGTTTGGTGAAGAAATCCCAGTTGATCGATGTGCCGCCATTGAAGAGCAGGTACCCAAGGATGAAGAAGAGGACGAGGACCGATACGAAAGCGCAGACCCCGGTCATCGCCAGCATGAAGTTGCTTACAAATTTTCGCCAGCGCAGTCTGCCATTCATCATCCACCCACCTCGCTGCCTTTTTGCGTGGTGACGACAATCAGAAGGCGGGCAAGTCCGTTCAGGATGAATGTCAGCAGGAAGAGTACAAGCCCCAGGGCGATCAGCGACTGCAGATACAAATCGCCCGTGGCTTCCGTAAATTCATTGGCGATCACCGCGGCGATCGAATAGCCGGGCGCAAATAACGATGCCGCAATCTTTGGCGTGTTGCCGATAACCATCGTTACCGCCATCGTTTCGCCCAGGGCGCGCGCAAGTGCCAAAAAAATCGAACCCATGATGCCGGTCTTCGCGAAAGGGACAACGACTTTCCAGGTGGATTCCCAGCGCGTGGAACCCAATGCCAACGCCGCCTCCCGCTGGTCGCGCGGCACGGAAAGCAGAACTTCGCGCGATACCGAAATAATGTAGGGGATTACCATGATCGCCAGCACAATTCCTGCGGTCATGAAGCCGACGCCATAGGACGGTCCCTTGAAGATCGGCAGGTACCCAAACGGCTTGTTCAGCGCCGGATAAATCAGGGTTCGCATCAGTGGGACAATAATGAAGACGCCCAGCAAACCATAAATGACGCTGGGCACCGCTGCCAGCAGGTCAATGAAGAACTGCAATGTGTCCGAAATGCGTGGCGGGGCGAGCTCCGCCAAAAAGATGGCCGCGCCAATTCCCAAGGGTACCGCAATAAACAATGCGACCCCCGAGGTGACCATGGTTCCGTAGATGAACGGCAGCGCGCCGTACTGGTCCATGATAGGGTCCCACACCGAGGTCACAAAAAAGTGAAACCCGAACTTCTGCCGCGGCAACGCCGAGTTTACCCACAACTCCCACACAAGCGACGCCGTGATCAGTACCACCGTCGACGCGAACAGCAAAGTGACCAGCCGCGCGATTTCATCCCCG
>Ga0210406_10003637_pt1 | contig 16784 bp, 12 predicted proteins | sample IncBWC30MmetaG_FD_155454 | JGI IMG/M metagenome (GOLD analysis project Ga0210406, IMG submission 155454) | Forest soil microbial communities from Barre Woods Harvard Forest LTER site, Petersham, Massachusetts, United States - Inc-BW-C-30-M | ecosystem: Environmental > Terrestrial > Soil >... | reverse complement strand
TTTCAAGCCCGCTCCAGCCATCGCCTCTCGCACCACCGGCACAATCTGCCGCAAATGTTCCCGCGAAGCCAACTCCGGCACCACGCCCCCATATTTCCGGTGAATATCAATCTGCGAAGCCACCACGCTCGACAAAATTACCCGCCCGTCAACCACCACCGCCGCCGCCGTCTCGTCACACGACGACTCAATCCCCAAAATCTTCACTCCGCTCTTCGCCGTCCGACTTTCCATATCCCCCCAAACAAATTCACACCACTCAGCACCCAAATGTAGCGGCCGGCTTCAGCCGGCCCCGCCAAGAGGTACAGTGTATCTCTTTCGCACAGTCCTATTGCGCGCACCCATTGCCCCCGGCACTCTGGCCAGGGGCGCATCCATGACCTTCACCATCACTACCACCACCGAAACATCCAGCACCATCGAGCAGCGCATGCTCGGCAGCGGCCCCGGCCTGCCGCCGGCGCTCGCCAACTATCCCGCGCAAAGCGCCACCACCATCGACGGTGGTTCCGCCGCTCTCTTCGGTCTGCCGTTCATGATTGCCGGCGTCTTCATCGGCCTCGCCGCCTTCAACGTCATCCAGACCCGCAATCACGCGCCTCTCTGGCTTATCGCCATCCTCGGCGCCATGTTTTTCTCCGCCGGCTTTTTCCTCTTCGCGCACGGCATTCGCGGCATGATCCGCAAAGCAAGCTATCTTCGCAAAACCGACGAAACTCCCGGCCAGCCCTGGCTCTTCGATTTTCATTGGCACCAGGAAGGGATCAACTTCTCCGCCTTCAACGCCATGCTCGGCCGCCTCACCGGCGCCCTCGTCTGGAACGCCTTTCTCGTGCCCTTCTTCTGGGTCGGCTACACCCAGCGCGGCGCCTGGCCCTTTCTGCTCATCGCCAGCGTCTTCGCGTTGATCGGCCTGATTGCCTGGGTGCGCTGGGCGCAGATGCTTGGCGACCTGCTTCGCTATGGCAACAGTTTCCTCGCCTACGATGAATTCCCCTATTTTCTCGGCGGCACCCTGCGCGCCCGGCTTCGCGCGCCGCGCCACCTTGCCGCCGTCAATTCCCTTTCGTTCACCCTGCGCTGCGTCCAGGAGCGCTACGTCACCACCGGCACCGGCAACAACCGCCGCTCCCAGGTCGTCTGCTACGAACTCTTCAAAGACGTCGTTACTCTCGACCACGACCGCCTCGCCAATTTCGTCGGCGCGGAAATTCCCGTCGAATTCCGCCTCCCCGCCGACAAGCTCACCACTTCGCTTGCCGAAACGCCGCCCACCTACTGGCAAATCGAAGCCAAGGGCGAAGCCCACGGCGCCGATTACCTGGCCTATTTCCTCATACCCGTCTACAAGAAACCCTGAATCATTCCCACACTCCCCCGCATCCAACTTCACGGATATAACCGTCGCGCCTTCAGTAGCATCCATCAACTAAAGCTGCGCTCTTCGCACGTGTCGCGCTCGTTGTGCTACGTTGTACGTTCGGTTTTATTTTGCGATTAAGCCCAAAGCCCCAAAGGGACTCCGATTATGGCCAAGCCAGTCATTCTCACCGTTGACGACGATCCCGATGTCCTCCAGTCCATCGAGCGCGATCTCCGCAGCCGCTACTCCGAGCGTTACCGCATCATGCGCGCCGCCTCCGCCAACGAAGCGCTCGACGTCCTGCATCGCCTCAAAACTCGCAACGACGCGGTCGCCCTCCTCCTCGCCGATCAACGCATGCCCGAACTCGACGGCGTCGGCTTCCTCTCCCAAGCCACGGAACTCTTCCCCAACGCCAAACGCGCTCTGCTCACCGCCTACGCCGACACCAACGCCGCCATCGAAGCCATCAACTCTGCCCGCGTCCACTATTTTCTGCTGAAGCCCTGGGATCCCCCCGACCAGAATCTATATCCCCCGCTCGACGACATGCTCAACGAGTTTATGGATTCCTATCACCCGCCGTACGAAGGCATTCAACTCTTCGGCACCCGTTGGTCGCCCAAAGCCTACGAACTCCGCATGTTCCTCGCGCAAAACCACCTTCCGTATCAATGGGTAGACGTCGAACAATCCAACACAGCCGATGCTTCCGCCGCCCTGCACAAATCCGACGGCACCACTGAAACCCTGCCGCTGATGATTTTTCCCGACGGCACAAAATTTTGCGAGCCGACCACCGCCGACATCGCCAAAAAAATTGGCCTCCGCACCCACAGCGACGTTGAATTTTACGACCTCGCCATCGTCGGTGGCGGCCCCGCCGGTCTAGCCGCTGCCGTTTACGGCGCGTCCGAAGGCCTTCGCACCGTCATGATCGAGCGCGAAGCCCCCGGCGGCCAGGCGGGCCTCAGCTCTCGCATCGAAAACTATCTCGGCTTCCCCGCCGGCCTCAGCGGACGCGACCTCGCCCGCCGCGCCGTAGTGCAAGCCACCCGATTCGGCGTAGAAATTCTTTCTCCGCAGGAAGCAGCCGGCGTCCGCATCGAAGGCCCCTATCGCATCATCGAAATGGCCGACGGCAGCAAAGTCTCCTGCCACGCACTGCTCCTCGCCATGGGCGTCCAATGGCGCAGCCTCGGCGTCCCCGGGGAAGACCGCCTCCGCGGCGCGGGCGTCTACTATGGCGGCGGCGTCACCGAAGCCATGTCCTGCAAAGGCGAAACCGTCTACGTTGTAGGCGGCGCCAATTCCGCCGGGCAAGCCGCCATCAATTTCGCCGGCTACGCCGAAAAAGTCGTGATGATCATCCGCCGCGAATCTCTCGCCGCCACCATGTCCCAATACCTGATCGACCAGATCAAGAAAACTCCCAACATTGAGGTCTGGCCGCAAACCCAAGTCGCCGAGGTCCACGGCGATCAGCACCTGGAAGAAATTTCCGTTTACTGCTCCACCACGAAGAGCACTGACCGCGTCCCCGCCAAAAGCCTGTTCATCTTCATCGGCGCATTGCCGCGCACCGACTGGCTCGGCAACCTCGTCCAGCGCGACGCCCGCGGCTTCATCCTCTCCGGATCCGACCTCATGCGCGACGGCAAGCGCCCGCAAGGCTGGACGATCGATCGCGATCCCTCGCTCCTTGAATCCAGCGTCCCCGGCATCTTCGTCGTCGGCGATGTCCGCCACGGCTCCGTCAAACGCGTCGCTTCCGGCGTCGGCGAGGGCGCCGTTGCCATCCAGTTCGTTCACCAGTATCTTGCGAAGGTGTCATGAGCTACGACGAGCGAATCGCCAAAGTCGCCCCAAGCGATGTACTGCACCTGATCGAAGAAATCCGAAAAATTGCCGTCTTCACCGACCTCCCACAGGAACATCTGGAGTGGTTTGTCTCCAATTGCATGGAGGCCCGCTTCGCCGCGGGTGAAGTCGTCTATAAAGAAGGTACTCCCGCCGAATACATGTCCGTTTTTCTTGAGGGCAGCATTTTCGCTCGCCGCGAATCCGAAGGCGCTGACAGCCCGGTCTTCATTGTCGGCAAAGGCGATGTCACCGGCTTGCTTCCCTTTTCGCGCATGACCCATCTCACCATCACCGGCCGTGCGGAAGAGCCCGTCCACCTGCTATTGTTTCACGCCACGTTGTTCAACGAAATGCTCCACCGTATGCCAACGCTTGGCAAGCGGCTTGTCGGTCTCCTCACCGATCGCGTCCGCGAGATGACCCGCAGCGAGCAGCAGCGCGACAAACTCGCCGCCCTCGGAAAGCTTTCCGCCGGCCTAGCGCACGAACTCAACAATCCCGCCGCTGCTGCTGCCCGCGCCGCTGATGCGCTTCTAGAATGCCTCGCGCGCCTCCGCAAGCTCGATTCCCTTCCCTATCTCTCCGAAACCAACTGCGCCGCAATCGCCAAAATTGAAACCGAACTCCGCGCCGAGTTGCAGCCTCCCGCCTTCAAGGACCAGCTCGAACGCAGCGACCGCGAAGAATCCATCACCACCTGGTTGGAAGGCCACAAAGTTCCCGAACCCTGGAAGCTCAGCCCGCTTCTCGTCGACGCCAACTTCACCCGTGATCAGCTCGAGCGCTATCTCGCCGCTGTAGGTGTCACGATGCCCACCGCCCTCTCCCGCTTCGCCACCATGCTCGAAATGGAGCGCATCATCGGCCACGTCGCTCACAGCACAAAACGCATCTCCACGCTGGTGAAAGCCATCAAGGAATATTCCTACATGGATCAGTCGCCCGTGCAGGAAGTCGACATCGTCCGTGGCCTCGAAACCACCATCGCGATCATGGACCACAAGCTGAAAAAGGGCATCACCGTGATTCGCGAATTCGCGCCCGGCGTCCCAAAAGTCACCGCTAATGGCGGCGAGCTGAACCAGATCTGGACCAACCTCATCGACAACGCCGCCGACGCCATGAAAGATAAGGGCCAGCTGCGCGTCAGGGTCACCCACGAAGGCGAATACGTCCTGGTGGAAATCATCGACAACGGTACCGGCATTCCGGAAGACGTCCAGCCCCACATCTTCGAACCGTTCTTCACCACCAAGGGCGTCGGCGACGGCACCGGTCTCGGCCTCGACTCCGTCCAGCGCATCGTTCGCAAAAACCGTGGCTCCATCAACTTCGACTCCGTCCCTGGCGAAACCCGCTTCCAGGTCCGCATCCCCATCCACCAACGCATGTAGCTCAGGCTTCAGCCTGAGGCTTCCATAACCACAAGCAAGATCGCCGCGCTTGTGAAAACTCAGTCGCGCAACCGCGATTTATGCGCACGGATGGCAAATGCTCACCCCGCTAAAGAGCGGGCGACATCCCTTCCGAAGCCCCTGCAGTAAGCTCTCTTCCTTCACCCCATTCCCCCATGCGTTGCGTTTCGGCTATTGTCACTTTTGACTAACGGTCAAACAGTCTCCAACCGAAGCCGCCCGCCGCAAGCGAAAATAGTAGTTGGTCAGGTGACGCATGTTCACGAAACTCCTTATCGCGGCACTTTTCGGATTCGCGTTCGCAGGGGCTCCTGCCCTCCAAGCTCAGACCCAGAGTTCCGCGCCAACTCCGCAGGACGCCGCGCTGAAACCCGTGCCATCCGACAATCCTGCTCCTTCCGCCGACGCTAAGGCTTCAAACCGCCGCAAACAGGTCTACACCAACGACAATCTTCCCAAAGCCAATCCCGGCGATTTCAGCGGCGCCGACTTCAGCGAAATCAACAACTGCGACCGCAACTGCTTTGAACAAGTCCGGCAGCTCGCCCACGTATTCCCGGGCTCAAATCCCAACTGGAAGCGCGACCTTCTCCGCGCCCTGGACACCGTTCGCAAGGACGCGGACTGGCAAAAATATCTTCGCGATCTCTACGACGTCCACCAGCGCTTCTGCGCCCTCGGCGCGGAAAAACGCGACGAACTGGCCTATGTCGCCGACCCCGCCAACGTCACCCCGCGCGAACTCGCCGTCGACGACAAATACGACGCCAAGTTCAAGCAGGCGCAATCTTCCCTGGAACAGGTTTCTGCGCGGCAGCACGGCTTGCAGCAACTCTTTGCCGCAAGCCCCTTCTCGCTGCAATTTTCGCAACTGCAGGTCAGCCGCATCCAGAACGCCCCGTGCGGCTCGCAGCGTTATCCCGACCCCACACCGAGGGAAGGCACCGACCCATAACCCATGGCAAAGCGCTCCGATACTCCTCGCTCCTTAATTCATTATCTTGGCCCGCTCGCGTGCGCGGCCGCTCTGTTCGTCCTTTTTCCGCTCGTTTCCAGCGGGCAAAGTTCCACCGATCCCCCCGCGGCAAATCGAGCTCCAGTCGCTGCCTCGCCGGCTCCTGCAACGGGCGTTTCGCAAAAACCCGCCGCACCCGCCAAGCCAAAACACGTCATCACCAACGAAGATCTGGAACCGCATTCCGCTAACGATGCAAAGGACGGCAAGTTCATCCCCGGCGAAGGGTCCCTCCTGACTTGTGACGCTTCCTGCGAGCAAGCCGCCCGCAACGAACTCGGTTACGATTCCGATAACGAAGCCGAGTGGCGCGTTCAAATCGTCCGGGCGCGCCGCGATCTCCTCGATGACACCGTGTGGCGCGGCCTGCTTTCACAAGCCGTCCAGCAAACCAACTACTATTGCAACTTCCTGCTGCAGGAGTCTCAGCAAACCGCTCCCTCTGGCAACGATTACAACTCCCGGGCGCAACGCGCTCGCAACGCCAACTACTTTGAAAACATGGGCCGCACTCTCCGGCAAGGTCTGGAGTCGCTCACGAATCGTATGCAGGAACACATCCAGGAAGTCCGGGTCCTCTCTCCGGTGCGTGCCGCGATGATGGCCGCCCAGGCAACGCGCATCCTGGACCGCACGTGCGAATTCCCAGGCAGCCGATGACGCCCAATCACATTTCTCTCATTCCCCGAAACTCATCACTCCGGTCTGTGTCTGCTGCGCTTCTCCAGCGGATTTTCCTGGCGGCCGCGATTCTTTCCGCCCCGTTCCTCATTTCCTCCTGCGGAAAAAAGGACGCCGCCCAGAAATCGCAGCCCGGACCGCACCTCAAATGGTCTGTCCGCGCCGATGGCATGGCCGTTTCCCATCCGGCCATCGCTCCTGACGGCACAATCTATATCAGCTCCAACGTTGGTGTTCAGGCTTACTCTCCGGAGGGCAAACAACTCTGGAAGTTGACCCTCGCCGCCCCGGGCACTCCGGTGATCGCCGACGATGGCACTCTCTATTTCGCGTGCAATTACGGACTTGTCTTCGGTGTAAGCTCCGCCGGCAAACTCACCTGGCAGCCCAAAATTGGCCTCTCCGGATTCCACACACCGCCGGCTCTCAGCTCCGACGGCTCACTCTTTTATGTAAATTCCCCGTCTGATATTTACGCCTTCCGGCCCAGGCAGTCGGATAGCGTCTACTGGTCGCTGCAAACTTTTCGCGAAGGTCTCTTGGAATCGGCGAACTTGCTTCCGGGCAGCGCGCGGATCGATTCTCACACCAGCGGCGGCACTCCGGTTCTGCTGGGGGATTCCGCCCTCATCGTAGCTCGCCAGAGTTTTCTTCATTCCATTTCCACCAACGGCACCCGCTCCTGGCAACTGGAAATGACTCCGGGTGGCGTCAGTCTGGCTGCCATCGGGCCCGATGCCACGATCTATGTCGGCGACGGCCGAAACGTTCTCTATGCCATCGATCCCTCCGGTTCCACGAAGTGGCAGTTCGATGGCGGCGGTTTTATCGGCTCTGCTGTCGTGGATACCGCGGGCGTCATCTATTTCACGGATGGCAACGCGCTTTACGCCGTGAATCCAGACGGCTCCCTGAAGTGGCGCTACTCCAAGCAACAACAACCCCATTTCGTCACTTCGCCCACCCTTGCCGCCGACGGCACGATTTACGTCGGGGCGGAATTTGGACTACTTGCTTTCAGCCCTGAAGGCGCTCTCAAGTGGAATCTGCGCGTCTATTCGCCAACTTCGCCCCTCACCATCGGGACGGACGGCACCATTTATTTTGCTTGCGGCTATTCCTCGCTGTGCGCCGTACAGGGCGATGGCGCTCCGCTGATGCACAGCTCCTGGCCCAAGGCGTATCACGATCTGGCCAATACCAGCCGCTATTCTCCGCTGAACGAATGAGGTGCTCACGCATGACTCGCAAGTCCATTCGGCCCACAACGCTCGCGCTGCTTGCTGCATTTGCGTGCATGGCGGGCGGCTGCAAGCCCTCAGCGCAATCCACCTCCACTTCCGGAAAAACTTCTTCCATCGAAAAGAAATGGGAATTGCCCCTCGGCGGAAGAGTGGAGGGCTCGCTGGCCCTCTCCGATGACGGCACCATCATCGCCGCCGGCCAGGACGGTTTCGTCTATGCGGTCGACTCCAGCGGAAAACTGCAGTGGAAAACCTACATCGGCCCTACGATGGCCTCCCCTGCGATTGGTCCCGACGGCGCCATCTATATCCCCAGCAATAACGGCTCCGTCTTTGCTCTCAATCGCTCCGGCTCCAAGCGCTGGGTTTCCGTCGTCTATCCAGGCGCCACCTACGGCCACAACGCAGGCGCAATTGGCGATGGATTTCTCTACACACCCTCGCGCGATGGAGTGAAAGCCCTCAGCTTCTCCGATGGCCGCGTCGAATGGTCCGCTGGCGGCGGCTCCCATCAGTGGGGCGGCGTCACGCTGCTCATGGACGGCACAATCCTGTTTGGCGCGCGCGGACGGCTTTTTGCGGTCAATACCCATGGCGATACGCTCTGGCAATATCCGCCCCTCGCCAGCGAAGCCACCGCGCGCAACGGCGGCTTTCCGCCGCCCGGTAATTTCATGACTTCCTCCGGCACCACGCCTGGCCCGGATCGCCAGCTTCTTGTCGGCGAGGGCCGCGATCATCTCTCCTCCATCGGCCAGGACGCCACGCTTCGCTGGGACTTCAACTCCCGCGGCACCAACCTGAACACTGCCTCTCCCGTGATCGCCGCGGATGGCACCATCTATTTCGCCCACTCCGATCACCATCTGTACGCGTTCGATTCCTTCGGCTCGAAAAAGTGGGATGTGGACCTGCACGACTACGATCCTTCCACTCCCGTCCTCGCCGCCGACGGTACCATTTTCGTTGCCGGCGGCCGCGACCTCTATGCCATCTCGCCCACTGGAAAAGTGATTGCAAAAATTGGCGTTGGCAGCTCAGTCGTCTCTTCGCCAACCCTCGCGCCCGACGGCACCATCTTCCTCGTCACCGATACCGGTGTGCTTTCCGCCTATGCCGGAGGCCACGGCGGGCTGATGGACAGTCCCTGGCCTAAATTCCAGGCCGACCTCGCTAACACCGGACGCGCTCGTACGTACTGAAATCACCTTTCCACTTGGCTCGCCCGCGAATCTGTGTAGAATCTTGCGTATGAACCGTCGAACCTTTCTCGAATCGTCTTTCGCCGCCGCTGCTGTCACTTCGCTTCCCTTCCGCGGTCTTCCCGCCGCGCATCTGGTCGACCCCGTCGGCATGCAGCTTTACACCGTGCGCGGACTCATGGGCACCGATGTTCCCGGCACAATCGCCAAGGTCGCCAAAATCGGTTACAAGGAAGTGGAATTCGCCGGCTACCCCTATCTTTACTCGCCCAAAGATCTTCGCGCGATCCTCGATGCCAATGGCTTGTCTTCCCCTTCCGTCCACGTCTCCTACGACGTAGTTCAGCACCGCATGCCGCAAGCCATCGAAGCCGCTCATGTTATCGGGCACAAATTCATTATCTGCCCCTGGATCGACGACTCTCAGCGCGCTTCCGCCGACGGTTACAAGCGCGCCGCCGAACTCTTCAACAAAGCAGGTGAAGCCAGTCACAAGGCCGGCGTTCAATTCGGCTATCACAACCATTTCTGGGAATTCCTGCCGGACAAAAATCTGGGCGACAAGCTGCCATACGACTTCCTGCTGGAATCCTGCGATCCCGCAAACCTGACGATGGAGCTCGATCTTTGCTGGATCACCGTCGCCAAAAAAGATCCTGTCGCTTACTTCAAGAAATATCCCGGCCGCTTTTCCGAAGTCCACGTCAAGGACCTGAACAGGATTCCTCCGATCGTCCCCGGCAAGAATTCCGAGCAAATGATCGACGACGTCGCCGCCGGATTCACTCCCATCGGCGGAGGCGTAATTGACTGGAAGACTCTGCTGCCCGCCGCGCAGGACGCCGGGGTCAAACATTTCTTCGTCGAAAACGACGCCCCCAAAGACGCCATCGCGAACCTCACCGAGAGCTATTCCTACCTCTCGAAGCTGCGTTTCTGAACCAAAACGGGAAAACATTCGAATGCCTGTGGAAATCATTTCGAATGTTTTCGCCGTAAGTTGTTTCCTTCAACCACTTACGCAAACTGGATAGTCCCGGTATTTCGTAATTAATTACCTTCAAGTGTTACTTTAAATGTCGGCGCGGCGACATTTTCCACACGCGGAAATTCTCCGACTCCCGCCCGCCACTCGTGCCCTTTCAATAACAGAAACCCCGCGTTTCATTGACAAACTTCCCGCCCAGCGGCTACTGTGCTTCAGACGCTCAAAATTCTGTTTTTCCTGGATCGCACACATCGAATATGACGACTGACTCCAAGCAGTCCCCGCAAAAGTCCGCCGCCCACCAGAAAGTTCGCAAAGCCGTCTTGCCCGCCGCCGGCCTCGGCACGCGTTTTTTGCCCGCCACCAAGGCGCAACCCAAGGAAATGCTGACGGTGGTGGACAAGCCGCAGATTCAATACGTTGTCGAAGAATGCGTCGCTTCCGGCATCGAGCACATCATCATCGTCACCGGCAAAGGCAAGAATTCCATCGAGGATCACTTTGACAATTCACCCCTCCTCGAGCGCTTCCTGGAAGAAAAGGGCAAGCATGAGCAGGCGGAGATGGTCCGCCGCATCAGCAACATGGTGCAGGTCAGCTACACGCGGCAGAAAGAGCCGCTCGGCCTCGGCCACGCCGTCCTTGTCGCAAAAGATCTCGTCGGCGATGAACCGTTCGCCGTGCTCCTCGGCGACGTACTGATCCCAGGCGCAAATCCCGCGACCAAGCAACTCATCAACGTCTACGAAGCCACCGGCACAGGCGCCATCGCGGTCGAAGAAGTTCCCCGCGACAAAACCCACCTCTACGGCATCTTCGCCGGCGAACCCGCTCCACAGCCTCCGTTCGGCGAGCGCTTGCTGCGCATCCGCGATCTCGTCGAAAAACCAAAAAACGAAGACGCGCCCAGCAACCTAGCCATCACCGGCCGCTACGTGCTGCCTTCCGCGATTTTCGATTGCCTGGAACGCACCAAACCCGGCGCCGGCGGCGAAATCCAGTTGACCGACGCCATGCGCCTTCTCGCCAAAGAGCAAGGATTATGGGCTTACATTTATGAAGGAATTTCCTACGATGCGGGAGACAAACTCGGCTTCCTGAAAGCCACCGTCGAACTCGCCCTGCAAAACAAAGAACTAGGCTCCGACTTCCGCGCTTATCTTAAATCCCTAAAGCTCTAACCGGCGTTCCTCTTCGTGGCCAATTCAGAAATTGTGAAAAGCCAGAAAAAACAAGTTGTCATCCTTCGGGACGCGCAGTTTGCGTCCCGAAGGACCTCAACTGTCAGTCTGCGCTGGCACTCAAAGTTGAGATCCTTCGGCTATCCTCATCGGATAGCCTCAGGAAGACACTTTTAAACAACCTTGAATCAGTGGCCAGCTTTGTTTTTGAAAAAATGCGTTCTCTATCGCTCTCAATCCTTCTTCTTCGCCGGCTTCTTCTCTTTGCTTTCCTTGGGCGCCGACTCTTTCGTTTCAGACGCCTTGGCCTCGGACGCTTTTGCCGCGGAATCCTTGCTCTCGTTTGACTCCGACTTCACTACTGGCGGCATGTCGCTTCCCACACCCTTCTTCCCCGCGTAATCCGTCACATACCAGCCGGCGCCCTTGAATTGAATAGCGGGAGCCGTCAACGTCCGCTCCACTTTTCCGCCGCAATGCGGGCACTTCTTCAAATGCGGCCCTGCCACGCTCTCAATTTTCTCCGTCCGCCGTTTGCACTTCACGCACTGGTACTCGTACAGTGGCACAGTTGCTCCTCCTGCGTGTCCTCTAAACTTTCAATTATAGCATGCAGCTTCCGACGGCCTGCTTCCAACTCCGCGTGCTAAACTTCTTGTACGCGCTTCCCATGACAACCAACGCGCATGCCGATGCCTCCCTCTCTCCGCACCGCGGCACGCTCTATCTTGTCGCCACGCCGATCGGCAATCTGGAAGACATCACGCTGCGGGCGCTGCGTATCCTGAAAGAGGTCGACCAGATCGCCTGCGAAGACACCCGCCACACCCTGAAGCTTCTGAATCACTTCGAAATTCACAAGCCGCTGGTCAGCTATCACGAACACAATGAAATCACTCGCGCCCCGGAACTTGTCCACGCCATGGAGGAGGGCGCCAGCGTCGCGCTGGTCAGCGATGCCGGCATGCCGCTGGTCTCCGACCCGGGCTTCCGACTGGTCTCGCTTGCCATTCGCCACCAAATTCCTGTGGTTCCAATTCCCGGGGCATCGGCCTTGGTGGCAGCACTCGCCGCGTCCGGCCTGCCGAACGAAGAATTTCTTTTCATCGGGTTTCTTCCGGCCCGCTCCAGCGAACGCCGCCGGGCGCTGGAGCACCTGCGCATCGAAAATCGCACCATCATCCTTTATGAAGCGCCGCACCGCATCGCCGAAACGCTCGCCGACGCCCTGGCGATTCTGGGCGACCGCCCAGCCTGCCTGGCTCGCGAAGTAACAAAAATCCACGAAGAGTTCCGTCGCGGCTCGCTGTTCGCTCTCGTGCAATCGCTGGAAGAGCATCCCGTCAGAGGCGAAATCACTTTGATCCTTGGGCCTCCCGAAACCGGTTCACCGGGGGCGCAAGTGGACACGGCACAATCGCTCGCCGCACGCGTGGACGAATTGATGCACCAGGCAAAGCTGGACCGCAAGGAAGCCCTGAAACTCGCCGCCAAGGAACGCGGCATCACGCGCCGCGACGCCTACCGCCAGTTGCTCGACGAAAATCCCCCCGAAGCGGAGTAGTTCTCAGAGTTTCCAAAACTTAAAACACTTTGTCATCCTGAGGGGCGCGCGGTTTGCGCCCCGAAGGACCTCAACTGAAAGTCCTTGCAAGGCCTCAACGTTGAGATCCTTCGGCTATCCTTATCGGATAGCCTCAGGATGACAACGGGGCGATTGCGTGCAAAGTTTCGGAAATTGTTTCTTGCGGGTAGGGGAGAGAAACCTCAATACGCCGATTCCGAGCGGAACATCCGCTGGAACCGCGGGCCGACGAACTGCACGCCGACTACTTTTTCGCCGTCGGTCAGCGAATCGCTGATGTGCACAACTTTCCCCTGGGTTTCAAAATCCTGCGCTTCCCGCCTTGGCACGCCGCCCTGCGCCGGAATCCGGATTTCCAGGCTTGAGCCGATCGCCACGTCGAACCGCGTGCGAAACGCGGCTCCGCTGCGGCACAAATTTTCGCTGGCAGTGTCTTCTTCGAAGGAAAATCCTCGCGCGTCGCGGCCGCTCACGCGCAACGGCAGGCGGACCGCAATCCTACGTTCGGACCTCTTCCGGGCGATGCTCTCGCTGACTGGACTCATGGGCTGGGGCTCCATTGTCGGCGATCTTTTCCGCGAAGAAGCGATCCACGTTCTCGACCACTTCCTGCGGCGTGCGCGCCGAATGCACGAGACGTCGAAGCTCGCTGCCGTACTTGACGCTATGCGTAAACCAGCATGCGAACTGCTTCATTTTTCCCACGCCGTCCGGTAGATTTGAGTTAAGAATTTTCTGGTAGTAGCCAGAAAGTAACTGCCGGCGATCCTCTTCCGTCGGCACGTCGTAACGCCCCGTGGTGCGGTATTGCTCCATCTGGCGGAATATCCACGGATTCGTTGCCGCCGCGCGGCCGATCATCACGGCATCGCAGCCCGTTTCCTGCACCAGGCGCACGGCATCTTCCGGCGACTGTACGTCGCCGTTGCCGATCACGGGAATCTTCACGGCCTGCTTCACGGCGGCAATAATGTTCCAATCCGCTTTGCCGGTGTAGCCCTGCGCGCGCGTGCGCGGGTGAATCGCCGCGGCTTCCACGCCGAGTTGCTCGGCCATCTTCACCACTTCCAGCGCCACGATGGACTTGTCGTCCCAGCCGGCGCGCAACTTGATGGTCAGCGGAATTTTCACCGCCGCGCGCACGCTCTTGAAAATGTCTTCAAGCAAGGGCAACTCGCGCAGCAGGCCGGAGCCGCCGCATTTGACCACTTTTTTCGCAGGGCAGCCCAGATTGATGTCCACGGCGTCGTAACCAAGATCTTCCACCATGCGCGCCGCATCGGCCATCACCTTCGGATTCGCGCCAAAGAGCTGCGCCGCGATCGGGTGCTCGTCTTCTTCAAAGAAAAGGTAGCGCAGGGTCTTTTTCGCGCTGCGGGTGATTCCTTCGGAGCTGGTGAACTCCGTCATCAGCAACCCGCAGCTACCGAGGCCGCGAATCACGCGTCTAAACAGGGTATCCGTCACGCCGGCCATGGGCGCAAGGATAGTCGCCGGACGGATGGCGAGGTCGCGAACTTTGTATTCGGCGGGAATCATGGCAATTTCATTATCCAGTTTATCAGGCAACGCCAGCCGGTGTCGCACGGATCTTCCGCGGGCGACTTTGTTGACTAGCGTCCCGGCGCATCGTACGCTGCCAATTAGAGCGAGATTCCGGTAGATTCAGGCTTCCATGATGCGCTGGTCTCCATTACCCAACCGATTTCTGGCGGCGCTGGCAACCGTCTTCGCCGCCGCGGCCATTTTTTATTCCGGCGTCTGGATGTACGTGGAACGCACCGCGGTTCCGCGAGTGGAGTTGGGGTTCAACAGCAAGCACATCAATCAGTACGACGGAAACACGCACTGCATGAAAGTTTCCGATGTGGTGCCAAACAGTCCGGCGGAGCGTGCCGGCTTGCGCGCCGGGGACCGCATTATCGGCGTTGACGGGCAGATGCTGACGACGTCCCGCCCCTTTGATGAGGCGTACGCGGCCGGGAAACCGGGCGACGCTGTTGTGTTCACCATCCAGCGCGAGGGAGAGGCAAACCCGGTTGAGATTCATGGAATTTTTCGTGCCTCATTGGAGGATGGACCGCCCGAGGGTTTTGCCAAGACCTCCGCCGTACAGATAACGCGTTCTTTCCCAGTGCTATTTCTGCTGGTCGGGTTAACAGTTCTTTTTCTGCGGCTGAATGATCCAAATGCGTGGCTGCTTGCTTCGTTGTTTTGCGGATTTGTCGCCGCGCCAGGTTTCTCTCACCCCGCGGCCGCGATGGGACACCACCTTCGTTCCCTTGCCGTCTTTTACCAGACGATTTTCTCCGCGCTTCTCTGCCCCCTTTTCTATATTTTCTTCGCCGTCTTCCCTGCTCGCTCGCCGATGGATCGCCGTGTCCCCTGGTTGAAATGGGTCTGCGTGGTTTTGGGCGCTGTCATGGCGCTCACGGGCGTGGTCACAGGCGATTTGAGGGACCCGGGCGTAGCGTCGGACCTGCTTGGCGGAGCAGCAGGAGAAAACGTTCGCTTGTCGCTGATTTATGTGGGTTACGTCCTGATCGGGCTGGGGCTGGTGTCGCTGGCGATGAACGCATTTGCGGGGAGTTCCGATCGCGTCGTGCGGAGGAAATCGCGCGTGATTCTGTGGGGCACGCTGATCGGCGTGATCCCGCTGGTGGTGGAACGCGCGGCGATTGATTTCACGGAGTACCGCCCATCGTTCTGGGTGAACACGATCTTGATTATCATCTGCGCGCTGTATCCGCTTTCGTTCGGTTACGCTGTGGTGAAGCACCGGGTGATGGAAATTCCGGTTTTGCTGCGGGCCAGCGCGCGGTATTTTCTGGTGCAGCGCGGATTCGTGGTGTTTCTTTTCGCGGTGGCCTTTTCAGCCATCGCATTTTTCTCCCACACGCTCTCGCGGTTTTTCCAGCCCAACGCGAGCGCGGGGATGATGTTCAGCGCCGCCTTTGGAATTGCGCTGGTGTGGGCGTCGGCGCCCCTCGTGAAACGCGGGACCCAGAGCATCGACCGCGCATTTTTCCGCAGTGCTTACGATGCCCGCGTGATCCTGCAGGACCTTGCGGAGAAGGCCCGCACCGTGACCAGCCGCGCCGAACTGGCGGAGTTGTTGCAACATCACCTGGAGAAAGCTCTGCACCCGAAGCATTTCATCTGCTACTTCGCCGCCGGCGGCTCGAAACTGGTCGCGGAATGCGGCAATCCGCCCCCCAGCGCGGAAACTCTCTCCACGGGATTAATGTCGCTCGCGATGCTGACGCTGCGCGGGAAATCGTGGGACGTGCCGATTCCCGGCGAAGACGGGATGGAAGATCTTGCCGCGCTGGCCCCGATTGCGCCGGAATGCCTGGTGCCGATTCTGGATCACGCCGGACAACTTTCCGGCTTGCTGGTGCTGGGGCAACGGCTTTCCGAAGAGCCGTATTCAAGCGAAGACAAGCGGTTGCTGGATTCCGTCGCCAGCCAGGCAGGAATCGCGATTGAAAATTTCGGGCTTGCGGAAAAGATGGCGGAGCGGATGGAAGTGGACCGCCGCGTGGCGCGCGACATGGAAATTGCGCGCGAAGTGCAGTCGCGGCTGTTTCCGCAATTTCTGCCGCCACTAAAGACTTTGCAATACACCGGGACGTGCATCCAGGCGCGCGTGGTCGGCGGCGATTATTACGATTTCCTCGACCTCGGCGCGGGGCGGCTCGGCATCGTGCTTGCCGATATTTCCGGCAAGGGCATTGCTGCCGCGCTGTTGATGGCGAATCTGCAGGCGAATCTGCGCAGCCGGTTTATGGTTGCGCTGGAGGACCCGCACCAGTTGCTGCAATCCGTGAACCGTCTATTCGTGGAGAACACGCCGGAGGATAGCTACGCGACGCTTTTCTACGCCGATTACGACGACACGAACCATTGCCTGCGCTACGCGAATTGCGGGCACAATCCGCCGCTGCTGTTCCGGGCGAACGGAGATATCGAGCGGCTGGAAGCGACCGCAACCGTTCTGGGCCTTTTCACGGACTGGACCTGTGGCGTGAAAAAAGTTTCTGTCGGCCTCGGTGACGTGCTGGTGATTTACACAGACGGCGTGACGGAAGCGCCGGATCAGACGGGGGAGGAGTTTGGCGAGTCGCGGCTGGTCGAGATTTTGCGAGCGCACCAGCAGCAACCAGTTAAAGAGTTGCTGTCGGCAATTCTCAACGAAGTGCAGCAGTTCAGCGGCGCGAGCCAGGCGGACGATCTGACGCTGG
>Ga0210406_10003636_pt1 | contig 16786 bp, 16 predicted proteins | sample IncBWC30MmetaG_FD_155454 | JGI IMG/M metagenome (GOLD analysis project Ga0210406, IMG submission 155454) | Forest soil microbial communities from Barre Woods Harvard Forest LTER site, Petersham, Massachusetts, United States - Inc-BW-C-30-M | ecosystem: Environmental > Terrestrial > Soil >... | reverse complement strand
CCCAGCGGAGTCATGTTTTTCGCCGCAAATGGATTGGCGCGCCAGGCCAATACGGCCGCCCGGCAGATTCTGGGATTCGCATCGCTGGCCGGCATGAGCGCGGATGAAATCTTTCGTGACGCAACGCTAGCTCTGGCGGAAGGCTTACCCTCCACACTGACCGAAGCGATTCAGGCGGCCCTGCATGGCGAGATACTTGCACGAGGCTTGCAAACTCACTATGTCACGCCGGCCGGTGAACACCGCATTCTCGATATCACGATGACTCCGGTGTTTGCGCCCGCGGGGGACATTCTGGGAGCGGCTTGCCTGATTAACGACAAAACCGAAATGGCAGAGATGCAGCAGCAACAGGAACTGCAAGGGGAGGTGTCCGCCGAAATGGCGCTGGCTCTGCGCACTTCGGTCGCGACCATTTCAGGGTACGCGCGGCAGTTGGCAGCCGGGCGACATCCTGAGCAAACACAGCGCCTGGCTGAGGACATCATTTTAGAGGCGGCTCAATTGGACCACAGGATTGGCGGATTTCTTGCAGGCCCGAGAGCCGCAAGCCGTGCTGCTGAAGCTTGATTGAATGACGCCGATTCTTCCAGAGGAACACCGGAAGAAGGCAATTTTAAGGATGGAGCAACCATGAAACGTACATTCGTTGTCTCGCTGGCTGGAATTCTAGTGTTAGGGCTGTTAACTTCGGTCGCGAGCGCTCAAGACGCAAGCGCAAACGTGCAGGAACCTTCGCTGGGCAGCTATGCGCGTGCGGTTAAGAAGGACAAGAAACCGCAGACAGCCGCCAAGAAGTTCGATAACGATAACCTTCCCAAAGACGACAAGATCAGTGTCGTGGGAAATGGGGTCACGGCCTCCGCAGTGGCATCGGACGCGCCGTTGAGCGACCCAACCGCTGCGGCAGCCGGTCAGATGGCAGTACAGCCCGGCCAGTCGCAGGAACAGCGGCAGGTGGTCTACGATCAGTGGCAGCAAAAGATAAATGCCCAGCAATCCCAGGTCGACCTCTTGACGCGTGAACTGGATGTGGATCAGCGCGAATACCGTGTGCGTGCGGCGGCATTCTATGCCGATGCCGGTGACCGCCTGCGCAATCAGGCTGCGTGGGACAAGGAAGACGCAGACTACAAACAGAAGATTGCCGACAAACAGAAAGCCCTAGACGAGGCCAAGCATCAGGTGACGGACATGCAGGAAGATGCCCGTAAGTCGGGCGTGCCATCGTCGTCGCGCGAAGCTGTTCAGCCGGACGCTGAGCAGTAACTGCTGCGTTGGTAACAGCCTCCGGCGAAAGCCGGAGGCTTTTTCACTCGTCCCCAAGACCCAGCCAGCGGCAATCTGCCACTACGCTTTCCCCAAGTACTTTCCGACGACGGCGGCGCAACCCGCGACAAAATCCTGTTCCGGTTTGGTGAAAGTGCCGGCAAAATAGCTTTCGACATTGAGCTCGGCTGCGAGTTTCTTCTTCACGAAGATGGGAACAACAATTTCACACTTCACCATGGGCGACCCCGATAGATAACGCGGATCCGTGGAAACATCATGCACCACTACAACCTGCCCGCTGCTGGCGGCGGCTCCGCAGAGTCCGGTGCTAAGGGAGATGCGGGCATTAGGCGTAAAACTGCCCACGAAAGGTCCAACCAGCAGGAAACCGGGGTCGGCCGGGTCGAGGAGATAAAAACCGACCCAGTTATAGCGCGTCATCTTTTCGTGCAAACGCTGGGCGAGGTGCTCCATGACGGAATGGACGGTGGGAGCGGTCAAGATGAAGTCCTCAAATTCCCGGAGAAGTTCTTCGTGTGCAAGCATCAGTTCGACCCTCGTCGTCGAGCATCAGGAGAAGCCTGGTCGGCTGCTACGGTTCACTCGCAGGTCAACTACTCGTGTGACTGGGAGTGCGACATAAGATTAGCAGACGAGGAGCAAGAAACGGCGCCACGATGTGTGCATCCAAACCACAAAGACCGCAAGCATGGCGTACTTTATCGTTGATCGTCGACAGGTTTCCCCTGCATTCGGCGAAAGCTAAGACGTTGACACGCATTCCTTGGTTGATCTAGCCGGGAACATACAGGTTGCGTCCCCACAGCACCATGCCAGGGGCAACAAGCGGCCACGGCACCGCAGACGTTGTACACCACCGCGTTGGACCGGGGATCGCAACGGCAAGTTGTTCAATCGAGTGGCAGCTACTTCCAGGTGTGCAGTGTCGGCCGCCTGGCACTCGGGTCCGAGTGCCAGGCCAGCACAATGGCCATCACCGAAAGCATTCAGTGGACGACGATCTCGAACACCGTGCCGCCGCCACCGCCACTGCCACCGCCACTCGCGGTTCCGTAGGCATTGCCGAGGGCGTCGAAGATCAAGCTGCCTTCGGGACCAGCGCCGTTAGTGGGCAGTCCGAGACCGACGAAGCTGTAGGCGAGACCATTCCCAAACTGCTCCAGACGGAAGACTCCGCCACAGCCGTGACTGCACAACTGGTTCCCTCCTCCTCCGATCACGGTCGTGCCATAAAGCTTGCCCGCCGCATCGAACACCGGAGTAGCTCCCGGCTCAGCTCCGTGCACAAGATCGAAAGAGTGCAGTACGGTAAGCTTCCCGGTTGACGGGTTCAACATGAATACGAATCCGTATCCGCTAGGGCCGCCGATGATGTTGCCAAAGAGGTTACCGTTGCCGTCAACCGCCACGCCGGTGGTGGGGAAGCATCCGGTCTTGCCGCAGTCAAAGGTGTGAACCACGTTTTCCGTCCAGGATCCCGGACCGGGCACCAGCTCATAGATAGCGCCGCATCCGTAGGGAGGGTTACAGGTCAGTATTCCACCGACTGCGGTGGTTCCGTAAAGATTGCCTGCCTTATCGAACGCAACTGCTGATCCCGGCTCGCCTCCGTCCGCGCCATCCTGAAAGACGTACAAAATATGCTCGGTCCAGGTTCCGTTCTGACCCGGCGTCAGTTCGAATACCGTGCCGCATCCCAAGCCATTGCAGCCGGTGTTGGCTCCAAAGCCGGTAGTACCGTAAAAATTGCCATCCCTAGCGACCAGCCCGGCCTGCGGATAATTGCCGTCGGTTCCACCCTGGAAGTTGTAAATGATGGTTTCGGTCCATGATCCTTTCCCATCCGGGGACAGCTCGTACACCGTACCGCAATTGTAGTAGCCGGTGCAGCCGGTTCCGCCGTAGATGGTTGTGCCGTAGAGATTGCCGGTGCTGTCGAAGACGAGACTGCCATGAGGCTGGATCCCGTCGGCGCCGCCGACGAAGGTGTGGATGGTGTGGTCAGTCCATGTGCCGTCGGAGTTTGGCGTCAGCTCGAAGACTACGCCGCACCCACCGAGCGACAGACATTGGCCCGCCTGGCTGCCTCCGAGTCCGGTCGTGCCGTACAAGTTGCCGGAAGAATCGCTAATCAGCCCTGCTGCAGGCCCGCTGCCATCCGCCCCGCCAGTAAAACTGTAAAGAACTTTTCTCTGTCCCCAGGCGGTAGTCGCCAGAAGCAGAGTCAGAACTATGAAAGATGCGCTGCACAGTGTGCTAGGAGATTTCTTGCGGTGCATACGAGGGTGCCTCCAAATTCCGTGACGGAGTGAGGTTTCGAGGTAGTGGCCGACTACCAATGTAGGGAATGTTAATACTCGGGCGCACGGGAATCAACAGGGAAAATGCATGCCTTCGAAACCCTCTAGTTGATGACTAGAACCAGGGTGGTTGAGTTCCCGCCGATAGGACATTCTAAATCACTAACCAAATGCGGAGACTTCACTGAGATCCTCACAACGCTCCCTGCTGTCCCTCCAAGTGAGTCGAAGATCGGCTGCGTAATCGTGGTCTGCAACTGACGAGAGTCCACGAACACGGTTCGCAATGCGTTTCCGTTCCACATGATCAGCGACTGCGGGACGAAGCCGTCTCCATTCACAATTAAAAGAGTTGATTCTGCGTCGCCTCGAATTGTATCTGGCGAGAGAGAAGTTACTTGGGGCTGCGGAACCGAGTCTTGACAGCTGTTGAATGCAAACATCCCGTTGCAGGTAGTCCAACCGGATAACAGGATGGTCAGGGCCGCAAGGGAGACAATGCGAACCACGGGGAAGTGCCTCGAGGAGCCAAATGGGTGAAAACGCATCCTAACCTGCCCATTACGGATTCAATTGTAACGCTGAAAGGAGCGCCCCGCACGGCTTTTCGCCGGTCCCACGCAATGCAGTTGTTGCCAAACTTTCATGAACAAGGTCGCCATGCCAGGCGTGAATCAGGAGTGAGCGCGGAGTTTCCATATCTGCCTTACATGATGTTGCCCGTGTGCCAGATGAAACTTTCGCCATTGGCGTGCCGTCAGGGGGCCGAGTGCCGGATGGTCGAGGATGCGAGTCGAGCGGCCGAAACGGCTTTCGCATTGCGTGATAAGTTCGTCCATGGCGGCAAGTTTCTCCCCGAGCGCCTTCACCACCTCGTCTGCGGCCATATCACGTGGGACAGTGCGCTCCGGAGCTTTTCGTCCTTCGGGAAAATAGCCGACGCTGGTCACAAGGAACGTTGCCACTCGCTCCTTCCAGGACGCAGCCCGGGCTAGAGGACGCCCTCGCTGCATGCAGTTTTCGAATCCTTTCACAGTTCCCGCGTAGGTCAGATAAAGATGTTCCAGAACCTGGGCGGCACTCCATTTGCCCTGGGGATGACGGATCAGAGCTGCGGTGTCCATGCCATGGGTTGCGGCGGTAATCGCGTCCTGTAACCTTTGCAGATACGAGTCCATGGCGAATCTTGTCTTGCCATCTAGTAGAATGACTCCCAACATCCTAAGGTTGCAAATTTTATGCCGGGAAGGTGCTATGAAGAAACGGCTCATCGCAGTGGCAGGGCTATTGCTGATGGCGGGTTGTTCTTCGGAGCCGGCCAAGCCGGCGCAAGTGGAAAAGCCGCAGCCCAAGACCGCGGAATTTGAAACCGGCCGCGTCGCGTTCCAGAGGCTCTATGTGGCTGCGCATGGCTGGGCGCGCGACGCGCAAGGCTTCCGGCTGGAATCGCAGCCCACGGCGGATTCGAAAGGTAAGGATGGCAAAGCCGATGTGTGGCGGGCTTCGTTTGCATCCGCAGCGCAGCGCAGCGTGAAACCATATATTTGGTCGGGCACCGACGCTCAGGACGCGCCGTCGCGCGGCGTTTCTCCGGGCACGGAAGATACCTACAGCCCCACCAACTCCTCCACCCAAGTCTTCGATATTGCCTTCCTGAAAGTGGACTCCGACAAAGCCCTTGAAACCGCACAGAAACATGGCGGCGACAAGGTGCTGGAAAAAGATCCGGATACGCCGGTCATATACGTGCTGGATTGGAGCCGGGCTACCAGCGAACTCATATGGCACGTAATTTATGGAAGCAGCCGCGACGATGCCAAGCTGCGGGTGTCAGTCAATGCCACCACCGGGGATTTCATCCGCGTGGAGAAGTAGTTATTTTGGTGGAGTCTTCGCGGAGGTTTGCTTTTCGGCGCCGCCCAGCTTTTCCAAAGCCTTCCTGGCATCCTTCGACATGGGACCTTGCGGCAGAATCCGCAGATACTCCTTGAAGTGAGCGATGGCGTCCTCCGGTTGGTCCAACTTCTCGTAGCAGAGCGCCATGTGGAAATTAGCGAGCGCGTCATTCTCCTTGAAGCCGAGCGCATCCTGGTAGCGGGCTAGGGCAGCTTTGTAATTCTTGCGTTTGTAGTAGTAATCACCCACTTCATTGTCTTTAGCGGCACGGTAGGGATTGAAGGGGTGGAGTTCGTGCACGTCCGCAGACTCATCGCCGAACCCAGGCGCGGAGGTCTCGCCATTACGATGGCTCTTGTCGTCATCCTTGGGCGGGCTGAGATCGATGCGCGTATCGCGGCTGGAGCTTTCACCGGGTGCGGTCTTGGGTTCTTCGCTGTCGGAACGCGGAGGGGCATCGTTTGCCGGAGGAGCTTGCCGCTGAGCAAGCGCCCAACCCGAGAGGCAAAGAAGCGTCAGCAAGACCAGACTGCGCATAAGAAGATTTTAGCGCGTTGTAGCCCGTAGCGAAGGGTCAAAAGCTTTGACCACAGGGGGCACAGAGGAACACCGGAAGAACTAGAACAAAAAGCCAGGCCATTCCATTTGGGGGAGGGATTGGAATGGCCTGGGTTGGCGAAGTCCTCCGGAGAGGAGGGTAACACTCATTAAATTCTATTGTCCGGGCGGCATGGCCTTGCTGCTGTTAGTCGCCGGAGCCGCGCCCTCGCTGGTATTGGTCATAAGGCGCACTTCCACTCGGCGATTCTTAGCCCTGCCTTCGCGGGTCGCGTTGGAGTCTACGGGCTTATCTTTTCCCAAGCCAATCAGGTAAATCTTGTAGGCGGGGACGTTATGTTGCGAAGCCAAGTACTGAATCACGGCATCCGCCCGACGCTGACTGAGCGCGTAGTTGTATTCGGCATCGCCGGTCGAATCGGTAGCTCCTTCCACCGTGATGATGTAACCCTTGGTGTTGGGAACGTTGCCCGCAAGCTGATCGAGCGCCTCCGTAGCTTCCTTGGTCAGGTTGTCTTTATCGAAGCCAAACTGTACCGAGGTCTGATTCACCATGCGGTAGTTGTCCAGATTGGCAACGGCGTTTTGCAGTGTATCAACGCGGTTCGAAGCATTGCTGGCCAGGGTCTGGGCCTGATCGGCCTGCTGTCCGGCGGCTTGTGCCTTGCGGTCCACATCGTCGGCTTTAGCCTGGACCTGCTGAATGCCGGACTGTGACCGCGAATCGACATCCTTGATGTCGCGTGAGTTCTTGGCGGTCATGTCATCGAGCTCGTTGGTCTTATTGATGAGCGGCGTAGTTTCCTGGCGAACATAGTTCTTGCTGGCGCACCCTACCGTGCCAAGCGAACTCAGTGCCAGAAGAATGGTTATCGAAGTACGATTCATCTTGGAAGGGCTCCTTTGACCCGGCCAGTACCTGGGCTACGACCCTACTTAAGCACGAGCGCTGCCAACCGGCTGGTTTGCGGCGACGCCCGTTAACATATTGATGCTACGGACGATACCCTGCGTTGGCTGGATAGGATTGCTCTCATGAGAGTAGTACAAATCGGTGTGAATTGGGGAAATTTTATATAGCCGGGCGTCGTCTTTAATGTCGAGGCGGGCACAGAATTGGAATGATTTCGCGGCGGTTTCGCCGGTAGACACGAAAGTCAGCTTCGTCGACGGTGATGAGGGTATGACGGGGATATAGTTCGCTGAGCCGAATGAGGCAAATGTCCGCCAGATCGGGCTTGCGTTCTTCATAGCGCTGCGCGATAGCGGCCAGCTGGTCGAGGTTTTCCTCGCAGCTAAAATCCACAGTTAGCAGGCGATCACTCACCAGAGACAGGACATAAGAACTCGACTTAAGATGAAACGCAGCTTCCGCCAGAACTGCCTCGCAGGTGATAAGCGGTTCAGTCACTCCTTTGGCAACATCGAGAGCCCAACGGTGGTGAGTGTCAGTTTGGTAACCGAAAGCAACGATGAAACCTGTATCTGCGATTCCTTTCATGTGCGCGAGAAGCCCTTGCGCGAGGACATATTCGGAGGTCCACTAAACTTCCCGGCGTGGCGGAGAAACGGCTGGCTTCCGGGGGCTTCCATTGCCCGCTCTATGTGCTCCCGAATAATGCGTCCGACTGGGACCCCTGTGCGCGCGGACTCCTGCTTGAGCCAGGCCATCACCGGCTCTGTAAGACGTATTGTGAATGTGTGACTCATATGACGTAAGTGTAACACATCAGCAGCGATAAAATAAAAGCTGGATTCTTAACTACGGCAAATGGATCTTTCCGCCAAAATCCGCAGTCTTCCCATCTCCGCCGGCGTGTACCTGTACAAGAATGCCGAGGGTGAAGTCATCTACGTCGGCAAGGCGAAGAATCTGCGCAGCCGGGTCGCGTCGTACTTCCATGAAGGCCGGATCGCCGACGCCAAGACCGGAACCCTGGTGCGAGAGGCAGCCGACGTCGACTACATCGTAGTAGCCAATAACAAAGAGGCGCTGGCGCTTGAGAATCACCTTATCAAGCAAAAGCAGCCGCGCTTCAACATTCTTCTGCGCGACGACAAGACTTATCCCTATGTGCAATTAACGTTGGGCGAACGGTTTCCGCGCGTGTACGTTACGCGCCGGTTGCGCAAAGACGGCAGCAGCTACTACGGGCCTTATTTTCCCGCGAACCTGGCGTATCGCATCGTGGATTTGATTCATCGCCACTTTCTGGTGCCGTCGTGCAAGGTGGATTTGACGCATTTTCATCCTCGGCCTTGCTTGCAGTACTACATCAAGCGGTGCCTGGGGCCGTGTGTGGATGGTCTGACGACCCCTGAGATCTATCAGGAGGCGGTGCGCGACGTGAAATTGTTTCTGGAAGGCCGCCCGACCGACTTGTCGCGATCACTGCGCGAGCGCATGGCGAAGGCAGCGGCAGGAGAGGAATACGAGCGGGCGGCGAAATATCGTGACCTGATTTCGACGGTGGAGCAGTTGCAAGAAAAGCAGCGCATTGCTGCCGTCGAAGGCGATGACGCCGATGTGTTTGGCTATCACTTTGAAAACGACATGCTGGCGGTGAATTTGTTTCACGTGCGCGGAGGGAAAGTGCTGGACCGGAGAGAATTTTTCTGGGAAGAGCTGCCGGAACTGGACGCAACCCAGGCAACGGATGCAACGGTTGCAAGCGGAGACCTTGCAAGAAAGATTCCATCGTTTCATCCCGGCGACTTCTTTTCGGCGTTGCTCACACAGGTTTACATCGGGCAGCCGTACGTGCCACGCAACATCTATGTTCCAGCAGATTTTGAGGATCGCGAGTCACTGGAGGATTTGCTCTCCGAACAACTGGCGGCCCAAGGGGGGCGCGCTACGCGGGTAAACATCCTGGTACCGCAGCGGGGAGACAAGCGAGCGCTCATCGACCTGGCGGCGAACAACGCCAAGCAATCGTACGATCAGCGGTTTCGAGTGATGAAACCTAACCAGCGGCAGATTCAGGAAGCGCTGCAGGACGCGCTGGGCCTGGCGGAGTCGCCAAAGCGCATCGAGTGCTTCGACATTTCCCACATTCAAGGCGCGGAGACAGTGGCCTCAATGGTGGTATGGGAAGACGGACGGATGAAGAAATCCGACTATCGCAAGTTCATCATTCGCACTGTTGAGGGAGTGGATGACTTCGCATCCATGCGGGAAGTGGTGGCGCGCCGTTACAAGCGATTACTCGACGAGAAAAAGAAGTTTCCCAGCCTGGTGTTGATTGACGGCGGACTGGGTCAGTTGCATGCGGCGGCGGAAGCACTGGCGTCGCTCGAGATCATCAATCAGCCGCTGGCGGCGATCGCGAAGCGGGAAGAAATCATATATGTCTTCGGCCAGGAACACGAACCAGTTGTGCTGGATCATCACTCGCCGGTGCTGCATCTGGTGCAGCTAATACGCGACGAAGCTCACCGTTTTGCAGTCACGTTTCACCGCAAACGACGGCAGATGCGAGATCGTTCGACCGAGTTGATGGACATTCCCGGAGTGGGGGCGCGCACCACCCGCCGTCTGCTGGAACACTTCGGCAGCATGCAGGCGGTAAAACAAGCCGACGTGGCGGCGCTGTCGGCCGTGGTCACGCGAGTCCAAGCCGAGGGCATTCTGGATCACTTCCGAGCCGCAGGTGACGCTGATAAACGCTGGTTTATGTTTCGCCGGATCTGACCTCGCCTCACTTCCCTGCTACACTAGCCAGTCATTCCTGTGCGCCGAACCATTCCTATTTTGTTAATTCTTGCCAGCGGGCTGCTGCACCTCGCAGCGCAGAACCCGGACGGCCCCAAGCTCGCCACGCCGCAAGAAACGCATTTGCGCAACGTGCACCAACTCACCTTCGGCGGGCAGAATGCTGAGGCTTACTTTTCCGCGGATGGCAAGCAGCTCATTTTTCAGTCCTCGCACGGCGACGTGAAATGCGATCAGATCTTCACCATGAACATCGACGGCTCGGAGATGCATATGGTCTCGACCGGCAAGGGTCGCACTACATGTGGCTATTTTTATCCGGATGAAAAGAAGATTCTGTACTCCTCCACGCATCTTGCTGACCCCGACTGCCCTCCCCGCCCCGACTTCTCCAAGGGGTACGTATGGGCGGTTTACGCCGGCTATGACATTTTCACCGCGAACCCCGACGGCTCCGGTCTCAAGCAACTCACGAAAACTCCGGGATACGATGCTGAAGCTACCATTTCCGAGGATGGAAAGAAGATTGTCTTCACATCCATGCGCAACAGCGATCTCGACATTTATTCGATGGACGCCAACGGCAAACATGTGAAGCAGCTCACAAACGAATTGGGGTACGACGGCGGTCCGGCTTTCTCGCCTGATGGCAAGTGGATCGTCTACCGCGCCAATCATCCAAGTTCAGAGAAAGAGATTGCCGAATACAAAGAGTTGTTGAGGCAGAACCAGATTCGCCCAACGTTTCTGGAGTTGTGGATCATGCGGGCCGACGGCAGTGGAAAACGGCAAGTCACGAACCTGGGAGCAGCCAGCTTTGCGCCAGCGTTCTTTCCCGATGGCAGGCGCATCATCTTCTCCTCGAACCAGGGATCAACCGGCGGGATGGGCAACTTCGAGCTTTATGCCATCAACGCAGATGGGGCGAACCTGGAACAGATCACTTTCAGCCCCGGTTTTGACGGCTTCCCCATGTTCAGCCGCGATGGCAAGAAACTAGTGTGGGCATCTAATCGCAATGCTAGCGCCCCGCACGAGACCAATATCTTTATTGCCGATTGGGCTCCGTAGGCTCTCCCCGCTTGACGATTACTTCCGAGTATCCCGCTTCCCGACTTTGCGTCCCATTGCGCTCTATAATGACTCGGAGCATCGGATCACTTGCGTGCCTGAGTTCATGAAATCCCGGCAGTGGATGGTCACATTGGGCTTACTGGCGCTGGTTGCGGCCGCCATTACGTGCGCCATCCTGACCCGCAACTGGGGGTCGGACACACCACCCACTGCACGCACCACAGCCATACGCAAGATGCTGGTGGACGAGCGCCCATTGAAGACTGCGCGCACCATGGCCAAGCTCGCTTCGGGATGGGACGAGCGCAACTTTGCCAACGAAGCGCTCCGGCTTGGAGACCACGAAGTGGACCTTGCCTTCGCGGACGCATTGCGCGATGCTGCGAATAGTCCCGCGCAGTCCACGCCGCAGGCACGTGAAATGTATGCGCGCGTAAGCAAGGCTGACGCCCTGGCCAAAACCGACCAGGGGCGCATTGACCAGTTGAACAAAGAAATCGCCAAGGCCACCGGCGAGCGGCTGGATGATCTCAAGGACCAACTTGACCTGGCCTCTGCGCAACTCGAACTCGATCAGGATGAATTGGGCGATGCCAAGGAAGATCTGATCCGTTCGGGGGCTGATCCCGAGAGCGTGATCCAGCGGCAGTACGAGCGGCATGAGGCTTCGGAACACGCTGCCGATGCCGCCCAGACCCAGGCAGCCGGCAACCCTGATGTTAACTACCGTGCCGGCAATCTGGCGGGTCAACTGGCTGCATGGAATAGCTTGCGCGGGAAAGCGGCTCAACTGACCAAAGCTCACGATGAGGCCGGGGAGGTTGCCAAGGTTCTGGCCGCAGCCCACGATCAGCTGGACCAGAAGGTCCGTGCGGAAGGCCCAAACAAGCAGCAGATTCGCGAACAGGCTGCGAGCCAGACCCACCAATCCGCAGGCGCGGGCCAGACCAGCGCAACCCTTGCGTCCCTGCGCCACCTTTCTCAAGATCAAAAAGACCTGTCGGATCTCGACAAACGAATTCAAACTGAGCAGGAATTACAAACCGCATACGCAAACTGGATCGCAGTGGTACAGGGACATCAGCGTATTGCGGTGCACGGCATGATTCAGTCCGCTCTGTGGATTTTGCTCATCGTCTTGGCGGTATACCTGGCTGGGCTGGCGATCGATCATCATCTGACCGCCGCCGGTATGGAACGCACCCGGCTGCACACTCTGCGTGTCGTGATTCGCTTTGCCGTCCAGGCCGTGGGAGTGGTGCTGATTCTGTTCGTAGTAGTAGGGGTTCCGCAGCAAACGCCTACGATTCTTGGTTTCGCAGGCGCCGGGCTCACGGTCGCGTTGAAAGACTTTATCGTCGGCTTTTTCGGATGGTTCGTGTTGATGGGAAAGAATGGACTGCGGGTGGGTGATTGGGTGGAGATCAACGGAGTGGCCGGCGAGGTAATCGAGATCAACCTGCTGCGGACTGTCCTGCTCGAAACCGGAAACTGGGCGACCACGGGCCATCCTACAGGCCGGAAGGTGGCGTTCGTAAACAGCTATGCGATTGAGGGTCACTTCTTCAATTTCACCACCAGCGGGCAGTGGCTGTGGGATGAGTTGCAAATTACGGTGCCGGCGGACCAGGACCCGTATCCGCTGATCGATGCCATTCAAAAGACCGTGACCAAGGAAACAGAGGCGAATGCAAAGGCAGCGGCACAGGAATGGGAGCGGGCCGACAGTCATTACAAAGTGCGCGCGGTTTCACCCAGTCCTGCCGTCAACCTGCGGCCTACTCCGACGGGTGTGGAAATTCACATTCGTTACGTGACACGAGCCGAAGAACGGGAGGCCATGCGGGCGCGACTGAATCAGGCGCTGGTGCAGTTGCTTCGAGGCAAGGGAGCGGTGGAAAGCGTTTCTTCGCCGTTGTGAGGAGTTTCCTAAAGCTCGCGGTTCTGAGCCAACAAAGTCTTGACGCTCTCCGGCAGCCTGGAGTTTTGCAGGATTTCTGTTACGACGCCGTTCGGCAGAGAGTTCGCGAATTCTGTGGCATGGAGAGTTGGAGTGTGCCTGTTTCTCAGCAAGGCCACCCGGATCTCACGCCGCAAGGACCACTTGCCATGAGTGCAAAGCGCCTGCGCCAACTCCGCTGATGCTTCGTCGCAAAGCGCAGCCTTAATCACCAGGGCTTCGGTCAGGTGCGGATTCTCCAAGGCGGCTGCGATGATGCGCGGTTCGCCATCTAATAAGAGTGCACCCGCGACTCGTCCCGATGCTCGACGGGCGAGAGACAGCCTTTCTCCTGTAGAGATGGTTTCCAGCCGATTTACGAGGACCTCTTCCGCCGACATCTTGAGATCACCTGCGAGCACGGGGGACAGGGCCACATGCATGAGATCAAACGTAAACAGCTTCCGGATCAGTGGCAGCGAGACATGACGCGGAGCTTTGGGATGTCTGACAATTGCCAGCTTCAACTTGCGGCTCTTGGCGGTCACGCTGTTCTGACTGAGTTTCTCGATTGAGTCGGGCGCAAGATCGGCGAGTTGCAGCAGGGCGAGCGCGGAGTCCTCATTCAGGGAGCGGTTCCCTGCCGGCGGGAGATCGAGATCGACGAAATTCTGGGTGCTCGCAATGGGTGAAGGGTTCACGATGTTGGACTCGTCGTTGGTCATTGGCGCTGGCGGAGGATCTAGCTAGGCTTTGGCACCGAGGGCCGCTCTGCGAGCCAAGTCCAATGCGCCCTTTACCGGGTCAATCAGGTTCACGTTGACCATGGCATTGGGGGATTCCAGCCTCAGCCTATTGTAGAAAACCTGGCGGATCAGAGCCGAATTACGGAAGACACCTCCCGACATGGCCACAGGTGCATGATCAGCATCCGCGAACAAGCGTGCGATGACGATTTTCGCCAGGGTCGCCAGCTCTACTCCCGCCTGCGCCAGAATGTCGTGAGCGCTGGGATCGCCCGCATCGGCAGCGGCCAGCGCCGCCGGAAATAAGGCGGCGAAGTCGGGTGGTGGCGAGGCATTCGACACCACGATGATCTGCTCACGCGTGATCACGCCCCAGGCCTTCATGATGTTCTCCAACAGCCCGCCATTCTTGCCTTCGTCGCAGACGCGCAACGCGGCAGCGACCGCGGCGCGACCAATCCAGTGTCCAGAACCTTCGTCAGAAATTGCGAAGCCCCAACCTCCGGCGCGCGCAGTCTGACCGGCGGTGTTGCGCCCATACGCGATTGACCCCGTGCCGGCAATGACGACTACTCCGGGGCCGCCATCCGAAGCTGCCTCCATGGCGATGACCATGTCACCCACAACTTCGATTTCGCCAGTCACCAGGTCAGAAAGGATTCGCCGAACAATTTCCATGGTTCCTGGCCGTGCACCTCCGGCAACACCGATGCAGGTTCGTTTGATCTGCTTCGGGGTGACTTTGGCCGCCGCGCAGGCTTGGCGAATGGCCGAGGCGATGGAATTCCTGGCTTGCTCTTCGCCGACGCGGAGCACGTTGCTGCCGGCGCCGCTTCCGCTGCCCAGCACCGAGGTTTCGTCACCGATCGCACACGAGGTTTGGCTGCCGCCGCCGTCAATTCCGAGAAAAACACTCACAGCGTATTTCTATCATGTCGAATAATTTTCCGGCGATACACGTTGGTACCCTTCGCACATCAGGTTGCTTTCAGCTAACAAGTTAGGTACCTGGCTGTAATCAAAACGAGACGGAGTGGACGTGAGGCCGCTACGCTGGGACGAGCATCATGTCAATCGGGCTTCACAGGTTGGATCTCGCCATCATCGCGCTTTATCTCGCGGGCATCACTCTGTTCGGGCTGCGGTTTCGTAAACGACAGCGAACTCTGCGCGACTACTTTCTTGCGGACCGCAACATTCCCTGGTGGGCGATCGCCTTGTCCATTGTTGCGGCGGAGACCAGCACGCTGACCATCATCAGCATACCGGGGCTGGCCTACGACACCAACCTGGGCTTTTTGCAGGTGGTCCTGGGATACCTTGCCGGCCGGGTGATTATCAGTTTTGTGTTACTGCCCCATTACTTCCGGGGCGATCTTTACACCGCCTACGAATTGCTGGAGCGCCGTTTCGGGCGCAGGATGAGATCTCTGACTGCCGGCCTCTTCCTGGTGACGCGAGCGGCGGCGGAGGGCGTACGCGTTTATGCGGTCTCCATTGTTGTCGCCATTGCTGTGGGCACCGGCGAGGTTGCGTCAATCGCGATCATCACTGTGCTCACGTTGATCTACACCTTCGAAGGGGGACTGGCGGCGGTCATCTGGACCGATGTCGTACAGACGGTAATCTACGTCGGCGGCACACTGGTTGGCTTGTTCACCATCATTCACCTGGTTCCGGGCGGCTGGCCTGCAATTCACAGCGCGGCTGACGCAGCCGGAAAGATGCGGGTGTTCGATTTCACCCCCGACTTCTGGAAACCCTACACCTTCTGGGCAGGATTGATCGGCGGAGCTTTCTTGACCACGGCCAGCCACGGCGCCGATCAACTGATTGTGCAACGGCTTTTGGCGGCGCGGAGCCAGAGGCAGTCGGTGGCGGCGCTGCTTTCAAGCGGAGTCGCAGTCTTCTTTCAATTCGCTTTGTTCTTGATCGTTGGAGTGATGCTGTTCGTTTATTACCGCGTGCCCTCGGCGAGCTTCGGCAAGCCGGACAGAATCTTCCCGACATTTATTGTGACCCGGATGCCGCACGGAATCTCGGGCTTGTTGATCGCGGCCATTCTGGCAGCGGCGATGTCGAACTTGAGTGCGGCGCTTAACGCTTTGGCGTCTACCTCTATGATCGATTTCTATCTGCAACATGATCCGCAAGCGGACGAGCGACGCCGAATGAGGCTTTCGCGTTTCATGACCGTGTTTTGGGCGCTGGTGTTGTTTGGGTTGGCGGTACTGTCGCTGCACCGGGTCGGGCGAGTGGTGGAGGTGGGTTTGCAGATTGCCTCGGTCGCTTACGGAGCACTGCTTGGCGTGTTCCTCCTTGGCGTACTCACGCGGCGCGCGAACCAGACCGGTGCGATGGCAGGCATGCTTTGCGGCTTTGTCACTGAACTCTATCTATGGATCGAAACACGTGTGCCGTGGACGTGGTATGTGATGATCGGCACGGCCGTCACGTTTGGCGTGGGCTACGCTGTGAGCTGTCTTCAGGTTGAAAAGCAAGCGGGGGAGAAGGTTTAACCGTTAAGCACGCCGGGAACCTGGGCTCGCGTATACTTCATCTCCAACATGGCAAGTCAAGCTGCATCCCGACCCAGTCTGCTGCGGGACCTCGGCCTGAGCCAGGCTTGCGCGGTGGTGGTGGGGACCATCATCGGCAGCGGGATTTTTCTCGTCCCGGCCGAGATGATGCAAGCCGTCGGCTCGGCGAAACTGGTCTATCTGGCGTGGCTGGTGGGAGGAGTGCTTTCGTTTTTTGGCGCGCTGACTTACGCCGAACTGGGTGCAATGAAGCCGCAGGCCGGCGGCGAGTACGTTTACGTTCGCGACGCCTACGGGCCATTGCCGGGATTCCTTTACGCGTGGACCTGGTTCCTGATTGCGAAGCCGGCATCAATCGCTACAGTCACCACTGGTTTGGTTCGCATTCTGGGGACTTTTTCGGTTTTCGCCTTTTTTTTCGATCGATGCCTCACCTGGCCGGCTGCGGTGACCTACGGACAACTTGTCGCCATTGCCGCCACGCTTCTTATTTCTCTGCTCAACTACGCCGGGATCAAGAAAGCCGGGGAGTTCCAGTTGGTCTTCACTCTGTTGAAGGTGGCGATCATACTCGGGATCGTATTTGTCGGCTTCAGCTATTCCTCCGGCACGTGGAATCATTTTGCAGCGGTGTACTCCGGGGCAAAAGGCGGCATTGCAGGTTTCATGGCGGCGCTGGTGGCGGCGCTGTGGGCATACGACGGCTGGAATGATCTGAATATGGT
>Ga0210406_10003632_pt1 | contig 16793 bp, 8 predicted proteins | sample IncBWC30MmetaG_FD_155454 | JGI IMG/M metagenome (GOLD analysis project Ga0210406, IMG submission 155454) | Forest soil microbial communities from Barre Woods Harvard Forest LTER site, Petersham, Massachusetts, United States - Inc-BW-C-30-M | ecosystem: Environmental > Terrestrial > Soil >... | reverse complement strand
CGTCGTAGTTCTGTTCCAGTGCGGTACGAATCAAGTCCTGCAAGACAGGATCTTGGAATACTTCCAACCATTTTTCATCGCCGAGGGGTTCCGATGAGGCAAGCGAGGACTGGCTGTCGCCGCGGTAGACACCGGGTGCATCGATCGCGGGTCGCTTGTAGTTCGGCCCGACCATGCACCCCGCGAGCAGCAGTCCGAATGTCAGGGATATGCAGGCTCTCACGTCAAGTGGTCCCCGCTGGATCGGCCGCCGCGGAGGGGACCCTATCCTTCCGCTTTGCGCCCGAGAGGGTCTCCACGACATAGAAAATCGCCGGGATGAAGAAGATGCCGATCGCGCTCGCGGCCAGCATGCCGCCGATGACCGTCGTACCCATGATCCGACGGGCAACGGATCCGGCACCCGACGCAAACCACAGGGGCACGCAGCCGAATACAAAGGCCAACGAGGTCATCAAGATGGGCCGCAGACGCAGCCTCGCACCGGCGAGCGCGGCATCGACCAGCGCCCTGCCCTTCTCGTACTCGTCCTTGGCAAATTCCACGATCAGAATCGCGTTCTTCGCTGCCAGACCGATCAACATCACCAAGCCGATTTGCGAGTACACGTCGTTTTCCATATCAACCATGTACGCCGGATAGAAGGCTTGGATGAACAGGCGCCGCAACAGCAGCACGCCGAAGGCACCGAACACAGCCACCGGTGTGCTCAGCAATACGCTGAAAGGCAGCGCCCAGCTTTCATACAGAGCCGCCAGAATCAAGAAAACAAACAAAAGCGAAATCCCGAAAATCGTCGTGGACGATACGCCTTGTGCTGCCAGCTTCTGCTGGAACGACATGCCCAGGTAGTCATAGCCCATGTCCTGGGGCATGGTTTGCGCAAACACTTGTTCGAGCGCGGCCATGGCCTGATCGGAACTATAGCCGGGCGCGGCGTTGCCGTTGATCTGGGCCGACGGGTACTCGTTGTAGTGCATGATGTACTCGGGACCGAAGCGCGGCTCGAACTTCGTCAGCGCCGATAGCGGAACCATTGTGCCGGTGTTGTTGCGCACGTAGAACTGCTCGGTGTCCTGAACGGTGCCTCTATAGTTGTCTTCGGCTTGCACATAAACCTGCCACTGGCGGCCGAACCGATTGAAGTAGTTGACGAAGATCCCACCCATGAACGCCTGCAAGCTGGTGTAGACGTCCGAAATCGGCACACCTTGTTTGAGGGCCTTATCGCGATCCACTTCGACAAACTGCTGCGGAACGCTGGGTAGGAAAGAGGTATTGATCCCCGCGATTTCCGGGCGTTTGCGGGCAGCGGCCAGGAACTTATCGACGTTCGCCGCGAGATACGGAATGTCATTACCGCCCCGATCCTCGAGCACAAACGTGAAACCACCGGAGGTGCCCACGCCGGGAATGGCCGGAGGTGAGAAGCTGATGGCCGCACCCTGCGGAAGCCTGCTCAGCTGCTGATTCAGGCGCTGTTTGATGGCCTGGAGTTGCTGGCTTTGGTCGCGGTCCGACCAGGGCTTCAGGGTGACAAAAAAGAATGCGTTGTAGCTGGTCTGAATGTAACTCAGCAGGCTGAAACCAATGACGCTGGTCGTGTATTGAACGCCGGGTGTCTTGGCGAGGATGTTCTCTATCTCGCTCGCGGCTTGCGCCGTGCGCTCCAGCGAAGCGGAATTCGGCAGCTGAAGGTTGATATAGACATATCCCTGATCCTCATCCGGCAGGAAGCCGGACGGCAACTTCGCGCCAAAAAAGAGGGCTACCACTCCGAACAACAGCAGGGCGGCCACAGCGAGTCCGCTTTTGCGAATCAGCGCCCGGCTTACGCTGACGTAACCGTCGGTGGCGCGTTTGAAAATGCGATTGAACCAGTCGAAAAACTTTCGCAGCGCGCCCGCGTTGGCTTTCTTGGGTTTGAGCAACAGCGCGGCAAGAGCCGGACTCAAACTCAGTGCATTGAACGCCGAGATGATCACGGAAATCGCGATGGTGACCGCGAACTGCTGGTACAGCCGCCCCGTAATGCCCGGTATGAAGGCCGTGGGTATGAATACCGCCGAGAGCACCAGCGCAATGCCGATGACGGGCCCTGATATCTCCTGCATGGCTTTCAGGGCGGCATCCTTCGGCGCCATGCCTTCCTCAATATGGCGCTCGACGGCCTCGACCACCACGATCGCGTCGTCGACGACCAGGCCGATGGCCAGCACCATGCCGAACATCGACAGTGTATTGATGGAGAAGCCGAACAGCGGGAAAAAGGCGAAAGTGCCGACCAGCGACACGGGAACGGCGAGCAGCGGTATCAGCGTGGCGCGCCAGCCCTGCAGGAAAAGATAGACGACGATGATCACGAGCACCAGTGCGATGCCAAGCGTCAAGACGATTTCCCGAATACCTTCGGTGACGGCGTTCGTTTGGTCCAGGGCAATGACGTAGTCCATGTCCGGCGGAAAGCTCTTCTTCAGCTGCGCCATCAGTGCCCGGACCGCTTTGGAGTCATTGACGGCATTGGAGCCAGGTAGCTGGTAGACGGCAAGAATGGCGCTTGGCTTGCCGTTCAGGCGGCCCGCCAATGTGTAGCTCTGCGCGCCGAGTTCGATGCGCGCCACGTCCCTCACCCGAACGGCCCCTCCATTTGGATTTTCGCGCACGATGATGTCGCCGAACTGTTCGGGCGTCGTCAGACGGCCCTGCGCGCGCACCGAGTAGGTGAACTCCTGACCTTTGGGCGCCGGTTCGCCACCCATTTGTCCGGCGGGGTTTACGTTGTTTTGTGACTGAACCGCACTGACGACGTCGGATACGGTGACGCCGAGCTTGTTAAGGGCATCCGGTTTGAGCCACATGCGCATCGCATATTGCCCGGCGCCGAACACTTGCACGCTGGCAATTCCCGGAAGCCGCGTGACCGGATCGTTGAGGTTGATGTATTCATAGTTGGCAAGGAATTTTGCATCGTAGGTGCCGTGGGGAGAATAGAGCGCCACGATCATCAGCGGTGCACTCGTCGACTTTTGCACGGTAACGCCGTACTGCGTTACCGGGGATGGCAGCTGGGATGCTGCCTGAGTCTCACGGATCTGGGTCAGAATGAGGTCCGTGTTGGGATCCGTCTGTACGCCGAAATCCACAATCATGGTCGTCTGGCCATTGGCCGTCGCATTCACCGACCACATGTAGTTCATGTTATCCACGCCGCTCATCTGTTCCTCGATGGGCGTGGCAACCGATTGTGCGAGGGTCTCCGCATCCGCACCGACGAACGTCGCCTGCAGCTTCGTTTCGGGGGGAACGATATTGGGAAATTGCGAGATGGGCAGCCCGAGAATCGTGATGGCGCCGACGATGACCGTCAGAATCGCGATCACCATGGCGACGATTGGTCGATGGATGAAGAACTTGGACATTTTTCAGTTACCCGCGGATACGGACGTGATCGGCGTGGGCGCAGATGCGGTGGTGAACGGCGTGGGCGTGACGGTGCTGCCTTCCTTGACTTTTTGCACGCCTTCCGCGATGACCCGGTCGCCCGCCGTCAAGCCGCTTGTAATCACCCACATGGTGTCGACACGCTCGCCGGTTTGAACGGAGCGGATGGTGACTTTGTTATCCGTCCCAACCACGGCGACTTGAGCGGATCCTTGCAGCTGCGATACGGCCCGCTGCGGAATCAGCAATGCGCCCTTGAGGATCTCGGTTACGGCACGTACCTTGGCGTATTGTCCCGGGCGCAGAATGTTGCCGGGGTTCGCGAATGCCCCGGCGATTCTGATCGTTCCGGTCAGTTGATCCACCTGCCGATCGGCGAAAAGAATGCTGCCGCTTTGCGCGTAGGTGCTGCCGTTCGAGAGTATCAATTGCAGCGGGATCGGCGCGGCTCTCGACAGCAGATTCACGGTCTCTGGGTGAATCTTCCCGGCAATTCGCAGGTATTCTTCTCCGCTGATTGGAAAGTATGTCTTGATGGGGTCGACCTGGGATACGCCCGTGAGCACGGTTGATGGCGTGACGAGGTTGCCGACTTGGACCTGCGTGATGCCGGCAATTCCGCTGATGAGCGAGCGCACTTTCGTGAAACTCAAGTTCAGAGCCGCCTGATCCACCGAGGCACGGGAGGCGGCGACGCTCGCTTTCGCGGCAAATTGCGCTTGTGTGTCTCCCTCGAGCTGGCTTCGCGGAATGGCATTCGCCTCGGCTTCCGGGATGTCGCGATTGACATTGAGCGTGGCATTGCCGAGTTGCGCCTCGGCCTGTGCGAGCTGCGCTTTCGCCTGGTCCAGCACGGCCTGGAATGGACGAGGATCAATCTCAAAGAGCACGTCGTCCTTGTGGACGAAGGAACCTTCCGAATAATTCTGCTTGATCAGGTACCCGGTGACCTGCGGTTGAATCTGTGCATTGACATAGCCGTCGAGCGTCGCCACCCACTCGCTATAGATGTTGACATCCTGTTGCACGACCCGTGCGACCTGCACCTGCGGGGCAGCCCCGGTGGGCGCTTGCTTTTGGGCGCATCCGGCGAATTGGGCTGCGAAAAGGAGGCTGCAGAAAAGGGCACTGCCTTTCCGCAATGAAATCAACAAACCAATCACTCCGTTCTCCTCATTTGCCGGGCTTTTCTTTCGATGCGCTGAATCAGCGGTGGAAAACCAGCGAGGCGATTGCCTGCATGAGTGAATGGTAGTGTCGAATCGTCTACCTCGGTAGCCTATATATTTCGATAAACATTATCGTTTTTATAGATCAATGTTCGATGGCCTCATCGCGGAGCAGATAGCTGCCGGCGTTGATCCGAGTAGCATTCGTTATTCGCTGCACGATCTGCATGGAGACCTGCCAGAGACGCTTTGCAAGCTCAGTGTCATTCAGAAGTGGATTTCCCTCGGCCACTTGACAGTCCGACCAATACTCGCCGGTGATTCCCGTGACACCGGGACTGGCCGCAAGCAACGCTGCGGTCGCCGCTCGTTGGCCCGCCGATTTCATGAAAAGCTGCACCGTCGATCGCACCACCCGCAAAGGAGGGAAAAGGTCTTTGCGCAGGCCCGTGCCTTGTGTGGCGCCGGGATGCAGCGAATTGACCGCGATGGCACGTCGGCGCAATCGACGCGATAGCTCCTTTGCATACAGCGCCACCGCCAACTTGGATTGTCCATAAAATGTCATCGGATCGTAGAATCGATGACCGTCGAGATTGTCGAACATGATTCCTTCCGCAGGAGCCTGCATGATGCTCGCACTGCTGCTTGCGATGACGATGCGCCCGGTGCCGCTGCGCACCAGATCCAGCAGCTGGTTCACCAGGGAAAAGTGACCGATGTGATTGCTGAGAAATTGAAGTTCCACTCCATATCTCGTGTGCAGCGTTGGTGGACTTGCCACCTCCGCGTTGGCAACGATCGCATCCAGTGAAACTTGAAGGCTTCTTATCTTTTTGGCGGCGGCCGTAACCGAATCGAGATCGGCAAGGTCGCACTCGACAGGCGTTGCGCGTGGGCCGATCTGATCGCAGGCATTTTTAGCGCCTGCCAGGGAACTCGCGAGTCCGAGAACGTGGGCGCCGTTTGCGGCCAATGCGTTCATCGTCTCGAATCCGATCTCCTCATTGCATCCGGTAACTAGAATCCATTTTCTTGTGAGATCCACGCCCGCAAGAACCTGATTTGCGGTTGAGCGGGCCCCGTGAGGGATTGAGCTGGCCATGACGAGTACTCCTTAGCCAACACACGTGAGAATCAATGGCGTGTGTTGATCATATGTAGTTTGGCGACACCGAAATCGCATGCGGAAAGACTAGTGCCGGGGCTTCGCGCCTGCTAGCCCATATAACTAGATACGATGTATCGCCGGAGCAGATGTATTCTCGCGTTCGAGGCGCGCGAGCGGCAGCCTCGCGTAGATCAGCGAGCGATCATTGGCGTCATCGTCTACTGAGCCGCACCGGGAGTCGGACCCAGCGGCGCGTTCGAGACCTCGATTGCCGCGGGCACGCTTGCCGCGGGTACCATGACGTACTTCACGACAAAGCGTGCTGAGTAGCTGTGTTCGCTATCCCAGGAAGAAAAGCCCGTACAGACCTGCTTCGTCTGGTCGGACTCGGCCCGCTCGAAAGCCTTGTCTGCAAAGCGCGCGCGTCCGGCCTCCTTGCCGGGATCGACTCGACTTTCGGTCCACGGCTGCGACGAGTCCTCAGGCCGGGCGTAGCGAACCATGGCGGTCACCACGGCCAACGCCGGCACGCTCGCGCAGAGCGTGACCGGCTGTGCTTCGTGCTCCTCGCACGCCGGTGTCGCATCGGTGGCGACGACGGTGCGCGCGCGGCACGGCCCGACCGTTGCCGTCGCGACGACGTCTTCGGCGCCGCGGCGATCGTCAGCCGTTCGCCCGCTCGAACCATGATCGCTCAGAGCTGCCCGCTCCAGTCTCTCCGCAGTTGCGCTGATCTGCGCGAGCTGCGTCCGTAGCTGTGCACGCAGTGCCGCCGACTCTAGGTCCGATTGCTTCACCAGGTACTGGGAGAAGGCGAAACCGCCCACAGCGGCGCCGATGAGCAGCAGACAAACTGCCAGCACCGGACCGCGGCGCGATTTCTTGGTAGCCGGCACACCGCGTTTGCGATCCGACACTTCCCTGCGCCAGGTGACGTGCAGTTGGATCAAGGTTCCGATAACGGTGCCCGCGGCGGCAACGGCTGCCGCGGTCACTTTGTCGTCGAGATCGAACAAACTCATGAACTCTTCCGGATCGGTGGCAACGGCGCACGTGCGACCAATTTATCGCTGAAGTCCCCTCTGGACTGAGAGATGGTTCCGGTTTTTCGGACACAGGGTTAAGTTGATCTCCACCGGGGCGTCGTACGCAAAATGCGCGGCCGAAAAAGCGCTCCCTTAATGGCTGCTGCATCGCAGCACGCCCAGCGGCAAACTCGTTGCGGGCGGCGAGTGCCCCCACCTTCGAAACATAGCACGCTCTGAAATTAAAGCGGAATGGTCCAAGGCGCTCTTCAGGTGCATGCGGCACGGCTACAAGCCGCGCACCGGTGACGATCAACGCTTGACTCTGGACCAAGGTCCCGGGTTTAAGCTGGCGGCATGAAATTCAAGGAGCTTGCAATGGAAGCATTGGGCATCGGCCAACTGGCCAAGCGCGGCGGCGTCGGCATCGACACGGTGCGCTACTACGAACGAAACGGGCTCCTGACACCGCAGATGAGGCTGGCGTCAGGGTATCGCCGATATGGCGACGTTGAATTGGCACGGCTGCGCTTTATTCGTCGCGCGCAAGGCCTCGGTTTCACTCTCAAGGAGATCAAGCAGTTGCTCGCCCTCTCGGCGCAACGGGATGTGGGGCGCGTCAAGCGCTCGGCTCAGACGAAACTGTCGGATGTGAAGGCGCGTATCGCCGCTCTTGAACGCGTGCGCGACGGTCTCGAGACGCTCATTGAGGCCTGCCCAGGACACGGGCGGGCGGCGGAATGCCCGATCCTACGAGCGCTGACAGACGAGGTGGAACAATGAACGCACGACACCATCATCAGCACGCTCCTACGATGGACCATTCGCCGTGCCCGCACTCATCGGCGTGCAGCACGGGCACTGCAACCGTCGCGGCAGAAGGGACCATCCCTGTACCGGCCGCACAGCCGAGCTTCGACGCAGCGGCGGCTGCGATCTACACATGCCCGATGCACCCCGAAATTCGGCAATTCGGACCGGGCCATTGTCCCAAGTGCGGCATGGCACTCGAGCCCTTGGTGCCGACCGAGGTCGAGGATGCGGGTGAAATCCACGGCGTGCGGCAGCGCTTCTGGATGGCGGCGGCGCTCGCCATTCCGGTCATGCTGATTGCAATGGCACCGCACCTGTTGGGACAGGCGCTCGATGCCACGACGGCCTGGGCAGTGAGGATACTGGAAGCGGCTTTGAGTGCACCGGTGGTGCTGTGGGCCGCCGCTCCGTACTACCGACGCGGCTGGCTCGGCGCGGTGCAGGGTGCGCCCAATATGTACACGCTGATTGGACTCGGTGTGATGGTGGCCTTTACTTACAGTCTGATCGCGACGTTTTTTCCGGGTCAGTTCCCCGCGACGATGCGCGATACGCACGGCATGGTCGGCGTGTATTTCGAGGTGGCCGCGGTGATCGTGGCGCTGGTGCTCCTGGGCGAATGGTTGGAACTCACCGCGCGAGGGCGCACGAGCGCCGCCATTCGGCAGCTCCTGGGATTGACGCCCAAGACTGCGCACCGGCTCGCAGTCAACGGCGAGGAGGACATCCCGCTCGAAACCCTTACCGTTGGCGATCGGCTTCGAGTCCGGCCAGGCGAGAAGATCCCTGTCGATGGCCGCGTCGTGAGCGGCCAATCGAGCGTCGATGAGTCGATGCTTACGGGCGAGCCGCTACCCGTTACCAAGGCTGTTGGTGATCACGTCGTGGGTGCGACGATCAATCAGACCGGAACGCTGGTGATCGAGGCAGAGCATGTGGGAGCCGACAGTTTGCTGTCGCAGATCGTGGCGTTGGTAAGTGAGGCGCAGCGTTCGCGTGCGCCCCTACAAAAGCTGGCCGATCGGGTCGCGGTGTGGTTCGTCCCTACCGTCATCGGCGTCTCGATCATGACCTTCATTGCATGGTGGGTCGTGGGTCCCGAGCCTCGTTTGGCTTACGCCTTGGTGAATGCGGTTGCCGTGCTGATCATCGCCTGTCCGTGTGCGCTTGGGTTGGCCACCCCGATTTCCATCATGGTGGCCAGCGGACGCGGCGCCCAAATGGGTGTTCTGTTTCGCAACGCCGAAGCGATCGAGACGCTGCGCACCGTTGACACCCTCGTGCTCGACAAGACCGGCACGCTCACCCAGGGGCGGCCCGCGCTCACTCAAGTCGTCGCACTCAACGGGTTCTCGCAAGAAGTCGTGCTCGCCTGCGCGGCAGGCCTCGAGCACTCGAGCGAGCATCCGCTGGCCCGGGCCATTGTGGACGGGGCTCGCGCCCACGGCGTGACGCCCGTTGAAATCACAGCCTTCGACTCCGTGACCGGCCAAGGAGTCACCGGTACCTGGGAGGGGCGGCGCGTGGCTTTGGGGAATGTGGTGCTGATGCGCACCGCGGGCGTGGACGTTGGTGTCGCGCACGCGGCGAGCGAGCGAATGCGGCAGGCCGCGCAAACCATCATGTTCCTTGCCATCGATGCGCGGCTGGCGGGAATATTCGCCGTGGGCGATCCGCTCAAAGAAACCACGCCCGCGGCGCTTCAGGCGTTGAAGGCCGCGGGTTTGCGTCTCGTCATGCTCACGGGCGACAGCCGCACGACGGCGAGGGCGGTAGCGGCCGGCCTGGCCATCGATGAAGTGATCGCGGAAGTGCGACCCACAGATAAGGCGGCTGCGATCGAGACGCTTCAGAAAGCCGGTCATCGTGTCGCGATGGCGGGCGATGGCATCAACGACGCACCCGCGCTGGCGCGCGCCGATGTGGGCATTGCAATGGGAACGGGAACCGACATCGCCATGGAGAGTGCACAGGTCACGCTTGTGAAAGGGGACTTGCGAGGGATCGTACGCGCCCGGCAATTGAGCGAAGCTACGGTACACAATATCCGCCAAAATCTGCTGTTCGCCTTTGGCTACAACGCACTCGGCATTCCGCTGGCCGCAGGCGCGCTGTATCCCGTGACGGGCTGGTTGTTGAGCCCGCTCATCGCAGCGCTCGCCATGAGCCTATCTTCCGTCTCGGTGATCGCCAACGCACTGCGTCTAAAGTCCGCGGTCGATTAGCGCGCGATGCTCGCGCGCCGCGGCGACGCGGCGACGCGGCACGCTGCAAGCCGAGATTCCCTATGGATGGGTTATCGTATTTTGGTCGAGTGTGACCGCAGTACCCGCGAACATCCTGCCGTCCAATGTTGCGCCGGTATTCATGGTGATCGATGTCTGCGACAGTATTACACCGTTGAATTTTGAAGTCGTCCCAAGTTGCGCAGCGCCGAAGGTCGCCCAGTAGATGTTCTGGGGCTGCGCGCCGCCGGCCAGGATGACCTGCACGCCGGAACTAACTGTGAGGCCTTGTGCGATCTGGAAGATCCAGACATCGTTCGGGCCGCCGGTGAGCGTGAGAGTCGTGGGTATGGTAACCGCGCTACTCCATTTATAGGTAGCGGGACTAAGATTGAGTCCGCCGATATTTCCGGCCGCCAGCTCCGTGTAATCGGCCGCACGTCCCTGCGCATCGGTGTACGCGGTCCCCGCAGCGCCGACGGCCGCGGTCAGTCCGACAGAGTCCATCACGCTGCACGGCAGCGGTCCGGCATTGTTGGCTGCGTTTATCGCCCCGGCCACTTCGGTGCATGGTATCCCAATGGCGGCGCCCGTCGCCGGGCTCAAGCCCACATTTCCGGTAATGGCGGAAGTCGGAACATCGGTGATTTCGGACTGCGCCAGAATCACATAACTGCCAGCGGCTCCAAGCGCTACCGGCGATGGACCTTTGCCAAGACCCCCAACGCCGGCACCCGCGCCCGCGCTGTTAGGTTTATCGATCGAGGCGGTCGCGGCGGACCCGTTATTGTCTCCGCATCCAGCCACAATGACACCGACGAGCGATGCCAGAATCCACATCGGCGGTCTTAATAGTTTCTCATTACTGTTCATAGCATTTTTCCTGATTGCAAACCAAATTGAATGGAGAATCCCGACGAACCCGCACAAACGCCGCCCCTGTGACTGAAGATTCCACGCGGGATCCTTCCGGCGTCAGAAGTCGAACGACTGATGTTTTGAACAGAGGAGTGTGACGCACTCGAGACCGAATGACGCCTCTCGTGCAGGTCGATGTGTAGTCAGACAACGGGGTCAGTCCGTGTAAGCGCAACAGGACCAAGCAGCGGCTCGCTCGGCCGCGCTTCTGAAACAGCGACTTGGACACGGCGGACGACGGCGATGAGGGCTACATTGCGCCGTCAGTGTAACCGATGCAGCTGCCGGTCACGATGAGCTCGGATATGGCGAGGCGCGGAAACCATGGCGTCGAAGTCCGGCGCTCCCATTCCTTGAGGTCACCGGCCATCTGTAATGTCAGTTGATTCATCAGCTACGACAGACGCTCACTCGAGCCGCATAGCGCTGAAGGTGCTGCTGCCCGCGAGCATGGTCGTGGGTGGTGCGTTCGTCGCGGCCTGCCTCAGCGGCAACCCGGCTGTCGTAAATCTTCTCGATTACCTGCATTGGACCGTCGCCGCCATGGCAGCGGCGACTTTGGCCTGGCTCGGGGTCCGCTGCGCAAATGAACATGACCGCGCACCGCGGCGCTGGTTTGCCTACGGCCTTACGTCCAATTTGTTGGCTCAGCTGCTTTTCGACACGCAGCAAATCACGCATTGGACCCCGATCGAGAATCTTTCCGATGCTCTGTTCCTGGGTCTCGGTCCTTGCTTCGTTCTGGGTCTGATTACCACTCTCCGGGCGCGCTCTCCGGCGCAGCGCCGACCCTTCGTACTCGATGTCACCGCACTTGCTCTGGTGATTCTGACTCTGACGTTGGACGTCTACTTGCCGCACCGGGAGACCATGGGTCTAGTGCCATTGAGCATATTGGTCATTTACCCCATCTGTTTACTGACGCCCGGCTGTGTGGGTCTCGTACTCGCTCCCACGCTGAGATGGCGGTTCGATCCGCGCTGGGCGTTCTTTCTGGTCGCTACGGTACTTAACAGCACTTTGTGGATGGTCTGGAACTCAGAGTACGTAAGTAACTCCCTACAGGGCGCCTCATGGCTGAACTTGGTATTTTCTGTCGTTTCCTTGTCGATGGGCTACGGGGCCTTCATGTGGCACACCGAAACCCGAGGCGACATGTATTGGCAACGACGTTGCGAGGCGCTGCTGCGACTAATCCCATTGTTTGTCGTCGGCGCGGCAGTCGTCAGCGTCGCACTGGTCCGGTCATTGCCGCACGTCCTGCCCTCCGTAAAACTCGCAACGGAAGGCGGCGCAGCGTTGGTCACGGTACTTGCGGCCCTGCGACAAAACCTCTCATTGCTGGAACACGATCGATTGGTGGCTGCCGAACAGCATCTCAGTGAACGCACGCGAGAATTACAAGCAAGTATTTCGCGCCTTGCGACGATCAATGAGCAATTGGCCGCTGCCACGGAACGCGCCACCGAAATGGCCCAGATCGCTCAGGTCGCGAATCAGGCGAAGAGCGAATTTCTCGCCAACATGAGCCACGAAATTCGCACTCCCATGAATGGGGTGATCGGCATGGCCGAAATGTTGCTCGATGCGCCCTTGGGCCATCAGCAACGTGATTACGCGGAAACGATCCGCGACAGTGCGCGCGCACTGGTGACGGTAATAAACGATATACTCGATTTCTCCAAGATCGAGGCCGGCAAGCTCGAACTTGACGTGACCCGCATCGCGATGCGTGATCTGCTCGAGGATGTGGCGCGTCTGATCTCCGTTCAAGCCCACGCGAAGAACCTGGAGGTCACCGCCTATGTCGATCCCGCGGTGCCGGAGTTCGTGCAGGGCGACGCCGGCCGTTTGCGCCAGGTGCTCATCAACTTGAGCGGGAATGCGGTCAAATTCACTCAAGAGGGTGAAGTTGCGTTGAGCGTCAGCGTGGTTGCACAAGACGCCGACTCCGCCACGCTGCGCTTCGAGGTCCGCGACACCGGCCTTGGCATCCCGGAAAATCGTTTGCACACGCTATTCAAGCCGTTCTCGCAGGTCGATGGATCGACGACACGCCGATTTGGCGGCACCGGCCTTGGGCTGTCGATCGTCAAACGCCTCGCTGAGATGATGGGCGGCGAAGCCGGCGTGCTAAGTCGTGAAGGCGCAGGATCCACGTTCTGGTTCGTGGCCCGCCTCGCAATCGCGATTGCTGATGCCCCCGCCCCTCGAGCGGGCGCGACTGCCGCTTCGCAAGGGCAGCGAGCGCTGGTGGTCGACGACAATGCCACCAACTGTAAAGTCCTCGAAGGTCAACTGCAGCGTTGCAAGGTGCAGGCGCTATGCGTGAACTCGGCGGCAGCTGCGCTGAGCGCGATGCGAGAGGAGCAGCGCAGCGGCCGCCCTTTCGCGATTGCGTTGATCGATGAGCAGATGCCGGGTTGCAATGGGGCCGAACTCGCCGGCCTCATCAACGCTGATCCGCTCCTCAAGTCAACGCGCCTGGTGCTGATGAGCTCTTCCGGACAACGCAGCGAAGAACAGCGCTTTGCCGAGCCCGGATTCGCGGGTCACTTGTTGAAGCCGGTAGCGCAGCGTGATCTGGCGAGCTGCGTGAAACTGGTGCTGGCGGGCACCTTGGAGCATTGGCACGCGCGAACCCAAGACATGACGCAGCACGTAGCGGCACCTCGCGGTAGCGGAAGGCAGCGCATCTTGATTGCCGAGGACAACGTGGTCAACGAAAAAGTGGCGCGCCATTCGCTGCAAAAACTCGGATTCCACGTCGATGCCGTGAAGAATGGCCGCGAGGCCGTGACTGCATGGCAAACCGGCCGATATGACTTGATACTGATGGATTGTCAGATGCCGGAGCTCGACGGCTACGAAGCCACCCGTGAAATCCGCACCCGCGAGCGGGGCCTGCAGCACATCCCCATCGTCGCGCTGACGGCGCACGCGATGAAAGACGATGACCTTAAGTGCAAGGCGGCGGGCATGGACGATCATCTCACCAAACCGCTCGATCGCGAACGCCTGAGACTCTGTCTTGACCGCCATTTAGGCGTAGATCAGCTCGTATGACAGCATGACTACCGAGTCACGACCAGGACCTTAGTACACCTCACGCTGGTAAACGCGAGACGCCTGGCCGGAAAACACACCGAAGGCCGCGATTCCGGCGGGGTTCCTATTGGCGCCGCCGGTCCACGCATATTGCAGCCAGGCTGGCGCGGTGGCGGTCACGGTCATGGCGCCATTGAAACCGCTGCCGGGCGCAGCGAATACGAGATTGAAATTGCCGGAAGAGGCTGTCGCCTTGTAGGCGATCGCGACCGGCGCGGCGACGGTGCAACCGGCTCCCGAAGCACCCGGTTTGCCGCTGTCCCGTACGCATGCGGAGGTGAGGTTCACGAGGAATTTGCTTAAGGCGATCGATGGTGCCGCCAGAGTGGTGCAGTTGTCATTCGTGTTGGTCGTGAATCCCTGGGTCGTGCTCAAATAGTATTGCGTCGTCAGCGCCATGGGTAGGTCGAGCAGCTCAGAGCCTACGGCATCTCGCAGCGTCAGGCGTCCATAATATTGTGTGGCGCTGGTGCTGAAGCTAATGCCGGTAGCGCCCCCGAAGACCACGGGGTTCGGCGCCGCGACCCCGTCCGAGTCGATCACGTTGATGCTGAGCGAAATATTGGCATTAAACGGTGCGGCAGCCGCGCCGCGGGTGAACAGCAGGCCGGTACCGGTACTGAAGGTCAGCGTGGCCTGACCCGACCCAAGATCGATGATGGCAGGGTCGGCGGCGGTGGACGGCAGGCCCGAGGAATCGAGTACCGGGCTGACGGGCGTCGGCGTATAAGCTCGCCCGGTCAGGGCACTGTTGGACAGCTTGAGAAAGGCGCCGGTGTAGTTGCGCGCAGTCGACCCGGCGGCGCTCAGCGCCGTGACGGTCAGCACCGGTGGGACCGTATAGGTTAACGGTTGTCCGAGATAACTGAAGCCGAACGGCGCCACCGCGTTGGGGCAGCCCGTGCCGAACACCGGCGTGTTGAGCGCTGCCGCAAAAGTGTTGGGGATGAAACGTCCAACGTTGCTCGACGCCGTGCCCGTGACGGCTCCCGAACCGAGATAGTTGGCAACGCCCGGTGTCAGCGTGATGATGCCGACCTCCGGCCAGTTGAACGTCGTACCGGTGGCGACGCCGGTGCTGAAGCTGCCGAATGCCGATGCATTGTTGAGCGCCGCCGCATTGCCGCCCACCGGCGCGACGAGGTTGGCGCTCAATGTGACGCCCGGCGGCGCTATTTCCCGTCCGTAGTTGGGCGTGACGGCGCCTAAAAAATTGCTTGCCGTGACGGTCGCCGCGAATGGTTGTCCGGCTTGAATGAACGCGGCGCCCGCCGCGGTGGTCGCGCCCGGGTTATTACCGGGCGCGGTCAGCGCCGTGGAACAGGTGCCGGCGCCAAAGGTGGTGCATTTGATGTTCGTCAGCGAGAAATTGGACGGCTGGACCACGAACTGGCTGCTGCCGATCATGCTGTTGCCGGAAGGTGAGCCGCCGCCCAGGGGGATGAAGTAGCGCGCGTACAGCGTGATCTGGCCGACGTCGGAGTAGCTGAAGCTGAACGGCGCCTCGGCGTTGGCGGTGCTGAATTTCAGCGGCACCGTCGTGTACGTCGATACGCCGCCATTCGCATTGGACGCGATGTTGGTGGTGATGGAGTTGTTGGTGATCGCAAGAGTCTGTCCGGCCACGCAACTCGTCGGGTTGTTGCACTGGTATGCAAGGCTGACGTTGACCGTCGTGCCGCTCGCGAAGGCCGCGGTGCAAGCCCCGGTGCTGGTGTCGGTGCGCACGGCCTGCAGCGCGAGGCTCTGTGTCGAGAATTTCCCTGCGATCTGCGTGGCAATAGTGGCTGCGACGTTGCTGCCGTTCGTGATGCGAAAGCCTGACGCTACGAAGGTGAGCGGCGGCTGCTCGGAGCCGATCGCACTGCCCGACGATTGCGTTACGCTGCCGGCGGCCACATTGATCGTGACCGTTTCCGCATAGGTATCCTTGAGCAACAGCGTGACGGCGCCGCTATCGGCCGTGACGTAGGTGTAAGTCGCGGTACCGCTGTTGGCGGCGCCCGGCGCAAGGCTGCCACCGCCCGCCGCCATGGACCAGTCGCCGTGCAAGGTGCTGGTGCTCACCGTGATCGTGGCGGTAGTTGACATCGCCGTGTGTGTAGCACTGTGGGCGGTGATGGTGACCGGCGATGCCTGACAGTTCACCGCCGTACCCGCATCGCTGATGGCAAAGTGATCGGGTGTGGCCCCTGCAGCAGACTGCAACGCGAGGCTGATCCCTATATTAGCGACCGAACTATTGGCTGTGGATTGCAGCGTGCCGGTCGCGGTGGACGCGGTTAACGCCTCGGTGAACGCGCCAATGGCGAGACCATTTGGGCCGGCACCCGTGGCGCCCACGTTGGCGCTCGCCATTCCGGTGGGGGCATTGATGCCGCCGTTGCCATTGTCGGCCGCAAACAGCACGACTAATTCAGTGTTCGAGATGCCGGGCGTGATCGACGGCGCCGAGTAATTGGCCGTGGTGCCGTTTACCTTCGAGGCGCTTACGACCACGGGAGACGTGGTCAGAACCCCGCGGAAATCGAGCATCAGGCCGCCGGAGCGTGCGGCCCCCTGAAAGGTCCAGGTGTAAGTGGTCGTGCCCGCGAGGTCGGCCGAGGTGGCGACCCGGGAATAGACTGCAACGCCGATCGATGAACCGTCGTCTTGTGCCAATACCGACGTCCAACCGGCAGGTACGCCTCCTGAGCCTTGCATGATGGGCAGATTGCTCGAGTTCTGGCCGACGAAGGCGATAAGCACGTCTCCGGTCGCAAGACCGGCGGGTGCCGTGATCGTGACCGAGCCGACAGTAGACGAACTCAGTGCAGACGACGACGACGCCACGTAAGCGATGGATCCCCAGCTGGGGATTGGGTGCGTGAACAGCAGCGCAATCAGCAGCGCGCGCGCGCACCACACGGCACCGGTGGACGACGGTTCAGGTTCATTGTGATCGGTCTGCGCGTCAGGTTGCATCCGTATAAGTCCCGCTGAC
>Ga0210406_10003631_pt1 | contig 16797 bp, 13 predicted proteins | sample IncBWC30MmetaG_FD_155454 | JGI IMG/M metagenome (GOLD analysis project Ga0210406, IMG submission 155454) | Forest soil microbial communities from Barre Woods Harvard Forest LTER site, Petersham, Massachusetts, United States - Inc-BW-C-30-M | ecosystem: Environmental > Terrestrial > Soil >... | reverse complement strand
GAAGTGGGCGTGCGTCACCAGCACCAGATCAATGGCCGGCAAATCACGCACCTTAAGCCCCGGACGCCGCAGGCGTTTCAGAACAAACAACCAGCGCGCGAAGTTAGGATCGATCATCATGCTGTGCCCGCCCATCTGCACGAAGAAGCTGGAATGGCCGATGAACGTGACCCCCAACTCTCCGTTGGAGGCAAGACGCGGTTTGTGCGTCTCCCCGCACAGCGGGGTCACAGCGGAGTGGCGCACCAGGCGTCCAAACTGCGACGCGCGCTTGCGGAGTGCCGGATTGCGAAGCGCTGCTTTGATCATCCTGAGATGCCCATCCTAAGCTGGTCTAGCTGTTGGATGAATGCTGCAAGCCATTAGCACTATTTTAGTTCAGGATCGTCCAGAGGATGCATAATTCCAGCGGTTCCCACATAACGTTTTCGATTCCGCGCTGGGAAAACAGCCACACCAGATCCGAACCGACCAATAGAAAGCCGCCGGCATCACAAATGCCGGCGGCCAGGATCGAAGCAGAAATCTTACTGCCCCGAAGTATTCGTAATCCAGCGCGAGCGCGGGATTTCCCTTTTTCCTTCGTCGTCGTAGTAGAAGTGCATCGCGTGATCGGACTTCGCGCCTGCCACGGGCTTGTCCGCGAGACCGCTGAATCGTGGAGCGCTGCCGGCCGCAGGCAGCGGCGCCTTCGTGGTGAACATGGATTCGTGCAGCGCGCTGCCGCTACCCGCCTGCGCTACGGCGAACACACCGAAGGGATTGCCATTCACGTAAGAAACCCCGATGTAATCCGCTACCATCGGACCGTTGTCTGAAACCGGCAGCCAGGCCAGCTTCATGGGTCCGGCGATTTGCACTCCGGCAGTCCAGGTTGAGCCCCCGTCGGACGAGGTGACGAAACCCACGTCCAACTGGCAGGTGCTGGTAGTGCACCTGGAAACCGGGTAGTAGTAATAAACAATTGTAAGGTGCGCACTGCTGCCCGAGGTTGCCGGATCAACGCCTATGCCGGGGAGGAAGTGATCGACCGTGCTGGTCGTGGGATCAATCGGAATGCGCGTGACCTTGCTCCAGGTCTTGCCGTCGGCAGATGAACTCATCACAATGTCGTTCGACGGACAACCGGTGCGGAAGCGGCAATCCGACCACACCACGAATACGTTGCCAGCGCCGTCGATCGAGGCAGAGGGTAGATTGGGATTGCGTATCCCGCCGGCGTCACCGTGGCTGCTAATGCCGGCGATGGCCTGGCTCCTGCCCCAACTCTTGCCACCATCGGTGGAACTGAATACGTCGATGCCGCCGCCTTCGAAGGGCACGATTACGGTGCCATTCGGCTGCACCACCGGCTCGCCGCCCAGCCCAAACGCGTGGTCCGCCGACGCCAAGCCCGGACCCCATGTCAAGCCACCGTCGCTGGACACGCTCATCAGAACATCGCCACTGCCGAAGGCCTGGTCCCACTCCGTATAGCAATTGCCATAGAACGGACTAGTTGCGGTGTTGTCGCAGACCGTCCAGTTCTTGTCGTCGAGGTGAGTCTTATCGATGATGATGGGCTTTCCCCAGGTCAATCCATCCGGCGAACGGCTCACTGCCACGTCGCCGATCTTGCCGGAACCACTGTTGAGGCCCGCCAGCGGCAGCGTCGAGATCAGCCACTGCCCGTGCTTGGCATCGTAAGCTACCGAGGGGTCGGCCGCAGCGCCGTACGTCCCACCCGCGTAGTTCACGGTGAGCCCGGGGAGATTTCCATGAGTCCAGGTGACGCCGCCGTTGGTCGAAGTAGCGAACCCCACATCCCCGCTGCCCCAGCCGATCGATCCTGGCCGGCGCGCCACGTGGAACGCGCTTACAATGGTGTTGCCCCAGGCGAACGTGTCGGGCTCGACTTCCGTCTTGTGGACGCTATCGGTATTGGTGAGGTTGTCCGAGCTGATTTTCACTAATTGCGCGTGTGCCGGCAATGTCAACGCCAGCAAAATCGCCGACGCCAGCACGGTCAGAACAGAAAGCAAACCGCTTCTACCGCGGAAACCGGGGAATCCACTGTTCATCTTCATCAGAATTTCCTTAATAATCCTTTGTGGTGAGATCCTAACGTCGCAGGGGCGACCCAAAACAAGTGCGGACCAGACGAACAAGGTCGGGTCCCGGGAAATATAACCCGATAGCTGCACAGGTGTCGATGTGAACGTTTTTGCATACCCGTAAAGCCGAGCAAGGCTGCCCGTCGTTCATCGATTTAAGTCGTGACCTCGAGCTACTTGCTTGACCTTGATCCGGCCGCTCATATCTAATCCGGAAAGTCGTTTCCTCACTAGGAGATTTCCCGAAATGCGCGTCGCTTTCTTGGGTTTGGGAATTATGGGGCATGCTATGGCCACGAACCTGGTCAAGGCCGGCCATGAAGTCACGGTTTGGAACCGCACGCCGGGCAAAATGGTGGAAGGCGCGGGCATCGCTCCTACTCCGGCGGCAGCGGCACAAGGCGCCGAAGTCGTCTGGCTGTGCGTTTCCGACACGGCCGCGGTCGAGAAAATATTGTTTGGTGCAGAGGGCGTGGAGCAGTCCCTAGCCGAAGGCATGATCATCGGAGATTCCAGCACCATTTCGCCCTCCGCCACGGTAAAGTTTGCCGAGCGTGTTCGCGGCAAGGGTGTGGCCTATGTCGACGCCCCCATGACCGGATCGAAGATCGGCGCGGGGAATGGAACCTTGATTTTCATGGTCGGGGGAGACGAAGCGGTCATCGAGGGTCTCCAGCCCCTGTTCGCGGCCATGGGCAAGAAGATTTTCCGCATGGGCGAGACCGGCAAGGGCCAGGCTACCAAGCTGGCCATGAACTTACAGATCGCCCTCATTTTCGAGGGCTTTGCCGAGGCCCTCACCCTCGCCACTAAACTCGGCGTGGACCCGCGGCAACTGGTGGCGCTGATCGAGGCGACCATGGTGCGCTCTGGCGTCGTCGAGTACAAAGCGCCCTTCGTCCTGCAGCGCGACTTCACGCCCAATTTTCCCCTGCGTCTGATGCACAAGGACATCCTGCTCACGCTTGAAGCTGCGAAAGAAGCGCGAGTAAAATTGCCCGCACTCGAAACCGTGGAAGAGATCTACGAACTGGCTACTGAAGAGGGCCACCGGGATCTTGACTACGCCGCGACGTTAACCCTGCTCGAAAAATGGGCAGGAGTGCAGGTGAAGGGCGAAGCGGCATAGTCGTCTTCGAAGCTCGGCCCGCACACGCCGATCTTCTTGCCGCCCTTCGCGGCATCTTTGCGTTCTTTGCGGCTAAAAGCCTCGCAGTTTCTCCTGCAATCGCGTTGACGCGCGCGGCTTACCCCCCTAATATGGTCGCGGCACGGGACAAGCCTCTTTCATTGATCGGCCAGACCATCTCGCACTACCGCGTCCTCGAGAAGCTTGGCGGCGGCGGGATGGGTGTGGTTTACAAAGCCGAAGACGTAAAGCTCGGCCGGTTCGTGGCTCTCAAGTTCCTGCCCGACGAAGTAGCCAAGGATCCGCAAGCACTTGCCCGCTTTCAGCGAGAAGCCAAGGCGGCCTCGGCACTGAATCATCCCAACATCTGCACCATCTACGAGATTGACGACCAGCACGGCGAAGCGTTCATCGCCATGGAGTTCCTGGACGGCGCGACTCTGAAGCACCGCATTGCAGGGAAGCCTATCGAGACTGACGTTCTGCTCGGTGTGGCGATTGAGATTGCGGACGCACTCGATGCGGCGCACTCCAAAGGGATCGTTCACCGTGACATCAAGCCGGCGAACACCTTCATCACCGAACGCGGGCACGCCAAGATCCTCGATTTCGGTCTGGCGAAGGTTACCCTCGCGGGAAGTTCTTCGAGCCAGATGGCGTCGGCAAACACGCTGACCGCCGTGATCGACGAGCAGCACCTGACCACCCCCGGTTCTGCGCTCGGCACCGTCGCATACATGTCGCCGGAACAGGTTCGCGCCAAGGAGCTGGATGCGCGCACTGACCTGTTCTCGTTTGGAGTGGTTTTGTACGAAATGGCTACGGGTACCCTGCCGTTCCGCGGCGAAAGCTCGGGAGTCATCTTCAAGGCCATCTTGGACTCTTCCCCTCCATCGGCAATGCGCTTGAATCCAGATGTGCCGCCGGAACTGGAACGCATCATCAATAAGGCTCTGGAGAGAGACCGCAACCTGCGTTATCAGAGTGCAGCTGAGATGCGAGCCGACTTGCAGCGGCTGAAACGGGACCTTGATAGCGCCCAGACGGTAGCTAAATCCATTCCCACTGACGGTCCGCAGCCGTACAGGTTTGCATGGAAGTCTCTGGCAATCTCTGTGTTCGTGGTCGTTGCACTGGTTGCCGTGGTCCTCAGCCTGCGCTCGCGCAAATCCGCCAAGCTGACTGAGCATGACATGATCGTCGTGGCTGATTTCGCCAACACAACCGGCGATCCCGTTTTTGATGACACCCTCAAGCAGGCTCTCTCGGTCGAGCTAAAGCAATCGCCCTTCCTGAGCGTTCTCTCGGACCAGAGGGTCAATGACACGCTCCGCCTGATGGGACGTTCTCCCGGGGAGAGGCTGAACGAAGCCACTGCGCGCGAGGTCTGCCAACGAACCCAAAGCGCTGCTGTGCTGGCAGGCTCGATTTCCAGCCTGGGCAGCGACTACGTCCTCGGCCTCAAAGCCGTAAACTGTCGCAATGGAGATGCACTGGCCCAGGAACAGGTACAAGCGACGAGAAAAGAAGATGTGTTGAAGGCACTGGATCAAGCCACCACAAAACTGCGGACCGCTTTCGGCGAGTCGTTGAGCACCATCCAGAAATATGACACTCCCATCGCGGAAGCGACTACTTCTTCCCTGGAAGCGCTTAAGGCATACAGCTTGGGGATAAAAGCTTTACGGGAACAAAGTGCGTTCGCGGCCATCCCCTTTTTCAAGCGGGCGATCGAGCTTGACCCGAACTTTGCTCTGGCCTATTCCGTGCTGGGAGGAACATACGGCGATGTCCTGGGAGAACCCGGTGTGGCTGCCGAGAACCTGCGCAAGGCCTATGAACTGCGCGACCGGGTCAGCGAGCGGGAAAGGTTCGCGATTACCGCTTCTTACTATAGTGATGTCACCGGGGAACAGGAGAAGGCCGCCGAAACCTATACGCTCTGGATTCAAGCCTATCCTCGGGATGGAGAGGCACATAATAGTCTGGGGACGGTAAAGGAATATCTGGGGCGATACGAAGATGCAGCAGCGGAAGAGTCTGAAGCCATTCGGTTGTATCCCGACCAAGCCCTCGATCACTCCAACCTTATGGAGGACTATACCGCCCTCAACCGCATCGATGAAGCAAAAATGGTCTACCGCCAAGCCATGGAACGCAAGCTGGAGAATCCTTTTCTGCATGACGATATGTACGCCATCGCGTTTCTCGAAGGCGACGCCGAGGAAATGAACCGCCAGACGGCCTGGTCGGTCGGCAAGCCCGGAGCTGAAGACATCCTGCTTTCGCGCCAGTCGGACACCCAGGCGTTTTACGGACGACTGGATAGGGCGAGAGAATTCTCCCGACAGGCAGTGGAATCTGCACTACAAGCCGACCTGAAGGAAACCGCGGCGCTGTGGAGGATGAATTCCGCCCTGCGGGAAGCCGAGTTTGGAAATGCCGAACGCGTCCGGCAGGACGTAAAGGCAGGGCTGGCGATTGCGTCCACTCGTGATGTGCGGGTTCTGGCCGCCCTGGCCCTGGCGTGTGCCGGGGACGTAGTCCGGGCACAGGACATGTCGGAAGAACTCTCAAAACAATTTCCAGCGAACACAGTGCTGCATCACTACTGGATCCCCACGGTTGAAGCCTATATTGAAATCCATCGTGGTAACCCACTCCAGGCGTTGACGCTCCTGGAAGCCGCCGCATCCTACGAACTCGGTTTTCCACCGCCCCAGTTCGAAGAAGGGGGACTGCTTTACCCGGTTTATGTGCGCGGACAGGCATACCTGCTCCTGCACCGGGGTAAGGAAGCGGCGAAAGAATTTCAGAAATTCCTCGATCACCGCGGCGTGGTCATTAACACTGTGTTAACCTCGCTGGCCCACTACCAACTGGCACGCGCCCTCTCCATGAGCGGCGACACGCCGGGAGCGCGGAAAGCCTACCAGGACTTCTTCGCCCAGTGGAAGGACGCCGATCCCGATATACCTATCCTGAAAGAAGCCAAGGCAGAGTACGCGAAGCTGCAGTGAAATCTCGAACGTTGTTCCTGTCTATCGAGAAGGCCTGTCTGTCCGTCTTAGTAGGTCAACAGAATTCGCAAGTCGCGCAGGTTGTTGCCCGTAGGCCCAGTCTCGATCGCATCGCCCAGCGCTCGGAAGAATGGATACGCATCGAACTTCTCCAGCGCTGCGCCAGCGTCCAGCCCACGCGACCGCGCGCGCGTCATTGTGCTTCCATCCGCCACTGCGCCGGCTGCGGGACTATTCCCATCCACTCCATCCGTTCCGGCGCTGAGCACGGTGATGTTCTCGCCTGCAATCTTCCCGGCACAGGCCAGCGCAAACTGCTGGTTGCGGCCGCCGGTGCCGCCGTTCGTGACTTTCACCGTTACCTCCCCACCGGAAATCAGGCAGGCGCGCTCCGAGTCTTTTCTTAGCTCACGCAGGCGTTTCAGTAAATATTCAGCCGCGCGCTCGTAGTCCCAGTCATCACAAGAGTTGTCCACCTGCACCTCGAATCCGGCTCGCTCGGCCGCTGCACTCGCCCGCTCCACAGCTGTCTGGTTCGAGAGAACCGTCCACCAGCGTGAACGGTAGAAAGCCTGATCGTCGGACTTCGGCGTCTCTTCCAGCGCCCGGCGTTCAAAAAGCTCGCGCGTGGAGTGCGGGAGCTGCGGCAGCAAGCCGTGCTTCTCCGCGATGCGGTAACAATCCTCTTCGCTGGTGGAATCAGGCATCGTCGGACCGGAGGCCAGAGCGTCGGGCATATTGTCGGGAACGTCAGAGACCAGCAGCGAAACCTGCTGCGCCGGAAATGCCGCCTGCGCCAGCCGTCCGCCCTTCACTGCGGAAAGATGTTTGCGGATAGCATTGATTTCGGCAATGGGCGCGCCCGAGTGCACAAGGGTGCGATAGGTGGCGATCAGATCTTCCAGGGAGAGCTCATCATCGATGGGCTTCTCGAGGATCGACGAGCCTCCGCCGCTAAGCAGAAAAATCACCAGGGATGCCGCGGTTTGCGCGTCCAGCGCCTTCAGAATGGCGTTCGCTACGTGAATGGATTCGGCATTGGGCGTGGGATGTCCGCCGCGAAAATAGCGGAAGCCCCGCACCTGCGACGACGGCTCGACCGAGCTAGCCACAATGCCTTCGAGCGAAGACTCCCCAACCTGATGCGCCAGTGCCTCGACCATCGTGTGTCCGGCCTTGCCGATCGAGATCACCAGCACGCGCGAATACGCCTGGAGATGGTAAAGATCTTCGCAAACCCGCAACACGCCGCGCTCACAATGCACATGGCGCGCAAATGCCCTGGCAATTGAAGCCTCGGCCAGCGCAGAACGAAAGATTTCGCGGGCGGTGTCGCGCATCTGGCGAAACTGCGATTCGCGATCGGCTTCGAGCATGGGCAAGATTATATGGGCAAGATCATGAAGACCGTTCTCGGACGATTTCTTGCCGTACCCAACCTTCAATCGTCTCCCGCAACTCGCGCAACCGGCCTTCGAAGAAATGATCTGCGCCTTCGATCACAACCAGTTTCTTAGGCTCCGGCACGGAAGCAACCAGGGCCTCCAACCCGGCCCGCGGACCAAACTGATCGCGCGCTCCGCTGACAAACAGCTTCGGCTTTATGCAGTCGCTCAGGAAGTCAAATGTATAGGTGCGCGGCGCTTCTGCGTCGGCGGCCACTGGAACGACGGGCGTTCCAACGCCGATCAAGGCCTTCACCCGCGCGTCCGAACACGCCGCTCGCAGGCCAACCGCCGCGCCAAACGAGAATCCTGCCAACACCAAGGGCAGGTGAAACTCCGCGTCCAGCCATTCGAGAGCGGTCTGGACATCTTCGAGTTCACCGTTGCCGTGATCGTGCTCGCCCTGGCTCAGTCCGGCGCCGCGAAAGTTGAAGCGCAGCACGGGAAACCCGAAGCTGTTCAGCGCCTTCATGGTGTGGAACACGACTTTGTTGTGCAGCGTCCCGCCGAACAGCGGATGCGGATGGCAGACAAGCGCGGCGTGTGTCGCATTTTCCGTGCCTGCGTTGAGCAGCGCTTCCAGGCGTCCAGCTGAGCCTTCGAGAAAGAGGGACTTGATGGTCGAGGTCTGGGCGATCACAGTATTCAGATTACATGATTGACAGTGCGGCGGTTTCAAATGGACGGTGTAGTTTATGCTTCTGCAATGGACGCTATCACGCTCACTCGGCAACTGGTCGACATCGAATCCATCTCGGGCAACGAAGCGGCTGTCGGAAACTATCTCTACGGGGAACTTTGCCGCGTCGGTTATCAGGCCAGGCGAATCCCGGTGGAAGGCGACCGCTTCAACGTTTATGCCACATCGCCGGAGCAGCCGAATCCGGAAGTGGTTTTCTCCACGCACACGGATACAGTTCCTCCTTTCATTCCCTCTTCTGAGGATGCCGCTCGAATCTGTGGACGCGGCTCGTGTGACGCCAAAGGCATCATCGCGGCGCAGATCGCGGCCGCGGAACGATTGCGGCAGGAAGGAATCTACGTTGGCCTGTTGTTCGTGGTGGGAGAAGAGCGCGACAGCCTGGGCGCGAAAGTGGCCAATGACTACGCGGCAAGTCAGTCCGGACAGCGCTGCAAATATCTGGTCAACGGCGAACCCACCGAGAATCGCGTCGCTTTAGCTTCCAAGGGAACGCTGCGGGCGGAAGTCACGGCTGCGGGGCGAATGGCACATTCGGCTTATCCGGAACTTGGAGAATCCGCCATTGACAAGCTGATTGCAGCGCTCACGCGGCTGCGAGCGATGCCATTGCCGTCTGATCCGGAGATTGGTCCGTGCACCTTAAATATTGGTTTGATTGAGGGCGGACGCGCGCCGAATGTGATTCCTGATTATGCTCACGCGGACTTGCTCTATCGTCTGATTGGTCCATCGCAGGATCTGCGGCGCGAGATTCTCGAGACTGCGGGCGAGCAGGTGCAGGTTGAATTTCCGCTGGAACTTCCCTTCTTGCGCCTTCGCACAGTTGACGGTTTACCGACGATGATCGCGGCGTTTACTACTGACATTCCCAAGCTGACGAATTGGGGAGAGCCTCTGCTGATTGGTCCGGGATCGATTCACGTCGCGCATACTGAAGGCGAGTTCATCGAGAAGAAGCAACTGGCTGAGGCGATTGATTTGTATTGCGCGATTGCGAGGCAGCTTTAGGGCAGTGGTCAGTGGCCAGTTTAAATCCTCCCTGTGGAAATCTACTTGAAATAATCTGGAAGGCGGGGCGTGTTCGAAGGCGTCGGTACGGTCGGTAGAACTTCATGTGAATCCAGTGCCTAAAGGCTCGCTCCACAATGCGGCACTTGCGGCATGACTGAAGGGCATACCCTGATACGAACCGCGCCTGGAACCTGAACCGCTGGAGTCCGGGCGTAAAGTCGGGGCGTAGAATCGGAGTGATGATCGACACGATAATCAAGTTTGCTGCTGCCGTGCTGCTGGTTGCGGCGGGGTTGGCCGGTGCCGAAGACGTTCGCTCCATCGCTGCAGCAGTGGATGAGCACTACAACCACCTCCAATCTCTGCAGGCGGAGTTTACTGAGGTTTACCGCGGGGCGGGGATGGAGCGGACGGAGTCCGGGACGCTTTGGCTGGCGAAGAGCGGGTTGAAAAAACCTGGCAAGATGCGGTGGGAGTACCGTTCTCCCAGGGAGAAACTGTTTGTCAGCGATGGGAAGGATGCGTGGTTCTATGTCCCGGGCGACCGGCAGGCGCGCAAGACGGATGCCCGGAAGCTGGATGACATTCGCTCTCCGCTTGCATTCTTGCTGGGCAAAAGCAAGCTGGAAAAGGAGTTGCGCGGGCTATCGTTGGCGCCTGATGTTCCACCTGTGGCCGCCGGGGATGTAGTGCTGCGGGGGGTGCCGCAGGCTTTGGCCGACCGGGTCAGTGAGATCCTACTCGAGCTGAATCCTGGGAACAGGATCACACGCATCGTAATCAATGAGGTGGATGGATCGGTGACCGAGTACCGGTTCAGTGACCAGAAGGAGAATGAGGTGATTCCGGATGGGCGGTTCCGGTTCAGTCCTCCGCCGGGAACGGAGACAGTGGAGACCGAGCCGGAACCTTAATGTTTTGACGCTACAAACAGCCCTATCGCATTGATGTGCGGTGAGTTACGAATATAGTGCAGCGAGTCAACGAGATTTCGGCTTTCGAATGGCAGCGCCTGAAGGTTCGATTGATGAGGCGACAACTACGGTATGCCTGAAGGCATACCCTGATACGAATTTTGAACCCATTCGTTGCGGAAGCTGTACCCGTTCCCGAACCGGTGGCCTGGTCTGGTTACTTGCGATACTGGAAGAGCCGGGAGTTGTGGTGATCTAAGCTCGGGATCAGAAGCGGGAATGTTAGACTGAGCCGATAGGGTAGTGCGCCGGGTCGGGACCCAAAGAAGAACTGTGAAATGGCGGAATTCGTCGTAAAACTCGCGGATGAACGCGGTCATACGCACCAGCAGGTGGAGCAGGGCTACTCCGTAGCGGAGGTGCGCGACCGCTTTGCGTCGCAGGGCTATCTGGTCCATTGGGTGAAGCCGCAGGGATTGCTTTCTAGTGGCTTTTCGATGCGCCGCGGACGCAAGCTGAGGCAGAGCACGTTTCTGGTGTTTAACCAGCAGTTTCTGACGCTGATCAAGGCGGGGCTGCCCATTCTGAATTCGCTCGATCTGCTGATCAAGCGGCAAAAGGACCCTCATCTGCGCCAGGTTCTGGAGAACGTGCGGGAGCGGGTGAAAGGCGGGGAACTTCTGTCGGATGCCTTTGCCACGCATGCCGTGGTGCCGAAAATCTACACTGCCACGCTGATGGCTGGAGAGAAGAGTGGAAATATCGATGAGGTGCTGACCCGCTACATCAACTTCCAGCGCCTGGCGATGACCTTTCGCAAGAAGCTGTTCGTATCGCTCATCTATCCCACGCTGCTGGTCAGTGTGGTGACGATCATGGTGATGTTTCTGTTCACATATGTGGTGCCCAAGTTCGCGGAGCTGTTCAATAGCCTGGACGCGAAACTACCGACGATCACCCTGTTCATGCTGGCGGTGGGCACGAACGCACAAAAATACTTTCCTTTTATCGTGATCGGGCTGGCCCTGAGTGGGTTTGTGTTTTGGCAGTGGCGGAAGACCGATCGCGGCGCCGATCAGATTGACCGCGTGATCCTGAGTCTGCCGCTGCTGGGCGATATCCGTTTGAAGCATCAAGTGGCGACTTTTTCGCGGATGCTGGCCACGTTGCTGCAGGGCGGCATGCCCCTGGTGCCCTCGATGGAGACGGCGGGTAGTTCGATGACCAGCCGCCGCATCCTGAAGGGCATTATGCGAGCGAGTGTGAGGGTTCGCGAAGGGCAAGGGCTGGCCAGCGGTCTGGAGGAGCAACAGATCTTTCCCGACCTGGCGGTGGAAATGCTCGAAGTGGGTGAGTCGACGGGAGCTTTGCCGGCGATGCTGAACTCGGTGGCCGAGTTCTATGAAGAGGACGTGCAGACGGCTCTGGGCGCTTCCATGGCCTTGATTGAACCGCTGATTCTGATCGTGATGGCGATTTTTGTGGGCGGAGTGTTGATTTCGCTGTATTTGCCGATCTTCACTCTGGGAGTCCACTAGCAAGGAAGCGAGCCGAACGCGCGAGTATTGTGTCGCAAAAGGCGCGGCACTTAGCGCGGCTCGCCCGGATCCTTCGGCGACGATAAACCAGTGGCCTCAGGATGACAGTTGGAACTGCGGGGATTTGAGAAATGGCAATGGCGGAAAAGAAATCACTTTTCGTAAACGGCGAGAACGGCGGACAGGTGGTGACGACGGGGAATCCCATCACCGACCTGGAGCGCGCTCAGGATGTGGCGCGGCGCTATCGCTGCGAGTTTGTGGACCTCACCGACTTCCAGCTTCATCATGAGCTGTTCAAGAAGTTCTCCCCTGAGCTGATGTTCCGCTATAACTTCGTGCCGCTGGAAGAGACGGCGGACGGCAAGCTGGCCATCGCCATTGCCGATCCCAGCCAGTTGATGATGATCGACGAGATCAGTTTGCTGCTGCAGAAGCGCATCGTCACCAAAGTGGCGACGCTGAAACAGATCAGCGACATCCTGAAAAAGACGGAGCAGTCGCAGCGTGTTCTGGAAGAGGCCAGCGAAGGTTTCCAGATCATTCGCGAAGACGAGGCTACAGGCGCCGAAGAAACGCTGACCATCGACAAGCTGACGGCCACCGGCGACACCAGCCCGATCATCCGCCTGGTCGATACCACGATCTTTACCGCGCTGCAGCGCCGCGCTTCCGACATTCATATCGAGACCCGTGATGATTCCGTGGTGATCAAGTTCCGCATCGATGGGGTGCTGACGCAAGCCATGCCGCCCATCGGCAAGGAGCACCACTCGACCGTGATCTCGCGTATCAAGGTGATGAGCGAGCTGGATATTTCTGAGCGCCGGGTACCCCAGGACGGCCGCTTCCGAGTGAAGTACAACGGGCGCGCCATCGACTTCCGCGTCTCCATCATGCCCTCGATTCACGGCGAAGATGCCGTGCTCCGCGTGCTGGATAAAGAGTCGATGAGCGAGAAGTTTAAGTCGCTCACGCTCGATGTGGTGGGCTTCGACGAAGACGACCTGCGCAAGTTCCGGCGGTACATCAAAGAACCTTACGGCATGGTGCTGGTCACGGGACCGACGGGTAGCGGCAAGACCACGACGCTGTACGCGGCGGTGAACGAGATCAAGACCGACGAAGACAAGATCATTACGATTGAAGACCCGGTCGAGTACCAGCTTCGCGGCATCACTCAGATTCCGGTCAACGAGAAAAAAGGACTGACTTTTGCCCGCGGGTTGCGTTCAATCCTGCGCCACGACCCCGACAAAATCATGGTCGGCGAAATCCGCGATACCGAGACTGCACAGATCGCCATTCAGTCCGCGCTCACCGGTCACCTTGTGTTCACTACAGTTCACGCTAATAACGTGGTCGACGTGATCGGCCGCTTCCTGAACATGGGGGTTGAACCGTATAACTTTGTCTCGGCGTTGAACTGTATCCTGGCGCAGCGGCTGGTGCGGTTGATCTGCGAATCCTGCCGGACCCAGGTGAATTATGCGGCGGACGTGCTGGAGGCCAGCGGCCTGGATCCCGTGCAGTGGTCAAAGGTGGCATTGTATGAAGGCCCGGGATGCATCGAGTGCGCGGGCACGGGCTTCCGGGGGCGAACCGCGATTCACGAATTGCTGGATTTGAGCGACCGCATCCGGGAGATGATTCTGGCCAAGAAGCCGACGTCAGAAATCCGCCGCGCCGCGCGGGATGAAGGAATGCGTTTTCTGCGCGAGTCGGCGTTGGATAAGGTCCGGCTTGGCCTGACCACTTTGAAAGAGATCAACAAGGTCACCTTTATCGAGGCGATGCGGTAAGAGCAGTGAGCAGTGATCAGTGATCAGCGATCGGTGGCCAGGTTGCTGAGTTGGGAACTTACTGGCCACTGACCACTAGCCACTGCCGCGGTGCCCCTTCAGCTATTGCATTTCGCGTGGCACGGCGTTTCAATTATAGAGAGAGTTGACTCTTCAAAATGAGCTCTGGATCCAAGACGGCAAAACCCCGGCTGGCGTGTGAGATCGCCGCCGACCGCGTTCTGGTGGGCCGGCTGGCTGAAGATGGACGCAGCCTGGAAGCTTGCGCTGCGCGCGAGCTGGCGCCGGGCAGCGTGGTTCCGGACCTGGTCGAGGGAAACTTGCGGCAGCGCGATGCCGTGAGGGCCGCAGTGGAAGAGACTCTGGGTAGTGTGGCGGGGCGCACCCACGATGTGATTGCAGTCGTGCCGGACGCCGCGGTGCGGGTGGTGCTCCTGGAATTCGATACCCTGCCCACCGACTCCGAGGAAGCCGCCAGTGTGGTGCGATTTCGTCTGAAGAAATCTCTGCCCTTTGACGTCGACAAGGCCAGAGTTTCCTACCATGCCCAGAAATCGAATGATGGCGTTCGAGTGGTCGCCGCAGTCTCCCTGGCCAGCGTGGTGGAGGACTATGAGGCCGCCTTCCGGAACGCCGGATTCAGCCCGGGAGTGGTATTGCCTTCGATGCTGGCAGCGCTGGGCGCCGCGGAGGGACAGCGTCCCACTCTGGTGGTGAAGGTGGATGCCCGCACCACGAGTATCGCCATCCTCAATGCCGAACAGCTTCAACTCTTCCGCACTCTAGAAAATACGCGCGGGGTTACGATCACCGGAGAACAGCTGGCGGAGGAAGTCTACCCGTCGGTAGTGTTCTTCCAGGATACGTATCATCTGAACATCGAGAAGATCTTCGTCGCGGGAATATCGGACACCGGCGGTGCGGCTCCTGCGCTGCGCGCGCAGACCGGCGCGGAGGTGCAGGAACTCGTAAGTTCTTCGCAGTTGGGAGTCAGCACCGGGGGTTCCGTACCACGCTGGAGGATGGCAGGGGTGGTGGGGGCCCTGATTTCGTAACTGCAGTGGCCAGTGGTCAGCGATCAAAAACGATCTACTGAACTCTGATCTGGCTACTGGCCACTGAATCTAATATGCGTCTTGACATCAATCTCGCCAGCCAGCCTTATGAGGACGCGCGGCAGTTCTGGCTGCGTTGGGGGACGGCGCTGGCGGCGGCGATAGTCCTCACGCTGGCCTTGCTGACGATCACCGTCACAGGCTGGTTCGCCGCCCGGCGCGACCACGCCAAGATCGCCGACTTGCGGGTCGCGATTGCGCAGCGCGACCAGACCCGCCAGCGGGCCGAGGAGTTTCTCAATCAGCCGGAGAATCGCACTACGCGGGACCAGTCCCAGTTTCTCAACGGGTTGATTGAGCGCAAGGCGCTTTCCTGGACGCATGTGCTGGAAGACCTCGAGAAAGTGATGCCGGCGCGGGTCCACCTGGTTTCGATTCATCCCGAGTTGGACGAGGACAACCAGCTCATGCTGAAAATGCTGGTGGCAGGGGATTCGCGGGAGCGCGCCCTCGATCTGCCCCGACGCATGGAAGAATCGCGACATTTCACGCAGACCTATATCGAGACGGAACATGCGGCGCCGCCGGGCAGCGGAGACACGGTTGAATTCAACATCAGCGGAGTTTACATTCCCGAGAAGGAGCCGGCGCGGACCCCAGAGCCGGCCCCAACCTCAAAGACATCGACTTCCAAGCGGAGCACGCCCTGATGCCAGACTTGCGGCAAACCCGGAAGAACATCAAAACCGCGCTGGCGGTCCTGTTGGGCGTGGACGTCGTGGCGATGGTGGTGTTGTTTTCGCCGCTGGTGGGCTCGACTGAATCGCGGCGCCAGGAACTGAACCAGTTGGGGAGAGAACTGCTGACGAAGACACGCCAGGTTGAGCCCCTGACGAATCTGGACAAGAAAGTGATCACGGCGAACCGGGAGATCGGGGAATTTTACAAGAAACGGTTTCCCTCTCAGGACTCGCAGATCGCCTCCGAATTCGGCAAGCTGGCCACCGCCAATGTGGTCACCATCGAGCAAGTCAAGTACAAGGTGCTGGAAGAGGAGACCGGCCGGCTGCATCCGGTCGAACTCGAAGCGGACCTCTCAGGCAACTACGTTTCCCTGGCGAGGTTTATCAATGCGCTGGAACGCGACGACATGTTTTTCATCATCAGCAGCATCACGCTGGGAGGCGAGCAGAAAGGGCCCATCAAGCTGCAAATAAAACTTGAAACCTACTTGAAGGCGGGAGCGTAGTGAAACTGGGAGCCGAAAACCGGAAGCAGACGATCGCGGCAGCGGTGCTGGGAGTGTTGCTGCTGCTGATCGTTGCCTACGAGTTCATGCCTTCTTCCTCGACCATAGCTTCGACGGAGCCGGCGACGACGGCAACGGGCCTGCCCGCGTCGCCGACGAATGCCGCCCGTCCCGCGCCGCACCGCGGTTCAGCTTCCACATCGGGGAAAAAGGAGCGCACTCCCCAGAGTCTCGACCCCACACTGCATATCGAGCAACTCGCCTCGATCGAACAGATCAAGTACGAAGGCTCGGGAAGGAACATCTTCATATCGCAGGCCGAGGAGGTTCTGATCCCCAAGGTGATCGGCAAGGCAAATACGGACAACCCAGCCGGGAAACCGTGGGGGGGGCCGCCGCCCATACCGCAGCCGCCACCGATTCCTCTGAAGTTTTTTGGCTTCGCGAGCCAGCCCGGAGAACCCAAGAAGATTTTCCTCTCCAAGGACGGGGATGTTTTCATTGCGGGCGAAGGCGAGATAGTCGACCGGCGGTACAAAGTCGTGCGAATTTCTCCTACTTCGGTGGAGATTCAGGATGTAGTAGGCAGCGGTCCACCGCAGAGCATACCGCTGACGCAGGGTTAGGGCGGATTTTGGTAATTAAGTAATTTTGTGATTGGGCAATTTTAAGGAACCACTCCGATGGCTTTCTGCTCAGCCGCGCGTCAAGCACCACCCCGGCGTCGCCAGGCCGAAGACGGCTACATCCTGCTCACGCTGATGCTCGTGGTCGCTCTGATGGCCATATTCACCCTCGCAGTTACCATCCCAATCAAGTTCGCGATCCAGCGGGACCA
>Ga0210406_10003630_pt1 | contig 16798 bp, 10 predicted proteins | sample IncBWC30MmetaG_FD_155454 | JGI IMG/M metagenome (GOLD analysis project Ga0210406, IMG submission 155454) | Forest soil microbial communities from Barre Woods Harvard Forest LTER site, Petersham, Massachusetts, United States - Inc-BW-C-30-M | ecosystem: Environmental > Terrestrial > Soil >... | reverse complement strand
ATCGACGATCCGCGCTTCGATCCCATGTGGGATGCGTGCGGGCAACTCAACATGCCGGTTGCCATCCATATTTCCGATCCCGCCGCTTTCTTCACGCCCACCGACCGCTTCAACGAGCGCTACGAAGAGTTGAACAATCATCCGGACTGGTCTTTCTACGGCGCGGATTTCCCCAGCAACGCCGAGTTAATCGAGGCCCGCAACCGCATGATGACGAAGCATCCCAAGACGCAATTCGTCACGCTGCACTTCGGCAATTTTTCCGAGAACCTGCAGAACGTCTCCGAGAACCTCGATAAATTCCCGAATATGCACGTCGATATGGCGGCGCGCATCGGCGAATTAGGACGCCAGCCCTTCACTTCGAAGAAATTCTTCGATAAGTATCAGGACCGCATTCTGTTCGCCACCGATGCCACCCCGCACGGTGACGCATTCCCACAGCAAGTTTTCAACGATCAACTCTACGAAATCTACTACCGTTTTCTTGAGACGGAAGACGAGTACTTCGACTATGCGCCCGCAAAAATTCCGCCGCAGGGACGGTGGCGCATCTATGGCATCAACCTGTCGGATCAGATTCTGCGCAAGGTCTACAACGAAAATGCCGCGAGACTCCTCCAGATTTAGCGTGCGAAACATCCGCTGCCTTCTCTTCGCAGGACTAGCGCTTCTTGCGTCCATGACGCAGGCGCAGGTGCGCGTGTGGCAGGGAACGCTGAACCTGCCTACGTATGAAGAAGGACTGCCCGACCCCAATCCTCCCTTCGACCAGTTCACCACCAACCGCTTCAACTATCCGTACACGCTTCGCAACAATCTCACCAGCAACCGCGTCGATAAGGCGTGGCGGGCGATCTATCTCGAGAACGAATACCTGAAGTGCTCGGTGCTACCCGACATCGGTGGGCATCTTTACACCTGCATCGACAAGATCTCCGGCAAGTCGATGTTCTACGCGAATCCCTCGATTAAGAAAGCTGCGATCGCATATCGCGGCGCCTGGGCGGCGTTCGGCGTCGAGTTCAACTTCCCGGTCTCGCACAACTGGATGACAATGTCGCCGGTGAGCTTTGCCTTCTCGCAGCACGATGACGGCAGCGCTTCCGCCACCGTTGGCAACGTCGATCGCGTCTATGGCATGGAGTGGACGGTGGAGTTGGTCCTCCGTCCGAAATCGACGGTGCTCGAGGAGCGCGTTACCCTCACCAATCGCGGCGACGCGCGGCATCGTTTCTACTGGTGGAACAACGCCGGCGTCGAGGCCTGGGATGACTCGCGCATCGCGTACCCCATGCAATTCGCGGCCACGCACGGCTTCACCGAAATTCATCCGTGGCCCGTGGATCAGGATGGCGTGGACTATAGCCTGCTCCGCAATCACACCAAGGGACCGGTGTCGATGTTCGTGCACGGCAGCCGCGAGCCCTTCATGGGTGTATGGAATCCGCATACGAACACGGGAACGGTGCATTTCGCTGAGTACGAAGACCTGCCCGCCAAGAAAATCTGGTCATGGGGAGTCGATGCCGACGGTCTCGATTGGCGCAAGGCTCTTTCGGACAATGAGAGCGGCTATCTTGAAGTGCAAGCCGGCCTCTTTCGCAACCAGGAGACTTATGCCTTCCTCGAGCCCCGCCAGGTATTGCACTTCTCCGAATACTGGATGCCGGTGCGTGAGATTGGTGGGATCTCGCGAGCGAACATTGCAGGGGTTGCGAGCTTAACGCGCAAGGCAGGGAGTCTCTCCGTCGGCTTCAACGCCAACCAGGCCGTTCCGCAAGCGACGGTCACGATCTCGAAGGGGAAAGAGCAAATTGTTCATGAGAATGTCGACCTGACTCCCGAACATTCGTGGATCCACGAAGTCCCGAAAGCGGACATACAGTCGAAGTATACCTTTGAAGTACAGGACGCCAAGGGCACGACGCTCTTGCGTCAGACCGAGGGCGAATACGATTGGACACCGGCATCAGAAATCCATGTCGGGCCGCAACCCTCCTACCGCATGCCGGATCCCGGCAAGCGCAGCTTCGATGATTGGATTCAGTTCGCCAAGGACGAAGAGCTAAACGGCAGACTACTGAGCGCACTCGAGGCTTACCAGCAGACTCTGACGAAGTTCCCCGACAGTTTTGTGGCAGGCAAAGGTGCGGGCCGGCTTGCCGCGGGGTTGCTGCGTTACGAAGAAGCTCGAAAATTTCTGGAGCCGCTACACGGCCGCGACACTAGCGACACAGAAATTTCTTATTACCTAGGCATTGCTTACGGCGGTCTGGGCGATGAGGCGCGTGCGCGCACCTCTTATGAGCAGGCGGAAAGGCTACCGGCGTTTTATCCCGCGGCTGCGTTGCGGCTCGGAGAGTTGCTCGCGCGCGCCGGCGATCTGGGCGGTGCAGAGCACCACCTGGCAGAGGCCACACTCGCAGCACCCAGGGACGAGCGCCTTCTGGAAGAACTCGTAGCCGTGAAGGCGGCCGCTGGCAAGTCGGACGAAGCCCGGAAACTCGCGCAGGAAGGAATCTCGCGATTTCCACTCAGCTACCTTCTGCAAAATGAAGTTGGTAGTCCCAACCTTATTCAGCTTGCGAATGATCCCAATCGCGTTCTAAACCTGGCTGCGCAGTACATGCGCCTCGGTTTGTACACGAAGGCGCTCGATGTTCTCGATCGCGACTATCCCCCGCCCGCCCCAGATCAGACTGAGCCGGGCACCGTTGCACCGCAGAAGCATCCGATGGTCGCCTACTACCGCGGTTACTGTCGTGAGAAACTCGGGCAGTCGCCCGGAGCCGACTACAGCGCGGCGTCGAAGCTTTTCACCGCGTTCGTCTTCCCCAACACGGCCGAGGAGTTCGCGGTCCTGAGCGCAGCCCTAAAAGCGCGGCCCACCGACGCGACCGCGCACTACCTGTTGGGAACCTTCTATTTTTCAAGGGGCGAAACTGATCCCGCCTTGCACGAGTGGGCCGAAGCTCACAAATACGGGCCCGACATTCCAGTTCTAAGCGCTAGCACCGGGCTGGCTCTTTTGCATATCAAGAATGATCCCGAGCAAGCGCTCGCATCATTCCGCGATGGCCTGCACAGTGATCCTTCGAACATTGCGATTTACCTGGGTATTGATCAGGCGCTCAGCTTGCTCAACCGTTCGGCTCGCGAACGCGTCGAAGCCCTGGAGAAGTATCCGCATCTCGACGCGGCGCCGCCCTCGCTGGTTTATGAGTTGATTCTGAATCTGGCGGAAGCCGGGGATTTTGATCGAGCGATCGCGCTGTTCCACAACCGTTTCTTCCCGCGCGAGGAAGGTGGAACCAACGTTCGCCAGGTCTGGATCGAGGTGCAATTGCAGCATGCCCTCTCCTCGGCGAAGGCCGGCCACTGCGACCAGGCTCTGACGATCACGCAGAACCTCGGATCGCCAGTGCCGGGTCTTGCCTTCACACGCGATGGACTCGAGCCGATTCTTAAGTCGGCGAGAACCGACTATCTGCTCGCAACGGTCTACAGCACCTGCGGCAAATCCGCGGACGCGAAAGCAAAATTTCAGGCCGCCGCCGGCGCCTCTGCTTCCGACCAGGTCCGCTGGGCGTGGCTCGCGGCCAAGCAACTGCCCGACTTCGATCAGGCGCAGTGGCAATCCCGACTGCAAGCATCGTTTGATCAGGCAGCGAGTCGCAGCGATACGAGCGCGTTCCCAAGCTACTGGAACTACACCGCCGGATCGCTCGCGAAAGAATTGGGAAAAGGCGACGAGGTCAGCGTAAGGTTTCGAAACGCACTGCTGCTTCCCGACCGCATGCTTGCCTATCACTTCACGCGATTGGCAACCGAGAAATCTACGCCGTAATGACTTCGATCTTCGACTTGCGCAACGCCTCGGTGAATTCCGCTGGAGCCCGCGTGTCGGTGATCAGCCGGTGAACGCCTGAAAGAGGACAGATGCGCGAGACGCTGCGGCGGCCAAGCTTGCTGAAGTCGGCGACCACATTCACCTCTTTGGAATTGCGCACCATCAAGCTGTTCAGTTGCGCTTCCAGCACATCAGGAGTCGAGGGCCCGATCTCCAGGTCGAATCCGTCTACGGCAAGAAAAAGGCGGTCGGCATGAAAATCCCTGAGCATCGCCTCCGCCTGCGGTCCCACCAGCGAGCAGGACACTGGGCGCAGCAGTCCGCCGATCATAATCACAGAGATATCCGGCGCATCCATCAATTCGTACGCGACGTTCAAGGCGTGCGTAATTACGGTCACCGACTGCAGGCGCCTGACCTTCAGATGTCGCGCGATCTCGGCGGTCGTGGTGCCCGAGTCCAGCACCACCGTTTCGTTGTTCTGAATCAACTCCGCCGCAGCTCGTCCGATCCGAGCTTTCTCCGCGTGGTGCAATGTCTTCTTCAGCCGGAGTGGATAATCCTGGCTCGCTTCCACCTGCCGCACAGCTCCGCCGTGCGACCGAACCACCATCCCTTGCGAAGACAGAGCATCCAGGTCGGCGCGCGCGGTCACCGCCGAAATCGAAAATTTTTCCACCAGGTCGCGCACCGTGACCTGGCTGCGCTGTTCGATGAGATCCAGAATCTTCCTGCGCCGTTGTTCCGACAGCAATCGAGAATCCTTCGAGCCCCGCATCAATCTACTCCTCGTGTTTCAAAGCACGGGAATCGTTCCGGCCGACCGATCGAACACATCATTTATACACTTGCGAGGACCCTTCAGAAGAAAGAAAATAGCAGGAAAACGAAAGTCCGAGAGAAAATGTGGGAAACTCAATAATGCCATGGTTTAGCTGGCGGTTCACGAGGTTCAGCTAGCGTGCTGAGCTCTGGAGCTGAATTGCGTTTTCCTTCCTTTATCTTCTCAACTTTTCGACTGGATTCCAGGCTGCGCCGCGCCGAAAAAAGCCGCGCGCGTGACATCCAATCTCGGGGTGTGATTGCATGAGGCGCAGAGATTTCATCGCCGCGCTGATGGCTTCGGCTTTCACCTCTGCCTGGCCGATCAAAGCTCCGCCCGCGATTCGTCGCCCCCGGTTGCTCATCGCCGACACAGATCCGTTCACCGGGTTGGCCTTGCTGAAGTCGCGCTATGCTGCCGGACGCCGCCCCTCCGAGGACATCGAAGGCTGGGCACTCTCGTGGCTCATCACCGGCAAAGACGAATATGCCGATCGCGCCTTAGCTGAGATGCGTTCCAAACACCTAGGGGCCGGAGGCAAACCGTCGCGCTCGTGGGTGGACTATGCCCGTTGGTCCCTGGCTTTCGATTGGCTTTTCGCGTATCGCGGATTCGACTCCGCATTAAAGGACCGCGTCGCCGGGGAATTGAGTGCGGGTGTCACCAGCATGCTCGCGACCCCTGATTTCGCGGACCCGAGCCAGATGTCCTATCACAACTACGCGCTTCGCTATCTCGCGTTCGCCGCTTTTCCCGCGGCAGCGGTCGCCGACTATCCTTCGTGCGCAGACCGTTGCCGGGCGTGGAGAGAAAAAATCTCTGCGTGTCTCGACAACGTCCTCGACATCACCGAGTTCGTCACGCCGGAAGGCAGCTACCACGAGTCCATGGACTACATGCGCATCACCTGGGCCTCCCTCGTGATGCTGGCGGAATTGCAGCGTACGACCACCGGAGTGGATCCCGCCCAGCATTTTTCGGTTTTCCGCAACGTCGGCGCCACCTACCTTTATAAACTCCTTCCCGACGGCACTCCGTCGCGCGAAGGAGACAACGAGTATCCGGTTCTCGACAACCGCGACACCGCTCTGCTGGGCTATGCCGTCAATCGCTTCAAGGATCCATATTGCGCGTGGCTGCTACGTGAAAGCGGTTTCGTGGGCAAAGATTGGGTCGTTCCCGTGCTGCAGTTTCTTTGGGACGATCCCGAAGTCGCGCCGCGCAATCCAGCCCTGGCCGCGGAGAGCGAGTTGCCGCGCCAGCGTTTCTTCCCGGGCGTTGGCCATCTCGTGATGCGCGATGGATGGACTCCCGAATCCACCTGGATCGAATTCGATTGCGGACCGTACTTCGCCAAGCATCAACACCTCGATCAAAACCAATTCACGATCTATCACCGCGGCTATCTCGCGATCGACAGCGGCGCCGACTACACCGACACCGAGAGCCCGCATTACCTTAACTACTACCGGCGCACGGTCGCGCACAACTTGGTGCTGGTCTACGATCCGGCGGAAAAATTCTTCTGGTCCGACAATTTGTGGACTGCCGTAAACGATGGCGGCCAGCGCATGGATTCCTCCCGCTACTGGAATACGATCCGCAGCCGCGAAGATTGGAGTCGCACGCGCGACTTGTGGGATCTGGGAACCATGCGTGTCATCGACTACGTTCCCGGACAGTATCACTACGCGCTGGGAGACGCGAGCCGTGCGTACTCCCCGAAAAAATTGCGCACCTTCACCCGCGAGTTGGCCTACATCCCAGGCAACAATCTGCTCTTCGTCTTCGATCGCGTCACTAGTGCGAATCCGTCGTTCCGCAAAGCGTGGCTGCTCCACGGAGTCAATCAGCCGGGCATCGATCAGGAATCCGGCAATGCCGCGTCTGGCGCGCAGGACTTTCGGCAAGCCAAAACATTCCGCTTTTCCGAAGGCCGAGGCGAACTGCTGGCGCATTGCCTCCTGCCGAAGGAGCGCGTCCTGACACGGCGCGGAGGAAGCGGGCACGAATTTTATGCGCCCGGCGACGACCGCGGTGGCGCGTGGGGTTCGGGGGAAAACTGGCCGCTTGAGCCGCCTGAAGGTGCTCCTCTTCCCGAAGACCCGAAACTTCGTAAAATGTGGAAGCTGTTTTGGGGTGGTGATTTCGATCGTATCCTGCCTTCGAATCGCAAGAACGTTGTTCCGGGCGCGTGGCGTATCGAAGTTTCACCGTCGACGCTGGCAGAAGAAGATTTGTTCCTGCACGTGTTCGAGATCGGCGACGCCGGACAGACTGGCCATAATCGCGTGGAACTCGTCGACGGCGTAGGTGTGCAGGGCGCGGCCTTTGAACACGGACCAATTGTCCTCTTCAATTCCACCGGAGCGCCCCTCTTCAATGCCGAAGCCTCTCTGCCTGACCTGGCTAGCGATTCCATCCTTCTGACCGGCCTGCAGCCGGACGCCATGTACGAACTCAACCTCGGGGGACTCAACGTGACCAGCGTGAAAGGTGGCGTCCTCCCCGGCGTGTCCGCAGGCACCGAGAGACTCCGCCCCAACTCAAAAGGAATTCTGCGCATGCAGCGCGGCGATCTGAAAAATCTGCGTTTGCGGATCGCACGCATATGAGCTTTTCCGAACGCTCGCAGGCCATCACCCCTTTTTCTGCACGCAAGCCGGTTTCAAACCTGCGATGGTGGATCGGCGGAATTCTGCTGGCCTCCACCGTCATCAATTACATCGATCGCCAGACGCTCTCGGTGCTGGCACCGTATTTGAAGATCGAGTATCACTGGACCAACACCGACTACGCCAACATCGTCATCGGCTTTCGCATCGCCTACTCACTCGGGCAGACGATCTTTGGCCGATTCATGGATCGCATTGGAACGCGCCGTGGCCTGTCGCTGACCGTAGCCTTCTACTCCATCGTGTCGATGGCGACAGCATTGGCGCGCGGTTTTTACAGTTTCGCCGGCTTCCGGTTTCTTCTGGGCGCGGGCGAATCAGGCAACTGGCCTGCCGCCACGAAAGCCGTCAGCGAATGGTTCCCAAAGCGTGAGCGTGGCCTGGCAACGGCTTTGTTCGACAGCGGTTCTTCCGTGGGCGGTGCCGTCGCCGCATGGCTCATTTTGTGGATCTACGGCCGCTGGGGATGGCGCCCCGCATTTGCGATTCCCGGCGCGCTCGGCTTCCTGTGGCTCATGGTTTGGCGGCGCTGGTATTACCCGCCTGAATCCCATCCGCGCATCAGCGACGCCGAACGCGATATGATCCTGGCCGAGAGGCACGACCAGCACGAGCAACCGGGCACCAACGATCCGCTGAGATGGCAAACGCTCCTGCAATTGCCGCAAACCTGGGCTGCGATTGTTTCCAAAGCGCTCACTGATCCTGTATGGTTCTTCGTCACCGACTGGTTCCCGATCTACCTGGTTGCGAAAGGAATTGAGCTGCGCTCCGGCTTGATCGCGATCTGGATTCCGTTTCTCGCCGCCGATCTGGGCAACTTTTTCGGCGGCTGGGTTTCCGGGTACCTCATCAAGCGCGGATGGTCTCTGGGCGCGGCGCGGAAAGCGGTCGTCGTCTTTGGCGGTATCGGCGTGACGATGCTCATCCCGACGGTATTCACGAGCAATCTGTCGCTCATCGCGCTGCTGTTCGCGTTGGCCACATTCTCGTACGCCGCCTTCTCCACCATGGCGAACGTTTTGCCCTCCGATCTTTTCTATAGCGAATCGGTGGCTTCGGTGGCTGGCATGAGCGGGACGGCGGCCGGATTGGGCACCATCGTCGCATTCAAGCTGATCGGACACTTCTCCGACGCACGCCAGGCATTGGGCGGGCATTCGTTCGATCCGATTATCATCGTGGCCGGCCTTGTGCCCTTTGTAGCAATGATTCTTACGCTGCTGCTAATCCGCAATTCGCAGGCAACCGAGCGCGGCCTGGTACGTCCGGTCTGACAAATTGAACTCCGCGCATGGAAAATCGGCGTGACTGATCCTCAACCGACCGTCGAACAACTCGAGAGTGTCCCTCAGACCGCCGCAGAAGAGCTTGCTCGTCCCGAAGCGCTCAAAGTCGCCGGCACGTCGTTTGTCGTTTTGTTCTGTATCGTGGGCTTGGCGCTGTGGGGCTTGCCCTTCTTCTACGACTTCATGGTGCAGCAATTCGGATGGAGTCGCGGGCAGGTTACTTCCGGCAACGCGTTGAGCAAGCTTCTCGTCGGACCTCTGTTCGGATTCTTCGCCGGCTGGATCGTCGACCGCTTCGGGCCGCGGCGCATCATGATGGCCGGAATCCTCATGGCGGGAATCGCCTTGATCGGCCTGGGCAGCATCTCGACCCTCGGATTCTTTTACTTCTTCTACATGTTCAACGCGCTCGGCTACGTTTCTGGCGGTCCGCTGCCCGTGCAGATACTGCTCTCCCGCTGGTTCGATAAATCGAGGGGCAAGGCGATGGGCTTTGCCTACCTCGGCATCGGCTTCGGCGGAGCGCTTGTCCCGCTGATTTCGCACGTCCTCGTCCAGCACTTCGGATGGCAGATAGCCCTGCGCATCCTCGGCCTGCTGATCATCGTGCTGTCACTGCCGCTTGCATTCTTCGTCAAAGAATCTCCCGGCGCGGCGCGCAAGATCGTGCGTGTCACCCCGGCCGATGCGCGCTGGGCGTTCAAGAACATTCACTTCTACTTGTTGACGATTGGCAGCATGTGCTCGATCGCGGCTGTCGCCGGCACGCAGCAAAATTTGAAGCTCTACCTCAGTCTCGACCGCCACTATCCCCAATCCGCCGCCGCCCATATTCTCTCGATGGTCCTGGGCTTCAGCATTGTGGGCCGTGTTCTGATGGGATGGCTGGCCGATCGCTATCCGAAACGAAACGTGATGCTGCTGATCTATCTGCTGGTCGCGATTGCCATTCCGTTCCTCTTCTTTGGAACCTCTCGCCTCGCGATCTACACCTTCGCCATCATCTTCGGCATCGGATTGGGCGGCGACTACATGATTATCCCTCTCATGACGGCCGACATCTTTGGGCTGCAGATCCTGGGCCGGCTTATGGGTGTCATTCTTACAGCGGGCGGCATCGCGGATGCTCTGTCACCCTGGTTGATCGGGCATCTGCGCGATGCAAGCGGCGCTTATACCTCCGCCTGTTTTGTGCTGGTGGGCTTCGCTTTGTTGGGAGCGCTTGCCGTGCTGCCCTTGCCGCGCCACCGGAAGGCTGAATGAGCGCGACACCCATCCTCCGCTTGGGAAGTCTCAAGCACGTCTCCCAGTTCAAAGATCATGTGCGCGCACTAGGCCTCAGCATTCCCTGTGACGATCAACTCATCACCGGCCCCGATTCTCCGCTGCGCAAGCCTCTCAGCCGCCGATCCATGACGATTGGAAATCGCATTTGTGTTCAGCCGATGGAGGGTTGGGACGGAACGCGCGACGGCAGTCCCACCGAGAACACGTTTCGCCGCTGGCAACGATTCGGGCAGAGTGGTGCGAAGCTGATCTGGGGCGGGGAAGCGGTCGCAGTTTGCCACGAAGGACGCGCCAATCCCAATCAACTCGTCGCTGCCGAGCACACGGCTCCATCGTTGGCGCGGATGCGTGCGGTGTTGGTTGCCGAGCATCGCAAAGTCACCGGTTCCGAAGACGAGTTGCTGATCGGACTGCAACTCACGCATTCGGGCCGCTTCTGTCGGCCCAATACTCATGACCGCCCTGAGCCGCTCATCTTGTATCGCCATCCTCTGCTCGATCGCCGCCTGAAGTTGCCAGAGGACTATCCGGTTCTCACCGACAGCGAAGTCCAAACCATCATCGAACAATTCCACCGTGCGGCCGCACTCGCCTGGAAACTTGGGTTTGACTTCGTCGATATCAAGCATTGCCACGGATACCTTGGTCATGAATTCCTGAGCGCGCACACTCGCGGCGGGCCTTATGGCGGGAGCTTGGAAAACCGCACGCGGTTCCTTCGCGAAGTGGTGCAGGGCATTCGCTCCAACTGTCCCGGTCTTGGCATCGGCATCCGCCTGTCCGCAACTGACACCGTGCCATACATCCCCGATGCCGCTCGTTCGAGGAACGGAAAGCTGGGGCCTGGCATCCCCGAATCACTGGATGGCCTGCTTCCATATCGTTGGGGATTCGGAGTCGATCCGCTCGATCCGCAGAAAGAAAATCTGGACGAGCCGGTCCAGTTTCTTTCCCTGCTCGAAGAACTCAATATTCGCCTGATAAATCTCACTGCCGGCAGCCCCTACTACAATCCGCACGTACAGCGGCCGGCGCTCTATCCGCCTTCCGACGGTTACCAGCCGCCCGAAAATCCACTGATCGGCGTAGCGCGGCAGATGGAAATGACGCGCCGCCTCAAACAACGGTTCCCAAACTTGATCATCGTCGGCTCGGCCTACAGTTACTTGCAGGATTTTTTGCCGCACGTAGCGCAAGCCGCGCTGCGCGAGGGATGGGTTGACTTCGTTGGGCTGGGAAGGATGGTCTTAAGTTACCCGCAGGTTCTGTGGGACGCGACCGAGGGCAGGCCCATCGATCACAAACGAATCTGCCGGACGTTCAGCGATTGCACCACCGCTCCCCGTAAGGGACTGCCCTCCGGCTGCTATCCGCTCGACAGCTACTACAAAGAGTCAGAAGCGGCAGCGCGGTTGACACAGCTGAAAAAGGCTTAGCAACGGCAATGAAGAGTGATTTGACTATCGAATCAATGGCCGCACGCCGCCAGCCCGGCCGCCAAGTACAGGGGATTGCCGCGGCGTTGCTGCCGTTCGAAGCCGACGGGCGAATCGCCGTCGAAGCTTTTCAGCAGCATCTCATCGCGACGTACCGCGCCGGACTGACGAACGCCGTCAACATGGACACCGGCTACATCAACTTTCTATCCGAAACCGAGAAGAAAGACGTCCTGCGCTGGACGCGAGAAGCGCTGGGGAATAGTGCCCCCTTCGTGGCCGGCGCTTACATCGAGGGACTCGAAGGCGAAATCGTCGCCCTCTATCGCCAGCAGATTGACGCAATTGTCGCCGTTGGCGGGACTCCAATTCTGTTTCAGACCACACGCCTCAAAGGCAAGCCAGGCACGGAAATGGCCGCGACCTACCAGGCCGTCTGCCGTGGCTACGAGAGTGTAATTGCCTTTGAACTCGGCTCTATGTTCGCGCCTTTTGGCGAGATCCTCACTTCTGACACCATCGCTCGCCTCATGGACATCCCCGAGATCAAAGGCATGAAGCACTCTTCGCTCGACCGGCTGGTGGAATTCGAGCGGCTGGCGCTACGCGATCGCCGTCGTCCCGACTTCCGGATCTACACGGGCAACGATCTCGGAATCGACATGATCGAATATGGCTCCGATTACCTGCTCGGTCTGGCAACCTTCGCTCCCGAAAAATTTGCCGAGCGCGATCGTCTCTGGCAGGCTCAAGACCCGTCGTACTACAAACTCGCCGACGCCCTGCAGTATCTTGGCAATGTCGCCTTCCGTGAACCCGTTCCCGCTTACAAACATTCCGCGGCCGTGTTCCTGCACCTGACAGGCCGCATTCCATCGGACCGATCGCATCCCAGGAATCCGCAGCGGCCTGCCTGGGAAGCGCAAATCCTTCAGGACTGTGTCCGGCGATTGACTTAGAAGTTGTTTTTGAAAGCTGGCTAGCTCGCTACCCGTGCGATGGTAGCTTGCGCCTGCGAATGCACCGGCAGGATGGCATGAATGCGCGTGCCATGCTCGTCTGAATCAATGGTCATTTCGCCGTGGAACTGCCGCACGCGTTCCCGCATACCCTGGATTCCCACACCAGTCGCTTGCGTCTGAATCTCAGCCAATCTCTCCCGTGAAATGCCTTTGCCCTGATCCTGCACTTCGAGTGACACGTGATCATCCTCGCATGTCACCCGGATGGTTGCCGTCTTGCTCCCCGAATGGCGATGCACGTTGGTCAGGCTCTCCTGCACCAGGCGAAACAGAATGAGCTCGAGATCTGCCGGAAGCCGTCCCAGATTTTGCGAAATACTTAACTGGATGTCGATCTTGCTGCGCTCCATCACTCCTTGCACATACCAATTCAATGCGGCCGACAGGCCCACCTCATCGAGCAAAGGCGGATGCAACAGGTACGACATCGTGCGCAATTCCTGCGTTAGCTGTTGCACCAGTTGCAGGATTTCCTGCGCCGATGCCTCCAGTTCCGGCCTTACCTGCTGCGCCAGGTGTCCCATCTTCATTCCCAGGACAGCCAGCACCTGACCCGCGCTATCGTGCATCTCGCGCGCAATGTGACGGCGTTCTGCGTCCTGCACCTGCATCATGCGGCGCGACAGTTCGCGCAGTCTCTCGGATCCTTCCACTACCTGTTGATTGCGCTGCTCCAGTTCCCGCGTTCGCGCGCGCACTTCCGCATCCAGCCTCTCCGAGACATTGCGGAAACGCTCTTCGCTCCGGCGCAATGCCTCGTCCGATCGCGCGCGTGAAATCGCGAAGGCAAGCTGGCGTGCGATCGTCAAGCTCAAGGCAATTTCTTCTTGCGTGAAGGAATGCGGTTCGTTGAAATATGACATGAATTTGCCAATCAGTTGCCCCCCGGAGATCAGCGGGATGAAGGCCAGTGCTCCAATCCCTTCCTCCAGGATGGTTGCGCACAGTTCGCTGGGCAGGTCAGCCCCCCGCATGTCGTCGACGCCGATCACTGCCGGATTTTGCTCGCCCAATTTCCACGGCGAGTGTCCATCGGTCGCCTTACGATAATTGTCTGAAAGGCCGCGCCAGCTGACGAAACGCATGACGCCGCTCTCATCGAATAACAGGATCGAAGCTCGCTGGCAGCGCAAAGCTCCTAAAATCGCGTCCAGACCCGCCGAGTAGATGTCCTCCGCCGTTTGGGCGCGGTGCAGTTCATCCGCTAAATGAAACAGTGCCTGCTGTTGCCGCATGCGATCGGAAAGCGCCTGCTCGGCCTCTTTTCTTAAGCTGATATCCCGCGCGACCTTTGACGCTCCAACCACCCGGCCGTTGGCGTCCTTCAGAGGAGAGATCGTGACCGACACGTTTAGCGGTGTCCCATCCTTGCGTACTCGAACTGTTTCGAAGTGATCGAGTCGTTCACCCCGTTTGATCCGCCGGATAATTTCAATCTCTTCTTCCCGGCGGTCCAGAGGAATAATTATGGTGATGTTCTTGCCGATTGCCTCCTCCCCGGCGTATCCGAACATCCGCTCCGCGCTTTTGTTCCAGCTGGTAATTACGCCATCTAGGGTCTTGCTCACAATGGCGTCATCGGAGGAGTCCACGATGGCGGCAAGCAGATTGCTGGCCTGCGCGGCAGGTTCCTGCAGGCGAATGACGCTGTCACGGTTCGAGTTTTTGGAGATAGCCCGTTGTCCGGACGTGCGCCCGGATTTACGTTTCTTTGCCGATTCGTCAGCTTTCGGGGATTTGGAAACGGGCTTGCCTCTATCTGAGGACATCGGGGGAAACCTGTCGCACTAGCACGATATTACAGCAGTTCCCTGAGATTTTTGTGGTCTCAGCGGCCAAATTGCGGGCTCCCAAGAAGCGGCCCAATGCCGACATGCATTTCGGATGAGCTGGCAGAGACGCGAACGACCGCTATCGCACCTTTAACCTGCGTGGGCGCCTTTGCCGCGCACGTCGCGCCGCACTGCCTCCATCAGCGAAGCGACCTCCGCTTCCAGGCGCATCACCATTCCTGGCGTCTCCGCAAGGTCGTTTTCCCGACCCATCCGCTCCACTTCCCGTGCCTGATCCGCTGCCATAGATCCGAAGTAGGCCAGTTCTCCCTTCAGACTGTGCGCTGCCCTCTCGAGCGCTGCAGTGTCGCGCGCGACCAGTGCCTGTTGCAGTCGCGCCAGCAGCTTCGGAGTTTCTTCCAGGAAAATATCCGCTACCTCGCGTAACAGGGTTTCGTCATTGCCAATCCTCTCGCTGAACTTGCGAACATCGCAACCGGTCATGGTTGATGCCGTGATTTTCGAGGCGGGCTTCTCCGGCTTCTCTTGCCCAGGAACCCGCCTGGTTTGATCGGCGATAGCTTCCTCTAGTTGTGCTCGGCTGATCGTGCTTCCAGGTCGGCGCTCGATGCCACCCCGCGTATAACTTTCCCGCCGGCTCCACGTAGCCCGGCCGTTCGTCGCCAGCAGTCCCTGTGACCTGCACAATTTTCCTTCTGGGCACCGCGCACACGTGCGGGTGCGGGTTCTTCCTTGTCATCGGCAAATTGAGCATTTGCCTTTACTTGCGCGAGGTCAGCGGCCGGAAGGCTGGGCATCGCCCTTCTTTGCTGCTCGAGACGCTTACAGCTCTCAGCGCTTTTGCCGATAGGAATATCGATCCATCTTCAGGGTCACCAGAACGTCCAGGCGGAATTCGGATGACGATGCCAGAAACTCTTACCGTGCCTGACTTTTCCAAGTCTTCACCACCGCTCCGCGTTCTGGTTGCGGAAGATGATCCGATGTTTCGCAAGATCCTCAAGACTTGGCTTGAAGGCTGGGGCTACGCGCTCACACTGGCAGAAGACGGCACGCGCGCCTGGGAGATTCTGCAGCCCGAACCGCAGCCCGAACTCCTGATTCTCGATTGGGTGATGCCGGGCATCGACCGCCCGGAAATCTGCCATCGGGTACGAGCCCGCCAGAGAACGCCCTACCAGTATTTGTTGCTGGTGACTTCCCGTGATTCGAGCGCCGACGTTGTGGCCGGGCTTGAGGCTGGGGCCGACGACAATCTGCGAAAGCCGTTCGAGCGCAACGAATTGCGCGCCCGCTTGACGGTGGGGCGCCGTATTCTCGCCTTGCAGGATGGCCTGATCCGCGCTCGCGAAGAACTACGCTTCCAGGCGACCCATGACGTTCTGACCGGAATCTGGAATCGGCGCGCCCTGCTCGACTTGCTGCAGCGCGAACTCGAGCGGGCCAGCCGCGGCGACGGCTCCACCGGACTGCTCATGCTCGATCTCGACCATTTCAAGCAAATCAACGATGTGCACGGACATCTCGCCGGAGACGCGGTTCTGCGAGAAGTAGCGCGGCGCGTGCTGCAGATGATTCGTTCGTACGACTTCGTTGGCCGCTACGGCGGTGAGGAATTTCTGGTCGTGCTCCCCGGCTGTGACCGCGTCCAATCGCTGCAAACCGCTGAACGAATCCGGGTCGCGGTCGCGGCCGCGCCCATCGTCATCAACGGTCTGCAGATCCCGGTCACGACCAGCATCGGAGTGACCGCGGTCGCCGCCGAAGCCTGCGAAAAACAACTTCTCGCCGTTGCCGACGCCGCGCTCTACCGCGCGGAAAGCGAAGGCCGCAACCGCACCGCGGTCCTCTGACTTCTCCCGGCTCGTGCTCGGCATTGCGACGTGTATGAGTGTTGAATCCGAGAAGGGCGAACGCCCCAACACGGTCGGAGATTCCCCTGAGACGTTCGCCCGAGCAGCGCCCTCCCCCGAGAGCCCTGCCCAGGGATTTTTTTAAACGGATCCCCGCAAAAGAAAAATGGCTCGCGCGTGCGTAAGCATGGCACGGCTGGGCCAGAATCTCCCAACTAACCGAAGCGTTTTAGCGGGTTACGAGGAAATCCGATCTTCGGGTACAGTTCCTATAGTTTCTCCAATTGTCTACATTTTTCGATAAAAACGGTATCACTGGTATCAGTGGAAGAAGACGAACGTTGGTTGCGTAGGGATTTCAAACGTCAGACTTCTTCCGTGTCAAGGTCCGCGCTGACGGTAACTGATTGACATTCAACGGAACTGGCAGCCACCTTTGGCGTTGAAAGGAACCATCGAGAACCGAGATTGGACCCTGAACGGACCTAGCTCGTGGTCATCGCTGGCTGTCGGCTTCTGGCGACAAGTCTCTCGAGGGGCCAAGATCTGGTCAAATGTTGGAAGTTGTCATTTGGCTGGTCTTCCATTCTCCAGGCATAGCGCGACTAGGTCGGACACATTCGCCTCGCCCATGCACATGACCGTGTCTGCACCGCCCCAGTAGATTTTTACGATTCCAGCGGGCTCCAGAACGGCGCCACAAGTGAAGACCACGTTGTGGACATATCCTGTGATTTCCCAAGGATCTTCCGGTTGCAAGATCCATG